>OLPX01000001.1_pt1 | contig 399840 bp, 419 predicted proteins | sample 1672491 | NCBI WGS metagenome assembly OLPX01 (sample SAMEA3136692, study PRJEB25190) | human gut metagenome | biome: human gut; feature: human-associated habitat; material: faeces | place: Austria | collected 2013
AGAGGGCTGGCTCAGGCAGGAGCAAACGGAATCATCGTAGCACGTCATATTATTGGGACAATAAAAAATAGAGATAGTAAATTAGCGTGAAATCATTTAATTTAGATTTCACGCTTTATTTTATAACTATCTTTTATTAATTAAATTTGTTCAGTTGTTAGAGCTGAAAGAGTATCATAAATATAGCTTTCATCTATTTTATCACACATGACAATAATACTATCACTGGCTTTTAAATAAGTGTCACCATGGGGAATGAATTCTTGTCCATCACGTCTAAGTGAAACAATCAAGCAGTGATTAGGCCATTGAATTTCTTTAACTAAATGATTATCCAATGGAGAATTATGTAAAATCATAAAATCTAATAATACTTTTTCTCCAACTCCCTGTGGAGTTGGAAGACTTCTTTTCTTTAATAAATTTTCTAACAAACTTTCGTAAATTGGTTTAGATTTTAATAAATCGGCAACAACATAAGCAACGATAGTAACAATAGCAATTGATAAGAGGTGATTTAAAGAACCTGTCATTTCAAAAATCAGAATAATTCCTGTCACTGGAGCCCTTACAATTGCAGTAAAATAACCAGCCATAGCCAGTAGAATAAAATTATTAATATAAATAGGATCTAAACCTAAGTAATCGACGGAGATATTAGCAAAAGCACCACCAATCAAACAGCCAATTACTAATAGTGGGAAGAAAATTCCACCTGGAGCTCCTGAGCCAAAGCAGGTAATTGCAAATAAGAATTTCCCTGCCAGCAAAAGAAGAATTAAGGACATTGTTAATTTTCCTTCGATTAATAAGTCGACCAAAGTATCGCCACTACCTAATAGCTGAGGAACAGTGAATCCTAAAATTCCTGCCAAAATAAAAGGTATTAATAATTTAGTATAGTTATTTAAATGCTTTGAGTGATTATAGAGGCTTTGAACAAATAGTAAGGCTTTATTATAAAAAGCGCCAAGCAGCCCTAAAATGATTCCTAAAATAATAACCATCCAATAGTATTGGGTAGGCAGAGTTCCATGAATATTGAAAGAAAATACAGGAGCCATTCCTAAAATAGAACTCATAAGATAATCGGCGGCAATTGATGAGGTCATCACTGAAATCAATAGTGGGGCAGAAAAATGTTTATGTACTTCTTCAAGGGCAAACATTACTCCTGCCAGCGGGGCATGAAAAGCAGCTGCTAATCCGGCACTGGCACCACAAGTAAGTAAATAGCGTTCCTCAGTCTTACCACGTTTTAAAACTTTACCAATTCCTTTACCAACCATTGCCCCTAATTGAATTGAAGGACCTTCACGACCAAGGGCTAAACCAGAAAAATTAGCTAAGAAACCACCAAAAAATTTAGCAATCAAAACTCGCCACCATTTGGCATCAATCTTACCTGCCAATTCTCCTTCAAGCTGTGGAATCCCGCTTCCAGAAATTAATGATTCCCAATCGAGTAATTTTGTGACAACTAGTGCTATCACAAATAGGATAACAAACCAGATAATTATTGTGAATATTGATTGTTTACAATAGGCTAAATTTCGCTGTAACCAAAGAGCTCCATTAGTTAAACAAATTCGATATCCAACAATTACTAATCCCGCTAATATTCCGACCAGCAAACCTTCTAGTAATAATACTAATTTAAATCTTTTGATATTTAATGTTTTAATTAATCTATTTTTCATATCTACTCCCCATTCCTAGGACATTATAGAACGATTAGTAGTAAAATTCAAAGGTTGTTTTGAAGCAGAAACAATAAATGTTTCAATTATTGACAAAATATTGTACAATTAAGGAGGTGATAGGAATGGACAAACGCTCAGATGCAATCGAGACAGTAGTTGATGTTTTTAATGAAGCAATGGTTATACAAGAATTGTACCTCAAGAAGAGCAAATTTAAGGAATTATCGATGAGTGAAACTCATGTCCTTGATGCAGTGGATAAGGTAGAATTTCCTTCAATGACTAATGTGGCTAAGTCATTAAGTGTAACGATGGGAACATTGACAACAGCAGTAAAGAAAATAGTTGAAAAAGGTTTTTTAGTTAAAGAGAGATCAAGTAAAGACCAACGAGTTTATTATCTAAAGTTAACGGATAAGGGACATGAAGCATTGGCTATTCATGAACAGTTCCATCATGAATTGGCAGATTTATACAAATCAGCAATTCCTGACGATCGAGTTGACTGGGTCTTTAATACGTTAAAGAAGATTAAGTTGGATTTGGATAATTATAAAAAGGCATTAGAAGAAAAATAAGTGGGCAGCCACTTTTTTTGCTTAAAGATAAATATGATTAAAAAATAAGGAATAAAAGGGCAAGAAATTAAATTCTTGCCCTTTAAGTAGAAAAGTATTTACGTTACACTATATTTAATGGTTATTTAAAACGATATTATTAGTGGTAAAACACAAGTTTTAGTGTGTAATATTTATTTAAATAATTTATCTAATTGATTACTTGCCATAACGATTATACTAATTGTTTTGGGCTGATAGGAACTGATAACTTTTGCACAAGTCATAATAGTATTGCCTGAGGTAATAACATCATCAAAAATTATCACATTTTGATTATATAACCGCTGACCATCTTTAATCTTGATAATCTGACTTACTTGACTGCGATCAGTTTGGCTGGTCTGTTTATAGGCGGAATTTTTGTATAAACCAGTAAAAATATGATTACTAAAACTTCTTACAATCATTTCATTTGGGTTAAAACCTCGTCTTAGATCGTCTTGTTGGCTGCTGGGAACAAGCGCGATGAGATGACGCCGATATTTGGTTTTAAAATGAGGATATGCATTCAAAAAAGCATCTTTTAAAGCATAATCACCTTGTCCTTTATATTGAAATAACAATTGTTTAAAGAAATCGTTATAGTAATATAAAATCGTAAGTTTGTAACCATGATAGTCATGAGTTCGATTATAGATTGAAAATTGGTTAAGACAATGAAAACATAGTGTAGCATGATAATAAAGATGATATAAGCTAGGTGATTTATTGAGATCATTAAAACAGATTAAGCATTGTCCTGCTTGATTGTTTTGAGACACTCTTTAATTGCCCTGGTCTTGTATGGAGTAAAAATACTAATACTTCCACTGGGATGTGCTGTTTTACGACCTACTCGTCCACATATTTGAATCAATGTAGCAGTTGTATATATCCGATTATTGCCGTATAAAATAATTACTTGAACATTATCGATGGTGATGCCGCGCTCTAAAATAGTCGTTGTAACTAAAACATCTAATTGATGATGTCTAAGACGTTCTATAAATTTTTGAATATCTTTAGTGTTAGAGCTGATAGCATGACTTTTAAGTTTAAACAGTTTAAAGATGCGGGCAACTGTATTTGTTAATTGTATGGTGGGAACATAAACAAGTACGGGTTTTTTCTTTCTGACAAAATCTCTAATTTTTTTAATTGCCCAAAGATACATTACCAAAGATGAAGTTAGATAGCACTTGGGAACATCTAGAAGATAACCATGATATCGTTTGGTCATTAATAAATCTGGTTGATTGGTTAGAGTTGCAGACATATAAATATAGTTGCCTTTAATGCTGTTTTGGAGTAGACCAATTAAGACTTCGTTATTTACGTAAGGGAAAGCATCCAATTCGTCTAAAATTAATAAGTCAAAATATTGGGGATAGCGATATAACTGATGAGTAGTACAAATAATAAATTGCCCATCTACCAATTCACTATGACCGCCATAAACAGTGGTTATTGAAATATTTTTGAATTGACTTTGCAATCGCTTTGCTAATTCAATTACTAGTTCTTTTCGCGGTGTAGTAAAGCAGACTCGCTGCCCCTGGTTTAGTGCATATTTAATGACCTCATAAGTTATTTCTGTTTTACCGGCACCACAAACCGCTTTAAGGGAAGTGTTGAGATGCTGTTGATAACGTTGAAGTAATTGTCTGGAAATATTATTTTGTAATGGTGTTAATTCGTAGTCGAGCTGATAATCAACTGTCTTAATAATAGAAGGTAACTGTGAAGGAGAAAAACAAGTTGAACCGATCTTAACGCACTTACGGCAATAAGTAATATTTTTGAAAGTATAAAAATATTGTGAATCTTGATTCTTACATCGTGGACAAATCATCTTATATCACCCACTTATATTGTAACTCAAGATGCTAATAAAAGGGTCTCAACTTGATGCTAAATTTGTTTCAAGAAAGTTTTATTTTTTTTAAATGAAAATAGAGCATATATCGACTTTGATTACCGAATTTATACTTGACGCGACAACAGTTCTATCAAAATAGAACAAAATTCTTATATTGGCAAACTTTGTCGAGTGAAATGAATTCATCTTTGAAAACAATAATAATATACTAACATTGACCATATTATTAAAGGGGTGAATGAGATGCAAGGAAAAGTGAAATGGTTTAACGCAGAAAAAGGTTTTGGATTCATTGATCGTGGTGAAGGCAAAGATGTATTTGTTCATTATAGTCAAATAACTCAAGATGGGTATAAGACTTTAAATGAAGGTGAACTAGTAGAATTTGAGCTTTATCAAAGTGACCGTGGGATGCAAGCAAAACATGTTGTTAAAATCTAAGACAAGGGATAAAACCTTGTCTTTTAATTTGGACTTTAAAATAATATATTTAAATGTTATAATACGGTAGACTAAACCTATTAAAGAGGAGCGTATTTCATGGCTAGTAGAAAAGAGCAAATAAGAAAAGAGTTAAAAAAGAAAAATGAAAAAGAGGGATTAAATCCTGAAGCAGTAACAAATATCGTTGATTTGCAAGATCAAACCGGTGAAGATATAAAGGTTGAAGATTTCCAAGGAATCTATAATGGTGAAGTAATTCCATTTAATACAACACCACATTCAACAAAAAAAAGCTTTATTGGGAGAATTAAAGGTGTTTTTGACGATGAACGAAAACAATTAAAAAAATTAGATAAAATGGCTGACGAAGTAATTGCTTTAGAATCAAAATATGCAGCGATGAGTGATGAAGAATTAGCGGGTCAAACTAGTATTTTCAAAGAGGCTCTAGCTAATGGTAAAACGCTTGATGACATAATTATTGATGCCTATGCTACAGTTCGTGAAGCTGCTTATCGTCAATTAGGCCTAAAAGCTTTCAAAGTACAGTTGATGGGTGGTATCACATTACATGAAGGTGATATTGCAGAGATGAAGACTGGTGAAGGTAAAACATTAACTTCGATTTTTCCAGTATATTTAAATGCTTTAACTGGTAATGGTGTTCACGTTGTTACTGTTAATGATTACTTAGCAGGACGTGATGCTGTAAATAATGGCAAAGTATTTAACTTTTTGGGATTAACAGTTGGATTGAATAAACGGGAGCTAACACCTGAACAAAAACAAGAAGCTCATGGGTGTGATGTTACGTATACAACCAATGCCGAATTAGGATTTGATTATTTAAGAGATAACATGGTAACTCGTTTAGAGGATAAAGTATTAGTAAAAGGGTTAAATTATGCCCTTGTCGATGAGGTCGATTCAATTTTAATCGATGAATCAAGAACACCATTAATTATTTCTGGTGGTCGTAAAAATACAGCAGCGTTATATTTACAAGCTGACCGTTTTGTTAAATCTTTGAAACAAGATAAAGATTATGAAGTTGATATCGAAAGTAAGACGGTTGCTTTAACACCTGATGGAATTGCTAAAGCTGAAAAAGGTTTTAAGTTGGATAACCTATATGACCCACAACATACTGCATTAGTGCATCATATTAATCAAGCTTTGAAAGCTAACTATACAATGACTCGCGATGTTGAATATATGGTTGCTACAGAAGATGGTACTCGTGATATTCGTAATGCAAAAATTATGATTATTGACCAATTTACAGGTCGTGTTATGCCTGGTCGTGCTTATTCTGATGGATTACATCAAGCAATCGAAGCTAAAGAAGGTGTTCCAATTAAAGAAGAAACAGAAACTAGAGCAACAATTACTTATCAAAATTTCTTTAGATTATTTAATAAATTAGCAGGGATGACAGGAACAGCTAAAACTGAAGAAGAAGAATTTAGATTGATTTATAATATGCGTGTTATTGAGATTCCAACTAACCGTCCAGTTATTCGTGATGATCGCAATGATAAGATTTATTCTACTAGAGCTAATAAATTCAAAGCTTTATGTGAAGAAGTAGAAGCTCGTAATTCATATGGTCAACCGATTTTGATTGGGACTGTTTCTGTTGAAACATCTGAAGTATTATCAAAAATGTTAGATCGTCGTAAAATAAGACATAACGTTTTGAACGCTAAAAATCATGCTAAAGAAGCTGAAATTATTGAAAAAGCTGGACAACGTGGAGCGGTAACGATCGCCACCAACATGGCTGGTCGCGGTACCGATATTAAATTAGGTGAAGGTGTTGCTGAAATTGGCGGTTTAGCAGTAATTGGTTCAGAACGCCATGAATCTCGCCGTATTGATAATCAGTTGCGAGGACGTTCTGGTCGTCAAGGAGATCCTGGTTATTCGGTTTTCTATGTATCATTTGAAGATGATTTAATGGAACGTTTCGCTGGAGAAAGATTAAAATCATTTACAGATTATTTAGAAGATGATCAAGCAATTGAAAATAAAATGGTTACTAAAGCAATTGAAGGTGCTCAAAAACGTGTTGAAGGTCAAAACTTCGATTCTCGTAAACATATTCTTGAGTATGATGATGTAATGCGTCAACAACGTGAAATCATGTATAAAGAGCGTGATGATATTATGTCTGAAGAAAATTTGGATGCTATCGTTAAAGGAATGTTTAATCAAGCAATAGAAATGACTGTCCGCCAATTTACAAAACATGATGGAAAAGATGATATTGTAGATGTTGCTGGAGTTGTTGATTTTGTTGCTAAAAACTATATGTTATTAGTTGAAGTAGAAGCTAGTAACTGTGAAGCATTACAAAAAGATCCACAAAAATTAATTGAAACATTAACGGATTTAGTTTTCAATCAGTATATTAGTCGTTTTAATAAAGAGTTAGAGCCAGAAAAGAAATTACAATATGAAAGAAGTATTCTTTTAGGAGTGATTGACTATACTTGGATCAATCATATTGATGCTATGACTAAATTACGTAATGGTATTTATTTAAGAGCTTATGCGCAAAAAGATCCTTTAGCTGAATATACAGAAGAAGCTTTCTACATGTTTGAACAAATGACATCAAGTATTGCAGATGCAATTTCTCGTAATATTGTCCATATGGGAATCCGTCCTGGTAGTGAAGTAGAACAAACTATCCCTCATCTAAAGATGGAACTTACATTTAAGTAATGGAATTATACGAAATTAAAAATGGGCTTACTAAAGCCCATTTATTAATGACGGAGTTTTATCAATCAATTGATATTGAAGCATATCGTCGAGAGATTGAGGGGCTCACCGTAATCACACTACAAGAGGGATTTTGGGATGATGCTAATAAAGCTAAAGTGACTTATGATAAGTTAAATAAGATGAAAAAAACAACTGATCAATATGATTTATTAGAAACGACATTAACTAGTTTAGATGAAACATATGAGCTTGTAAAGAATACTGAGGATCAAGAATTTAAGGAAATTCTTGAAAGTGATTATACTGTTTTTGAAAAAGAATTATCAAAATTTGAGACAATGATGTTATTGTCTGGTGAACATGACGATTTAAACGCAATCGTTGAAATTCATCCTGGAGCAGGTGGAACAGAGAGTCAAGACTGGGCAGAAATGTTATTTAGGATGTATCAACGTTATGCTGCTAATAAAGGCTGGAAAGTCGAGGTTTTAGATTATTTAGATGGTGATGTGGCAGGAATAAAATCGGTTACAATGTTAATAAAAGGGGATAATGTATATGGACATTTAAAGGCAGAAAAGGGAGTTCATCGTTTAGTGCGCTTATCACCTTTTGATTCAGCAAAACGCCGTCATACTTCGTTCGCATCGGTTGATGTAATGCCCGAATTTAATAACGAGATTGAAATTGAGATTCAAAGTACTGACTTGAAAATAGATACTTATCGAGCTAGTGGAGCCGGTGGTCAACACATCAACAAAACTGATTCAGCAGTTCGAATTACACATTTACCTACTAATATTGTTGTAACCTGTCAAAGCCAGCGAAGTCAAATTCAAAACCGTGAACAAGCAATGGTAATGTTAAAAAGCAAGTTATATCAGTTGATGCTGGAAAAACAAGCTAGTGAATTAAAAGAATTAAAAGGAGAGCAAAAAGAAATAGCATGGGGTTCACAAATTAGATCATATGTACTTCATCCGTATTCGCTAGTGAAAGATAATCGTAGTGGATATGAATCTAATAATCCCAAAGCTGTTTTAGATGGGGATCTTGATGGATTTATATATGCCTATTTAAAATCAGCATTGTAAGGAGGACGACATCGTGAAGAAGCATATTTATGAAACACTGATTATTATTGTCGGTAATTTTATTTTAGCGTTAGGAATCTGTGCTTTTATTACCCCGGTTGGGTTGATTACAGGTGGTGCTTCAGGTATCGGGATTGCTGTCAAATCATTGACAGGAATAAATATTTCCTATACTGTGTATGCAATAAATATTGTAATGTTTGTTGTTGGTTATTTTTACTTTGGTAAAAAGTTTGCAGCTGGAACCTTGTTAAGTACATTTTTATATCCAACTTTTTTAGCAATTTTAGAACGCGTACCTGCTTTATCAACGATTACTAGTGATGCTTTATTATCAACTCTATATGCCGGATTATGTATTGGCTTAGGGTTAGGACTAGTTTTAAGAGTTGGAGCCAGTACTGGGGGAATGGACATTCCTCCATTGATTGTTAATAAAAAAACCGGCTTTTCAGTTGCCTGGCTGATTAATATATTTGACTGTGCAATTTTGCTTTTTCAGGTGATTTTTTGTCCAATTACAATTGAACAGGTTTTATATGGAATTACAGTAGTGATTATTACAACGATTGTGATGGATCAAGTTATGATGTTGGGGGAAACTAAAGTACAAGTAACTGTTATTTCTCCTAAATGGCAGGAAATCCGAAAAATTGTTTTTGAGGATATTAATCGTGGCTGTACATTATTAAATGTTACAACTGGATATCATCAAAAAAATCAATATGCGGTAATGGCTGTTGTGTCGAAACGTGAGCTGCATTTATTAAATGACATGATTTTAGCGATTGATCCAACTGCATTTATTATTAGTAATGCTACTCATAGTGTAAGGGGGCGTGGTTTCACGTTGCCACCAATTGATTTATAAAAAAAGAAATCATAAGATTTCTTTTTTTGTTGTACTTTTTGTGATCAATCATTTTTATTTTTTTCAGGATTATTTAAATCAACAAAAAATTCAACATGACCGCAGTTAGGACAATAGCAGCTTTTCAATTCATAATTAGTTTTTTTGAAATCATCATCTTTAATAATAAGTTCTAAATAGCTAAGTGTAGAAATGCCATTATCCTTAATAAAGCAGTTAGTTTTAAGCGTGGTTTGACAAACTGGGCACACTTTTTTCATACTGTCACCTCTTTAATTTATTGTATCATAAAATTGCGATATAATAATAGTATTTGTGCCTTTATTCGATAAAGTATGCTATAATATGCGTGGAGTAAAATCGGACTCTAGGAAAATTGAATATAATAAAATTGAATATATATAAATATAATAATAGAAAGGGGTTAGTCGAATACGGCAATAAATATGATAAAACTTACAAATGTAACGAAAATCTATAAAACTGGTGTAAGAGCTTTAAATGATATGAATCTTACGATTGAACCAGGTGAATTTGTTTATGTTATTGGTACTACTGGTGCTGGTAAATCAACATTTATAAAGCTTTTATATCGCGAAGAAAAAGCAACTTCAGGGAAAGTAGAGGTTGTAGGGCGCGATGTATCAAAAATTAAAAATCGAAAAGTTCCTTATTTTCGTCGTAATATCGGGGTTGTATTTCAAAATTTTAGACTTCTACCAAAAAAGACAGTTTTCGAAAATGTTGCGTTCGCGTTAGAAGTAATTGATACTCCACGTGTAGAAATCCGTCGTCGCGTTAGAGCCACTTTAGAGTTAGTAGGACTTGAGGATAAAGTCAATGCTTTTCCACATGAACTTTCAGGTGGTCAACAGCAGCGTGTAGCAATTGCTCGTGCAATTGTCAACAAACCAAAAGTGCTAATTGCTGATGAGCCAACAGGAAACTTAGATCCAGAAACATCTGAAGAAATTATTAATCTTTTAGAGAGAATTAATGAACAACAGAATACTACTATTCTAGTAGTTACTCATGACAGTAAAATTGTTCAAGAACATAAAAAGAGAACTATTTTGATTGAAAATGGATGTGTTAATGCGGACACTAGTTTAGGAGGTTACGATATTTAATGAACGAGTTGATTAGTTGTGTGAAAAATCTGCCTAAACATTTTAAAACGGCAGTTCAAAATATATGGCGTAATGGTGTAATGTCATTTTCATCAATTTTCGCTGTTACGATTACGCTTGTTTTAATTGGTGTAATTGGTGTTTTAGCTTTAAATGTTCAAGATATTAGTTCGAACATTGAAGAGGGAGTTAGTATTTATGTAAAATTAGATAGATATATAGACGAAGCTGCTGAACAAGCAGTTGGGCCACAAATAGAAGCTATTTCTGGAGTAAAAAAGATTACTTATTATACTAAAGATCAAGAATTAGATAAATTAATTGAAACTCAAGGTGATGAAGGTGCTGCTTTATTTGAATCATACCGAGCAGATAACCCATTAGGTGGGGCTTATGAAGTAGAAGTTGATGATGCAGCAAATATTGCTAAAATCGCTGAAAAGATTCAAGAAATACCAAATGTCAATAAAACAAGTTATGGTGGACAATCAACACAAGATATGGTAAAAACTTTGAAAACTATTCAAACTGGAGGATCGATTTTTATTGTCGGACTTGCCATTATTGCATTATTTATGATCGCTAATACAATTAAAATCACGATCACAGCGCGTCAAACTGAAATCAGTATTATGCGTATGGTCGGTGCTAGTAACTGGTATATCCGTATTCCTTTTATGCTTGAAGGAATGTTGATTGGTCTAATTGGATCAATTATCCCGATTATTGTTTTAGTTTATGGTTATGGAATGGTATATGATTACGCTAATGGTGCATTAATGTCAGCAATGTTAGCACTAAAACCACCAATGCCATTTATCCGCGATTTCTCACTAGTTATTGCTGCTGTAGGGGCTGGCGTTGGTTTGGTTGGAAGCTTTGTTTCAATTAGACGATTCTTAAAATTCTAAAAACAGGCAGTGCCTGTTTTTTTAATAGGAGTAGGAATGATGAAAAATGAGATATTAAAATTTCTTAAACAAGATTATCTTAATAATTTAGATTTAATATATGCTCTTGAACATGGTGCTAAGATAAAATATTATAATCAGGCAGGAATAATGCTTAAATTTGAGGATATCTATATGCTTGCATTCAAAGATGAAAAAATTGCTGAACAATTACTTAAACAAATAGATAAGTGCTCAATGCTAGCAATTCACAATGATAAATATTTTAATATAATTAATCAAAAATGGAGATTAAATAAAGAAATTGTAGCTTACCAGTATGGCTATTTAAAAAAATATGTTAGAATAATTAATAACCCAATCGTTGAAATTAAAGAAATTGGGAGGGAATATTTTGAATTTATTAAAGAAAATTATTCTACTCCGATTGAAGAAGCATATTTGCTTGAACGAATTGATGCTAATGTATTTGTGGGTGCGTTTATTGAAAAGCAGATTGTTGGATTTGCTGGGCGTCATATAGAGGGAACAATTGGTTTTGTTGAAGTAATTAAAGAATATCGACGTCTTGGAATAGCTCAGGCTCTAGAACAGTATTTAATGCAAAAACTAATTGCTGAAAACGAAATTATTTATTTACAAGTAGAAGTAGATAATTATCCATCAATGCGACTACATGAAAAATTAGGCTATGAGCGTTCTGATGATATTATCACCTGGTATATGTAAAGAAAGGAAAGAATAATGGGAAATTATAATTTTGATGACTTACAGTATTTACAAATTCCGTTGCCAGAGGAATTATTAAAATTAAAATGGCATGGTAGTTTTACAAGAATGAAAAGAATAATTGATGCAAAATTAGCTAATGATATTCCAATAGCTTTAAAAAAACGACTGCTTCATGAAAAAGAAATTATTCGTAGAATACCTAAAGAATATCCGTTATCATATGAAGAAGCTTTAAAAATTTGTCATAATAATTTTAATGATTTTAGTGATGAGGAACTAGAAAAATTACAAGATGAAAATGCGGTAGAATGGATTTTTGTAGAAGGACAACCATACTTTAGAGCTGATTTTTTTGATAACATTTTAAAGACTAGAAATGATTATGCTGCACGTTTGTTTGATAAAAGCAAAGTTGAAAGTCGTGAAGCAAATTTTGCACTGCTTAATAATGCAATACATGAAATTAAAACAAAGGGACAATTAACATATCATTTTCGTTTAAAGACGGGAATTAAGATCAAGGCATCAGATTCAAATAAAAAAATTAAAATTCATCTTCCTTTGCCGTTAGAAGATTGTCAAGTTAAGAATTTTAAATTAATTGCGACAATGCCGCAATACAAATATTTAAATGACGGAAGTCATCCACAGCGAACTATCTATTTTGAAGAAAATATTGATCAGGTTAAAGATTTTTATGTGGAGTATGAATATGATAATGAGATGAAATATGTAGAACTTAAACCCGAAGATGTTTTAGAAAGTCAACCTAATTTTTATTTACATGAACAAGCACCGCATATTGTTTTTACCCCTTATTTAAAGTCTTTGGCAAAAGAAATAGTTAAAGACGAGACAAATAATTTAATTAAAGCTAAATTAATATATGAGTATATTACAACTCACATAACCTATTCATTTGTTCGGAATTATTACACAATTCCCAATATTCCTGAGTATGCTGCTTTAGGTGGAAAAGGTGATTGTGGTGTTCAAGCACTATTATTTATTACTTTATGTCGTTGCGTGGGGATTCCTGCCCGTTGGCAAGCAGGTTTATATGTAACTCCACAGGATATCGGTAATCATGATTGGGCAAGATTTTATATTGCTCCATATGGCTGGTTATATGCTGATTGTTCTTTTGGAGGTTCTGCTTATCGTAATGGTGATCAGGAACGATGGCAGTATTATTTTGGACACCTTGATCCGTTTAGAATGCCTGCAAATAGTGAATATCAATACGATCTTTATCCACCGAAACAATTTATTCGTCAAGATCCATATGATAATCAAACTGGTGAGGCTGAGTTTGAAGATCGTGGGCTGTATTTAGATGAATACGATTTACATTTAGAAGTACTAGAGATCAAGAAAGTTTAATTATAAAAGTTAAAAATTATAGTTATCAAACTTTTCTAGAATATCCCCAAGATGTTGAGGGAATGATCGATTTATATGGTGTGACTAACTTTTTAACTTTCAATCAAGGTTTTAGTAAATATAATGAAAAAGAAATGACAAATATTTATGATTTGTTGGGGTGCTGGTGCGAGGATGATGAAGTTCTCTATCGTGAAGCATCACCGGTATCTTATCTTGAAGCGAAAATGAATTTGCTACCAATTCTTATTCTGCATGGTTCTAAGGATCATGTTGTTCCTTTTGAACAATCAGTAGAATTATATCAAAAATAAAAAGAGTATGGTTATAATGCAACTTTATGCAAAGTTGCTAAAGCTGATCATGAGCGTTCAATTTTTTATGTTAGAGCGGTCTTTGATGTTATCATAATTTTTTAAATCAATATAAATAAAATAGCGCATAAGGCGCTATTTTATTTTTGACTTTGTTCTTGTTTTTCTAATAGCTCTAACCAGCGTTCATTTTTAATCTCAAGTTGTTCATTTAAATAGTCACGCTGATTTGATAATTCTGACAATTTATTATAATTACTTTGATACTCATTCATTTGTTCATTAATAATTTTGATTTGTTGTTCAAACTCAAGAATAACCTTTTCCATATTTTCAAGTTCTTGTTTTTCTTTAAAACTTAAGCGAATAGCACTTTGAAGTTTTTTCTGTTCTTTATATTTTAAAGCTCCGTCGCTTTTATTCTTATTTTGTTGTTCAGAAATATCGATATAACTGCTATAGCCACCATTACAATAAGTGATTTGTTGATTCTTAAAAACGAATAAGCCATCACAAATACGATCAAGAAAATAACGATCATGAGATACGGTAATGACTATGCCATTAAAACTATCAAGATAATCTTCAAGAATAGCTAAAGTGGAAATATCTAAATCGTTAGTTGGCTCATCAAACAATAGTACATTGGGAGCTTGCATCAAAATATTCAACAAATATAGACGACGTTTTTCTCCACCTGATAAACGAGCAATATAAGTATGTTGTAAACTTGAATCAAAAAGGAAACGTTCACACATTTGTTTAGCAGTAAAGCTGCCTTCAAGGGTTTTTAAATCATTACTTGTTTGTTTGATATAGTCAATCACGCGCATATTTTCATCAAGACCATCATTCATCTGTTTAAAATATCCGATTTTAATTGTATCTCCATGAGTAACTGATCCACTGCTTGGTTCTAACTCTTTAGCGATAATCTTTAGAAGGGTGCTTTTACCACAACCATTTATTCCGAGGATTCCAATTCGATCTGTTCGTTTAAATAAGTAAGAAAAGTTGTTAAACAAGGTATGATCATCGTAGCACATACTCAAATCTTTCAACTCAATTGTCTTTTTACCAAGTCTAGAAGCAGTATTGATTAATTCTACTTGATTAATAGTTTGAATATCAGAAATATTGTTGAGCTGTTCAAATCGTTGAAGTCTCTCTTTGCTTTTAGTAGTTCTAGCCTGAACTCCAGCTCTAACCCACTCTAATTCTTTTTTTAAGAATAATTTTCTTTTTCTTTGGGAAGCTAGATCAGCTTCTTCGCGTTGTGCTTTTAAATCAAGGAATTTTGAATAGTTAGCAGTGTATTCATAAATTTTGCTACGATCAATTTCCATGATCTTATTGGTAACTCGTTCAAGAAAATAACGATCATGGGTAACCATTAGAATGGCTTTGTTGAACTTAATTAAATATTTTTCTAAATATTCAATCATTTCGTTATCTAGATGATTAGTTGGTTCATCGAGAATTAAGAGATCACATGGTTTTAGCAAGGTGATTGCAAGCGCAATACGCTTTTGCTGACCACCTGATAATTCTTTAATTAACTGTTCATAATTAGTAATTCCAAACTTATTTAAAATTGCTTTGATTTCATATTCATTAACTTCGCTGGCATCAATTAATTTATAAACTTGTTTAATAACGCTGTTATTAGGATCAAAATCAGGGTTTTGTGGTAAGTATGAGATTGTCATATCTTTTTTTCTAATAATATCTCCCTGATAATTTTCATTTCCAGCAATGACTTTCAACAAGGTACTTTTCCCCGTACCATTAACTCCAATCAAAGCAACTTTATCGGTTTCTTCAATTGAAAAAGTAACATTATCAACAATATTTTTAATACCATTCGTTTTTGATAAATTATTTGCACTTATTAACATATACGTCTCCTTAAACCTTCTTCTATTCTATCATGGAATAGAAATTTGTAAACGAAATATTATCATCTCAATTACCAAAAAACCTTATTCTTGGTATAATGTTTATGGGTGATTTAAATGAAACGTTATACAATAGGGAAAATGGCAAAATTAAATAACGTAACTGAACAAACCCTAAGATTATATGACAAAATGGGTTTATTTAAACCAGCTTATGTAGATGAACATAACGGATATCGACTCTATGATATTGGTCAGTCTGCACGACTTGACATAATTCAGTATTTAAAGAATTTGGGAATGACTTTAAAAGAAATCAAAGAAATTTTTGATTCAAAAAATTTAGAATTATTACAGGAAAAACTAGAAGAAAGTAAGCTACAGATTAACAATCAAATTATTCAATTAAATGAGCAAAAAGCAGCAATTCAAAAAACAATTGATTCATTTGAACTTTTTAAAGCTGCCCCAAAAGTTGGAATGATCACATTAGAATTTATAAATAAAAGAACGATGCTCTATGTTGATGAAAAAGTAAATTTTTATGATTATGATCTAGATGTTTATGAAGAATTATTAAGGGAATTTAAAGATGATCTCATTAAACAAGCTTTACCTCCAACAATCTTTTTTAATCCAGGAACTATTTTGCGTAAGGAATATGTTTTGAAAAGAAAATTTTGTGCAACTGAAATTTTTGTTTTTATTGATGATAAAAAAGAAATTCCGTTAAAAAAAGAAACAATTCCAGCTAATATGTATCTATGTATTTATTGTGATGATTTTACTAAAGAAAAGGAATATGCACATCGTCTTTTTGATGAAATTGAATCTAAAAATTATACAATAGTCGGGGATTATCTATGCGAAAGTTTGAATGATATTTTGATATTTAACGATAAACAAAGAAATATGTATTTAAGGTTACAAGTTCCAATAAAAATTTGATAATTATTTCACAAATTCTTGACCTTATGGTAACAATAAAGTTTATACTTAGAGTATATGGAGGTAATCAAGATGAATAAAGAAAAAATTAGAGTTGTACAGTATGGATGCGGAAAAATGGCAAAATATATAATCCGTTATCTATATGAAAAAGGTGCTGATATTGTTGGTGCTATCGATGTAAATCCTGATGTTGTAGGCAAGGATATTGGTGAATTTGCAGAATTAGGATTTAATCTAGGGGTAACGATCAGTGATGATGCAGATGCTGTGTTAGATGAATGTGATCCAGATATTGCAGTAGTCACATTATTTAGTTTTATGGAAGATTGCTATCCTCATTTTGAAAAATGTGTTCGCCGTGGAATAAATGTTGTAACAACATGTGAAGAGGCAATTTATCCATGGACTACTTCATCAAAACTTACTAATAAATTAGATGAATTAGCTAAAGAAACAGGGTGCACAATCGTTGGTTCAGGAATGCAGGATATATACTGGATCAATATGATTGGAACAGTTGCTGCTGGATGTCAACGTATTGATAAAATTGAGGGTGCAGTTTCTTATAATGTTGAAGATTATGGTTTAGCACTTGCTAAAGCTCATGGAGCTGGATTTAGTCCTGAACAATTTGAAAAAGAACTTGCTCATCCTGAGACATTAGAACCAGCTTATGTATGGAATTCAAATGAAGCGTTGTGCAATAAAATGGGATGGACAATCAAATCGCAAACACAAAAATGTGTACCATATTTTTATGATACTGATTTATATTCAGAAACATTGGGTGAAACAATTCCGAAAGGAAATTGTATCGGAATGTCTGCGGTAGTTACAACAGAAACTTTCCAAGGACCAATCATTGAAACTCAATGTATTGGTAAAGTCTATGGACCTGATGATGGTGATATGTGCGACTGGAAAATTAAAGGTGAACCTGATGTAAGTTTCTATGTTCAAAAACCTGCGACAGTTGAACATACATGTGCAACCGTAGTTAATCGTATCCCATCTATTTTATTAGCGCCACCAGGATATATGACAGTTGAAAAATTAGATGAATTAGAATATCTATCATATCCAATGCATTTGTATTGTGATGAATAAGAATCCTTTGGGATTCTTTTTTTAGTTAACTATATTGATTATCAACATAGTTAGTGTATAATAAAAGTAAGAAGAGTATCGATAATCGATATAAGGGTGGTAAAAATGGCAAGAAAAGAGTTTGAAACACTCACGCCTCAAATGTTCTATATTTTAGTAGTATTGAATGTTCCTCGACACGGCTATGAAATTATGAATGAAATTATGCGAATTACAAATGATGAGATAAGGGTAGGAGCAGGAACTTTATATACTCTCTTATCGCGGTTTCAAAATGATGGTTATATTGAATTAGTAAGTGAGATTGATCGAAAAAAAATTTACCAGATTACAAAAATAGGTAAATATAAACTGCAAGAGGAAAAGCGGAAACTGGAAATGCAGATAAAAGCTTTGAATGAGGTAAATCAAGATAAAAATTAAAATAAAAAGATATGATATGCTGTTTATAGATGAGGAGGAATATCTAAGTCAATTAAATTTATTAGGCAAGAAATGGCTGGATTTTAAGAACTATTAAATTTTATTTTTGTAAGGGAAAAATCTCAGAATTTAAAATATCAAGTTGATTATCACCTGCATAGTGATGAATATAAAGATTTGATAACTGGTATATGTTTATAGATATTTATAAATGTATCAAAATTTTTATACCGAAGATTTAGCGGTAGTTGATTTGCGTATTGATATTGGCAATTGTTAATTTATTTAATGGCTTTTTTTAATAAAAATTACATGGGGAAATTTTATTTTAAATTATGGAAAGTGGGAGAACATAGTGAAGGTTAAATATAGATTGCTCAATGATTTGTTACTTTATGAAGATGAATGTATTACCTATTTAGAAAAAATGGCACAAGATGGCTGGTATTTAGTGAAAGTGGGAACAACTTTTTTTAAATTTGAACGGCGGTCGCCCAGAAAAGTTAAATATCAAATGGATTATAATCTTTTAACACCTGATTATCTTGAAATGATCACTTTAGAAGGCTATCGCTTTGTTGACAATTATAGAGAAATTTCATTCTTTTATAATGAAGATATTAATGCAGCGAATCTACATACAGATGAAGCAGCAAGGCTAATGGCATTAGGCAACATATATAAATATTTCCATGTTTTTTTAATAATTGGATGTGCATTAATATTATTGATTATAAACTCAAGTATATGGAAAATGAATTTATTGGTAATTCGATATACTCTTGGCAGTTTCTTTCTTAATACAAAGCTGTTTTTCGGTCATTATTTATATATCTTTATAGCTTTAATGTTTGTTATCGATGGTATTGCACTATTCTTGATGAAGCTAAGTATCAATCGCCAACAAGAAAATAAAAAATCGTTAAAAAAATGGATAAAACTATGTTTTATAATTGAAAAGTTAATTGGGCTGATTCTATTATTTATCTTAACTTTAGTGATAATTGATATTGTAGTATATAACCCGTTTGTTTTGATCGGCCTGATAATAGTAATTGGTGGTTTTGAAATATATAATTATTATATCAATAAGAAAGCTTACCATGAAATTAATAGTACACTTAGACGAGGGAAGACTGCTGTTGCAATGGTATTAGTTGTAGTATTTGTGATTGCAATGCAAAATATTGATTTTGATATTAATATTAAAACTATTCAGCCTTTACAAAAGGGAATAAACGTTGAGAGCACTTCAACGCGGTCGATTTTAGTTAGTAATTATGTTAATACTTCTTATGAAGGAGAGCAATTGATTTTTTTAGAAAGTAAATATGAATGTTTAAATAATTATATTGCAAATAAGGTATTTGAAGAAATAGTTTGTGGCGTGGAGCGAGATAGCAGGATTCCTGATGAAATAGAAATTGATGCAATTGTTGAAACGACAGGGGAATGGTCTACTAATGATGTAAAATATTTAAATTATTTACAAGCGATAAAAAAATTTAAGTATATTCAAACTGAGTATGCTGATAAATGCTATTATTTTGATAATACATTTGTAGCAATTAAAAATAAACAAATATTATTAATAGTAAAAAAAGAAGATACCAAAATCGATGAGATTCTAAAGTACTATTTATCTTAAAATGATTCATTACTTCAAACAGTTGTTGATAAAGTTATTGATTGAAAAAGTGATGATAAAATTTCCAGATAATTCTTTTTAATAAATAAAAAAGTGGCTTAATTAGCCACTTATTTGTTTACTGGCAGAGGTAGTAGGAGTCGAACCCACATCAACGGTTTTGGAGACCGGTATTCTACCATTGAACTATACCTCTATTTCCAACTGCCAATTAATAATAACATAATTGTAAAATCTTGTAAATAAAAAATTAATAAATATTATAAATAAGTTTCTTGTGATGTTAACCTATACGAATTATTTCAATATTCATAATTTAGAGTAGAAGGAGGAATTTAATGAATAAATTAGAGTTAGGTATTTCATCAATAAAATGCCAAGAATTTAGAAAGATATATCCAATTGTTAAAGCTTTTCACTCTGGAACTATCTTTGAAGAGTTAGATTTGCCATGGGGTGAGTTATGCCGATGAAAAATGATGATCTATTAATGCAAATCATGATGTTGGATTTTGCAGTGCAAGATTCTGCATTATTTATTGATACTCATCCCTGTGATAAAGAAGCGATGAATTATTTTAATGAGGCAGCAACACGTTTAAAAGCAGCAAAAAAAGAATATCAAAAACAAGGTCATGCTTTAGTAAATCGAGAAGTTGGAGCTTACCAAAACGATTACTTATCTGCACCTTGGCCATGGGTAGGTGATCATAAATGTGGTTGTACGAAAAACGTTTGCAATACCCTATAAACATTACTAAACCGAATGCAAAAGCAGCGGCAGTTATTATTGACCAATTAGGCGGACCTGATGGAGAGCTTGGAGCGGCACTTAGATATTTATCTCAACGCTATACAATGCCATATCCAGAAATTCAAGCGTTATTGACAGATATTGGTACTGAAGAATTAGCCCATAAATGATATAGGTTATAATGTGACTTATTACACCTTTAAATATATTTCTAACTTAAATTGCTTTATCGCATCAGGATCCCAACGTCCTCCTTTTTCTTTTTTATAGATACATTTATCTATAATGGATTTTAATATTTTGTTTTTTTCTTCTGTAGAGCTTTTCCAATATAAATCAATTGCATTTTGTAATTGTGGGATAGCTTTTTTATATTGTTCTATTTTCATTGCTTCCGTTTCTTTTGCTAGGATGTCTTTTCTTTTGTTTACAGTGTTAATTTTATTTTCGAGGGTATTTTTACGTTCTTTGAATAATTCAACTGTATACGCTCCTAACTCGAGCATTTCGCACGCTTTTATAATTTGCTTATTTAATTTTTCAAGCTCTTTATCACATTCTTCAAGTTGTAGTTTTTTATTATCATCGTAAGTTTTATTAACAGAAACAGAATAATTATTAACGTAGTTAGTATAGTTTTTTAGTGTATCTTTAAGAGTATCTATTATACGTTGTTCGACTACATGAATATCACTTGCAACGTTTTTGCATCGTGATGTGGTACATAGGATAGTTTCAACTCTACCATTTTTATAAGGTCGCCTTGCCATTTTATGATTACAAAATCCACATACGATTAAACCAGCTAATGGATTTTGTAAGGTTTTATCTTTTTTTACTGGATGACTTCGTTTTTTCATTAAAAATTTAATTCTATCATATTCATCTTGCGTCATTATGGCAGGATGTTTACCGGGATAGAGTTCATAGTTAGGATTTCTTGGGCGTGTTTTTACAATTTTACCGTCTTTAAAAACTTTTACTTCTTTTCTAGAATTCCATTTTATTAATCCTAAATTAGTTTCATTTAGCAGTATCGCTTCGACTGCACTTTTAGTCCAATATTCACCTTTTCTTGGTTTATATCCTAATTCATTTAAATGATTAGATATATTTGTAGACCCTTCATCTTCAAGCGCCTTTTTTTTCATAATGTTGAAAACTATGTTTTCCTCTTCGTATATTTCGAGTGAATATCCTTTTTCTAGTTTAATACGACTATAAGAATAGGGGGCGATGCTACCAACATAGTAACCCTCTTGTGCTGCAATATGGCGCCCACGCTGCATACGACGGGTAATCATCTTGTATTCGCGTCTACCCATAAATAAATCAAATTCAAAATACTCCTGGTCATATTCGTTTTGTGGGTCAATCGTCTTCATGGGAGTAATTATCTTTGTATTATTTATACTAAATGCTCTTATAATAGTTCCCTGATCTACAGTATCACCACGAGCAAGACGCTGACTATCAACTACAAGAACACCCTCTAAGACACCCTCCATTACATACTCAAGTAATTTCTTCATTTCAGGTCTGTTCTGAATATTCTCACCGGATACGACCTCTTTAAATTGCATTATTTCTTTTCTGTTTATGTTTAGGGAATCGGCTAAATCAAATAATATCTTTTCGTGTTTGGCCAGTGTATCATTTATATCTTCGTTTGGATCATCGCTACGAGATTTTCTTAAATACATCCCATACATTTTTTTCACCAACTTTCTCTTTCTATAAATTGTATGTTTAATTTAATTTAAAATAATTATCTTTGTTAAAATTTGATGTTATTCTTACAATATCAACCATATCTTCCGGTGTAATTTCCCCGTCGCTTAATGTTACACCGTTTTCATAAAAATCTATGTAATCATCCAATAATTCGGGATAATTATCTTGAAAGTAGTCTAAATTTTTTTCATGATTTGTATCAATTCTTTTTTTCAATTTAATTCCTCCTGTCATGTCATAGTTATCTCAATCGTTTTTTTGGATTGTTTTTATATATTTCTGTTACTGTTTTTTTTATTTCTGATATATCATCTTTGTTACTCTTTCCAAATATATATACAAAAGACCCAGTCATAACGGAACCTAATATTGTAAAGATTGTTACAACAGTACTTAAACAGTCTTTGTATTCTATAGTTCCTTCTGGAGATATGTAGCTATAGAGTTTTACTGCTATATCAGATATTGAAAAAGTAAGAGAAGATAATATTACTACAAGCCCAACAGCAAACAATAGTACAATAAAAAAAAGTAATATATATTGTAATATCATAAAAGCTAATATTTTACATGTAGAACTTGTATTAATTTCGCTGATCATATTTTTACGCAATACAATCGCTATTACCCATAATGCTATTCCCATTGCTAGGTATATAATAAAATTAAAATTCATGTTTGTTTTTTTCACCTTACCTTATATTTAATTCCTAATAATTTTTATTTTTTATGTAGATTATTTAATAAAAAGTTCCTATCATAATCGACAGGAACTTGAGTATCTTTAAATCATAATTTATTAATGGTATTTTACTTTTTCTCTAATTTAACTGTCTTTGTACTACCCATTGCAGATGCTTCATAACTAATGACACCATCTTTGTATGTAAATTCTTTTGTATCATCTGAAGAAGCTAACATAGCACCGCTAGTTTTCTCAGTATCGTTTTTTGAGGTCCAAGAATATTCATTTGTTGCTTTTGTTGGTGCATCATATGTACCTGCCCAATATAATGATCTAGTATCATCTTCACTAACCCAGTTAATTTCTATAGTACCATCAGAAATAACCGCTTCTTGATAAGTACCTTCTTCATTAGAAGCCCATGTACCAGTTAGATCAAGTGGCTTTTCAACTTTTTCTTCTTTTTTTGGAGTTTCTTTTTTACTGTTGTCATTACCTCCACAACCAGTTAGTCCAAAGCAAAGTCCAAGGACTAAAAATAAACTTAAAATTTTCTTCATACTTAGTTCTCCCTTCAAATTATTTATTATAAACACTATGAAGTGTGTTTATCGTATTTGGCATGTCAATTAAATTGTATTTTCCAATAACAAGAATTAGTGGTATCGTGATTGAACTAATGGCTATTTCCAATGCCTTTTTTCCAGTGTAACCTCCTAAATGTAAGATGATAAGTATAATGATAGCTATTAGAAGAGCTGGTTCAATTATACCTAGTAATTTTATAATAAAATTTTTAATACTTACCATCTATATTTCCTCACATAATGAATACCATATTTTTAGTGGTATTCCCTTTTCTTTAGCTAAAAACTCTAAATTTTCATAATTGTCCATATTGACATCATAAGTTAGAAATCTAATTGCAAATTCATTGGCTTCTTTTTCTAATCTTGTTTTATAGATACGCTTTAAAAAGTTAAAATTAATGTTTTTATCATAATGTAGAATATAGTGTCCGAGTTCATGAGCAATCAAAAAATTCTCATAGCGCTCATCTAAATTTGGGCGAACAAAAATATAACCATTACCATCAACAATCATTAATCGTGATTCTAGTGTTTTTGCTTTAAATTCTGTATACGCAATCTCTATATCTAGGTAATCGCATATTTCTTTAACATTGGTTGTATTATAGTTATTTACAATATTTTTTAGTTTTGTCTTTAATTCCATAGCACATTTCTCCCATTTAATAATTATTTATTTTTTGTGCTTTCTTGAAACAATTTTTAACATATCTGCCACATCTTCCGCCATTTCCATTATTTCATCATCAGACATAGTATCAAGATCATATCCACCATAATCTGCAATCATTTCTTGTTTAAGAATAAAACTCAATGCTTCTTGTGGTGAGTTAAACTGCATATCTAAAATATTACTATTTGATATCGATTCATTTTGACCATTTGGAATAGTTCTGCAAGCTAGTGTATCTAAAGTTACACCAAAAAAATCCGCAATATTGACAATACGTTCTAAATCTGGAACACGTTTATTATTTTCAAATTGTGATATTGTAGCCTTTGATTCGTTTAAATCGTATTTTTCGTTCAAAGAATATGCTAGTTCTTCTTGTGTTAATTTTGCTTGTAATCTTAGTTCTTTAAGTTTTGAACCAAATGAATGAGCTTCTGTTTTTCTCAAAGTTATCACCTCTTTAACTTTATGATATATTTTTAATCAAAAAAATACAATAAAGTTAAAGAATATTAAACAAAGTAATTGATTTTTAAACTTTTGTATAGTATACTAGTATTGTAAGTTAAATAATAGCTAACTTACAAGGAGGTGATAAGATGTGTATGAGATTAATACTAACCTTATAAAATCAAGGCGAGTTTATCTTGGGTTAACACAAAAAGATATGGTAGGTGGTCCAATAAAATCTAAATCATCATACTGTCTCAAAGAAAATGGGAAAGTAAAATTCTCTGGTCCTGAACTTGTTTATATAGCAGCGAAGCTAGAAATGAACGAAAGGGACTTTTATTTAAAAATGTAAGTTAGCTATTTGTTTACTTAATGAAATAATGTTATCAAATTGTTAACTTGAAGCACAACTAAATTATAACTCTAAATAAAAACAAGTGTCTTTAAAAGACACATATTAAAAGTTATAAAAACGGAGTTAAAAAGAAAAAGGAGAAGTATAAATATGAAAGAGGATGAATTTCAAAAAGTAAAAGTCTTTGCTAACACAGTTTTGCAGGAATGTGAAAACAAAGGTTTGACAAATAAGGAAGTGGAATATTTTAAAGAATACTTACCAAAATTAATCCAAATAAAACTTGAAGAAAATTATCTGAATGCCTATTTTAAAATTTATTAATCAGAGCAAGAATTGATATTAAAATTGCAAAAACTGAAAGTGTACTAGAAATGATAATTGGTAACCAAAAACGATAGGAATTAAGTTTTGAGGTGTTGATGTATTCAAAACCTTTAATAGTTAATTCATATGAAATAAAAACACCTACTTTTTTGAAGCGTTTTGATATTAGTTTTTCTTCAACTAGTATTTCCAAATCGTCGTTAAGATTGTCAATTGATTCACAATCTATCTTTTTTGCAATCTCAGTAGATAAAGCAATTGGTTCAAGTTGATTTATTGCTTTTAAAATATCTAATTTTGTATACAAATTTTTAACCTCCTCTCATGAAAATTATAGCATGAATGGGGTTATATAAAAATATCGTGGGGCAGGTATGAGGGAATTATCTAATTATTAGACTGATACAAATACCATTATTAAAAACTCCAAAACCACAGTGAATAAATCGACTAAATATGTTTCCAACTTAACACACACGAATAGCGGATAGTTTCCTCATACTTGCCTCATGGTAAGAAAAATTAAGAAAGGAGTGATCGTATGAGCGAAAATGAAGAATTAAAAAAAGAAGTCGAGGAATTAAGAAAAATTGTAGAAGATTTAAAAACTGGAAGTATACGAATTGAATCTAATATTTCTAAATTACACAGATTAAAACAAGAAATTGTTAATGAGCTTCTTAAAGACGAAAAAGAACCTTATACAATTTGGAGAGTACGTAGGTTTGCAGGTGAATTTGCACTCGACATATTTGATGATAAATATCCAATGCAGGAAAGAAAATTACATGTAAAAACAGCTAACAGGATATTTGGTTATCCAGATGAAGAAGAAAGACTTCAGTATTATTTAGAAACCTATAAACAGTGTATTAAGTTTGTTATAGATATGACTAGAAAATCTAGAGAGGATGCAATTATATGAACGAACTTTTAAAAGTTAATTATTATAATGAGCGCATTACATTATCAGCAAGACAGTTGCATGAGTTTTTAGAAGTAGGAAGCAAATATAACGATTGGTTTAAAAGAATGTGTGAGTATGGTTTTAATGAAAATTTAGACTATAGAGCTATTACTCAAAAAAGAGTAACAGCTCAAGGAAATGAAACAAAGTTTACTGATCATGAAATCACACTAGATATGGTCAAAGAAATTGCAATGCTCCAACGCAATGAAAGGGGCAAGGAAGCTCGTCAATACTTTATTGAAGTTGAGAAACAATGGAACAGTCCAGAAAGAATAATTGCTAGAGGTTTGATAGAAAGTCAAAAAATGATTGAAAATCTTAATCAGCAAGTTATTGAAATGAAGCCTAAAGCAGAGTTCTTTGATGCAGTAGCCAGTAGTAAGACTGCTATTCAGATGGCGGATGTCGCTAAAGTGCTGGATTATCCAGGATATGGAAGAAATCGTTTGTTTGAGTTTTTAAGAAATAAAAAGGTGCTGATGCATAATAATCAACCATATCAGAAATATATTGATTGTGGATATTTTAGAGTTGTTGAACAGAAGTATACGAAACCAAATAGCGAAACAGCCATAAATATTAAAACTTTGGTTTATCAAAAAGGAGTTAATTACATAAAAAAGTTATTGGATAAAGAACATGAACTTACATAAGTGCATATGTTTAATCAAGGAGGTTAGGAAAAGTGATAAAGATGCAGATTGATGAAAATACAATTGTTTATCGCCCTGATGTGCCGGATAGAAATGCACTTATTGAATTGTATGACATTTTAAACCAAGTAAATATGAGAGAAAAAAGAAACGACCTGTTCTACACAGAAGAACAAGTCGCTGAGTTAAAGAAAGATACTCGCAATACCTTTCTTTAAAAATTGGTCGAGAGACCAATACATAACACCTTCATTATAGAGGGTTTTAGGAGGAAAGTCAAAATGATTAATAAGGAAAGTACAAAAGCCGGCGTAATAGTGATGGCAATGATATTAGCTATGTTTGCTTTAGCTGGAATTCTTGCAAAGGGATGTGAACGCATAGATGCAACATGGGAAGAACAGTACCCCACGGAAGTGCGTGAAGTTGCTGCTAGAGGTGTTAGAGAGATACCCGCTTGAACTTCATTGGGAATATTCAAAATCACAAATTATTGTACGTGTAAGGAATGCAATGGTCCATGGGTAGGTTATCCAACAAAACTAGGAACTGAATATGTAGAAGGACGAACGATTGGTGTAGATACTTCAATAATTCCTTTAGGAAGTGAAGTTTTAATTGATGGTCATATATACATTGCTGAGGATACTGGTTCATTTACTGGAAAAATTATTGATGTTTACGTCACTGATCATTCGAAATTCGATAGAAAATATTTAGAAGTTTTTATAAGGAATAAGGAGGATTAGAAATGAGTAAAGAGGTATTGGAAAATCAAATTTGGGAGCTTGAAAGACAGTTAAATATTCTTCAATGCAAAGATCGTTTCGATGATGAAGATTATGATTTGCAAAGAAATCTTAATCGCCAAATTGCTGTTAAAAAGAAAGAACTGGAGGCATTGGAATGACAGATATAAAACAAGCAAATTTACTTGAATATTTAAGGCATATTAGAAAAAGTGCATTAACAAAAGAGGCTAAAGAAACGCTAGTTAAAACAGTTAAAGAAACTTACACAGTAGAAGAAATTGAACGAGCAAACGCAATATTAGATGTTAGTGAATAAAGACTTTGATTATATAAGTTTCTTTAACAACTGCGATATAGATTTTGTAAAAAGTGATGAACATTGGCATGAGTTAAGAAATAAAGGTATTGGCGGTAGTGATGCCGGCATAGTGATGAATGTTAGTAATTATAAAAGACCATACGAACTATGGGAAGAAAAAACAGGACAGGTTAAAGCATCGTTTATTACAAACAAGGCAATTGAAAAGGGAAACGCCTTAGAACCTGTTATGTTTAATCTTTTTAAGATTTTGTACAGTGACAAATATGAAGTTATAGATACTAAAGATATTAGTTTGTCTAATAAGCAATTCCCGTTCATGAGAGCTAATTTAGACGGGGCTTTAATTAACAAGGCTACAAATAAAAAAGGTATCTTGGAAATTAAATCTACAACAATTCAAAATGCCGCAATGCTTAAACAGTGGTCCAAAGATAACATGCCTATTACATATTTCTTTCAATGTTTGCATTACTTGAATACAACTCAGTTTAATTTTGCAGTGCTATATGCAATTTTAGATATTCCATGGGCTAATGATGGAGACGGGAAACAAGAGACAAGAATTATCTATATGGACCGTGAAACATTAGGGCAGGATATTGATTTATTGGTTAAAACTGAACTTTGGTTCTGGAAAAAAGTTATTCACTTAGATCCACCACCGTTCAGTGAAAATAGAAATTTAGAACTTAAGGAGGTTAATTAAAAATGAATGATTTACAAAACAAGCTGTTAGGCGGTTATGCAGCGGTAAGGATTGCCGGCAAAGAAGAATTCGAAAAAGTTATTGAATGGTTAGCTATTAAAAACTGTTTTCTAGCTAATAAAGAACCTGTAAGCAAAATGAATTATCCAGGGGATGCAATATTTGTATTGTATCGTGCAGATGGTGGTTTTATATGGTGGGCGCCAGTGGCAGATATTGATACAAATACGTACCAATTAGTTGATGTTAAACAATTAGAGCTGAATCTGATTGATGATCAAAAAATTATTGAAGCAAATGCAACAGTCACAGGTGAAATTGTTGAGCTGAATGAAAAAGCTTTAACACTTGTTACTAACACGAAACCAGAGGGAGCGACAATTGATTCCAACGTTGATAGCTTGGTTGCCTTAATTCCAGTTATTCAATCAAAAGCTAATGTTGTAGTTACAGAAGAAAATTATAAAAGCTTTATTGCTAAAGGCACGGGAGTTGTTCCCGAATTAAGAAAATGGGCAAAAGCCATTGACGATGAAAGAAAACGTTCCAAAAAAGTATATATGGATTCGTTTAATACATACGAGAACAAAGTAAAAAGTGTTGTAGAGGCACTTAATACTACAGCTCAAAAAATTGCAAATGATGTTGATGTTTATATCCAAGAAAAAAAAGATAAACTTCGCAAGGAAAGAGAAGAAATTATTGAGCAGCTTAAAGAAGTACTCATAAAAAAAGAAATGATTTCAAGGGAGTATGCTAATAAGTTTGTATTTGATGAAAAATGGCTAAATGCATCATGCTCAAATAAAAAATTTCAAAGCGAGGCTGAAACTCAGTTTAACGACCTAATGAATCAGGAAAATCTATACAAAAAAGATATGGAGCTTATTGAAAGTACCATCATTAATACATGCACTATGGTTGGGGTAGATGAAAAGTTAATAAGTCGTGAAAAATATAAACTTCAGTATCAAATAGGTAATAATCTTGGCGATATTACAAAGAATATTACAGATGAAATAAACGCTTTAAAAACACAAAAAGAAGCACTTAAAGCTGAAGCAGAGAAGGAATTACAACATCAAAAAGTACAGCTTGAAACACAACATAAAAAGGAACTTGAAAAAGTACAACAAGAAGCGGTTCAACAACCATCAATTGAACCTAATAAAAATGAACAGATATTTAAACGTGGTGATGAAATTATTGCTAAAACAACTGGAAAATATGTTGTTACAGAAATTAAAGAAACACCTGAAAAATTTAATGGTAAAACATGGACTAAAACATTTGAGTTTATTGGAGATTTAGCATCACTACAAATGTTGAATAGATACATGGAATTTCTAAAACAAAGTAAAGAATTTGATTTTAATGAAGTAAAAATAATTGAAAAAGAGCTAGTTGAGCCAGAAACAGGAACGGTTAGTAAATACAATGTAAAGGAGATTAATTAACATGGCAATGCAAAGTAAAGTGGCAAAAAATCAAACAAAGTCAACTGGAATTAAGGTATTTAATAATTTAATCAATAGTGATTTAATGAGAACAAAAATTCATCAAATGGTTGGTGCGACTGATTCACAGGAATTTATTACAAGTATTACAAGTGCAGTCAACACAAACCCTGCACTCGCTGAATGTGATCCGCAGACAATCATTAGTGCAGCATTATTAGGGCAGTCATTACATTTAAAACCTAGTCCACAACTTGGATATTTCTATATGGTTCCATTTAACAATAAAAAGAGAAAATGTAAGGAAGCGCAATTTCAACTTGGATACAAAGGATATTTACAACTGGCTATTAGAACTGGTGAATATATTGATATTGATGCTATTGAAATTAAAGAGGGCGAATACAAGGGGCGCAACAAATTTACAGGTAGACCCGAATTTGAATTTGTAGAAGATGACGGCATTAGAGAGAATTTGCCAATCGTTGGGTATATGGCGTATTTTGAAATGAAAAATGGATATATTAAGCGATTATACTGGTCAAAAGAAAAAATGTTAAAACACGCTGATACATATTCTCAAGCGTTTTCTAAAAATGAAACCACTGTAACAAATCAATATGGTACATATAAAAAAGTATCGTTTGCTGATTATGAGGCTGGAAATTATGATGGTGAAAATGATTGGCTTTATTCATCATTTTGGTACAAGAATTTTGATGAAATGGCAAAGAAAACGATGCTAAGACAATTATTATCTAAACATGGTTTATTAAGTACCGAAATGCAAAAAGCAGTTGAATCCGATCAAGCCGTTATTACAAAAGATTTACAACCAGAGTATGTTGATAATGAAAACGTAATTGATAATGCAGCGGTCGAAAAAGAGCAAACTCAATCCATTGAGGAAAATGCAGCACCAACTGTTGAAGAAGTTATAGATCAAGTAAATCAACCTCAGCCTGAACCGGTGCTAGAGGACATTGATCCAATGCAGATGTAAGGAAGAATTATAAATGGCAAAAGAGGTAGATACAAAAGGCTACATAAAATTGTATAGAAAAGCACAAGAAACAGAAGTGTTTAAAAATCCATATGCTTGGCAACTGTTTACGTACTGCCTCTTTAACGCCAAATTTAGTGGTTCAGAGGCAGGAACGTTTATTGCTACAAAAAAGAAGATAGCAGATGATTTAAACATAGGAAGACCTGCTCTTGATAAATTTATGAAATTCCTAAAAACAAACAACTATATTGATTACGAATTTACAAAAGGAAGTAGAGAAGGAGCAAAAATAAAAGTCATAAATTACAAGAAATATCAAAGTGACTAATGTAATCCTCGATTACATGAGATGTAATTTTAGATTACAAGAAAAGTAATCCTCGATTACATGAGATGTAATTTTAGATTACACCTTATCCTTATATATAAGAACGATAAGAACGTATAAGAACGGTAAGAACGTATATATAGTTCGATTTAAGAATTTTCTTAAGAAATTATTTGGCTGATTTTTAAACAAAAATGTGAGGTGATTAAAAAATGGCTAAATTTAGTAAAAATACGATTTTGCTAAATCAGGAATTTTTTGAAAATACAAAAATACAAGAGTTGATAAATAATGAACTTGGATATAAAGCATTGTTTATGTTTATGAGATTATGTGTGTTGGATTGTAATACAACAAATGTAATTGAGTGCATGAAGATATTTAAAACTGATGATTACGAAGAAATTAAAGCACTGCTATTAATTCTTAATGAGTATAACTTACTAAGAAGCAACGACAGTATAAATTTTAAACTGGTATTAGATGATCTAAAATTCAATAATCCAAGAGATAAAGATAATTACATAAAAGCTCGAAAAGAAATAATTGATTATTTAAATCAACGAGCTGGTACAAATTACCGTGCAAATGCCGAAAAGGCTAAAAAACATATTAATGCTAGGCTGAATGAAAAGTACACGGTAGATGATTTTAAAAAAGTTATTGATAAAAAGTGCAATGAATGGATAGGAACCGAATATGAAAAATTCTTAAGGCCTGAGACATTGTTCGGATCTAAGTTTGAAGGGTATCTTAATCAAAACATTCGTACTAAGTCGGTTAAATACGGATACAATCCGTTCCTTAATGATTTAATTGGGTGATGTATATGACCTATGAAGAAACAACTAAAATATTAGCAATTCTTACTGCTATGTATCCGAAAGATTTTGAACATATAAATGAAACCAACCAAGAAGTTGTTACAAAAATCTGGTTAAGACAACTAAGTAACAGGTCTTATAAAGAAGTTTCGCATGCTGTAGAAGCATATATAGCTACCGATGTGTATGGTAAAGCTCCAACAGTGGGAAAGATTAAGCAAATGCTACAGACAGTATCAAAAGCAAATATAACTCCTCAAGAGGCTTGGAATATTCTTTATCACGCAATATGTCATGGTGGATACGATATGCATAGGGTACATGAAAAATTACCGTATGAAATAAAAATATGTGTTACTCCCGAACAAATGTATGAATGGGCGTTCGAAACAGATGCAAAAACTTGTCAGACAGTAATTGCAAGTAATTTCCAAAGAAGTTATCAAGCGAAGCAGCAGTACATTAATCAAATGGAAAGAATACCCGAGAGAAGTATTCAAGCGATAAGAAGTGAAAATATCAAAACACTTGGAAATGACAAAAAACAGAAAGAAATAGAGATGCTTAGTGGACTGTTAGAAGTGCTAGATAAAGCAAAATGATTATATTAAAAAAATGAAAGTGAGAAATATAGAAATGGGTTTATTATTAAAGATTATTTTATTAGTTATTGCAGTAGTTTTATTTTTTGTGTTAGGAACGTATAAAAAAGAAAATGGATATGAGTATGGATTTAAATTTAATAAAAAACATTTTTTAGCATTAATCCCAGTTATTGTATGGGCATCAACATTGTTTGTGGCTATTGTTCCTGCAAACACAGTAGGAGTTAAATATAGCCGTTTAAATGGTACAAGTAATAAGACATTAGACGAAGGTATACATTTAATAACTCCAATGGATAAAGTTTATGAAATTGATACAACAGTTCAGGAAAGAACTGTAAAAAACGTTTCAGTGCAAACTCAAGATGCACAGTTTGTAAAAATGGAAATCAACGTTAAATATCAGGTGTCAAAAGATAATGCATTCAAAGTATATAAAGGCTATAAAAGTTTAGATAATCTAAATAAAAATATTATTGCTAACTATTCTCAAGAGGCATTGAACGAAGTATGTACAAATTACAATGTAATCGATGTTTTAGGGGAAAAGCGTACAGAAATTTTAAATAAGGCAACTGAAATTTTAAACAGAAAATTTGAAAATGAAGGAGTTACATTAAAAGCACTTGTCTTAAAAGATACCGATGCGGGTGATGAAATTGAAACTGCTATTAAAAACGAAGCAGTAGCAAAAAAAGAGGTAGAAACTGCTGAACAAAAGAAACAGAAAGCACAAAAAGAAGCAGAAACAAAAATTATTGAAGCACAGGGCGAAGCTGAAGCAAATGCTGCTAAGTCATCACAGTTAACTGATCAAATTCTAAAAGAAAAATTTATCGATAAATGGAATGGTGAACTTCCAAAAGTAAGCGGTCAAAGTGAATCATTATTTGACATCAGTAGTATTTTGGGAAAATAGGAGAAAAACAATGAAAAGAGATAATGAACTCGAAGAACTTTTAAAAATATTAGATAAAGCAATAAATGAAAAATTTGAAAATATTTGTAATAGCTCATTTAACGAAAGTAACAGTCAATACAAAGATCCTATACCGGTGTTAAAAAAAGCAATTTGTAAATATGGGAAACAGGCACAGCTAGATGTTGCAGTCGAAGAAATGGCCGAACTTACAAAAGAAATTATTAAATCAAAACGAGGAGCTTCTAATTATCATCAGATTGTAGAAGAACTTGCGGATGTATATATCATGATGACTCAAATTAAATTGATTTATGGAATCTATGACGAAGAATTAATAAATGCTATGGACTTAAAAATCGCACGTTTGGAAAAGAGGCTACAAAATGATTAATAGGGTGGTCCTTGTTGGACGAATGACTAGAAATCCTGAACTTAGAAGAACTCAACAAGGCGACGCGGTTACCTCGTTTACTTTAGCGGTAAATCGTAATTTTACAAGCGGAGACGGTCAACGACAAGCAGATTTTATTAATTGTGTTGTATGGCGCAAACCTGCTGAAAATGTTGAAAGATACTGTTCTAAGGGAAGCTTAGTCGGTGTTGAAGGAAAAATTCAAACCCGAACATACGATGATAAAGACGGTAAAACAGTATTTGTTGTTGAGGTTAGATGCGATAGCGTGCAGTTCCTTGATACTAGAAATCAAAACGAGGCACCTATGGATACTCAAAAGGTTCAGCAAATGGCCAACGATAATTATTTTCATAATGGATCGTCAGGTCCGAGTGATTTTATGGAAGATGTGAATACATACGACATCATGGAAGATGATATACAGTTTTAAAAATAAGTAAAATTTTGATTTTAAGGAGTTTTTAACTATAAGAGTAATAAGTTTACCTATTATGACTAAAAGCTCCTTATATCAAAGAAAACCTATTAAAAAAAGAATTTTATTATGAAAGGGAAATTAAAAATGTTAATTAAAAAGTCTTATGAACCGTTTTTATATAAATTCTTAGCAATTGCCAAAGATATTTTCAAGAAAACTGGTTCTAAAAATATTGTAATTTTCGGTGATGGTGAAAAGCTGAAATTTATTGCTAATAACTATGCAGGAATATTTGACTATCATACAGAAAAATTTGATCGCGAAATGTACGATTTTAAAGATGCAGCATATGAGATATCATTGCTGCCTAATGATGACATTAAACTTGAAAAACTGGAATTCTATCCATGCAGTGATGAATATTTAAGCAGTGTTAAGGAGTTTTTTGTCAATACCGATTATTTTGCAACTCATGTATTCGAATTGGATTCATGTGATGAATGTAAAATTGCTAAAATTGTAACTCTATCTGAGGCTTGGTTGTGTGATGATGATTTGAAGTTTATCAATAAATTAAAAAATTTTGATGTCTATGTTTGTTCGGATAAGGATAGTTTTAATGACCGCGTTGGAAATGAGTGGAATGCTGAATACATATTATGCAATGAAGCAGTTGAATTTGACAACGGGTATACTACTGCATCAATTACTTTGATTTTCAATACTAGATATAATCCTCGTAAAAGTGAGGTTGTTCAGCAGAAAATTAACTTTGAAAAGGATGATTTAGCATCTGAAATAATGGATAAAATTGAAGAGTTACCCGAAAAGGTAACGGTAGAAGTTGTTGGAAATGATACTTATGTTGAAGAAAAAGAACTTGATAATTTAATGTCTGAAGCTGAAAAACTCGAGGAGGAGTTCGAAGATGACTTCGACCCAATGCTCGCTTGATGTATTAAGTGATGATCTAAAAAAATTAAGGTTTGTTGTTCCAGGTGAAGCAGTTGGCAAGGGTAGACCTAAGTTTACTATGCAAGGTGGTTTTGCAAAAGCCTATACACCAAAGAAAACATCAGACTATGAAAAATTTATAAAACACTGCTATAGAAGCAAATATAGGAATTACATAAGTGATAAAGCTGTAAAGGTTATGACGTTTATTTATGTTAAGCCAGCCAAAAGTTTAAGTAAGAAAAAAAGAGCTAAATTATTAAATAATGAATTTCTTCCAACAAAGAAACCTGACGTTGATAATGTACAAAAATGTATATTAGATGCACTTAACAAGGTTGCTTTTAAGGATGATGTGCAAGTCGTAGATCAGGTGACTATGAAACGTTTTGGTGAAGAGGATAAAGTCATTGTTGTAATTGAAGAAATAGGATTGACTATGCAGTCGATTTAAAGGAGGAAAGATTTATGGGATTGTTTGATTTATTAAAAGAAGAAACAGAAGTTAAAGAACCACAAAAAGAAGAAATTAAAGAAGCTGAGGTTGTTGAAAATGAAGCTGCAGTAAACGAACCTGAAAAAGAAGTTAAGGAAGAACCAAAAAAAGAAGTAAAGAAGAAAGCTAAAACTTCTAAAACAAAAGCAACTAAGAATGAAAAAGCAGGCTATCTTTATCCGTTTAATATTTATAGTGAAGGTTGTTTAATTGACATTGACAACTATGGTTTTGAAGAGGGTAAAACGTATAAAGAATCTGAAATTACTAAAATTATGCTGGCACACAAACACTATGAATTTTCCGGAACAATGGAGTATTCATATATTGAAGATGATAATGTCGTTGTTGCAAATGCAAAACAGCATAAAAAGGGGTAATTGATTATGAGATATATGTTTTACATTGTTGGTGTTGGAGGAACCGGGTCGTTATTGGCTCGAGATCTTCCAAAATTACTAACAGATACTAGAAATAGAATGTGCCTTATTGATGGTGATGTAGTTGAAAAGAAAAACATAGTAAGACAAGGATACCAGCAACAGGATGTTGGAGATAATAAAGCTGTTGCATTATCAAGAAAAATAAATTCTCTTTACGATACTAATTGTATTTTTATGGATCAGTACATAAATGATGAAAATTTAATTAATTTAATAAAAAGTTATAAAGCATATATACCAGTAATTCTTGGGTGTGTTGATAATGATAAGACTAGAAAAATTATTGAAAAAGTAATAAACGACAAGGATTTAAAATACTGTTATTACATTGATTCCGCAAATAGCGAATACGAGGGTAATGTTTATACAGTATCAAAGAAGCAAGGTGTTATTACGGGAAAATTAAGAAGCCAAGTGTATAAACTGGATGAAGATAAGCATCCCGATGAAGTATCTTGCCAAGATCAAGCTGCTAATGGAAATATTCAATATCTTGTTACTAATGCAAAAATGGCAGTAACGGTTTTGGAACACTGTCATGCATTATTAAAATCAGGATATAAAGAAGGTGTTCAGGTTGTCAAACGATTTGAGACAGTATTTTACTAAAAAACAATATAATTACAAAAACAATGATTTAACACTAATTGAAGCAATAATTGGCTATCAGCTGGAATCTGATGATTGTATAGATACGTTTGAGGAATATGCAGACTCACTCGGAGAAATATTTATTGATTATGAACAAGATTTAGAACTTTTAAATTTACATGTTTTTAACGATCTGTTTAATTCCAATATATACCAATATATTTTTCAAAGCTTTATTAAGTCTGATGATTTTGTCTTAACTGAAGTTGATGGTGTACTTGGATATATGTATGACGAAGAAAATGAAGAATTTATTAATATATCTAATAATATGCCATTGCAAGTAAGAAAACACATTAACAGATTCTATAAAGAAGCACAAAACGAATGTTATTACGTCGATGGTGAAGAACGAAAATTAGATAGTTACTGTGCTGAAACTATCGGATTTAGGTTATATCATTTAAAAATTTATAACAAATCGCTTGCAAGGCGATTAAGAAAGAATTATAAAGCGAACGGTTCATTTTATGCATTATGTAATCAACTAGGGTTTTATATGGAGAATGGACAATTCCTGCTTATGGAGTATACATATTTAGAAGCTTCAGGGTTTTATGATCAATATATTGACTCAAGCATTATAGCAAATGCAATAGAGGATCTAAATAAAGAGCTTCAAACAAATAGAGTTTTTAATCCAGGAATTTCAGCTGCCATTGATGAAATAAGTGATTATGAAAGAGATGATTTAATTACTGCAATAATAAAAATTCTAGAAACTGAAAACGAGGTGATAATATGAGCCAAATGGTAGTTAGATTTGATTCGAACAATCGTGATGCTGAACTTTGTATAAAAAAAGGAAATGAAATAGTTTTTAAAAATATATCTGTTAAAGCTCTTGTTTCAACACTTGTAAACAATGGATATGCCGAAAACACAAGTGAAAGAATAACTATTTTAGACAAACAAATAATAGCTGCTAACTTTCGTTATGTAGTAATAAGACAACCCGAACATAAAAGAATCGTGACTTTATTTGATAAAAGCTACATGATTAATTTTCCGAATGCAATTTATATTGTTCATCATCATGATTCAAAAATAAAAAAAATAACGGCTTTTTCTTACAAAGAATACGAGGGTTTAGAAACCAATTTGTATGAATATCCAATGCCGAATGAATTAACTGAAAATACAATTTGTATGGGATCTGCAAAAAAAGAAATATTCAATAATGATTATGTAGCAGCATTAAATAGAGTTATTGCTACACCGTATTCACACACTAACTTTAGTGGAATAAAGGGATTTACTAACTCACAAAAATGGTTTGAGTATCTCCAAAAAAACGAGTTCCCTTACAAACTAATGCGATCATTAAATAAAAAGCTGAAAGACATAAGGGTATAGAAAATGTGGATTTTATCAAGAAAATACAAGAGATTTTATTTATGGAAAAATCGCAAATCAGGGTGCCGAGAATGTTTCTGGCCAGAGATAGATCCAAATAAAATAATCAAAGAAAAAGAAGAACAAACATACAAATATAGTCAAGCACAAAAGAATGTTAAATGTCGTAAAAAAAATAAAAGTATTGTGCTTAATAAACACACTAAACTGAGGTATTAAAATGCAAGCAAGAATATGGAACGAAACAAAAGGTACGTATGATCCTTATGAATTACCAGAAGGATCAAGTAAATATGAAAATGATATGGATGTAATTGTATCGTGTGCGTGCTGCGGTAAAAAAATAACTTACGGAGATGCGTATACATCACACAAAATTCATGATCATATCGGTTTTGGTTATGCAGTATGCGGAGACTGTTATTTTGATAAAGGAATGTAACAAATGGTTAAAATATTAATCGGATTGGTAAGTGTAACACTGGGGCTTCTAGCCCTGGCTGTTACCATTAGATTTTTTGTAGAAATTTGGAGAGGTAAATAGAAATGTTAAACATATTACTAACCATACTTACAGTAGCGTTTTTATTTATTTTAGGTTGTTTTATTATATTGAATTCTCTTGAAGAAAGATATAGGGAATTGGAGGATGAAGAGAATGCTAAAGATAGAGAAGATTAAAGAAAAGATTAAAAATTTTGATACTGAGAAATGTGGCGAGGATCTTAATTGTTATTTATCTCGGATTGCAGCAAATCAGCATTACAGTGTTGACTGTTATAGAGAAAGTGATTTGGATTGCTCAGAATGCTTGAGATTATCATTATTGGAATTATTAGAAGAATATAAAGAACCATGGAATATTGATAATATTCTAGCTAATTGTGAGGTAATTGAAGATGAAAAAAGTTAATCCAGCGGACATATTAATTAGTCCGCTTGGAATGGAAAATTTATTAGTTATTAATCAGGCTGATGATGAGGTAATTAAAAACAATGAATTACTTTTGGATAAACCGTATTTTTCTTTAGAAGAGGTGTTAGACGGTTTAAATAAAGACGGACATTATTTAATTATTGTCGAGGGTCCGTTACATGGTGAAATTTATCGATATAACAATTATGGTGGACAAGAAGTGTATTTGATTGGAAAAACGTGCGGGTACGCATGAAAGGAGAGAAAACAATGACAATAATAGTTGAAACAACTTCTTTAGCAGAAGAAATAGTTTTTAGAGATATTGTAAGAATTGAAGATAAGGAAGAATGGATTGTTTTAAATGATAAAAATGGTCGGTGTTTACCAATGCCAAAACAAGGCATTGAAAACATAAAAGTTTTATATATTTTAACAAATAAGGAGGGTTAAATAATGCCTAAATATAGAAAGAAACCCGTAGTTGTAGAAGCAGTTCGGTGGACGGGAAGTAATTTAGAAGAAATACGTAATTTTGTTGGTGGTGATTTAATCGAAGAATGTGTGGAACTTTTTGATATAAAGAGGACGTTAAAGGAAATGCTAGTTGATATTGCAATCGACACGCTAGAAGGAACAATGAGAGTTGATTATGGCGATTATATCATCAAAGGTGTACAAGGAGAATTTTACCCTTGTAAGCCCGATATTTTCCATGAAACGTATGAGAACTTGATAGACAAAAATGGAGAATATGAGGTAAAAGATGAAGAAATTAGCAAATTGCTAACTCCACAAAAACCAAAAACTGTCTGGGATTTAAAAGATGGTGATAAATGTTTTAAAGTACACTGTAATGGCGCAATAGAAGCGCGTAATTGGAATAAAAACGATGACAACTTAAACAAATGTAGAGAATTAGGTTTTATTTTCTTAACCAAAGAAGAAGCCGAATTTGAAGTTGAGCGAAGAAAGTGCGAAGTAATTATGCTTAAACATGGAACTCGTGATACCGTACCAGAGAATCTTGAACACGTATATAAGTGGACCATCGGTATCGATAACAAAAACAAGGCAACACACAGTAATTTTATATGGAGAGTCGTTTCTAGTGGGACAATCTGGTTTGCCACAAAAGAACTTGTACACAAGACAATAGAAGAAATAGGCGAAGATAGATTAAAAAAATATGTCCTCAAGGTTTAGGAGGTAATGGAAGATGGGAATTTGGATTAGAAGTCAAGATAAGTGTAAAATGGGCAAATGTGCGGAGTTTTATATAGATGATAGTTACGATGGTGACTATGACATAGAGGGGTATAGCGTTGATGATACACCAATCATATTGGGAACGTATTCAACCAAAGAAAAAGCAATTAAAGTCTTAGATATGATACAAGAACACATTGCAAACAATGACAATATATTTAGAAATGTTGCTAGCGAACAAGATTGGGTAGGGGAAATTATAACACATGGCAATAATGTGTTTCAAATGCCACGAGATATTATAGTAATTGATGATGATGAGGTTTAAATAATGAGATTTTTAACAATGTTAGCAACAAAATGTAAAGTGTGTAAAAAACGAAGCATTTGTAATTATAAAAGAATGGTAGCTTGTGCATTAGCTGAATTACCACTACAACATCATGCGGATTATGCTATGGATATGAAAGCTGATTGTGTTGCACCAATGATTAGAAAAAGAGATTTAAGAGATATTTATATTAGTGAAAATGTAAAAGTAACTATTGATCTTGAAGATGTTAAAAAGGAAATTGCAAACCAATTTTATAACCCGTTAAGAGTTGGAAATATAAAATAATGAGGCATAAGTATGAGTAAATATCAAGAAGCGTTAGATAGGCTTTGTAAAAATGATTATTTCGATGAAAAAAGGCCATTGTAACTGTGATCTAATTGTAACGGATCGTATATTATTACAAGAATTAGTTGATAAAGCAACGCCTAAAAAAATCAGGTATGAAAATGCACCAAAGCCTAGTATGGCATACATGTACTCCTGCCCTAATTGTGGAAGAATGCTAGGCGTTAATTGTAAGCCTACTTATATTAATTACTGTGACGTGTGCGGTATAAAGTTTGATTGGAGTGATAAATAGTGATAGATAAAAATAAGTTAATTACTGAGTTAGATAAATTGGATTGTATAAGTAACATAAATTACTACACTAACAATTGCAATTCCCATGATGATATTGTAAATACGATTGAAGAAATATATGAAGCTGAATTAAGTGCTAAAGAAATGTTTGAGGAATTAGGATTTTATACAACAATATACAACGATGGTGAAATAATAAAATGGACGAACAGAGATATTGATTGCAAGATTTCGTTTTATAAACACGATAGAGAATACGGTGTCTTTGGATATTGTTATATTAATTTAGAAATACATAATGCAATAACAGCGCAATTGAAAGAACTGGGGTAGATTTGATGGAAAATAATGTTGCTGATGAAGTGTTAGAAAAATTATGTAAAAACGGTGTAATTGTTTATGACAAGTTACCAAAAGATTGGAAAATAATAAAGGATGCAACAACTAATCCAAAAGGGTATAAATGGATTAATAATGGAAAATCACGTTTTAGTAAAAATTATAAACAAGGATTGTTAAAGGTTAAAGAAAATGCTGAGTAAGAAAGATTGTGAAATAGCATTAGAAAATGCAGTAGATACAGGAATCATTAAAAAGGATTGGAAAATCTTAAACCAATTAATCGAAGAACATTTTGTACAAAAAGAAAATACAGAAGAATATAAACACTTTAAGTTGCATAGTGATAGTACTTTAAAAAATCTAACGAAAGTTGAATTAATAGACTACATTAAGATGTTATATCATAATTGGGGCGTTGCTGATGAGCAATTAAAAAACTGCATTGATAAAGCAAAAGAATTAAGTGATTCAAATGATGAACTAGAAAGAACAATTTATTCATTAGATTGTGAATTGAGCGATGTCTATAATCCTAAACCATACAAATTTGAAGATTTGAAAGTTGGTATGTGGGTTTATGATAGTATTTATAAATCTGTATATCTTATAAAAGAAATAAGTAAAAATAAAAAGATAAGAGTTTGTACTTTTGGGTGGATTGGGAAATTTGAAGAAAACCGTTTCTTTCCAGTGCAATGTGCTAATTTAGAAATAGAAAACTGATAAAAAAATCATATGAATTTTGATGAATACGTTAATAAAAAACGATTTGGGGAGGATAAGGAATGGCTAAGTACAGCATTGAAGAAAAAGAAACTATAGAAAAAGTGAAAACCTATCTAAAAGCAATAAGAACACTTAATCAAGAAAAATTTTCACTGGAAATTGAGTGCGAGGACATTCCGACTCCGCAGTCGGTTAAATTCAGCAAGGAAATGCCAGGAGGGTACTCAAAGCCAAAAGATGAACAAATAACCAGCATGATGATGCGCAGAGAATTGATAAATAAGCGCCTGGAGCTGTTTAACGAGGAACTGGATAGATTCACTCCGGTTCTTTATCTGTTAGGAGCCGGTCATAGAAACATTATAAATGTGTACGTAAATTCAAGAGGCTATACGTCCATGATTGATACTTTAGATTCCGATTACTGCATAACTGAATCTTCTTACAAACGTAAGTTTCCTGAAGCTTGTTTAAAACTATCGAAATACATAGATTTAGACAATATCCCATCGCTTGAAAAACTCAATAACGAATTTAATGAGTATGTAAAATCGGTTAATAAATCAAACAAGGTTACTGATTTGAAAAGAAAAATGTAATAATAAGAGATTGCTCTTTGATACCGGAGAGCAATTTCTTATTATTAATTCTAAAACTTAATATTTTAATATTTGATTTGTTTTTTTGCCATATAATCGTATTTTTTTGATTTTTACAGTGGTAGGACAATCTGAATATTTTGATTGTATATTATTTGATTGTTGTGGTACAATATGAGACAGTATGGGGGATATATGAAAATGGTTAGTATATAAAAATTATGTAACTTTTTTTTATTTTATTATGTGTAATATGAAAAAAACAATTTCATGTTATATTTGTATTATAGCGAAAGGAGAGTTGATATGAAATTACACATAGAAAACATCGCTAAAATTGAAAAAGCGGATATAGAAATAAACGGTATTACTGTGATTGCTGGTGAAAATAGTACTGGTAAAAGTACAGTTAGTAAAGTTTTATATTGTTTATTTGAGACATTCAAAGACATAGAGGCAAAAATTTCTAATGAAAAAAGACAGTCTATAGATATACGTTTATCGCGCCAATTAAAAAATAACGAAAAAGATGAAGACGGCTTAGAAATTTTTTTTGTACCAGTAGATTTTAAGCAGGAGATAGTTGATGGAATTATTAAGGGTTTAGATTCTGGAGAATTAAGAACTGAAGAAGAAATCGAAGAGCTTGTTAATGGGTTTCTCAATGGTACCCCATATACGATGTCTGATATAAATTCTTTTTCTAAGTATGTACTTACTATTAATAAAATGACGGTTGGCCAAGTTAATGGGACATTGATGTCGCGTTGTTTAAGTACAGAATTCAATCATCAATATTTACCGCTTTATAATGTATATAATACTCCTCGTATTAGCCTGAATATTAAAGATGAGGATATTGATTTATTGTATGATTTTGAAATTGATTCGTTTATCAATACAAAATTTACGCCTATAACTCATTCGATTATATATTTGGATGACCCGCATTTAATTGATTCTCTAACAATGACACCACAAGAAGTTTCTTTGGCAATGAGGAGACGTAAAAGAAAATTTAGATTAGTAGCAAATCATAATGCTAGAATGGAGAATATGATTACTGATCCACTAGGAATTGATAGAAATAAATCTGTTTTTGATGAGATAATTATTAAGGATAGTTATAATAAAATTATTCAAAAATTAATTGAATTGTTAGATGGAGAAATCGATTTAATTGAAAATGAATTTCGTTTTATAGAAGATGGAATTGACGAACCTATCGATTTGATAAATCTTTCGATGGGCTCAAAGAGCTTAGTAACTATACTAAAACTTATTAAAAGTGGGAATATTGTTGAAAATGGTATTATCATATTAGATGAACCGGAAATTCATTTACATCCTAAATGGCAGCTGTCTTTTGCAGAAATTCTTATATTGATGCAAAAAGAACTTAATCTTCATATATTAATCAATACACATAGTGCATATTTTATTAACGCATTAGAAGTTTATTCATCTATATATAAAATTGCAAATAGGTGTAAATATTATTTTGCTACTCTAAATGATAGTAAGAGGGCAGAATTTGAGGATGTTACTACAAATATTGGTAAGATATATATAAAATTAGCACAACCTTTATTGGATTTAGAGGATCTTGTTGGACAATGATTTTAGATTTTGATAATTATATAGATACTTTAAAAGAAACTTCAAAAGACAGTGATAATGATGAATATATGATTGATTTAGAAAATCCGGTAATTAATTATGATTTGTTTCAAAAGGGTTTTTTTGAATATTATAATAAATTGGTTGCATGTTCAATTGATGCTCTTGTAAATATAGATGATGAGTGGTTTTTTATCGAATTTAAAAACGGGGAGATAAATTCAAAGCAAAAGAAAAATATAAGTGAGAAAGTAGGACATAGTATATTTTCTTTTATGGACAACATAAGTGAAAAAACTATATATTGTCAAAATAAAGTAAATTTTATCTTAGTCTATAATGAGGAAAAAAATAAGCCTAAAAATAAAAATAAAAAGCTACAAGCAGATGAATATCAATTTTCAAAAGAACGTCAGGCATTAAAATCACATTGGCCTGGTATAAAAAAAGATATTCCTCTATTTCAATTAGGTAGATATGAAAAAGTGTACTTTAAAAAGGTGTACACTTATACGGAAAAAGAGTTTGAAAAATTTGTGATTAATAGACTAGCAAAAACCGCATAAATTGTGGTTTTTTTTATTTCAAACCTAAAACGATCCCTATTTAAACCCACTTTGAACCTAAAATGAACCTACTTTGAACTTAAAATGGACGTAAATTGAACCCTAATTGAACCTAGTTTGAACCTAATAAACCATGTTAATATGATATCGTGGTTTAAATGAAACAATCCCATAAACCACCTTTCCCAATGTCGATATACTCAAGTGGCTTAAGAGGACTGTTTGCTAAACAGTTAGATGGAGTAATCCATGCGTAAGTTCGAATCTTACTATCGACGCCAATTAAATAATTCAGCACCTTTGAGGTGCTTTTTTATTTTCGTTTTAAGCGTGATTCAACCGAGGAGGGATATTTATTAGTATTAGTATTAAAATGTTCAAAACAAGCGAAATTAAAGCGTATAAAAACAACCCTAGAAACAATGATGATGCAGTTGGTCCAGTTGCGAAATCGATAAAACAGTTTGGATTTAAAGTTCCGATCATTATAGACAAAAATAATGTGATTGTTGCTGGCCATACACGTCTAAAAGCAGCTATAAAATTAAAACTTGCCGAAGTTCCCTGCATTGTGGCTGATGATTTAACCGAGGAACAGATAAAAGCGTTTAGGCTGGCTGATAATAAAGTTAGTGAATTCGCTACATGGGATTTTGAGTTACTGGATATAGAACTTGTTAATATCTCATGTATTGATATGAGTGATTTTGGTTTCCTTAATGTGGATATATTAGATGATGAGCTTGAAAGACAAATGGAATATTTAACCCAGGATACTAAAACAAAAAAATTCATTGTAAAATTAACATTTACCACAGAAGATGAAGCAAATGAGTGCAAGGACAAATTAATGTCGCTTGGATATAAAAATATCGATATAGCATGAAAATTTTCTTAGCAGGTTCTGGTTACTTATTTTCAAGTCCTGAAGTTATCAATAATTCTAAACCGGCTTTTGTTTTACAGTCCTATTGGTATTTAAGAAATTTTTCCAGAAAAGAAGAATTAATGAAATACTATCTAAGTGAAGATTGCAAAATGTTTTTGTTGGACAGTGGAGCATTTACTTTTATGAATTCCAATAAAAACGAAGATATAAAATCATATTTAGACAGTTATATTGATTTTATTAATAAATATGATATCAAATATTTCTTTGAGCTGGATCTTTATACAATTATCGGGATTGAAGAAACATATAAAATGACAGCTTATTTAGAAGCAAGAACAAATAAAAAAAGCATACCAGTTTTTCATAAATGTTTAGGTTTAAAAAGGTGGAGAGAGATGTGTAAAGACTATAACTATGTTGCAATTGGTGCTAGTGGATTAACTCAAGAATGTAAATGGGTTAAAAATGAGAAGATTTTAAACCAAATGATTAGCATAGCACATAGTAGTGGAGCTAAAATTCACGGTTTGGGATATACAAGGTTAAAAAATCTAAATAATCCAACTGTTAAATTCGATACTGTTGATAGTAGTTCGGTTTGTAGTGGGAGTAGATTTGGTACTTCGTATTATTTAAAAAATGGATGTATATATTCAAAAAAACTAAAAAGAAGTGGCAAAAGAATTAAAGATTTAAAAATAATAGATGATCACAATATGGAAATATGGTGTACTTTCCAAAAAATAAAAGGAGGACTTTATGAAAAATAAAAAAATAAGGGGAATAGCTTTAAATAGTATTATATGTGCAGCATATGTAACTTTATGTTATACATTAAACGCAGTCAGCTTTGGACCGCTTCAATTTAGAGTAGCTACCTTGCTGCTTCCTTTTGGCATATTAGATAAAAGATTGGCCAAAGGTCTTGTTCTTGGCGTGATAGTTGCTAACTTGTCAAGTTCATTAGGAATAATCGATATTATAACAGGTGCTTGCATTCAAATACTACAGTTCTGTGTATTTGCTAAAGTTGTAAAGAATATTTATTTAAACAGTATTATTTATGCTTTATTAAGCGGAACTTTTGTAGGGCTAGAGCTATTATATGTTTTAAATGTTCCCTTTTTATATTCTTTTTTAAGTGTTGGTATAAGCGGTATGGTACTGTTTTTGATAGGAATTCCTCTATGTAAAAAACTATTAAAATATGTAAACGAGGCTTAAGATAATATGGTTATTATATTGTATCACCGCTTGCTAATTTATTATGAAATATGAATGAAACAAGCAAAAAAAACCTAGTCCCTTTTACAAAAGAAACAGCTAGAGAAGCTGGTTCAAGAGGAGGAAAAGCAAGCGTAAAAACACGTAGAAGAAAGAAAAAAATGAAGCAGGCAATGGACCTGCTTTTATCTTTGCCAGTTTTACCAGAAAACATGTCGAAATTAAACCAGCTAGGGGTAGATATAGAAGACGCTGATAATCAAATGTTGATGCTTACTGTTGCTTTTCAGAAAGCAGTTAGCGGTGATGTTAAGGCAATGCACTTTATTAAAGAAATTACCGGCGCTACTGCAACAACAGAGTTAGAGCGACAAAAACTCAAATTAGAAAAAGAACGTTTAAAGATCATGCAGGAGCAATTAGAAATAAATAGAAAATTAAAAAACTCATTTGATGAAAACGATGATGGAGTAGAAATTATCAATGACATCTAGGTCAAAAAAAAGGCAAGTAAAAATTTCTAATTTGATTATCCCTAAGTTTTATGAGACTTTCAATGATACAGTAACCACGCATAAGATTTATTCTAGTGGACGTGCAGGCACAAAATCGAGTTATGGAGGTATCCATGGTATTTATAAAATTATCAGTGATGATAATTGTTCAGTTGTTGTAATGCGTAAGTTCCATAACAAACTTTATAAAACAGTATATAAAGAGTTTTTAAGAGCTATTAAGAGACTTGGTATTAGCAAAAAAAAATTTAAAATAACTAAAAGTCCAATGCAAATAACTTATAAGAAAAATGGTAACACAATTTATTTTACTGGTAATGATAGTATCGATGATACTAAAGGTATTATTGATGAAGACAAACCAATTAAATTAGTTATTTTAGATGAACTTACAGAGTTTTTTGAACGTGGACATGGAGAAGATGAAATAGCAAATATTGAAGCAACTTTTGTTCGTGGTAATGATAAAGAATTTTGTATGGAGTATTACTTTAACCCGCCTAAAAACCCTAATGCTCCAATCCTTGAATGGGTAAAGAAAATGGAGCTGCGCGATGATTGTATTCATATACATACAGATTATCGAGATGTTCCAGAAGAATGGTTAGGGAAGAAGCTAATCCAATCAGCTATGGAAATGCTAAAATCTGATGAACGAATGTATAAATGGATTTGGTTAGGAATTTCAATCGGGCTCGATGAAATTATATATTATATGTTTGATAAGGAATCACATATTCTTAATCGCGATTTGACAGATAATGAAAAAAATAAGATCGATCGAATAGACGTAGCAGTAGACTATGGTCAATTAAACGCAACAGTTTTCGAATTTTTTGGTTTGGATCGTACTAGTGAAAAAGTTTATGGATTAGAAGAGTTTTATCATTCAGGACGAGAAAGCGGTAAGCAAATGACGCCAAGTGATTATGCGAAGGCTTTTAAAAAAATGTGTGAAATGATTAATAGAGAATATGGTCAGTATCCTACTAATGTCTTTATTGATCCTTCAGCTAGAGGATTGGCCGAAGAAATCAAACGTATATGTCCATTTATTAAACTTAAAAATGCGCCTAATGCGGTTGAATTAGGTATTGGACGGGTTCAAAAGGTTATGGCATTTAATAAGATTATTTTTAGCTATAAGCAAGAAAAGCTTATCGATGAAATTGTTAATTATTCTTACGATGAAAAAAGTATCGAAAACGGACAAGAAAAACCGTTAAAAGAAAAGGATCATACTATGGATGCAATGCGATACTACATCATGGGATTGTGGAAATATATAAGACGTTTTCTACCTCCTGATATTGGAAATGAAAAATAGGACGAAGGTGGTGAGTAAATACAGTGTTTAACGCAATAAAAAATGTTATAGAAAGGATTAAAAGTGTAATGTTTCCGACTAAAGATATTGAAAAATATTTAAATATTGAAATAGCAGTATCGAGTACTATGAGTAATTCTATTGAATTGTGGGAAAAGATATTGAGCGGTGAAGCACCGTGGATCAATAAAAAAGAGGGAGTATTTTCTTTGAATATTGCAAATGCTGTTTGTAAAGAACTTGCAGATACCTCAACTAATGAACTTGTTTCTTCGATTTCAGGTAATGATTTCATTGATAAACAGTATCAGTATTTAATAAAGGATATTAACGATTGGCTTCAGTGGGGACTTGGTGAGGGTGGAATTGCATTAAAGCCATACATAAGCAACAATCAAATTATAGTTGATTATATACGTGCTGACATGTTTTTTCCTGTAGAGTTTAATAATCGTAAAGAAATTACCGCAGCAGTTTTTCTAGAACAGATTTCAAAAGGAAAATTCATATACTCCAGACTGGAATATCAAAAATATGAAAATGGTCTACATACTTTTGATAATTATGCTTTTGTAAGAAAAGCTGATAATCATGAGGTAAACTTCAACCAGTATAGTGATCTTGGAAATCAAATTGACTTACATAGTGTTTCTGAATGGATGGATTTAGAACCGCATTATGAAATTGGGAATGTTGATAGACCTCTGTTTGCATATTTTAAAGCACCAGGAATAAATACGGTTGACTTTACTTCACCTTTGGGTACTCCCTGTTATGAAAATGCAATTGACTTGATAAAAGAAGCAGAAAAGCAGTATTCACGTTATTTATGGGAGTATCAAGGCGGAGAATTAGCTATTGATGCCTCTGCGGACTTGTTTGATATTGAAAGAGGTACAAATAAACCGGTACTACCAAATGGGAAGGACCGCTTGTATCGTACTTATGATTATGATACTTCCAGTAATGTTGGTAATGGCGGGAGCAATAAATTTATAGATGTATTCGCACCAACTTTACGTGATGAAAGCTACGCAAGAGGGTTTAACAATATTTTAAAGCGTATAGAATTCAACTGCGGTTTAAGTTATGGAGATTTATCTGATCCACAAGCTATAGAAAAAACAGCAGAGGAAATCAAAAGTTCAAAACAACGTAAATACAATACAGTAACCGCAATTCAAAATGAGCTTGATAATGTATTTGAACATATCGCTTATATTATGAATATTTATGCAGTAGGATTAGGAAAAGCAAATTCAATGAATATATCCTTAAATAATGACTGGGGAGACAGTGTGCTTGTTGACAGTGAGAAGCAAAGAAATATTGATCTTCAAGAAGTTAATATTGGACTTATGCCAGAATGGAAGTATAAAATGAAGTGGCAAGGATTAACCGAGCAACAAGCTAAAGCTGAGGTAGCTGAATCATCTAGCAATGGTCTTGAATATGATGACGAGGAATAAATGATAAATGCTTACCGATAAGTATTTGGAAGAATCTGGCGATGAAGTGTCTAATGAATTTAGCACACTGGAAACCGTGCTTCTTGTTTGGATGGGGTTAAGACTTCGTAATTTATCAAATATCGAGAATATTGGAAATGATTATCCAAAATGGAAAAACAAGGCCATAGCAGAGTTTAATAAGTATAGTGGTACTGAATTTGGTAAAACTAAAAAAACGTCTCTAGACATGGTAAAAAATGCGGTAGTAAACGGAGTGACGTTAACAATTGAAAATGTCTACAACCGTTTAAAAAAGACTGATGATAAGTTAAAAAAGAAAAATATATTAATAAATGGAAAAAAAGATTTAAATAAAGGAATTAAAAGTACACAAAACGAATTAAAGAATTTATGCAATATCTCGAATAAATGTGCTAACAAACAGTTTATAAAAGCATGTGATGATGCATATTCAAAAATTATTGCCGGTCAAGATGCTGAAAATGCAATAGAAAGTTCAATTAAAAAATTAGTACAAAATGGCATTGAGGTTATAGGTTATACAAAAAACAATACTTCAATGGATGCTGCAGTCCGAAGGGCTGTTACTAGTGGGGTAAACCAGACATCATTAAAAATTAAAATAGCTAATTGTGAAAAGTTTGGAATAAATATTGTTAAAACATCATCACACGGTGGCGCCCGTCCTGATCATGCTAGATGGCAAGGTCAGTTTTTTTATTTAGATAAACCGGTAAAGGGATTAAAAAAATTTAAGAGTTCTACAGGCTATGGTAAAGTTGATGGATTAGGCGGTGCAAATTGTCGACATTCATTTTATGAAGTAACTAATTATGAGTATGAGAATAATTTAGTTAATGATGAAGAATTTGAATTGAATCGTAATAATGAGCAGTATGAGCTTGAGCAGAAGCAGCGCTATTATGAACGTCAAATTCGTAAATGGAAAAAAAGAAAAAATGTTTTAGATGAATGCGGTGTTGATAGCACAAAAGAGTCTAAAAAAATTAAATATTGGCAGAATAAACGTTCTCAGTTTATCAAAGATAGCAATATTGATTTTAAAAAGAAATTTGGTACAAATAATGTTCTTAATAAAGCTTATTCAAGAGAAAAAGTTATAAAAAAATCATTATTTGCTGAGAATTTTGAAAAGAATTCTAAAAGAAATACTAATTCAAAATATGATGGTGTTCCTGATGTTTTTAACTATAAAGCTGATAAGCAAAGGAGGTTAACTGATACGTTTATTGAAATAGATAATCGATTTATGAAAGATGGTTTTGAGCATCTCGCAATTCATAGTAAGAGAACAGGTGAAATTTTAGTTCCTATATCAACATCAAAATTAAATAATCATGTCGATCCAAGCAAAGCAATGCAAAAGCTTTTGCTTACTTCTCCTGAAAATAGTTTAACTGCAATACATAACCATCCTAATAACACACCATTTTCAATTGGTGATATTATATCATGCAATAATAACAAGGCTTTAGGTGAGATAATTGTAATTAACAACAATGGGGAAAGTTACTATTTTTCTATACCTAAAGGTGCTAGAATAAATTTAAGTATAGCTGAATATGAAAATGAGTTAAGGGAGTATTTCCGTAAAACAAAAAAATGGCTTTCTCAGCAGTACCCAAATGAAAGCGAGGCGGACATTCATCATTTAGCTTTGGTTAAAATTTGTAAAAAGGCGGGATGGAATTATGGAAGAAAAAGAGTATAAGAAAACAAGTAAGTATGAGTGGACTGAGGATAATGGTGAAGAATTTGACCCTATGATTGAAAAGATGTCTATGGAAGAGTTAGAAGAGTCTATGGAAGAACTTGAAAAACATCTTTTTGCAGATAGGAAACCAATTGAAGATCCTGTTGGGGCATGGAATAAAAAAGAGTCGAATGAAGCTTTGCGTGAAAGTGATGATGAGTTTGAAGAATATAAAGAATCATCAAGAAAAGATGGTAAATCTATATTTGAAATTTTAAAAGAGAGTCATAGTAAATAACAATTTAAGCCGACAAAAGTCGGTTTTTATTTTACTGAAAATAGAAAGGAATAAAAATGGATAGTAAAAAATTTATTAAACTGTGTATAGATGAGGTAGTTAAATATACTAATGAGCACCTTGATAAAACTGATAAAAAACAAATCACAAAAGATGATGTATTTGTTGTGTGGTCATGCAAAACACTTCAAAACAACAAAGCATTGCTAAGTACAAATATTTCTGATGGTATGTATTATGAATGCACATATAACGGTGATAAGAATGAGCTCTATTTTGATGCCTATAAAAAATGGGAAAATAGACGCATTAAACTAGGAGGGGAATATGGAATTAAAAGATACAATTGAAATGATGAATAGCAAAGATTATAAAGAAAGGTTTATAGCTGAATATCAACAAACTAAAATCAGATATGATAAATTGGATGCGATGACAGTCAAATATGAAGCTGGTACATTGACATTTACGCCAAAATGTTCATTAGAATTATTGAAAGAGCAAAAGAAATATATGGGTAACTATATTCGTTGTTTAAAAATTAGAGCAGAAATCGAAGGGATTGCTTTAAAATAGAATATATAGTTGTACAAAAATAAGATATTTATGCAGGACTAGGAGTAGTCCTTTTATTATGTAACTTATTGTAAAGGAGTGATTAAATTGGGCAAGGTTTAAAAAATCACTGGCATGTACCATATCACTATAAGACGATTCATTATGATGATATGAACCGTGGTTTACATATTAGAAAAGATTATTATAGATGTATGATATGCGGAACTGAATGTCCATGCGAGACATATGCATCTAAAATTATTAAATCAAATTCAAAAACAAAAACACTTATGAAAAACAAGCGTAAATATGGCAATCGTTACTGATTGTTTTTTTTTATGTCTGAAAGCAAATTTTGAGGCGGGCAACTCGTAAATCTGCGACCCCACAAGTTGATGCAACCAACGTACAAAAAGCGTAGTGACGAAAGGAAATAAAGGTATGAAAAGAGAATTTTTAACAAATTTAGGGTTAACTGAAGAACAAGTAAATAAAATTATGGACGAAAATGGTAGAGATATTGAGAAATATCGTAAAGATGTAGAAAAGTATTCAAAGGAAAGTGAAAAATATAAAACTAAATATGAATCTACAAAATCTTCTTTAGATGAGGCTAATAAAACTATTGCTTCTTATAAAGATAAGGATATGGATATCGAAAAAATTCAAAAGTCAGCTGATGAATGGAAACAAAAATATGAAACTGACACTAAAAACTTAAATGAGAAATTAATTGCACAAGAAAGAAGTCATGCAATGGATAGTTATTTTTCAGGTATGAAATTTACTAGTGAAAGTGCTAAGCGTGGAATTATGGCTCAATTCAATGAACAAAACTTTGAATTAAAAGAAGGTAAGTTTATTGGAGCAGATGAGTATATAAAAACGTTACAAGAAAGCGATTCAGGAGCCTTTGTTAAAGAGGAAACTAATAACGTTTCTTTACCTACTTTTTCCAGAGGTTCAAACACACAAATTAACAATGATAAGAAGGATCAAGCTTCTGGGTTTGGCTTTAGCTTTAATGGGGTTAGAGCAAAACCAAAAGAAAATTAGTAAATAAAAATTATTTAGGAGGAAATAAAATGGATCAATTAAACTATGCAGAAAGCTACCAACAAGCGTTAGAACAAGGGTGGCCATATACATTATATTTTGGGGCGTTGTTTTCAACACCAAACAACGGGCGATATAGATGGGTTAATGCTCGTACAATTGAGATTCCTACATTAGAAACAACAGGGCGTGTTGATGCAAATAGGGATACTATTGCAACTGCAAAACGAAACTATAACAATAAATGGAATGCATTAACATTAAGCAATGAAAGAAAATGGTCAACGTTAGTACATCCAAAAGATATTGATCAAACAAATTTAGTAGCTTCAATTGGAAATATTACTCGTACTTTTAATGAAGAGAATAAGTTTCCAGAAATGGATTGTTATTGTGTTTCTAAAATTTATTCTGATTATACTGAAAATGGTAAAAGTGCATTAACTGATGAAATCACTGTTGATAATATCTTAACCATTTTTGATAAAATGATGGAAGAAATGGCTGAGTCTAGGGTTCCAGTAGAAGGACGTATTTTATATATCACGCCAGTATATAATACAATGTTAAAGCAAGCTAAGGAATTGGCGCGTCAAATTGTTATTGGTAACTCAGCGAGTGCTTTAAACCGTACTATTGCTAACTTAGATCGAGTTACAATTACTGAAGTACCAAGCAGTATAATGAAAACTGTTTATGATTTTACTGAAGGTGCTAAGCCTGGAAGTAGTGCAAAACAAATTAAAATGTTCCTTGTTCATCCGTTAGCTGTAATCACACCAATCAATTATGAATTTGTTAAATTGGATGAACCTAGTGCTGGCAGTGAAGGAAAGTATGTATATTACGAAGAATCTCATGAAGATGTATTTGTATTAAAGAAAAAAATTGATGGAATTCAATTCGTTGTGGAGGAATAGTTATGGCTATTGTATTAAAAGGAAATAGACAATTAACAATTGAGGAGCATAAGGTAGAAGACTATGTTGCTCAAGGATATGATTATATTGATAAATGCGGTAATGTACTTACTAAAGGGGATCCAATTACCTTAACTGACTATAAGCGTGAATATGCAGCTTTAAAAAAAGAAGTTAAAACTAAAGATAGTACGCTGCAAGAGGCATTGAATAAAGTAAAGACCCTTGAAAGTTCAGTTGCTGATAAAGAGGCTGAGATTGAAACATTAAATGCTAAAATTGCTGAATTTGAAAAAAATCAGTCAACTAGCAAAAATTCAAAATCAGCATCTAAATAACAATGGAAGTTACATATAAATATTATTCAAGTGTGTTCAAGGGCAAATTATGTCAAGTCGAGTTTGAAGAACTTGTAAGTGTAGCGGTAGATATGGCTAAACAGTATGCAGAACAATTTATTGCACCATGGGCTTTGAAACCGGACATTGAATATTATTGTATAAAAGATATCAAAAAGGCAGTTTGTTATCAAATTGATTATTTAGCTTTTAATGGTGGTATTAAAGTGCTTAGCGGTTCTAGTGAACTTGATTTAACAAGTGTTAGCAAAGATGGATTTACCTACAATTATAATGCTGATAGGGGAATAAAATTTAATGGGATTCCCTTTTCTCCGTTAGCAATCAACATCATTAGATGCGGATTACACAGTAATGGTTTGATGTGTAGGAGAGCTAAGCGGTATGATTAGTTCTCCTAGAATATTAAGACCGTTTACAGCAACACTTATCCACAAAATAGATGATGAATCATTTATTACCGTTGAATTGAAGTACGTTGCGTTTGATGAGAGTTATGGAATCAAGCAGAGCAATAAGGGTATTAGTGATGCTGATAACGTTTTATTAACGATAGATTTAAGTGATTGTGGCGGTATGAAATATGTTGATGAAATTTATTTTAAAAGAGAAAAAAATACCTTCACAATCAGTAATGAAGATTATTTTGTTATTGGAAATGTAACAGAAAGTGATTTTGACACATTAAGGGAAACTATGAATGTATATTCAATTAATAAATTTTCATTTTCTCGTACGCTCAATAGTAAAGAGGTGCAGTTTATTGAGGTATATGCATCATGAAAATTACTATTGATGTTGATTTCAACGCTATAAAAAAAGGCTTAAGAAAAGAACGTGAAGAAAGTTATCGTACTTTAAAAAATGCGGTGATAAGAGATACAGATCCATATGTTCCGATGTCAAATTTAAATCATACACATTTAAAGGATACTCCCGGTCTTAACCATGATATGTATAGTGTTGTTTATGATACTGATTATGCTGGTAAGATTTATAAGGGTTCTGAAATGAATTTTAATAAATCACAACATCCGAAAGCAACTCATGAATGGCTTGAAGCATCTAAGGCAGTGAATATTAAGAACTGGATAAAATTAGTAGGTGAAACTTATGGAAATAAAAAGAAATAAATTAACATTTGAGGAATACAATCGCGTTTTTGAATGTATTTATGGCTTTATGAAAAAATTGGAAATTCCTAATATTAAAAAAAGCATGTGGAAGCTTGAATTTATGACGAGCAGCAAGAGCGATCAAATTATGGTACAAAGAGTTTCTAATCGTGCTGAAAAGCTGAATGAAAATATAATCGGAGGCTATACTGCGGTATTGCCTTTTTATATTAATTATTTATCGAGTGCGAGAACTGAAGATGCTCTACTTAGAATTACTGAGCCTTTAGATATACTCGCAAAAAAATTCGAAGAAGAAATGCATAATAATTTTATAAGTATTTCTTTTCCTGATGACATTGTGCCACAAAGACTTGAAATGGTTGTTAATCCAGGATCAACAACATTAGAAAATGGAATGACAGTCTTTACAGCAATGTATCAGCTTACTTATTACAAGAAAGGAGCATTTGAATAATGACAATTGTTTTAAAAGATAAAGTAGTAAATCGCCATGAAAATTTACATTATGTTGAATGGGAAGGTGTTTCAAAACCGGTATTAGCAGGTACTGGTATAACTGACTGGACACAGGCATCTGAGCCAAGTACTGATGATGGACAATATATTAATGAAAAGACAGCTCATAAAAATATGATGGCATATAACCCAAGTGTTAGTTATGTCGGTGAACTTATTCCTAATAATGAATTTGTTCGCCATGTTTATGAAGTAGGAAAAAAAGAAATTATCGGAGCTCAGTTTACTGAATATGAAGTTGAAACTTGGGCGCCGGTAGAAGGATCGAGCGGTAATTTTAGCGCACATTCAAGAATTTATGAAATTCAGCCATCTAATCCTGGTTCTGGAGAAGGTGGGGGTAAAATTGCCTTGGAAGGAACTTTTGCTCAAAAAGGTGAAACAAAACACGGGCAATACAATATTACATCAGGAGAGTTTACTGAAGGTGACTATGATTATACAACGGGTAAATTTACTTCAGCTTTATCCAGAGCATCATCTGTATCAACTGGTAAATAAAAATTATGAAAGGGTTTGTTGAATATGTTGAAAATTGAATTACAAGAAAACACGTTTGATGTAGAGATTTATGAAAATGTTTTTACGGTTAATGCTGATGATATTTCAAATCATCAGGCTATTGATTATATGTTAAAAAAATATAGGGGTAATAGAAATATTACTGATGAATTTATTGATGATTGTAAAGAATGTATAGATATTTTGCTAGGTGAGGGAGCATATAAACAACTTTTTAAAATTGATGATATGAAACCATATTATGTAATTGTTGCTCTTGCGGAGGAATTGCAAGAACATTTTGAGAAAGCAGCTACTACCGAAAAACAACAAGTTAAACAAAATAAACTTAAAGAGGAATTAAATAATCTAACAGAAATTTCTAAAGAAATGAGTAACATCAATAAGCAGATGGAATATGCAAATAAAAAGTATGGGATGAAGAACTATGTTAATTCTAGACAAAAAAGACCTTCAAAAAAATATAACAATAAATCAAAAAAAGATCGCAATAAAAACTGACTTTAGATCATGGATCAAATTTTCTTGTGTTTTAAATGATCCTCATATTGATGCAAACTATAAAATTTCGATGCTGTTTGATACTGTAATTTCCCCATACTGGTGTGATTTAAATCTTAATATAGAAGAAACTGTTCAAGCATTACTTGAATTCTATAACTGTAATAAAAAAGTAAAATCAAAAAAGAAACCTAGTGATAAAATCGGGTTTCTTTTTGATTATGATATGGACCTTATTTATGCAGCTTTTAGACAGCAGTATAGAATAAATCTTTTTACTTGCAATATGCACTGGTGGGAATTTAAAGCAATGCTTGATGGTCTTACCGATGCAACTAAGTTTGTTCAGGTTGTTGGGTATAGAGTAACAGATTTGTCAAAAATTAAAGATAAAAATGAACGGGCCAGAATGAAAGAACTGCAAAATCATTATGCAATTGATCTGCAAAAAGATCCGTTTGTCAGAACTCAGGAGGAAATTGAAGCGGAGTTATTCAAACAGTTAGGAATAAAAAAATAAATGTATAGGTAGGTGATATTGTGGCAGATGGAAAAGTTGTAATTGATTTAGAAATCAATGATAAAGAAGTTGATAAAAAAATCGATAAGACTGAAAAAAAGATAGATAAATTTGCTAAAAACGTATCACAAGAAGAAATTAAACCAGATGTAGATGCAGATACATCTAAATTAGAAAAGAAACTTGATGAAGCTTCCAGCGATGTAAAATCTTTTGCTAATGAAGCAGAAAGTAATTCTAAAATCAATGGTGAGGCTAAGATTGATACATCAAAATTTATGGCTGACGTTGATAAAATTACTAGTGAAGCAAGAACTGCTGAAAAAAATACTCAAGTTAATGGTAAAGCAACTTTAAAGGATAAAGTCAGTGATGTTTTTGAAAAAATTAAAAATCTTGTAAAAAAGCCTATTGATATTCCCGAACCAAACACTAATGAATTTGAACAAAAACTTAGTGAAATGGAAGGAAAGGTTACTTCTTTTGCTTCTAATATAGCAGGAGCTTTAGCAATAGGTGCAGCTGTAAAACAAGGTGTTGAAATAGGGGTACAAAGTTATACTGATTTAGAAAACGCATTATCTCGTGTTAGAGGTGCGTTAGGTGAGACTGAGGCTGAAGCAAAGACAAGTGGCCAAGTTATTAAAGACGTTTATGAAGCTGGTGTCGGAGAGTCAATGGACCGTGTTGCTGATGCAGTTATTAAGATTAAGCGTAATCTTGGTAATCTTGATGATGGAACACTAAATGCAATTACACAGCAAGCGATAATCCTTGAAGATACTTTTGGAGTGGATATGAATGAAACACTTCGGGGTGCTAAGGGGTTGATGAAAAACTTTGGTCTTAGTGCTCAAGAAGCAATGGATTACATTATAGCCGGTACACAAGAAGGTTTGGACTGGACCGATGAGCTTGGAGATAATATTTCCGAGTACTCTGGAAAGTTTAGCCAAGCTGGATACAGTGCTAAAGACTACTTTCAATTACTAAAAAATGGTGCTGATAGCGGAGCGTATAACTTAGATAAAGTAAATGATGCAATTAATGAGGTAACCACTAGGTTAGCAGATGGAACAATAGGAGATGCTATTGGTTCTTTCAGTAAGGAAACACAAAAAACATTTAAAGAGTGGCAAAATGGTGGTGCTACTCAAAAGCAAGTAATAGACAGTATTGTTAGTGATATTACAAAATGTGATAATCAGCAACAAGCACTTACAATGTCCGCTACTGCATTTGGTACTATGGGAGAAGATGCGAATCTAACATTTGCAAAAGCCTTAAGCAGTGTAGGAGATACATTCGATGATGTATCAGGAAAAGGACAGCAGTTTGCTAATGATACAACTACTCCTATGCAGGAACTTGAAGGCAAAATTCGTCAGTTAAAGGACCAATTGGCACCGTTAGGGGAAACATTTATTAACATAGCAACTTTTGCTATCGATCACTTTAGCGGATTGGCTGGTATTATTACAATTCTTGCAGTAGCATTTGGTGGATATAAAATTGCTACATTAGCGGTTGCAGCAGCAACATTAAAAGCCAAAATTGCTTCGGAAGGTTTTTTTGCAGCACTAGGGTTAAGTCCAATTGGACTTATTGTTGCAGCAATTGCAGCATTAGTAGCTGGTTTTATTTATTTATGGAATACGTCTGAAGATTTTAGAAATTTTTGGATCGGAATATGGGAAAGTATTAAAACAACGGTTGGAAATGTAATTGATTCAATTGCTTCATTTTTTACCGAAACTGTTCCTGAAGCATTTAACAATTTTATATCATATGTAAGTGAGTTTTCTGAACAAGTTGTTGAATTCTTTTCTAATATGTGGACTGGCATTGTTGATTTTTTTACAGAAACAATACCATCATGGATCGAAAGTGTTATTGAATTTTTTCAGCAGATACCATATTTCATTGGATATATGATAGGCTATATAATTGGTATGTTTCTGCAGTGGGGTGCCAATTTAATATCCTTTGTTACTGTTGATATTCCCAATTTTATTAACGGTATTATTACATGGTTTAGTCAATTACCAAGTCGGATATGGGAGTGGTTGCAACTTGTAATTACAAATATTATCCAATGGGGTACTAATATGTTTAATACCTCAGTAGCGTGGGTATCACAAACAATTGAAGGTATTGTAACTTGGTTTAGTCAATTACCAAGCCGGATATGGGAGTGGCTTACAAGTTCAGTTTCAAAAGTAGTAGAATGGGGTGTTAATTTAGCTTCTAAAGGTAAAGAAGCAGCTCAAAAATTAGTTACTGGAATTGTAGATAAAGTAAAAGAAATACCGGGAAAAATGGCTGAAATTGGTAGTAATTTAGTTAAAGGCTTGTGGGAAGGAATTAAAAACGTTAAAGACTGGATACTTGATAAAATTGGTAGTTTTTGTGACGGAATCGTTGACGGAATTAAAGGCTTTTTTGGCATAAAATCACCTTCACGAGTTATGCGGGATGTAATAGGGAAATTCCTTCCACCCGGTATTGCAGTTGGGTTTGAATTAGCAATGCCTAAATCGTTAAAGTCAATGAAAAGTGAGGCAATTGGTATTGTAGATGAATTAAGTGGTATCATGAATTTTAATCTTGACGATGTATCAGCAGGTGTTAAATTAGAAACCGACGTTGATAATGCACGTCAAACTGCTTTTGAGACTAATGTAAGCGAATCATTAGAAATAGATTATGATCGTATGGCTGATGCAAATGCAAAAGCTATGAAAAATAGCGGTCTAGCAATAAAGCTGAATCAGCGTGAACTAGGAAGAGTGATTTGATGAAAGGAGAGTTGTATGAAAGTTTATTATATTAATAGTGAGAACACTAAAATAGATTTACTCAATTCCCCTTATAGAATTGAAGAGACGGATTTCTTTAGTTTTGAATGGTCATACAACAAGGAAAACCGTAGAGTTAAGAACTTCTATCGTGATGTTGAAACCAAAAAAATTAAAATAGATGTTAACTCAAATAATTACGAAGAATTCTACACAGCACTTAATAATGTTACTGATATTTTTAATATTGATATATCTAAAAATGTTAAAGGAAGGCTATATTTTAATGATTACTATTTAGAATGTAACATATTTAAAAATGATAAAGATCTCGAATCTTATGTGTTGCCATATGCTAAAGTAGAATTTTCTATAGTTGCTGATGAAGTGCAGTGGATTAAAGAAGATGAACAACATTTTTATCATACAAATACTTCGAGAGAAACTGACAGTAAAAAGTATACATATAAGTATCCTTATCGATATGGTGACCCCGGTGGACAAATGACAGTTTCTAATGAAGGTGTTGTAGATAATAATATTTTAATTAGGATATATGGACCTGTTACTGATCCAGCTGTTAAAATCGGTGATAACCTTTATCAAGTTTTTACAACGCTTGAGGAAAATGAAAGATTAGAGATAAATACGCTTAATCGAACTGTTAAAAAAATCAATGTTCAGGGTGAAGAGATAAATTGCTTCAATGATCGAAATAAAGAAAGTCAAATTTTTGAAAAGGTAAAGCCCGGGACAGCTACTGTATTATGGAATAATACGTTTTCCTTTGATATTGTTGTCTATAATGCTCGAACTGAGCCGAAATGGGAGGGTATGTTTTAATGGATTTCGTTTATACTGATTCCAAAGGAATTGAAATTGGTTTTTTAAGAAACTGTAGTATTGATCTTGAAATAGGTACATATGACAAAGGGAGTAATGATTTTCAAATAACTATTTCTCAAGAAGAACGAGATCCAAATCTAACATATGAAAGTTTAATTTATTGTGAAAATACCGAGTATGGCGGAGTTGTCAAGAGCCTTGAGATAGATACAGAATCAGGTGAAATAATTATCGGCGGGATATGCCCCCGAGCGTTATTAAAAGGTGATTATATACAGCCAAAAAATCGTAAAGATGAGTATTACTTCTTTAATGGTGAAGCAAATAAATGTATAAAGGAATATATTGGTTCATCTACATTATTTTTTAATTACATAGATAATACTGAAAAATCATTGAGGATAAATAAAAATCTTAATGATTTTTTTATTGTCTCTGAAGAAAATAGCGGGTTTCAATTGAACTACGCTTCACGATATTCAAACACTTTACAAACTTTTGAAACAATGCTTTTAGCGGTTGGAGCTAAACTGAGTTTAATTTGGAAAAATGGAAAGATAGAGCTTTCAGTAGTTCCAATATATGATTATAGCCCCAAACTTCAGTTTGATAATGACTATGGACTTCAAATAATTGCAAAAAGAGATACCTATCAATATAACCATTGTATCGGTCTTGGAAAAGGTGATCTTCAGGAAAGGCAAGTTGTTCATGTTTTTAAAATCAATGATGAATACTTTGAACTTAATGAAATAGATGATGTATCTAAGATTACCAAAGATTTAAATACGATGATTTATGATTTTTCAAGTGTAGAAAGTGTTCAGGAGTTAATAGATGGGACTAAAACAAAGTTAAAAGAGGCCCAAACAAACAACTCAATTGAAATTAAATTTGAAAATTTAGATGTAGAAATAGGCGATATTGTTGGGGCAAAAGAATATATAACGGGTATTAGTTTAAGGACATCAATTGTTCAAAAAATTTTAAAATGCACGTTTTATCAAAATTATTCTGATTACGATATTGAATATAAGGTAGGTGAGTAAAGTATGGCAAATAGCGATGCGGTTGAACCAATTACATTAACTGGAAAAAATGTTACTGCTGCAATAGATGCATATTTATTTGATGCATTATATGGACAGGAAGGTATTTTTGAAAAAGGTAACAAGTTAAAAGCAACTATCATCAGTAATAATAAAATAAGATTGTCCGATGGCTTGCTGATAAATCAAGGACATTTTTTACGTATTAAGCCAGGAATGTATGAAGACCTGACAATTGATAACGGTACTCAAAATACAAAACGGTGTGATTGTATAGTTGCAGAGTTTCGTATATCTTCAGATGGTGAGACTCATGAAATAAAAGTTGTAAAAGGAACACCGGGAACAGTAGAAACAGTACCTAAGCTGACTAAAAATGATCTTGAAAATGGTGGCTCAATTCGACAACTTGAACTCTATCGAGTCCATTTAAATGGAATAAATATCAGTGGTGTAGATAAAGTTGCTCAAAGTGTTTATAGTTTTAATTCAGCCGTTTTCTATTATGAATAGAGGTGATAAGGTGAAACTGATAGAGATTTATTTGAGTGATGAGCAAACACATGCATGCAGTCGAAATATTTTTTACGCAGGTAGAAAATATGATGATGGTGCAATGGCAATAAAATTTGTTAACGAGGAGTTATTTAAAGCTCCGGGGTGGAAATATTATTTAAAAGTTTTAAAAGATGGAATATTACAAGAGATTCCAATGATGGAAAACTTATTTATAATATCAACAGCATTAACAAAAGAGGCGGGAGTATATACGTGTCAAATAATTGCAAGGTATAATTTTGGTGAAAAAACAAAATCATTTTCAGAGTTTAAACTTGAAATAGAAGAGACGATTTTTGATCAGGAAATTACTGAGATTACAATAGATCCGAATATATTATCGCTATATGAAGAATTATTAAAACTTAAAGAACATTTAGAAAAATTTACAATTAATTTTGTAACAAATAGTGAAATTGACGAGATATTAGAGGAGGTATTTGAAAATGGCCAAGAAAAAAACGTCAACTAATTTGGCTGATGATACACTTGTTTTAGCTGATGTAATTACTGATGAAAAACCGGTGGGTACAAATGGACTTCAACATGCGTTAGAGTATATTAAAGAAAATTTTGTGACGCAAGATGAATTTAACTACAAAGCAATTGTAATTAACAGTTTTACAAATAATAAAAATACAGTAGAAATTGGGTCTACAGTAACAGATATTTTATTAAGCTGGTCTTTGAACAAAAAGGCAAAAGTTCTAACGTTGGACGATGAGTCATTAGAACCAACTGATACATCAAAGCAATTATTGGAGCAAAATATTAAAACCAATAAAACATGGACTTTAAAAGCAGAGGACGAAAAGGGTGCAGTTAGCACTAAAACTACCTCACTAAGCTTCTTGAATGGTATTTATTGGGGTGCAAGTTCTAGTCAAGATACTTACGATAATACGTTCGTTTTAGGATTAACTAAGGCTTTACAAGGTTCTAAAGGAAAGGTGTTTACTGTGAATGCTGGTGAAGGACAGTTTATTTTTTATGCTGTTCCTACACGCTATGGTGATGTCTCATTTAATGTTGGGGGCTTTGATGGTGGATTTTCAAAAGTTGCTACAATCGAATTTACAAATGCAAGTGGATATAAAGAAAACTATGATATTTATAAATCGGATAACGCAAATTTAGGAAATACTACAGTAACTGCTAAATAATTAGAAAGAGAGGTAATTAATTTATGGCGGATTATAAAGGAAGTACCACTCTTATTAGTGGTATTACACAAAAAAATGGTGGCAAGTTTCCATTAGTTGAAGCTAGTGCTGTTCAATTTAAAAATGAAGAAAATCAGGATGGTACATTTAAGAGTGTTGCTGAAAAAATTGATGAAGTTGCCGAACAGGCAGGAAGCTATGAAATGGGATCTACTGAAGATATCGATAGCATTATTAATAGTTTAGAATAAAAAAGAATAGGAGAATAAGAATTATGGCTAACAATAAAATAATTAATGTAGATTTATTAAATGATTTTGCTAAAAAAATGTGGGGTAAAATCTCAACAAAATTAAGTAGTAAGGTTGATACAACAACAACCGTAAATGGTAAACCGTTGTCAGGAAATATTACGATTAACGCTACAGATGTACAAGCTATTCCGGCATCACAAAAAGGAGCAGCTAACGGTGTTGCAGGGTTGGGAGAAGATGGTAAGGTTCCTGCTTCTCAATTACCTAGCTATGTAGATGATGTTGTTGAAGGTTATCTTCATACGGATGGAGCGTTTTATAAAGAAGCAGAACATACAACAAAAATCACTGCAGAGAGTGATAAAATTTATGTAGATATTGCAACTAATAAAACGTATAGATGGAGTGGTTCAGCGTATGTGGGTATTGGCAGCGACTTAGCTTTAGGTGAAACTGCTTCTACTGCATATGCCGGGAACAAAGGTAAAGCCAATGCAGATGAAATCGCTAAAATTAAAAATGGTAGTACAGTAGTACCAAAAGCTACAGATGCTGCAACAGTTAGCGGGCATACGGTTGCAACAAATGTACCGGAAAATGCAAAGTTTACAGATACTGTCTATACTCCTGAATACGCAACGACTTCTGATATTGATGAAATTATCACAGCTGTATTTGGGTAAATGAGCGATTTAATAAAGAGATTATTCAGGAGTGTTTCAGCTGCTGTAGTGGAAAAAACGATTTCTACTACAGCATTGAAATATACATTATCTAAAATAAAAGATAAATTTGCATTAAAAAGCGAAGCAGTGAAAAATATTGCAGCAAATGGGCGTAGTATTACAGTTACTAAAGCTGATGGAACGTCTTCAACGTTTCAAACACAAGATACGGTATATGTACATCCAAGCATGCATAGTGCATCTATAATTGAGCAAGATGGCACACATAGATTTGTGACTGATGCTGAAAAAACATTATGGAACAATAAATTAAATGCATCATTAAAAGGAGTTGCGAACGGTGTCGCTTCATTGGATGCAAATGGAATGGTACCCAGTTCACAGTTACCTAGTTATGTGGATGATGTTTTAGAGTATACTAATAAAGCAGGTTTTCCATCAACTGGTGAAACCGGAAAAATTTATATTGATAAAACAACAAACATTACCTATAGATGGGGTGGTACTGCATATGTAGAAATTAGTCCATCGTTGGCATTAGGCGAAACTTCAAGCACTGCTTACAGTGGTGATAAAGGTAAGTCCACAACAGATAAAGTAAATGCTATTATTGCAGGAACTACAAAAGTTCCTAAAGCTACTAATGCAGATACTGTAAATGGATTAACTGTAAAAACTGCGGTTCCGGCTAATGCTAAATTTACAGATACGGTATATACGCATCCAAGTAATAGTTCATCATATACTAGTGGTTTATATAAGATTACAGTTGATAAATATGGACATGTTATAAGTGCTGTTGCAGTACAAAAAGCGGATATCACTAATTTAGGTATCCCAGGTTCAGTTATTACTAGTGCAAGTGAAATAAAGTTAGCTAGTGGAAAAACTGTTGAAACTGCTATAAATGAAATTTTATCTGTACTTGAAAAAGCTGTGTTTTATGATGATAGCGTTGGGTGATTGTTAGGAGGAAATTTATGAATAAACGATTTATAAAGAGTGTGAAACACCTGGCAGGGTTGAACACACACACACACACACACACACACACACGCTACAGCGTGTATTTATATTATTAAGAGGTACTTGCAAAAGTGCCTTTTTATTTTTAACAGGACTGGTGGTGACAAGCATTTAGACTTGTCACGTGATAATTATGCTTGTTAACGTAAACGGTAAAAGCCTAGTAGACCATATCTACCCAATTGGCAGTATTTATTATTCAACAGTTAACGAGAATCCATCAAAATATTTTGGTGGAACATGGACAACATGGGGCTCTGGCAGAGTGCCGGTTGGAGTAAATGCATCTGATAGTGATTTCAAGACTGTTGAGAAAACAGGCGGTAATAAAACAACACCGTTAAGGGCTATGATTGGTGCGGTTAACAGCAACAATAAGACAATTGGTTATCAGGCAATGGGTACAGTTCCCGGGGTTCCGAATTATAATCAATTTGTCAATGTTGGAGCAGATGGTGAAGGCGGCAGTGGAGGCGTTATTGCAACCCATACAACGAGGGTAACGAAGTTAGATGGTAATGATCCAGAATTATTGCAACCTTACATTACCTGTTATATGTGGAAAAGAATAGCATAATTAAAAACAGTCTAAATGCCTTTATGGCGAAATTATTAAATTCAAAAGGTGAAAAAATTTTGTTGGGAACTGTTTTATATAACGGTGATACAACAAGCAATTTTACTTTAAATGATGATTACATCAATTATGATTATATAGAAGTTGTGTGGCGTCCGCATCCTACTTTGGGGCAGTGTTCGGATACAATGATTCCATCTAAAGACAGTAAGCTGCATTTAGAACGCACACAATCCATAAACGGAGTTACTACTGTCTATCGCTGCCAAATGACTTTTAGTGGCAGAAACGTGACTCTTACAGGTCGTACTCAGGTTATTAATGGAAATGCGGTTGATGCTGTGGAAGAACATATTTTGAGAGTAATCGGATATTAATATCAAGGCACTTAAAAGTACCTCTCCAAGAAAAGAAAGAGAGGTAAAAAAAGTATGAATAATTTAATAAAATTTGCAGTTGTTGGGTACTGTTTACTGAGAAGAAAAACAGTATCCAGTCTTCGGATTATATCTCTAAAAAGGGAGGTGCAGCATAACAGCTGTATCTCTATGATTAGAGGTGCAGATCATGCCTAAGTTTGTTAATGAAGATGGAAATATTATATTAAATTTAAATCACAGCAGTGAAGAAAGTTTTACCGGTATGTACTGGATTGACGGGAAGAAAATATATAGAAAATATATTGATTTTAATATATCTTCATCTTCGTATGATTATACGCATAATCTAAACGTTGCCGAGTATGTAAAATTTGATTTAAAGTGCACTTTTAGCGATGGTACGATTGTTCCACTGCCGTATGTATTCTTTGAATCAGAAAACAAATGGACCAACTGTCTTTTAATTACATCACTAAAGGCAAATTATATAAGATTTTATAATGCGTGGGCTAAAGGTCGTATTTACGGTATTATTGAATACACTAAGAATTAAATTTTATAAGGAATAGTGTATTAAAAATTATCAAAGACATAGAAATATGTCTTTTTATATTGCCTCGGGATGGCATAAAAATTCGTCCAGAAAGAAGGTAAAATATGGATTTAGGTTTTATTTCAAATTATTTTGTTCCGGTCGTAATGGCTGGATGTCTAGCAACTGGATATGTTGTTAAAAAATGGATAAAAGACGTTGATAATAAATGGATTCCTACAGTTGTGTTTTTCGAGGGTGCTGCATTAAACTGCATCGTATCCGGGAATGTAACAGTAGAAACAGTTGTAGCCGGTGCAGTATGCGGTTTAGCTAGTACCGGATTGCATCAGGCTTTTACTCGAGTAATTGAAAATAAAAAAGAGGAGTAAGTAGATCCTGATGCAAGAATTTTTAATGAGTACATGGTCTATTGTTTTAACTGCTGCAGTTGGTTATCTTGTAACTAATTCCAGAGACAGTAAGAAAAGTCGAAAAAAACTCGAAGAAAAAAGAGAGCAGGAGAAATTAGACCAGACTAAAAGACAAATTGTTATGGAAGAGGCACTATGTGCAATGTTGCATGAACGTATCGTGAGGTTTTGTGAGCGTTTGCTGATAATCGGTTATGTTACTGCTGATGATCTAAAGGAACTGGATTACCTTTATAACCCCTACAGGGCTTTAGGCGGTAATGGAACAGCAGAAAGATTATATAACAAAGTGCAGCAGCTTCCATTGAGAGTAGAAAACGGAGCGGAGTGATTCCGCTCTTTTAAATTAAATTCAGGAGGAAAAACAAAATGGAAATCAAACAAAACTTTTTAGTAAACAATGAATGTTATAAAGCAGGCAGAACTATTAAAGTTACAAAGTTAATGGTTCACTCTACTGCGTGTCCTAATGTGTCTGCTGCTGGTTTTGCAAAAGCATGGAATACTCCAAGACCTGCTGGTAGACAAGTATGTGTTCATGCTTTTGTAGATGATAAAGAGGATATTCAAACTTTGCCATGGAATTATAGAGGTTGGCACTGCGGTGGTTCAGGTAATGATAATATGATTGGTGTTGAAATGTGTGAACCTGCTGATTATTCAGATAAAGCGTATTTTGATGCTGCTATTAAAAATATGATTGAGTTATATGCTTATTTATGTAAAGAGTATGGATTAACTGCTAATGACATTATTTCACATAAAGAAGGTCATTCACAGGGTGTTGCTTCTAATCATGGTGATCCTGATCACTGGTGGAAGTTCGTAGGATACACAATGAATGATTTTAGAGCTGATGTTACTGACTGCATTGCAAATGGTAATGTAAATGTTAGTTATGGCAACACTGTAAAACCTACTAAACCACAAACCAGTGAAGGATATACAACTGGTAAGACTTATACATTACAAACTGAACTGAAAGTTAGAACAGGAGCTGGTACAAACTATAGAGCTAAATCTCACAGTGAATTAACTGTAGACGGTAGAAAACATGATGCTGATGGAGATGGGGCTTTAGATAAAGGTACTAGAGTTTCATGCTTAGAAGTTGCAAAAAACGGTGATGATATTTGGATCAGAACACCATCAGGATGGTTAGCAGCTTATTACAATGGAAATAGATATATCTCTAGTGAAGCTGTTTCTAATGGTTCTTCTACAAGCCAAAATAAGCCCTCTAATGCATCAAAATCACTAGGAACATATGAAGTAACTGCCAATGATTTAAGTGTTCGTACTGGTCCTGGAGAAAATTATAGAAGAAAAACATATAATGAATTAACAGTTGATGCAAAAAAACATGATTATGATAAAGATGGATGTCTAAACAAGGGTACGCGTGTTACTGTAAAGGAATGGAAAAACGGATTTGCTCGTATTCCTAGCGGATGGGTAAGTGGCGATTATTTAAAAAAGGTTTAATATTATGTTTAAAAAGAAATTCGACACTATCAATGCTACTATTTTTATTCTCTTTCTAACTGTATTTGGTCTAAGTTTCACTACTCTTTATAAGGACTATCAGAAACGTAATTTAGAGGTTAGGTTAGAATTAACAAAACAAGAATTACAAGATACTCAAGGAGATAGAGATTATTATCAAGGGCAGTATAAAAAATATTTTGAATTGTCCGAAGAGCTTCAAAACCAAATGGGTGTATTCTATGAATAAGGTTTATCTAAAACACGGTGCTGAAGATATTCAGGGGAACTGTTTAAACACAAGGATAGAGTATATCCTTTTGTATATGGGGCTATCTCATAGTGTAATCACTTATGGATATGGTAAAAAAATATATATCAATAATAAATATATAAAAAGCGAGCCTAGATCTAATTGATCTAGGCTTTTTTTGTATAAAGAAAAACACAGTGACATGGGAATGAACACTGTGTTTTTTAGCATAATTTTGGGATGGGTACTATGCTTATTAAAAGTATATAATAATTTATTATTATTTTCAATAAACTTTATATAAAAAGAGTACAAGCCCAAAAACGGGAGAGGTGAACTTGTACTCTTAGTATAACTATGAATATTGTTAATGGGAAAGGAACAATATTCTATTGTACAAAAATATTATCTGTACGCCATTCATTTTACTGTTTTATACAAAATATGCAAGTGTAATGAATTATTAAATAAAAGAGCACAAGGCTCTAGTGAGGAGATATCTCTTTTGTGCTCTTTGTCTAGCAAGGCTAATGGGAAAGGAAAGCCATGCTCTATTGTACAATTATTGGAGTTATAGTGGGGTTTAATAATTGTACAATATCAATTATAATTATTTGTCATTTTTTATCAACTTACATACTCGATACTAATCATAATTTGTACTCATAGTGTTATAAGTAACGGTTACCAGAATTTTTGCATCAATAAAAGAAATATAAAGTTTAAGCCTAGGTCTAATTGATCTAGGCTTTTTTTGATTTGAATTCATGGTAATACCATTCTAAAAAATCATCAAATAAGGCTTGCTCAGCATTTTTTCTAACTTTCAATGCTTCATCAAAATCATGGTATCTACCCAAATGGTAAATCTTTTTTTTAAATGTTATAGTTGCTTTCCACATTTTCCGTGATTTATCATAGGTAACGCCACTATAAGGATTTTTTTTAGATTGCTCCAACGCTTTAACGTCAGTATTATCTATTCTAAATTCATTACGTTTAACAGTTGCTTTTTCTATATTTTTGCTCATCGTTTCTTTTTGTAGGCATCCACAGCTTTTAACTTCACCTCTTGCTAAATTTTTATAACTTACATCAACTATTTTTCCGCAGTCACATTTACATATCCAAATAACAGAACCATTGTATTTATCACGGTTTTTTGTTGGTTTTATTGCAGTTAATCGACCATAACGTCTGTTTGTAATATCCATCCGTTTAATAAAATTGTTTTCTTTATTATAGCAACCGCAACTAACTACTTTAGGATTATTTAAGCTATCAGAACGCAGCCACTTTTTATTACCGCAAACGGGACATATTATATAGAAATATGTCCGATTGTTTTCTCGTTTGTAATCTATTATTTTAAATCCTCTAACGGTTCTTCCTACACGGTCTTTAGCCAATATTCTCATATTTATCTCTTATCTCATCAATTACATCTAATTGTAGTTGTACTGCTTCGTCTTCAGTGACGGGATAATTTGTTTTTACGTAGCTTATATAATCATCGTCTATGACATTACTTAGATAATAATCTAATTCACTGTCATAATCTTCTAAATAATCTGTGTGTGAACTTGGACTTGTTTCAATTTCAACTAAAATATTTTTTAAATTAGTTATAAAAGAATTTCTAACATCCTCAAGATCAATAATATTAGCTACCTCAGTGTCTAAGGCCATTGCAATCTTATATACAGTAGCTGTTGATGCAGAATTTAAGCTTTTTCTATCCTGCTCATAGTCCTGTAACGTTCTAAGGCTAATATCTGCTAATTCCGCTAAATCTCTTTGGCTGTAAATAGTATTTTTTTCTCTATAATTTTTAAGTTTACTCATTTTAAATCTCTCCTTTTTTATATTTTATTTTTAAATGTTAGTTAAATCAACGAAATTACCTTTGTTGTTCCAGTATTTGCTCATTCCATTAGTGGTATAATACGCTCTTGTTTTGCCGTAATTTTGCCATAATTTGAATTCAAAGTTGTAACATTCTGCAATATTATAGTAATCCCTTATTTGTTTTTCTTTTTTAGCCATTAGCCAAGCCATCTTTAAGGCAACCTTTAATGTTTTATTCCATTTTCTAATAATAATCCAAGCATTACACATAATTTGTTTTTTATTATATTTCATCGTTGTAACCACCTTTCACCTTACAAATACATTATACGCTAATAAACGTATAATATCAATAGTTTTGATACGCTTTTTAGCGTATATTTAATTTATGTATCAGGAACAGTAGAATTTTTTACTTATTATAATAAAAAATACAATGCCATAAAATATGACACTGTATCTTTTAATAATAACTTTCGACATTTCGTATTATACGTTTTTGTTTTTCTATTGCATGTTTACAGTCTATTATTTTTTCTTCTTTATCCTGTAAATTGGAAAATTCCAAGAATTTCAGTTTTTCTTCCAGTACCTTTAATTTTGTTTTTGCTTCTTGCAGCTTTCTGTCCTTTAAATTCATATTTAACACCTCAAAATATATTATAGTAATTCTCTTATTAATAATTCAAGTTATATCGACTGTTATATTCGCAATATTGATTTATATTGATTTTAAGCGATTTTATATTTCATGTGGAATGTTGACTATTTTGAGCTTAGACTGTATTATAATGATGTGTATTGAAACACATATTTCAATGTATAAAAAGTATAGTTTTGTATAAGATAACATTAACGATTATAATCAAGGAGGTGTTGATTATGGAAAACGTTTTGAATGTCGCTCAATATATTTATGATGAATACAAGAGAGAGACAGGTGAAAAGATTGATGAATTGAAACTTCAAAAGTTAATTTACTTTTGTCAAAGAGAGTCCTTTGCTATAAAGGGAGTTCAATTATTCAATGATAGTTTAGAAGGATGGGTTCACGGCCCAGTGTCACCGATTGTAAGAATGTATTATGAGGAAGATTTTGGTATTAATTATAGTACAAATGAATTAATTGAAGATGATGCAAGAATTGTCAGAAATGTGCTTGCCGAATATGGTGGTTTAGCATCATGGAAATTAAGAAATCTTTCTCATGAGGAAATTTCATGGCGTAATAGTAGGATGGGATTAAATCCAAATGATCGAGGTAATAGAAAATTAAATCTTGATGATATAAAAAAGGATGCTGAAAAAGTTCGACCATTTGATTATACATGGGGAATGTATTATGATGAATTCGATGATTATGAAGAGGGTGCTTCATGAGTTATGTAGGAAAAATATATCCATCAGTATTACAGTTTTATGATGTTAAAACAAAGAGTCAACGTAATAAAAGTAGACCAGTTTTAATTATTGCAGAACCAATTGGAAAAGATACCGAGTATACAGTTTTACCGGTATCAACCCTCCTAAATCGCCGATTTTATGATCCAAGATATGATGTAGAAATTAAAGTAGAAAATTTTGATAAATTGAGACTGACTAAGGACTGCTTTATTCGTTCGCACAAGCAAACAACTGTTTATAAAGCTAATATTGATTTTAACAAGTTGATAGGTGATTTAAAAAATGATTATCCCGACTGCTTTTATGATATTTTAGATAAATTAGAAAAATTTAATGGAGAAATACAAGCGTGCGCAAAGAGATAAAACTTATTATCTCTTTTTTTATTTGAATATAGTGACATTATGTATATCTTTTTGGTACTGAAGAATTAGCCCATGTTGAAATGATCAGTGCAATTTTATATCAATTAACTACAGATTTAACAATTGATCAAATAAAAGCACAAGGTTATGATAAATATTTTGTTGATCATACTTTGGGAATTTATCCACAAGGTGCAAGTAATGTACCTTTTACAGCGGCCTATTTCCAATCTAAAGGCGATCCAATTACTGATTTAACGGAGGACATGGCGGCAGAGCAAAAAGCACGTACAACTTATGATAACATTTTAGCTCTTGTTGATGATGAGGAAATAAAAAAACCGATTCGTTTCTTAAGAGAACGTGAAATTATTCATTATCAAAGATTTGCTGAAGCGTTGGAGATCGTTAAAGGGCATTTAAACAGTGATAATTACTATGCCTATAATCCAGCATTTAGAAATGGTAAATGCAATAAAAAGTAAATTAAAACAATACAATGAGATACTTCATTGTATTGTTTTTTTAAGTGTGCCGCGCATGGCATACATCTAGTTGGTGAAAGCCCAACCACGGGTATTTACCGCCAAGTATAGTGAACCGCAAGTCATTAACAGCGATGTTATGGGTGAAAGAAGTAGTGTAACAAAATCTTCGAGGTTACGAATAGAAATTTAATGAAGCTAAACAAGGCATGTCGATGCGGGTTTAGTGAAGAAGAAATATATAAATGTGTGAATACAAGATTAGGATGGTATAGAAGAAGTGCGATGAATGTCGTAAATTTTACAATATCATCAAAAGTTTTAGGTATAAAGAAAAGAGACAAACTAGGTTTAGTCAATCCCCTCGATTACTATCTTAAGAGTTTGTGATAGCGATATAAATGTAGAGCCGTATACGAGACCCGTACATACGGTTCAATGGGAGGGACAATAGATCACTGAATTTATTCTTCTATTCTATTATTTGTTCGATTTTCGTTGTAATAAATTCAGTTGGGCAAAGGATTTTATTAGCTCGGCTTTTTTTACATCATTAAAATATTGATATTGATTTTAGATGGGAGATTTAAATTATTTTTTGTTATGGAAAATAAATAATGATGAAGATAGATACTAATATTGTTATAATTAGCTTGATTTGAACAATCTTATGATAAATTATATTGATTTAATCATTGCTTTATGACATAATAATGTGACTTAGTAAAAAGGAGTTTAATTAATGATATCTACACAAAATGTATCTTTACAATATGGTGATCGTGCCTTGTTTGAAAATGTAAGTGTTAAATTCACTGATGGTAATTGTTATGGAATCATCGGTGCTAATGGAGCTGGTAAGAGTACTTTTTTAAAAATTTTAGCTGGAGAAATTGAGCCTAATAAAGGTGAAGTAATTTTAGAACCACATAAACGTTTATCGGTCTTGAAGCAAGATCATTTTGCTTATGATGAAAATGGTGTTGTAGAAACTGTTATCATGGGTAATAAACGTCTTTATGAAATTATGCAAGAAAAAGAAGTATTATATTCTAAACCTGATTTCAATGATGAAGACGGAATCAAGTTAGCTGAACTTGAAGGTGAATTCGCAGAAATGGATGGATGGAATGCCGAAGTAGATGCAGAAATCATGCTTAATGGTTTAGGGATTGGTGAAGAGTTACATAATTTAAAAATGAAAGAATTAGATGGAAACCGAAAAGTAAAAGTTTTGCTTGCTCAGGCATTATTTGGGAATCCTGATGTTTTATTATTAGATGAACCAACTAACCACCTTGATCTAGACAGTATTCGCTGGTTAGAAAACTTCTTATTGAATTTTAAAAATACTGTTATTGTTGTCAGCCATGACCGTTATTTCTTAAACAAAGTTTGTACACATATTGCTGATATTGATTACTCGCGAATTCAATTATATGTTGGTAATTACGATTTTTGGTATGAATATAGCCAATTACAATTACAACAAGCTAAAGAAGTAAATAAAAAGGCAGAGGCTAAGAAAAAAGAATTGGAAGAATTCATTGCGCGGTTCAGTGCTAATGCTTCTAAAGCTAAGCAGGCAACTTCAAGAAAAAAATTATTAGATAACTTAGAAATGGTTGATATTAAGCCTTCTCTTCGTCGTTATCCGTTTATCGCTTTTAAACCAGGTCGAGAAGTTGGAAATATTGTTTTAAAAGTAGAAGGATTATCAAAAACAGTTGATGGTATTAAATTATTAAATAATGTTAGTTTCTCAATTAATCCTAAAGAAAAAGTAGCTTTCGTCGGCGATGTTAAAGCAACAGAGACATTCTTTAAAATCATTATGGGTGAAATTGAACCGGATGAAGGAACTTTCCAATGGGGAGTAACGACGTCACAATCATATTTTCCTAAAGATAATTCCGAGTTTTTTAATAACTGTGATTTAACTTTAGTAGACTGGTTGCGTCAATTCTCGGTTAAAGATGAATATGAGCAAGATCTTCGGGGCTGGCTAGGAAGAATGTTGTTTTCTGGTGAAGAAGCGCTAAAAAAAGCTTCGGTATTATCAGGAGGCGAAAAGGTTCGTTGTATGCTGGCTAAGATGATGATGGCCGAAGCTAATGTTTTAGTTTTAGATGAACCAACTAATCACCTTGATTTGGAATCAATTCAAGCCCTAAACCAAGGACTTATTAATTTTAAGGAGAATATTTTATTTACCAGCCATGACCATCAGTTTGTTCAAACAATTGCTGATCGAATTATTGAATTTAATGAAAATGGTATTTTAGATCGTTTATCAACATATGATGAATATTTAGAATATAAAGAAAATAACAAGTAGATACTAGGTATCTACTTTTCTTTTGTGTATAATATAGACAATAGGGATTTCAGGAGGAAAATTATGAATAATACAATTAAGCAGTTATTTGAGCGTAAATCGGTTCGTGTATATCAAGATAAACCAATTGAGGCTAAAGAAAAACAATTAATTTTTAATGCAGCCATTCAGGCTCCGACTGCAGGGAATATGACATTATATTCGATTATTGATATACAAGATCAGGCTATTAAAGAAAAATTAGCGAAGACGTGTGATAATCAGCCGTTTATTGCAAAAGCACCCCTAGTTTTAATCTTTGTTGCTGATTATCAAAAATGGTATGATGCATTTAAATATTATCATGGTGAAGAACAGATGCGTTCGCCATCATATGGTGATTTTTTATTAGCATTTAGTGATACTTTGATTGCAGCTCAAAATGCCGTTGTTGCAGCTGAAAGTTTAGGAATAGGAAGTTGTTTTATCGGTGATATCATTGAGCAGTATGAAGTACATCGTGAATTATTAAATTTACCTCAATATACAGCTCCAGTGGGGATGCTTGTAATGGGTTATCCGACAGAACAGCAGCAACATCGAACTAAGCCTGCTCGTTTTGATTCTAAATATGTTGTTAGTGTTGATCGTTATGAAAAATTTGATGATGAAAAGTTAGTAAAAATGTTTGATGATCGAGCAGTTTTAGCTAATCGCAGCAGTGGGGGACGAAGTTTTGTCGATGATATTTATAATCGCAAATGGACTGATCCGTTTATTGAAGAAATGTCTCGTTCATCTAAATTATGGATTGAACAATGGGGAAAAGAGGATGAAGAAAGCTAAGATGATTCTTAGCTTTTTATCGTTTATCAGCTCTTATAAAGATGATAAATAATTATTGAAAGATAGTTGACATTTGCTAATATTTGCATATAATATATAGCGTGCTATTTATTTTGGAGGTGGTAAAATGCCAAATAAAAAAATTGGATTTTTAATCAAACAAGTTTTTTATTTACATGAACAGCATTTAAATAAACAATTTAGTAAATTTGGATTAACTGCTTCACAGACATTTACATTAATTTATTTGTTTAAATCTCACGACAAAGGAATTAGTGTGAATCAAAAAGATATTGAAAAAGAATTAGATATTTCTAATCCTACAGTTACTGGAATTTTGAATCGTTTAGAAGTAAAGGGATTAATTACCCGGGTACCGTGTCGTCATGATGCTCGTGCTAAAAATATTGAAGTAACTGAAAAGGCCTTAGAACTGGATAAACAGCTACGGATTGTTTTCCAACAGTCTGATGAAAAATTAGTTGAATCATTATCAAAAGAAGAAATAGACAATTTACAAAGTTATTTGATTAAGATATTAAGAAGTAATTCTTAATATTTATTTTACTGTTATTCATAGCACGCTATTTAATTTTTAGGGAGGTATATAAATGTTAAAAACACTTTTAGCCCAAATAAAAGAGTATAAAAAAGATACGATCTTAACACCTGTACTTGTTGTGGTTGAAGTTATTTTGGAAGTTGTAATTCCACTTTTAATGGCGATGATCATTGATAAGGGAATAGAAGTTAGAGATATGAATATGGTTGTTAAATTAGGAATCATTACATTGCTCGCTTCCTTTATTTCTTTAGCGGCAGGAGGTTTGGCTGGTAAATATGCCGCTAAGGCCTCAACAGGTTTTGCTAAAAATCTAAGAAAGGCAATGTATTACAATATTCAAGATTTTTCTTTTGCTAATATTGATAAATATTCAACTGCTGGATTGGTTACAAGAATGATGACGGATGTTACTAATGTCCAAAATGCTTTTCAAATGTTAATAAGAGCTTGTATCCGTGCCCCATTGATGATGGTTAGTGCCATGATCATGGCTTTTACGATCAATGCTCAGATTGCTATGGTTTTTTTAGTGGCAATTATCTTTTTAGGAGTTCTTTTAGTTTTCTTTATGACTAGAGCTCATCCGTATTTTAAAAGAGTATTCAACACATATGATGATTTAAACGCTTCAGTTCAAGAAAATGTTAATGGAATTCGGGTTGTTAAAGCTTATGTTCGTGAAGAACATGAAGACGAGAAATTTAAAAAGACATCAACTTTGATTTATAAACTATTTGTAAAGGCAGAAAACTATTTAGTTTTTAATATGCCGCTAATGCAGTTAACTGTATATGGATGTATTATTGGAATTTCTTGGTTTGGAGCACACTTAATTGTCGGGGGAAATCTTACTACTGGAGAATTAACTAGTTTATTTACCTATGTAATGATGATTTTAATGAGTTTAATGATGTTTTCAATGGTATTTGTCATGGTAGTTATGTCAATTGCTTCAGCCCAACGTATTAGTGAAGTAATCAATGAAAAATCAACGCTGCATAATCCTGCTGAGCCTGATTATGAAATTAAAGATGGTTCAATTGATTTTAATAATGTTAATTTCTCATATTTTGATGATCAAGAAGAAATTAATTTACGTGATATCAATGTTCATATTAAATCTGGACAAACAATCGGGATTATTGGTGGAACCGGTAGTGCTAAATCAACTTTTGTTCAGCTTATTCCACGGTTATATGATGTAACTAAAGGAGAAGTTTTAGTTGGCGGTAAAGATGTTAGAAAATACGATTTGGAAACATTGCGAAATGAAGTTGCAATGGTATTACAAAAAAATGTTTTGTTTTCTGGAACAATTAAAGAAAACTTACGCTGGGGTAATAAAGAAGCTAGTGATGAAGAAATTGTGGAGGCTTGTAAATTAGCTCAGGCAGATGAGTTTATTCAACGTTTCCCAGATAAATATGATACCTATATAGAACAAGGCGGAACTAATGTTTCTGGAGGGCAAAAGCAAAGATTGTGTATTGCTCGTGCATTGCTAAAGAAACCCAAAATTTTAATTTTAGATGATTCAACTAGTGCAGTTGATACTAAAACAGATGCATTGATTCGTAGTGCGTTTAAAAAAGTTATCCCTGGAACAACAAAATTAATTATTGCTCAAAGAATTAGTTCAGTTGAAGATGCTGATTTAATCATTGTTTTAGATGATGGTCAGATCAGTGCTATGGGTACTAATGATGAACTATTGGAGTCTAGTGCAATTTATAAAGAAATTTATGAAACACAAAAGAAGGGAGGAACTTTAAGTGAGTAATAGTCGGGGAAAAACAATGAAAAGATTGTTTAAATTTGTTGTTAAAAGACATAAAAAGACCTGCTTTGCAATATTGTTATTAATCATTGTTAGTAGTATTGCTAGTGTTATGGGAACAATCTTTATCAAAAGCTTAATCGATGATTATATTACACCATATATTAATATGGCAAATCCTGATTTTGGACCGTTAACGAATGCGATTTTGAAAATGATTGCAATTTATGCAGTAGGAGTAATTGCTACTTTTAGTTATAATAAGCTCTTAATTAAAGTGACTCAGGGATCGTTAAAAGAAATTCGTGATACGATGTTTGAACATATGGAAAAATTACCGATTCGTTATTTTGATACTCATAACCATGGGGATATCATGTCAATCTATACTAATGATACTGATACTTTAAGACAGATGATTTCGCAAAGTGTACCTCAGGTTATTGTTTCAGCAACAACGATCGTTTGTGTTCTTGTTTCAATGATTGTAATGTCTATTCCAATGACGATAATTAGTGTTTTGATGGTTTGTGTAATGTTATTAGTTTCTAAACATGTAACTAATCGTAGTGGGCGGTATTTCTTTGCTCAACAAACTAATTTAGGTAAAGTTAATGGTTTTATTGAAGAAATGATGGAAGGACAAAAAGTTGTTAAAGTCTTCACTCATGAAGAAGAAGCTAAATTTGATTTTGATAAAGTCAATGAAGAATTATTTGAAAGTGCATATCAAGCAAATAAATATGCTAATATTTTAATGCCGTTAATTGGAAACTTAGGATACGTAAGTTATGTGTTAGTTGCGGTTGTAGGTGGTGTTCTTGCGATTAATGGCTATATGGATTTAACGGTAGGGACATTAGCTGCCTTTCTACAATTAAACCGCTCTTTTAATCAGCCAATTGGACAAATTTCTCAACAAATAAATATGGTGTTGATGGCATTGGCAGGTGCAGAAAGAATCTTTGCATTAATGGATGAAGAGGTTGAAGATGATCTTGGTCATGTTTCTTTAGTTAATGCTAAAGAAAATGCTGATGGTACATTATCTCCAGTTAAAGAACGTACTGGACTTTGGGCTTGGGAGCATAAGCGACCAGACGGTTCAATCGAATATGTCCGTTTAGCTGGTGATGTTCGTTTTCATGATGTTACATTTGGATATAATGAAAATAAGACAATTTTGTATGATATGAATTTATTTGCTAAACCTGGTGAAAAGCTTGCTTTTGTTGGAGCTACAGGAGCTGGTAAAACAACTATTACGAATTTGATCAACCGTTTTTATGATATTCAAAAAGGTTCAATAACTTATGATGGAATTGATATTAAATTAATTAAAAAGGCAGATTTGAGAAGATCGTTAGGAATCGTTTTGCAAGATACACATTTATTTACTGGTACAGTAATGGATAATATTCGTTATGGTAAACTTGATGCTACTGATGAGGAGTGTATAGAAGCTGCAAAACTAGCCAATGCTCATGAATTTATTATGCATTTAGAACATGGGTATCAAACTATTTTGAGTGGTGATGGTTCAAGTTTATCACAAGGACAATGTCAGCTGCTAGCTATTGCTCGGGCTGCGGTTGCTAATCCACCGGTATTGATCTTAGATGAAGCAACATCAAGTATTGATACGAGAACAGAAAGTATTGTTCAAAGTGGAATGGATAAACTGATGGAAGGACGAACAGTTTTTGTTATTGCTCATCGTTTATCAACAATTAAAAATTCTGATGCCATCATGGTACTTGATCAAGGAAGGATCATTGAACGTGGTGACCATGATAAATTGATTAAAGAAAAAGGAACTTATTATCAGTTATACACTGGTGGCTTAGAATTAGATTAAAAAAGCAGCTCGATTTGAGCTGCTTTTTTATGCATGTTTGACCCGATCTTTTTCTTCAGCAGCTTTAGCATCATTGAACCGATCTAAAGTACCTACTAAATATCCAGTGATTCGACGGATTCTTTCAAAACCCAAAGGATAAAAAGTATAATCTAAATCAACCTCATCACCGTCAATTTTAATTGATAATGATTTAAGTGTTTCATCAGGAAACTTTTTTTCTAAGTATTTGATATAAGCAATTATTTCTTCTTCGTCCATTTCACCGTTTTTAACTTCAACTGCAACGTTATTAATGTCTTCCATGGTTATCACCTCAATATCATTATAACGGTTTCTATTTTTACTAGCATTAAATATGCACTATTACCACCAATAACAAATTATCATGAAAATAAGAGTTGAAAGAATAATAGTTAATACGCGATTAACTCGTTTAAACATGTATCTCATACTATCACCATTATAATATATGTTTGATTTATTAATATTTAACATGAAATAATATGACAAATGTTAATTCCTTATTGAGAAGATAACTGTTATAATGACGCTGGTGATAAAATGAAAAAGAAAAAATTAATTTTATTTGACATGGATGGAACATTAATTGACTGGCGCCAGGGAATCGATAAGCCAACTAAACAAATGTTTGAAGCTTTTCAAAAATTACGCGAACATGGTTTTTTAGTAATGATTGCTTCAGGACGATTGTTACCTTTGATCACAGTACCTCTTCGAGGATTTGAATTTGATGGATATCTTTTAAGTGATGGAGCGCATGTTATTTTAAATGGTGAAGAGATTATTAAAGAGCCTTTAGATCATGGTGATGTTGAACGAACTATTTCATTAGCACGATCATTAACTTTAGAGTATGGTTTATTGTTTAAAGATGGGGCTTATTTACAAAAAGATGGGGTAATTGCACCATTTCTAAAAAAAGCTAACTTTGATATGAACAAAATTAATTATGAAAAATATGATGATCAGGTATTTAAATTATATATTCATTGTCAAAAGAAAAAACAAAATGAGATTATTGAACAATTTGGCTGTTTTAATTTAGCTTTTGAGGATGATTATGATCTGATTGAAATTAGAAATAAGTACCATTCTAAAGCAAGTGGGCTAAAGGCAATTTTAACACGCTTAGAAATTGAAACAGAAAACACATATTTTTTTGGTGATGGATTTAATGATGTGGAAATTTTTAATATGGTGGGGCATCCTTATGTGATGGAAAATGCGGCTCCTGAACTATATCAATATGGGACAATTTGTCAGCCGGTTGAAGCTGATGGAGCGTATTTGAAAGTAATGGAAATATTGGCTGAAGAGAACCTTTAAAATGTGCAAAGGTTCTTTTTTAAATAAATATAATCTTGGAATTGAAAAATATTAGTCAATTTGATAAAATCTTGTAAATACATGAAAAGGAGGGGAATTATGCAGCTGCATTTTACAAAAATGGAAGGCATTGGTAACGATTATATTTACTTTGATGGAATAAATCAGGAGATTCCCATGGATAAAGAATTTATCATGAAAATAAGTGATCGTCATTTCGGTATTGGAAGTGATGGAATGATCGTGATTTTACCATCGGATCAGTATGATTTTAAAATGCGAATGTTTAATCTAGATGGAAGTGAAGCAATGATGTGTGGAAATGGAATCCGCTGTTTTGCTAAATTTATCTATGATCATAAATTGAGTGATAAACATGTATTGAAAATTGAAACTAAATCAGGATTACGAACAGTAGAATTATTATTTGATGGCGATGAGTGTATTGGAGCAAAGGTTAATATGGGCAAACCCGTCCTAACTTGTCAAGATATTCCTTGTACATATGCTAAAGAGAAAATGATTGATGAACCGGTAGAAATTGGTGGGCGAGAATATCGTTTAACTACTATTTCAATGGGGAATCCTCATACTGTGACTTTTGTTTCTGATTTAGATACTTTGGATTTAAAAACAATAGGTCCTAAATTTGAGCACCATCAATTGTTTCCTGCATCTGTTAATACTGAATTTGTTCAAATCATTAACAAAAGTTATGTTAAGATGCGTGTTTGGGAACGCGGTTCGGGTGAAACTATGGCTTGTGGTACTGGTGCTTGTGCAGTTATGTATGCATGCTATTTAAATCATTATACGGATAGTAAGGTAACAGTGGAATTATTAGGTGGTTGTTTGGAAATTGAATATGTAGATGAAACGATCATGATGTCTGGACCTGCAGCAAATGTTTTTAATGGAACAATAGAGATATAGAAAAGGAGATAGATATGTTAAATAGTGCAGAAGAGATAATTAAATATATTGGTGATGCAAAAAAACAAACACCGGTAAAAGTTTATTTAAAAGGGAAAAACTTACCAGAAGCAACTGAATTTAAAATGTTTGGTGGAGAAGATAGTAAAGTATGTATTGGTGATTTAGAGGCTATTAAAGCTTATATGGAGGTAAATAAAGAGGTTATTGTTGATTCTTATTTAGAACAAGATCGTCGTAATAGTGCAATTCCAATGTTAGATATGACTAATATTAATGCTCGTATTGAACCTGGATGTTTTATTCGCGAACATGTAACGATTGGCGATAATGCTGTAATTATGATGGGTGCAGTTATAAATATTGGAGTCAAGATTGGTGAAGGAACTATGATCGATATGGGAGCTGTTTTAGGTGGTCGTGTAGAAGTTGGGAAACGTTGTCATGTTGGTGCTGGAGCAGTTTTAGCTGGAGTTATTGAACCACCTAGTGCTTCACCAGTAATATTAGAAGATGATGTATTGATTGGAGCTAATGCTGTAGTTATTGAAGGAGTACACATTGGTAAAGGTGCAGTTGTTGGTGCTGGTTCGATTGTTACAAGTGATGTTCCGGCAGGGGCTGTGGTAGTTGGAAATCCAGCTCGAATTATTAAAGAACAAAAAGATGAAACAACTGAAGGTAAAACTCAGTTAATGGATGATTTAAGAAAAATTTAGGAGATCAGTTATGGACGCTTTAAATGAAATTAAAAGATGGCGTCAGGAATTACATCAAATCCCTGAGCTAGGTTTACAAGAATTTAAGACTTCAAAATATCTTAAAGATGAATTAACTAAGATGGGATATGAACCAATTTCAATCTTGGATACAGGGGTTCTTGTTTATCTTGATAATCATCAAGATAAAACCTTGGCTTTTCGTAGTGATATGGATGCATTGAAAATATCCGAACAAACTAATTGTAGTTTTACATCATGTCATAATGGTTATATGCACGCATGTGGTCATGATGGTCATATGGCTGCTTTACTTGGATTAGCTAAAAAACTAAAAGAGCAGCCTTTAAAGTGGAAGCATAATATCTTATTGATATTTCAGCCGGCAGAAGAATCACCAGGTGGTGCAAAGTTAATTGTTGAAGCTGGGATTTTAAAGCAGTATAATGTAAGAGCAATATTTGGTTTACATTTAATGCCGACAATCGAAGCAGGAAAGATTGCTTGTCGACCGGGACCATTGATGGCTCAAAATGGTGAACTTGATGTGACAATAACTGGCAAAAGTGCTCATGCAGGGTTATATCATTTAGGAATTGATTCAATCATGATTGCTAGTCAAATAATTTGTCAATATCAAAGTATTATTTCTCGAGTAATAGCACCTGTTGAAAGCTGCGTAATTAATATTGGAGAAATTCAGGGGGGAACTGTGCGAAATATCGTTGCTGATCAAACAACTTTTAAAGGAACAGTTAGAACTTACAGCGAGACAGTTTTTAAAAAAATTACAGATACGATGGAGGCAATTAATCAAGGGATGGAGCAAACTTATGGCTGTACCATTGAATTTAGTTGCCCGCCAATGTATCCACCGGTTTTAAATGATTATGATCTATATCGGCAATTTGTTAGATTAACTGATGAGAATTATGAGGAATTAAAAGAGCCGTTAATGTTAGCTGAAGATTTTTCTTTCTATCAAAAAGAGGTACCAGGAATATTCTTTTATGTAGGAACTAAAACACCAAAATATTTTAGCGGTTTACACACAGAAACATTTAATTTTGATGAAGAAGTCTTGATGCAGGCAGTAGAATTATATTATCGTCTAGCAGATAAGATTAAATTGGGGGACTAAAAATGGATTATTTTGATAGAGCTAATAATGCTTTTATGAAAGCTTATGGTAGATTTGATGTTACTTTTGATCACGGTAATGGAGTTTATTTATATGATACAAACGGTAAAAAGTATTTGGATTTTTATTCTGGAATAGGTGTTAATTCATTTGGCTATGATTATCAGCTGTATACAGATGCAATGTGTCAACAGATGCACCGTTTAATGCACATATCAAATTATTTTAATAGTGTTGAAACAATTGAGGCTGCTGAAGCGGTAATTAAAGCAACACAACTTGATCAAGTATTTTTTACTAATAGTGGGACAGAAGCGACCGAAGGGGCGTTGAAGTTAGCGCGTAAATATTATTATGAAAAACATGGAAAGGCTGATAGTGAAATTATTAGTTTGAATCATTCTTTTCATGGCCGTTCTACAGGAGCGGTTACATTAACAGGAACTCCTGCATATCAAACTGCATTTGGACCATTAATTACGGGTGTAAAATATGGCGATATTAATGATTTGGATTCAGTGGCTAAGTTAATCACCCCAAGAACAGCTGCGATTATTTTAGAACCTGTTCAAGGGGAAGGGGGGATCCATGTTTGCACCCAAGAATTTATGAAGGGAATTCGACAATTATGTGATAAGCATGAGATTGTAATGATTCTTGATGAAGTTCAATGTGGGATGGGACGAACAGGAACGATCATGACATATTTCCAATATGGAATCATGCCTGATATTGTTTGTCTAGCTAAAGGAATTGGGGCTGGTTTCCCAATGGGAGCGTTTGTAGCAAATAAAAAAATCGGAGATGCTTTAAAACCTGGTGATCATGGATCTACTTATGGTGGTAACCCTATGGCTGGAAAAGCTTGTAAGACAGTCTTTAAGATTTTAGAAGAAACGCAAATGCTTGATCATGTTCAAGATGTCAGTGAATATTTGATTACTAAATTAGATGAACTAGTTGAAAAATATGATTTTATTAAGGAACGTCGCGGTTTAGGACTAATGCTTGGCTTAGAATTTGATCATCCAGTCAAACCATATATTCAAAAAGCTCTCGATAAAGGTCTAGTGTTGATTACTGCGGGAACAAATGTAATTAGAATGTTGCCGCCATTCATCATTGAAGAAAAAGATGTTGATGAGATGATTAGTATATTTACTGAAGTTATTGATGAAATTAATAGTTAATCTTTACTTTTAAAAGATAGAAAAAAGGAATTGTTTAAGATAACATTGCAATAGTAATGTTATCTTTTGTTTTACATCATCATAATTTAGCACTATACTATAGGGAAGGTGATATGATGAAAAAAGGAATGTTGTTGAAGCTTTTTGTAACAAATCTTTATTTAAGTGCTTTTACATTTGGCGGTGGCTATGTAATTGTGACATTGATGAAGAAAAAATATGTTGATGAGTTCAACTGGATCGATGAAAAAGAAATGCTTGACTTGATTGCCATTGCCCAATCTGCCCCAGGGGCAATTGCGGTAAATGGTGCAATTGTAGTTGGTTTTAAATTAGCGGGAATCAAAGGTGCGATAGTTTCTATTTTAGCGACGATTTTGCCACCGTTTGTAATTTTATCATTAGTGTCAGTGTTTTATGAAATTTTTAAAAGCAATGAGATAATTGCCTTAATGCTTTCTGGAATGCAGGCTGGAGTTGGGGCAGTAATTGCTTCAGTTGCTTATGATATGGCAGTAGGGGTTGTTAAAGAAAAAGAAATCTTACCAATTATAATTATGGTATGTGCTTTTATTGCAACATATCTTTTTAATGTAAATGTTATTTACGTAATCTTAAGTTGTGGATTTATTGGAATTATACAAAATATGGTAAGCAGATGGAGGGAAAGACAATGAAACTTTTAACTTTGTTTTTCAGTTTTCTTCAAATTGGTGCATTTAGTTTTGGAGGAGGATATGCTGCTTTACCGCTGATTCAGCATCAAGTAGTTGATTTATATCATTGGTTGACGATGAATGAGTTAACAGATTTAATAACGATATCCCAGATGACACCTGGACCGATTGCAATTAATGCGGCAACATTTGTTGGATTAAAGATAGATAGTTTTTATGGGGCTATAGTAGCGACATTGGGATGCATTTTACCTTCATGTATTATTGTATCGCTGATTGCTTATATTTATTTAAAATATCAGCAAATGTCAATTATTCAAAATATTTTAAAATATATTCGTCCGGCTGTAGTGTCGCTGATTGCAGTTTCAGGACTATTGATTATTGTTAGCTGTTTTTTTGGAGATACAGTAAACTTTGCAAATTTGAAATTTGGTTCTGTAGCCATATTTATAGTTGCTCTGGTTTTATTAAGGAAACAGAAAATGAACCCGATTACAGTGATGGTAATAGCTGGAATCATACAGATTGGTTTATATTATATAGGAATTAGTTAAGGTAGAGAGAGTTTTTCTTTTTGCCTTTTTCTTTTCAATCCCAGATATTTCGGTGTATAATTAAAATTAAGGAGGATAATGGTAATGTACAAGCGAATACTAGTGGTAGTCACTGTATTATCATGTCTTCTTACTGGATGTTCAAGTGATAATAACAGTAATCAAGAATACCCAAGTGATTATCCAACATCAAAAAGTTATACAGTTGATGAGATTCTTTATCCTGAAGCATCAGGGGCACTGGTTTTAGATAGTGATGTAGCGAAGGTTGATTATTCTAATACTAATCAAGGATATGTAATGGCCTTTTTAAAACCAGGTGTTAGTAAACGAATAAAAATTCAAATTAGTAAAGATGAACAAAAACTAAATTATGATTTAACGGATGAACAAGGAGTGAGTTATCCACTCCAGTTGGGAAATGGAAAATATTTGATTAAAATTTTAGAAAATATTGAGGGTACCCAATATGCAATTAAAAAAAGTGTGGAAGTTGATGTTATTTTAGATAACGAACTGCTCCCCTTTTTATATCCTAATATCTTGGTTAATTATAAACCGGGTGATGCGATTACGACGTTAGCTATTGATGAAGTGAAGGATGAAGATAATGATTTAAAACGAATAAAAAAAGTCTATGAATTTGTGGCTAATTATATAAACTATGACGATGATAAAGTAGCTTTAGCAAAACAGCAGTATTTGATTCCAAATTTAGATGAAATAATTAACAATAAAAAGGGCATATGTTTTGATTATGCTTCAATGATGACGGCAATGTTAAGAATCAATCATATTCCAGCCCGACTGATTTGTGGGGGGACTGATAAAGATGAATATCATTCTTGGTTAGAAGTTTATGTTAAAGGGCAGGGTTGGGTCAATCCGGATATTTTTATGGATAAAGATACATGGACGATTATGGATCCGACTTTCGCAAGCACTAAGTATGATTATGAGGGAAAATACGTTGAAACAGCACGTTATTAAGGAGAAAAACGATGAAATTGACGATGAGTGAAAAATATATGTTTTGTAACCAGATGGCAATGATCTTAGAATCGGGATTTAGTCTTAATCAAGGGGTTACGATGGTATATGAAGAAATGGATGATAAAAACATTAAAGGGGTTCTTCAAGAAGTTGCTAAATATTTAGATGAACAAGTAAGTTTTAGTGAAGCAATCGATCTAACTAAAGCTTTTGATGACTATATGGTTAATTTAGTCAAAGTGGGTGAAACGAGCGGTAATTTAGATGATGTTATGCAATCATTAAGTGAATATTATGCTCGAATTGATGATATAACAAATAAACTGAAACAGGCTTTAACTTATCCAATCATTTTAATTATTATGATGGTGGTGGTTGTAGGAATCATTGTATTTAAAGTATTACCAATTTTTAAAGATGTTTTAAATGGACTAGGCAGTGATTTATCATCGTATGCTAATAGTTTTATGGAATTTGGTCAAATTTTTTCATTGATATGTTTTGCGGTCTTGTTAGTGCTGGTGATAGTAATTATTGCTGGATATTTATATCAGCGCGTTACCCATGTAAATGTCTTGTCAAACGTAGTGCAGAAATCTTTTTTAACAAGGAAATTGTCAAGAGCATTAAATAAAGCTCAAATTACTTATGCTTTGTCATTGTTTATTTCTAGTGGTTATGATTTACAAGAGGCAATGAAGTTTGTACCAAAATTAGTTGATGATAAACAGCTTAGGGCTAATTTAGAAAAATGCAATGAAGATCTCATAAATGGTGATAGTTTCGTTGAAGTTATCAAAAAATATCAAATTTATCAAGGAATGCAGTTAAATATGATTCAGGTCGGTTTTAAAACTGGACAGGTTGATATAATCATGAAACAATTATCAAATAGTTTTCAAGAAGAAGTTAGTCGTGCGATAGACCAATTTTTAAATATCATAGAACCAACGATTGTAACTTTGTTATCTTTAGTAGTGGGAATAGTCTTGATGTCGGTAATGTTGCCATTAATTAGTATCATGTCCTCTTTATAGGAGGTTATTTATGAAAAATATGTTAAAGATAATCTTACTGATAGTTATAATCATGGTAAGCATTTATGCTTTCAATTCTACTTCAACATATTCATCAAATGAGGATCTAAAACGGGTTAGTGATACAATTAATCAACTTAGTTTAAAATGTTATAGTATTGAAGGCAAATATCCTAAAGATATTGAGTATTTGAAGGAAAATTATGGGTTGCTTTTAAATGATGAAGATTATCAGGTTATTTATTATTATGAAGGAGATAATTTACAACCACGAATCAAGGTATTTAAAAAGGAGAAGAACTATGAATAAACATCGTAATATACATGTATTATTTTCGCTGTCATTGTTCTTGCTTTTTGTAATTGGGTCTTTCTTTATTGTTACTTATGAAATAAAAGGATATCAAGTTATTAATGATACGTGTCAACAAGAAGATGATTTAATTGTGCCTTTGGCTTATTTAAACACGAAGTTAAAAGCAAATGATAGTGACGATTCGACTAAAATTGTTGAAATAGATAATACGCAATGTTTAGAAATTAAAACTGCTAAGACGGTTACTTATATTTATTGTCAAGATGGTTATCTCAAGGAATTATATACAAGTAATGACTATCATGCGGGGTTACAAGAGGGTAGTAAGTTATTTGCATTAGATGATTTTAAAATAGAACAAAAAGACCGTTTATTTAAATTTACAGTTACACGTGATCAAGTTAGCAAAAGTATTTCAATTTATTTACATGGATAGGAGGAAAGTATGAAATCAAAAGTACAGTCATTTTCGTTTTTAATGGAATTAATCATAGTTATCCTCTTTTTTGCTGCTTCAACAACAGTATGTGCCTCATTTATAGTGCAAGCTAAAAATAAACAAGTACAAGGGACTAATTTGCAAAATGCATTAATTGAGGCGCAAAGTATGATTGAAAGAATGCAAGCTTATCCGCAGGCTGATTTAGAACAATTATTGGAAGTAGAAAAAATCGATGAGAATCATTATCAAAAAGATAATATTTTTATTGAAATAGATAGAGATATGATTACTCAAGGAAAAATAATGATAAAGAATAAAAACGAAGTTATCAGTGAATTGCCTTTTGTATTAGGAGGTAATCACGATGAATAAGAAACATACTTCAATGCGTTTGGGAATTGGGGCGCCATCAATTTTTATGATTTTTGTGATTTTAGTTATGTGTGTACTGGCAATATTATCATATTTGCGAGCTAATTCTTATTATGAGTCAAGCGTTCGCCAAGCTAATATTACTAGTCAATATTACGAAAGTGAGTCACGGCTGTTAACCAAATATTATCAATTAGATAGTCAAAATTTAGAATATAGTTTAGAAAATCTTCAAATCGAGTATCAAAAAGAAGATGATTTATATATGCTTGAAGATAAAATAAATGATTCTCAAGTTTTACAGCTGTCATTTGTGCAAGAAAATGATAGTCTCAAAATAATTAGTTTAAAAACAATTAATCTGGAGGAATAAAATGGAAATAAAAAAATTATTAGAAGAAGTAGTAACTAAAGGGGCTTCTGATATCTTTATTGTTGCAGGTTCGCCTTGTGCTATTAAGATAGATGGGAGAATTTCAAAATATAGCGATGAACGTTTGACACCACATGATACTGAGCGGATGATTCGTGATATTTATGAAATTGCTAATAACGCTGGAATTGAAGAATTTATGAGAAGTGGCGATGATGATTTTTCTTTTTCTATTCCTAATGTAGGGCGGTTTCGGGTCAATGCTTATCGTCAAAGAAACTCTTGTGCCGCAGTATTACGTGTTGTTAGTTTTCAACTTCCTGATCCTGAAGTAATGCATATTCCAAAAGTAATTACTGACCTAGCTAATCAAAAGAAAGGAATGGTCTTAGTAACCGGCCCGGCAGGAAGCGGTAAATCTACGACATTAGCCTGTATTATTGATCAGATCAATCGTAATCGAAATACACACATTATTACAATTGAAGATCCTATTGAATATTTGCATAGTCATGACAAAAGTATCGTTTCACAACGAGAAGTTTATCACGATACCCATGACTATGTTTCTGCGTTAAGAGCAGCTTTACGGGAGGCGCCAGAAGTTATTTTAGTTGGTGAAATGCGTGACTTAGAAACTATTGATATTGCAGTTACGGCAGCTGAGACGGGGCATTTGGTTTTTTCAAGTTTGCATACAGTTGGTGCTGCTAATACGATTGATCGAATGATTGATGTGTTTCCTCCTTCACAGCAGCAGCAAATTCGAGTTCAGCTGGCAATGGTACTTAATGCAGTCATCTCCCAACAATTAGTACCAGGTATTGATGGTAAAATGATACCCGTATTTGAAATCATGATTTGTAATCAAGCAATTAGAACATTGATTCGTGATGGTAAAACGCACCAAATTGATAATGCTATATCTACTAATCGCCAAATTGGTATGGTTACTATGGATGATGCGATCGTTGATTTATATAAACAAAATAAGATTACAAAAGAGACAGCAGTCATGTATGCATCAAATCCGAATTTGATTGAAAGAAAATTTTAATTATATATTATTTTGGTTACAAAACGGTTATATTTTATTTAAAGTCTTGAAAAAAGACGATTTATTTTTTTGAATAAGAAAATATCATAATTGGAATATAGTATAATTATGATGTTGAAACATGTAAACAAGGGAGTGATTTTTATGGATAAAAAATTAGTATTAAAAATCAAGACCTTAGGTAGACTGCATATCACTGATGGGGAAAATGAATTTCCTCAAGAAAAGAAACGAAGTGCCCAAGTTGAGTTGTTGATTGTATATTTAATTCTTAATCGAAATGCTAATATAACTAATCCACAACTGATTGATTTTCTTTGGCCAGATGGAAATGCTGATAAACCGGAAGGAGCATTAAGAAATCTGATTTATCGAGCTCGAAAGGAAATGAAACAGTTTTTTAAAGAAGTTGATTGTATTAAATCTAAGGGACGAAGTTATTATTGGAATCCTGAAGTTGAATGTCGAGTTGATTATGAGGAGATGTTGAAACTTTGTCGTCGTGTTGAACAGGAAGATGATCCTTACCGCAAGCATGAACGCTGTTTAGAAATGATCAACAAATATCATGGAGAGGTTTTACCAGAGTTTAATTATAATGACTGGATCTTAGAAATAAATAATTTGTTAGAACGTAATTGTTTAGAGGCAATTTTAAAAACTTTAACGATTTTAGCTAACAATAACTTATATGAACAGGTTTTACAAATTTGTAATCACCAAAACAGTCAAAAAATAATGGATACACGATTATATGAAATGAAGCTTTATGCTTATTATAAGACAGGTAAAACAGATCTTGCATTATCATTTTATCGTCAAATCGTAGATTATTACTATAGTAAATATGGAATTGAAGTGTCACAGCGACTGAAAGAAATTTATGAAATGATTCTAGATACTTCTCCTGCGACACAAATTGATGTTGAAGAATTGGAAAAGAGTCTAACAGTTGATGATAACAATGATAATACATTTTATTGTGATTTTGACGTTTTTAAAAATATTTATCAAATCAATGTTCGTTCAGCAAGACGTTCGATGAAAGCACGAATTTTAACTTTACTTACGATCGTTGATACAAGTGGTTGTTTAGACGAAAAGGCGATTCGCCAAGAAGCAGATATTTTAAGAGAAGTGATTTCAAATAGTTTGAGAAAAAATGATGTTTATTCAAAGTTTAATATGACACAATATTCATTGATTCTTGCCTCACCGGATTTAGATGGCGCAAAAATAGCGGTTGATCGCATTACTAATCGTTATAATGAAAAGAAGAAACACGATGAGATTATTTTAACAAATGATTTGAAGAAAATCAGATAAATAAAAGGGGGAGAATTAGAGAATGGGTAATTTAATGAAAAAACTCAAGAAAACCAAAATGGTTAAACAGTTTGGAATTTTATCGTTAGTATTGGCTATGTTAATTGGGGTGATGTCAAATGGAACCATAATTAATGCGGTTGATGGTAATGCTGATGCGAACATTACATTTAACTCACGAATCGTAGAAAAAGTCAATGGACAGGATGTTGATGTTTCACAAGCTGATTCAGGAGATTCATTCTTTTTGGCAATTTATTATGCTGTTTCAGCAAGTACAGATGCTTCCAAGTATACTGAGTGTACGTTGAGTATCACGTTGCCAAACGATATTGAGTTCGATGAAACAACAGATATTAGTAATACTGGTTTTGATTCAATTGAACAAAGAACATCACTAGGGAAAAATATTCTATCAATTAAAAGTAAAGAATTGGCGGCTGGACAATCAGGTACGTTATATTTAAAAATGCATTTTAAGAATATGACAACTAAGAATGGCACAACTGCTAAGTTTGTTGATATGAAAATGACAGGTTCTATGGTTAATGAAAATGGAAGTTATACAATTAACCCAGTCTCTGTACCTGATGCTTCAGTTACCGCAAAAGCCAGTCAAGAATGGACTGTAGGGAAAAATGTTATTCAGCAAGCAGATGGTAATAATTACACGATTAAATCAATAGATGGGAAAGACTATTATAGTGTCGATTACAAAGTAACTGCCGCTCCAGGTAGTAATCTTACGGATTTAGGTAATAATTATGGTCGGCTTAACTGTACGACATTTGAATTAGTGGATACTTTACCGGTTGCTCCAGCAGGACGTGAAGATGGGGGAGCTGCTAATATCTCTATCAAAGTGGGAGATAAAGTACTAGAAGAAGGTGCTGATAAAGATTATGAATTAGTTTTAAATGAAAATGGTACTGTAAAAGCAATTAAAATTTATTATATAAGTACTTACGAAAGCAACCCGGATGATACTAATTATGTACCAGATGGTGCTGCAATGCTAACTACTTATACGATTAATGCGAATTATAGCAAAGATGCTTATCGTGTCTTACCAAATGAAAAAGATGATATTCCGTTTATTTTGGATAATAAGGTTGAGTTGAAATATCTTCCTTTGGGAGAAAATACGCCTAAGTATGTAAGTGCTAATGCTCCTGTAAATGTTGGCTGGGTAGATGAAAATGCGCCAACAACAAATTTGGATATTACCAAATATGTTACTGTTAATGGTGACAACAGTATTGTTGGTGATAATAAATTTATTTTTGATCAAGAAAAACAAGATTGTTATTATCAAAATACTGATTCACGTATAGCGTTTGGACTGTATACTGATGAAGCGTGTCAAAATGCTGCGACTGATATTGATGGTAACACAGTTGGCAATAGCAAAGTTATTGATAAGGATGGTAAAGTAAATTTTGCTAAAATTTCTGAAGGAACATATTATTTGAAAGAAACTGTTGGCAATTTACCATTTATTGGAGATGGTGTTGATAGTGCTAATGGTGAAACGATTTATAAAATTGAAGTTAAAAATGAAAATAATAAAGCTGTAGTTTATTTGGATGGTAAGAAAATTGAAAATGGAAAATTAGAAATAAATAATCTTACAACTGCTCAAGGATTTGGTTATGTTGCATTTAATAAAGTGGGAACAAGTGCAACGAATAGCCAGCATGGACCGCTTGTGGGAGTAAAATTTATTTTGACCAATAAAGTAACTGGAGATAAATATGAAACTGTTTCAAATGATAAAGGATTAGTCTTATTTGAAGGAATTATTGCAGGTGATTATACTGTTGAGGAAGATTTTTCAAGTGCAGAATATGATAAACCGGATGTTTATAAATGGGACGTTAAAGTTGAAGCAAATAAAGTAAACTATCCATCTTTAATGTTACAAGATCACAATACTGGGGTGCCATATGTTGTAAATAGTTCGAACAAAGGTAAATTAATTATTAATAAAGTTGATGCATTGACAGAAACAAAAAAATTAAATGGTGCTGAGTTTACTGTTTATGGGCCTTTTGAATCTAAAGAAACCGCTAATATAGCTATTGAGTCTGAAGATTTCAGTAGTGTGGACAGTTTTACTTTAAATGGTAATGAGGAATCAAAAGCTTTAGTTAAAGGTTTTTATGTATATCAAGAAACTAAAGCACCTAATCATTATAAACTTGATGAAAATTATTATGTGACAGAATTAAAAACGCAAACATTAAATGAAGTTACAGTAAAAAATGAAGAATTAGGATATTTACAAATCTTGAAAAAAGGATCATTAAAAGATTATCCAACTATTACGGTTAATTTAGCTGGAGCTAAATTCCATGTTTATACAAATAAAAATGTTACAGATGATAGCCTTGTAAAAGATGATGCGGGTAATCCAATTGTAATTGAATCTAACAATTCGGTTTCAAGTAGTTCAAATTCTAATAAAGTTGAGTTAGCTGCTGGAACATATTATTTAAAAGAATTTGAAGCGCCTAGTGGCTATAATCAATTAACAGATGTAATTACAGTCGAAATTCAATCTGGAAAAACAGCTACTAAAGAGATCATGAATGAATCAACTACATTAGGATATTTAGAAGTGACTAAAATAGATTCTAAAACAAAGGAGCCACTTGCCAATGTAACATTTGATGTTTACCGTAAAGATGATGATACTAAAGTTGATACAATTAAAACAGATAGTGATGGTAAAGCTAAAACTAAGTTTTTAGAAGCTGGTGAATACTACTTAAAGGAAACTTCGAAGTTAACTGGCTATGCTGTTAATACGAAAAATATTGATTTTAAGATTGAAAATAATAAAGAAACTAGTAAAACTGTTTCTAACGATCCGTTAGTTGGATATATGATTAGAAAAGTGTCATCTTTAGATCATAATACTGGCTTATATAAAGCGGAATTTAAATTATTAGATGCTGATAAAAAGGTAATTGATGAAGGAATTGAATCTAATGGTCAAGGGTATGTAATCTTTACTGGATTAACACCTGGAGCAACATATTATTACGTTGAAACCAAAGCACCGGATGGATATACATTAAATACGACTGAATATTCATTTACCGCACCACAAGTTAATGATACAAATAATTCATTAGTTTATGAGAGCAAAGAGATTGTTGCAAATGTTCCTAAAGGTAAGTTTACAATTACAAAGACTTCATTTAATATTGATGAAACTATCGCTAAACCAGCGGGAAATATAACGTTTGAATATTTTCCTAAGTTAAGTACGAATATTGATGAGGACCGTAAAATTGCTGATACTAATAAGACGCTTTTAACAGTTACAACTAATAATGATGGTATCGCTACTTCAAAAATAGTAGATGCTGGAGAATATTGGGTTGTTGAAAAAAATGTTAAATCAGAATTTGAAGTTGAAGGTGGTAATGCAAAGGTCGTAACTGTAAAGCCTGGCTCAAATACTGATGATAAATTAGTATCAAATGTTGATGTAGTCAACCGTTTGATCAAAGGTAAGGTGGCAGTTAAAAAGGTCAGCTCAGTTGACAGTGATACTGGAGTAGCAGCGACATTTAATGTTTATAAATGGAATGAAACAGGAAATTATACTGGTGATCCAGTGTATGTACTTACGACAAAAGCTGATGGTAATGTGGTTACTAGTGAATTCTTAGCACCGGGGAAATATGTATTAATTGAAAAAGCTGTGGTTGGAAACTATACAATTGATCCAACTCCACATGAATTTGAGATTGTTGAAGGTAAAACAAATAAAGTTTATGTTGAAAATCCAATTGAAAATGTGCCATACAGCAGCCTTGGTTTAGTTAAAACAGCTAAATGGTTAGATAAGGATAATAAAGATGTTAGTGAACCGCTAGCAGGAATAAAATTTAGTGTCTATAAAGCAAAAGAAGTATCATCAGATGAAGATGGCGCAATTAGTAAAGATGATAAATGGTATGTTAAAGATGGTAATGCTTTAGCAACGATTGAAAGTGATGTTGTAGAGAAGACGGTTTCAGGATTAGAGCCGGGATTCTATATTGTTGAAGAAAATTTAACTGCTGAGCAGCAAAATGATTATGAACAACAACCACCAAAAGTAGTTGAACTTGAGGCTGGTAAAACAACGCATGTTACATTTGAAAACACACCTAAAAAAGGAAAAATAAAATTAACTAAAACAAATGAAGATAAGACAGTTCTATTAGATGGAGCAGAGTTTAAAATTTATTACGTTGATAGCAATGGAAGCCAAACAATTACTGCTAATGATGGTAAAAAATATACTGTAAGTGATAGTGGGATTTCAACAAAGATTATTTCGGGAACAGCTGTTTTATATGATGCAAATGGTAAATCCTCAAAAGATCCTGGGGTTGGTTATTCAGTTTTCCTTGATCCAGGTAAAGAAGTAGTATTACAAGAAGTAAGAGCTCCAGACTATTATGGAATAATCCACGAATGGTGGTATGTTGGTGAAATCAAAGCACAACATATTAGCGAAATCGAAGTACAGAACTATTTATTGACTAATCCAATCGGTTATAAATACGATGAGGCAGAAAAATTACTTGCTGGTGCTACCATGGGATTGTTTAGTACTGAAACTGGTGCAGATAGATTGAATAAGTTAAGTCAAACTGAAATAGATGAGGTAATTGCTGATTCAGAAAAATGGGCAGAATATGATTTGGTAAGTACAGCTGTATCTACTGATAAGTACTTCAAGTTTGAAAATATTGATTCTACTCAAACTTATTATGTTACTGAATTAAAACAGCCAGCTGGCTATAATAAAAACACAGATATTCGTAAAGTGACTGTTGAAGTCAATGGTAAGGTGTATTTTTTAAAGGATGCTGATACTAATGAAACGGTTACATTTATAAATTATAAATATCGTCAGATCTGGGTTAGTAAAGTTTTAAAATTTGCAGGTGAACAATCAGCATTAACAGGAATTAATTTCAAAGTATATCCAGTTGTAGAATCGAATGAAAGCGTTGCTGATGCATTTAAAATAGGTGATAAGTGGTATATTAAAACGGGAGAAGAAGTAACTTATACAACTGGTACTATTTCTTCAGGGAAAACAGGCAGCTTTATGACAGCTCCTTCTCCAGCTGGATTATATGTAGTTGAAGAAGATATAACTTCATTACCAGAGCATGTCGTTGCACCAGATACTACTAAATATTTAGTTAATTTAGGTTTTGATACCGATAATACGGATCTCTATTCAGATCAAGCAGATGCTTCTAATGTGATTGTTAATACTAGTAATTATGGTAAATTAGCATTGAATAAGGTGTCTAGTACTAATTCAAATACTTATATAAAAGCGACATTCAATATTTATGCTAAAAATGACGAGGCTGGACATGATTATAGTAAAGATACACCAATTTCAACTATCACGACAAATGGTAATCAAAATGCTGTATTGACAGACTATTTGAAACCTGGAAATTATGTGCTGGTTGAAAGTTTGATTAGCACTGATGGGTATGTATTGAATCCAACACCACGTGAATTTACAATCGAAGCAGATAAAGTTACTGGTTTAGATGGTAGCGTTTATACTACGGTTTCAGATGCTGTCAAGAAGCCATTGGTTGTAACAAATGTACCAAAGGGTAGTGTTGAATTAACAAAACAAGGAACCTATCTAGATGCTAATGGTCTAACTAATCCGGTTGCTTTAAGTGGAGTAAACTTTAATGTATATAAATCAGTTAAATTAGCTGACGGTACCCTAGATTTATCGTCTACTAATTTAGTTGGAACAGCAGTATCACAATCTAATGGTAAGCTTCAGTTCAAAGTTAATGGAACTGATGTTACTAGTAAAAAGTGGTTAGAAGCAGGTGATTATATCTTACAAGAAACTACTGTAGGTACTACAAATAAAAATAATGGTTTTGCGGATTATGCATATCTTGGTAAGTTTACCATTACACCTGGAGATATTACAAAAGAGATTGTCAAAGTTGACGAAAATGGTAATGAATCAGGTAAAGCCGATAATGTTATCAGTAATACTTCATCTTATGGCAAATTAGAAATTACGAAAGTTGATCATTATGATAAAACAAAGAAATTAGCTGATGTTGTTTTTGAAGTGTTTAATGAATCCGGAATCTTAGTCGATACAATTAAAACAAATAAAAATGGTGTTGCTAGAACAAAATTATTACCGGCTGGGGAATATACACTAAAAGAAAAATCTACTAATAACGATTATTTCTTAAATGATACTCTTTATGGTCCTTACACAGTAGAGGCTCTAAAAGTTACTGGTACTGATGGAAAAATTGAAATTACTAATATGATGAAACAATCACTTAAAGTAATTAAAAAAGATAGTCATACTGGAAAAGAAATTGATAAGTTAGACGGTACAACATTTAGTTTATATGATGCTCAAACGGATGGGAATTTAGTTGCTACTGCAACGTATCAAAAAGATAAAGGAATTGTTTTTGATAATTTACGCCCGAACACTACTTATTATTTACAAGAAGATATATCACCAAATGGTTATGTAATCAAAGATTCTAATCGAATTAAAGTTACAACCAAAACTAATGGAGAAGTAACAACTATTGAAGTTGAAAATGAACCTTTAGGAAGTATTAAAATCGAAAAGATATCAGAATGGTCTATTTATGGAGCAAATGATAGTAAGACTACACGTTTCCCATTAGCTGGAGCTGAATTTACTTTATATAAAGATGTAAATGGTGATAGTAAACTGCAAGATGATGAAAAGGTTAATGGAATAGTAAAAAATAGTGATACTTTAGGAATTGTCATCTTTGATAATTTAGAAAAAGGAAAATATTTATTTGTTGAAACGAAGGTTCCTGATGGTTATGATGAAACAGTTATGAATGATGTATATGCTGTTGAGGTAACTGAAGGAGAACAAAATATTGTTTATACCGAAGCTGGAAAAACAGATGATGCTCAAAATCATGGTCCTATTATTAATACGACAACAGCTGGTAAGTTTACATTTACTAAAACTGATCCTGAAGGAAAAGGTTTAAGTGGAGCTACTTTCCAATTGATGAAAAAGAATACAGATGGAGATTATGAGAATTATTTGGATTCATTTACGATAGAAAATACAGATGGTAAATTTGAATCTTCGGTAATTGAAACTGGTAAATATCAGTTAGTAGAAATCACTGCGCCAGACAATTTCGAGATTATGCAGCCAATTGAATTTACGATTGAAGCCGGCAAAGTGACAACAGTTACTTCTAAAGATGCAAATACAGTGGTTAATCAAGCCCTTGGTAAAGTGGTTATTACTAAATATGATGATCGCAGTAACTATTCAAATGTGGGAAATAAAGTCTTAGAAGGTGTTGAATTTGGATTGTACCAAGAATCTGGTGACTTAGTTCAAACAGTAAAAACTACTGGTAAAGATGGTAAAATTATATGGACTGATGTTCCTGCTGGAAATTATTATGTAAAAGAAGTTGCGACTTTAGACGGTTTTGAACTTGATACTATTGTGTATCCTGTTACTGTTGAATCAGGACAAAGTACAGTAAAAGAATACTTACCAAATACAGATGGTAAAATAATCAACCATTCTAATATGGGTAAAATAGTTGTTAAAAAGACAAGTGATGCTAATGAAAACTTAGCAGGGGCAGTATTTAAAATAACTAATCCTAACGATAGTGGTTTTGTACCAATTATTATTACTACAAATGAAGATGGAATAGCTAAAACAGAATTACTGCCAGCTAATAAAGAAGGTACAACTTATGTAGTTACAGAAATTAAAGCGCCTGATGGTTATACTCTTGATGACAAGTATCATGACATCGAACAATCTGTAAAAGTATATCCAGTCCAAGATGAAACAGTTATTTTATCAGAACAGAGTAAAAACTATCTTGAATTTAAGAATAAAAAGCAATCTGATATTATGGATATTGATGGTAAGATCATAAAGTATATTGATGGTGATAATAACACTTTATTAACTGCAAAGACTGTTGAAACACCATTATTAGATGCTGCGGATACAGAAACATTCTTATTGAGAGAATATGCTCAAGCTAAAAATGATGTACCAGTAAGAAGTGTTGAAGTGGAAGATAGTTTAATTAAAATGTATTATTATGATGCTAATGGTAATTCGGTTGAATATATGCCAGATGCACCTTATGTAGTTAATACTGTAACAGTTCATAGTGCAACTGATAAAAATGGTAATAAGATTCAAGCTCGAGTATACTATCAAACAGCTGGTAGTGATGAATGGATGACTAATAATAGTTTAGTTGCTGATGTCTCAACGAATAGTCAAGGAATTAGTTTAGAAGGTTTAAATGCATTAAAAATCAAAGTAGTATATACAAATGTTGTTAGCAAGGACTTAATTGCAGAGAATTTTAATGCTACAGGAATTGATGTGAATGTGACATTTAATAAACGTCCTTCAGATGCGACTGTTCATGAAGTTAGAAGAGTTTCAAACCAAACAAGTGTAACATATAACTATACACTTAAAGATAATGAAGGTAATGATCAAAATGCGCAGTATACAAAAGTTTCAGATATAGTAAATCTATATTATCCTTTAAAAGAATCAGTAACTCCTCGAGTTTCACTAGGAATTGTTTCTGGTGAGAAGGATAAAACTTATAAGCCAGGTGAAACTATTGAAAGTGTAATTACTGTTAAAAATGAATCAACTAAGGAAAATGAAATTATTGAACAACCAATTATTAGTTTTGATTTACCTATCGGTATGTCACTAAATAATAATAGTTATAGTATAGGAGATTTACAAACTAGGTTCCAAGTAATAGTATTTGAACATGATGGAGATACCTCAGGTAAAGCATTAGAACCAGATGAATATACTGTTACTTATACTAATGATGTTCCTGCTCGTGTTGTTGAAAATAATCAATTAGTTGAAACGACATCAAAAACTAAGAAGATAACAATTGATTTAGGTGAAGATTTTAAATTTAAACCTGGAATGAAGATACAGATTAGTTATAAAGGAACTAGTTCAATTAATGATACTAGCACAACATTATGGGCACCAGCATACTTTACTAGTGGAAAAATTATTGCTTTGTCAGCTGAAAATCCTTATGGAAATAGTTTTACTGTCGAATCCGCTACAGGTTCTAGTTACAATACACTTGTTGCTGACAGTGTGCTAGATGAAATTACTAATAAACCAGATGAAACCGGTGATGGATTAAAGTATCCAAATAGTAACGGAATCATTAAAATCAATGAACAAAATTATTTATCAATCTATAAACAAGTTAAAGGTATTTATGATGATGATTATTTAAATAATAATCAGATTGCTAAAACAGCTCCTGGCGAAGATTTGGATTATAAGATTGTATTTAAAAATGGTGAAAAATCAGATCGTGCTGTTAGTAAGGCGCGTGTTGTAGATATTTTACCATTTGAAGGTGACTCGTTAGTTAATCGTACAAATGATAACTATACTGCAAGGGTTACAAATCTTGATAAATCACCAATTTTAAATTATGTAGATTGTTTAACACCAGGTGTTTCTTATAAAGTCTACTATTGTGTTGGTGAAAGTGAAGATACTAAATGGGATGAATGGAAACAAGATGCCCGTACAAGTAAAACTGCTTCAGAAGAATTGCCAATTGTATATGGTAATATGGATGATGATGATTGGACAAGCGGCGCTCATCAATGGATAGAAGCATCAAATGATATTGATTTAAGACTAGTTAGTGCTATTGCTGTTGAATTTGATTTCTCTAATGCGCCATTAGAACCTAATCAGTCAATTGAATTGCATGTCAACATGTCTGCTCCTGAGTACAGTACTTCAGATTTAGAGAAAGTATCTGGTAAGTTAATGTCTAACTCTGCTTTAGTTGCAGTTAAACGTACTGGTCTAGATACTGTAAATGACAGTGATATTGTTGAAAATCTTGAAGTTAAAGCTGAAATTGCATTACCTAAAGGAACAATCGGTGATTATGCATTCTATGATATGAACCGTGATGGTTTACAAGATAGCAATGATTTACCGGTTCAAGGTTTAAATGTAACATTGCATAAATTTGTTACAACGATTAATCAAAATGAAGGAAAAGTAACTAAAGAATTAGATTCAGAAACAACTTTGACTGATGCCAGTGGTAAATATGAATTTACAAATCAAGATTGTAATGTTTTAAAAGATGGTAAGACGGATTCATCATCAACTAATCCAAATGATTATGTTGGTAACAAGTATTATCAGTATCAAGTTGAATTTGCTATTCCAGAAGATGAGTCTTTATATAAATATGAGCCAACTCAAAGATACGCTCAAGATGTTGATGGAAAACCACAAATTGAAGCTGATTCTAATATTGGAAATGATCTTAATAAGGATGATTATTGTAAGACAGAATTATTTACTTTGACCGCAACTAAACAAGCTGATGGCAGCTTAGTAGGAGAAACTAATTTAACATTAGATGCAGGATACGTTGCATTAGGATCTCTAGGAGATTTTGTCTGGTTTGATGAAAATAAAAATGGTATTCAAGATCCAGAAGAAACTGGTGTAAAAGATGTGATTGTAAATCTTTATACAGTAACTAATGGTGAGGTTAGTGGTACTCCAGAAAAAACTACTAGAACTGATGAAAATGGTTACTATTTATTTACTGATTTAGAAGATGGAAGTTATGTTGTTGAATTTGATATTCGTGGTGTTAAACCAACAATGGGTGGTGGACACGCGGAACGTTTCTACTTTACTAAAAATGGTGGAACAACAGATAGTGCAATTGATTCTAATCCAACTATTACTGATGAAAATAAGAATACTTTAATTGCTCGTAGTGAAGTAATTGATTTAGCTTATCATACAAGTGATATGACAATTGATGCTGGGTTAACAGTTTATAGTGCAATATCTGGTGTTGCATTTGAAGATCGTGATTATTCTGATATTCAAAATTATCAAGATAGTGATGGTAAAGATGTTGATATCAAATTACCTGGTACGATTGTTGAATTATATCGGGTTGATGAAGAATTTGGAATTGAAAATAATATCCCAACAGAATTAGTCGCATCTACTGTAGTTGGTGAAGATGGAAGCTATTTATTTGATTATTTAGATTCTGGAACATATGTTGTTAAATTCACATATCCTGAAGGATATAAGGTTATTGAAGCAGATGTTGGTGATGATGATACGCTTGATAGTGATGTGGCTTATCATATTGAGACTAATGAGAATAGGATGTCGGGATATACAGGAGTTATTAATATTCCTGTCAATACAAGAGTTGATAATGTTGATGGTGGTGCAAGATTGTATAGCAGTTTAGGAGACTATGTTTTCAAAGATGTTAATGCTGATGGTCTTCAAGATGAAACAGATATCGTGATGCCGGATGTACCAGTATATTTGTTTGCTAGACAAAAAGGTGAAGAAGTATGGACATCAATTGCAAATACAATAACTGATCAAGATGGTAGATATCGTTTTGATAACTTAAAGGGTTCAACTTATACTGGTATTGAATATCGTGTAATCTTTGATTTACCACTTACTACAAAATTGACAGTTCCATATGCTGGGGATGATCCAGAACTAGATTCTAATGCTTTAAATGAATATGTACCAGGACTTGGTTTCCCAACTCAAACTATTGATTTAGCATATAATACAGTAGATTTAACATGGGATGCTGGAATCGTTCAATCAAAAGGTTCTGTGGGTGATTATGTTTGGTATGATACAAATGTCAATGGCATTCAAGATGAAAATGGAACAGGTATTGAAGGTATTAAAGTTATTTTAGAAACTAATTTAACAGGTAATATTGCTGATGAAAATGATTGGCAAGAAGTAGGTACAACTTATACAAATAGCCAAGGATATTATATTTTCAATGAGCTATCAGAAGGATATTATCGAGTTAAATTTGAAATTCCATCAAAATACAAAGTTACATTGTCTACTCAAGGTGAAGATAGTGCTGAAGATAGTGATGGTATTTATAGCGAAGATGGAGTTTGGTATTATACCCGTTCATTCTATTTAGATCAAGATGGATATGATATGACATGGGATTGTGGAGTATATGACCCAACAGATACAAAATTAACTAAAACAGGCAGCACTGCAACTGGTGATAGTTCTGATATAAATGGATATGTTGTCTTAGGATTTAGTTCAATATTGGCTTTAGGAGCAGTATACTTTGTATCAAATAAAAAAAGAAAAGCTAAAAAAGCTGAGAAAATCTAGCTAATTTATAAAGAGGCAGATTAAAACCTGCCTCTTTGTATGATAAATTAAAGTTTTTTGACTATTTGCTAATTTTATTGTTTTTTGTGATAAGAGTGTGATACTCGAATGCTATTATAAGTGTGTAAAAAGGAAATGGATTGAAAGATTTAAAGGGGGAATGACCTATGAAAAAGAAATTATTCAGATTATTAGTGGTTCTAGCGATGATTGTTATGCCAGTTACAGGAGTGATGATCAATGCTGAAGCTGCTTCAAATTTAATGTTAGGGACAGCTGTTTCTAACAATCCTGATACTAGAGTTTTCACAGTAAAAAACAATGGAGAAGCAACTACATTTGCATGGGAGGCAACTGGAACAGGTGAGACTAACGGTGTTAGTATTGCAAGAGGTGAAACTAAGCGAATTGAAGTACCTGCTGTAAATGGTAGTTCACATTTGACAGTATTAGCACAAGATGCTGCGGCCGTTCAAGAAATTGCTAGTTTAAATCAATACTATATTAATGTAACATTTAGTACAGTTGATGGGACAGAATTAATGAGTGCTAAAACAGTAACTTGTACTTATAACAATAATGGAACCTATACTGCACCAAGTACGATCACACTTGGAAGCAGTGTTTATGATATTAATGGTAATAACTATATATCTGTTCCTTATGGAACACGTTCAATTGATTTTAAGTATACAAAAAGAGCACAAACACCATATACTAGTACAGTTGCTTTGATTGATCAAGATGGTGTTGAGCATAAGATACTTTCTTATCAAGTAACAGAAGCTAATGGTGGTTCTGTTAATACACCAGAAACGTTCGTTTCAACAATCAATGGTAGAACTTATAAAAGAATTGCTGGGCAAAAAGCAACAGTAAGTCAAACTTATGCACAAGGTCAAATGAGATCAATTGTTCGCTATCAAGTTCAAGATGATGTAGCTAGTAAGCCATATAATATCTATATTCAATATGTAGATAAGGCTACTGGTAGTGCAATTTTAACGAAAAAATTGTTAGTAGAAAAAGATAAGACTGTTGATCATACACCATCTAAAACATTTATGAAGGGTGGAAAACAATACGAGGTAGTTGATGGAGCTAAAATCACTCATACTTTTGGTGATGCAACAAAAACATACCAAGTAGAATATAAACAAGTTATTACTGATGAAAATACACCACAACCAATTCAAGTAAATTATGTTGATTTAGCAACTGGAGAAGATTTACAAATTCATCAATATACAATTGATCCTGGAAAAACAAAAACAATTGAAGTTGACACAACTGTTGAAATTGATGGTAAGACTTATGTTTTAAGTCCAAATCAAGAAAGTACAATTACTCATAAATTTGGTGAGGAAACTACAGAATACAATGTTTATTTTAATGAAAAAGGTTTAGAAGTTGATAAATATGAAGTATCTGTAACATATATGAATGTTTCAAACACATATGTAGGAGAAGATACATTATACACAACTAAATTAGAAGCCAATGTTGGTCAAGAACTAAATATTGAAGTTCCTGCACAATATGAGGCTAATGGAACAACGTATGTATTAATGAGCGGACAAGCAACTAGTTATTCACATGATTTTTATTCAACAAGAAGAAACTATGTAATGGTTTATCGTGATGTTAATGATACACAAAATGAAATAGAATTTATTCCTGGTGAAACTGGGACGGATTTGGCTGCTACTACTCCAGGAGGAACTAATTTTACAATCGATGGTGGAACTGGTAATCCAATGATTACTAATCCAGATGGAACAGTTACAACAGTAGATCAAGATGGACAAATCGTTCCATATGAGGAACCACAAACTGAAGTAGTTGATGAAAATGAAACACCATTGGCAAAGGGTGATAAGTCAACTAGTAATAATACTGCTTATGTAATCGGTGGAGGTTTTGCAACTGTTGCAATAATCGCTGGAATCATTGCTTTTGTAATCAAAAAGAAAAAGGCTCAACAGGCATAAATAATTTGATCATTCCTATCCTTAGTAAAAGCAATTCTTAATTGGATTGCTTTTTACATTTAATTATTACTAAGAAACATAGTTTAATTTAATGGACATATATTAGGGTGATTGTTATAATGTTAAGAAGAGTTTGCGGGTTAAAAAATAAATAATAAAATTATGTTATTTATGTTAATTTTGATAATTTTAGAAATTATTAATTATAATATTATTAGTGGGGGTGATTTAGTGAAACTTAAGGTTGATTTTTTTAATGCCTATGTGATTAAATTGGATGAAGATCATTGGCTAGATTTTAATATAATTAATTCACCCAAGTTGGCTAAATTATTAGCTTATATTATTTATCATCATCGTCGTAAATTAAGTTCTAATGATTTACAAGAATTAATGTTTGCTTCAGGTGAATCAAATAATCCAGCTAATGCGTTAAAGGCTTTGATTTATCGTTTGAGAACCATTTTAAAAAATAATTTAGGTGAGTATGATTATATTTTATCTTCACAAGGAACATATTATTGGAATCCTGAAATAGAGATGATTTTTGATGTAGATGACTTTACCTTGTATCATCGTTTAGGACGAAATGAGATTCATGATGAGGAAATAAGAGCTAAATATTATATGAAAGCTTATTATCGATATAGTGGTGAATTTTTGCCAATGATAGAAAATGTGGAAAAGTTATCGATTATTAGAGGTTTTTTGAACTCACAATTTTTAAATGTATCACGATTCTTGATTGAATTTTATTTAAAAAAGGAAGAGTATGGAATTATTGAAGAAATTTGTATGAAAAATTTAGCTGATAATTATCTTGATGAGAACATTAATGCTATTTTAGTTCTTGCATTAGTTAAACAAGATAAGATAACTTTAGCTAAAGAACACTATAATAAAGTCACTTCCGCTTTAAAAGATGATTTGGGAAATGCAACGATTAGGAAAATGAAGTATTATTTAAATTATAATGTCAATAATGCTGAAGAAAGAAATATTTTTTCTATTCAAGATGACTTGATTGAAACAAAGACGAGAGGTGCATATAGTTGCGATTATGATTTTTTTAAAAAGTCATATCGTTTGGAAGCACGAAAATCAATTCGTAATAGAACTAAAAAGACGTTAGCAGTATTGACTATTACACCTAAAAATTATATTAAAAATAATTTAGAAATTTATAATCTTGTTTTAGAAGAAACATCCAATATTTTAGAAAAAGTTATTTTAAATTCATTAAGATTAGGTGATATTGTTTGTAAATATAGTATGAAACAATTTTTGATTTTGCTTGATTGTGATGAAAATGGAGTAGTAAAAGCGATTAATCGCATTAAGAAGGATTTTTTAGCCCAGGATAAATATGAACGAGTTAGTATAGATTATAGTTATGCAGCGATTGCAGTAGCAAAAATGCATATAGATGATGAAGATATCTTAAAACTTCAATAAAAAAGAAGTAATTTTCCTCCTTAGTTAGTAAATGATAATAGGAGGTTTTTTATTATGTTTAAATACCCAATATACAAACAAGATAATAATTATAGTTGTGGAGCATACTGCATTAAAATGATTTTAAAATATTATCATTTAGATATTGAAATCAAAGAAATCAAAGAACGTTGTAAAGTGACTAATGAGGGAATTAGTGTTTATGGAATAATCAAATGTTTTGAATCGTATCATTTAGATGCTAAAGCTTATCAAAGTGATTTAAATACATTACTAAAGGAGACAAAATCACCTTGTATAATTCATCTTTTAAATGGTGAACTAACACATTATGTGGTGTTATATCGGGCAACAAAAAAATACTTATTAATTGGTGATCCTGCCCATGGGTTAACCAAAAGAACAAAAGAGTCGATTGAAAAAGATTATACAGGAATTTGTATCTGCATTCATCATGTTGGAAGATACAGAGTTTCTAGTCGACATCAGGAACAAAGTTTTATTAGTTTCATAATACTTCATTTAAAAAATAATTACTGTTATATTATCAGACTTGTTGCTAAAGCTATTTTGATTTCTTGCTGTAGTGTTTTAGGATCATATTATTTCCAAGGGTTAGTAGATCAAATCAATGGGATGAATTATATTATGATTTTAATTTTTACAGGTGTTTTTATGATAATAAGTGGGATTAGAATCATGATCAATTTTCAAAGGAAACAATTGGAAATAGAAATTCAGCGATATTTAAATCAAGAATATGTAAATAAAAGTGTCGTAAATATGCTGTATCTTCCCTTTAGTTATTATTATCGAAATCAAGAAGGAGTTCTTCTTACAAAAGTTCAAAATTTGTTTCAGCTAAGTGATTTTTTTATTCATTTTTATATGGCTCTATTTGTTGATTTAATTTTAATTATTGGTTTGTTAAGTGCCTTAATACTATTTTCAATGAATTTAGCTTTGGTTGTAATAGCTTTTTTAAGTATTATTACTATCGTTACAATTAAATGGCTTAAAATAGTTAATGGTTTAAATAAACAAATTGTTGTAAACCAAGAAATAATGAATCAAGGACATCTTGAGTATTTGAAAAATATTTATAATAGCCATCAGTTTTTTTTGAAAAAATTTATTAAAGAAAAGCTTAATTATTTATTTGAGGAATATAATTATAGCCTTTATCAACGGGACAGTGAATTAAATAAGTTGAATTTTATTAGTGAAACATTAATTCAATTATTATCTTTTGGCGTTGTATTATTGGCTAGTTTTCATTATAAAAAAGGAAGTATTAGTGTTGGTGATATTATCTTTTTCTATATGCTGGTATCGTATATGATTGAACCAATGTTTAATGTTATTGCTTTTATTATTAAGAAAGATGAAATTTTAATTTTATATGAGCGTTATAAAGAGATTATTCCTAATAGAAGTGAAAAAAAGCAAAAAATAAGGGGGCGAATCAGTAAGATTAGTTTTGATCATATTAGCTATAGTTACGGTTATAGTAAGCCGATTCTTCAACATTTGGATCTTCAGATTGAACGTTCATTATGGTTAAAAGGTGATACTGGGGTGGGAAAATCAACCTTACTTAAATTACTGATGAAGTATGATGAGTTATTAAAGGGGCATATTTATATTAATGGGATCGATTTAATGAATATTGATACTAATTCTTTGTATCGAAAGATTATTTATTTAGATCGAAAACCTGTTTTTTATCATGAATCATTGCGATTTAACTTGATTTTGAATAGTAAAGAGGAGGAACTGATGGAAAAATTGTTAAAGATATTTGGGTTAAATTACTATCTTGACCGTCTTGATTTGATTATTGAAACAGATGGTCAGCCTTTATCGTCAGGTCAAGCCCAGATAGTAATGCTTATCAGAGCTATCATAAAAAAACCAGAAGTTCTTATTTTGGATGAAGCATTGTGCAATATAGATGATTATAAAGCTAAGAAAATTATAAGCTACATACATGATAATTTGCCAAATACGATTATGATAATCGTAGCGCATCAAACAAAATTAGTGAATGAATTATTTGACTGTGCTATAATTAGAGATGGAAAAATATATAAGTAAATGAGGTAATTGTATGGAAATCGATTTTGCATTGATAAATGAAGCAGCTGGTTTTAATGAAGATTATACTGATGATTATCGTTCAATAATCAATGAAGCTGCAAAACAATTGGGAATTGAAGAAGATTTAGAATTATCATGCATCTTGGTAGATGATTCTAAAATTCACGAAATAAATAAAGAATATCGTAAAATAGATCGGGCCACAGATGTAATTAGTTTTGCATTAGAAGATAATGAGCAGTTTTATGTCCCAGGGATGCCAAGAAGTATCGGAGATATTTTTATTTCTGTTGATCATGCTAAAGTCCAAGCTGAAGAATATGGTCATGATTTAAAGCGTGAAATGTGTTTTTTATTTACCCATGGATTATTACATCTTTTAGGGTTTGATCACATGATAGAAGAAGACGAAATACAGATGATTGCAATGCAAAAATCAATTTTAGATGCTTTAAATATCACAAGACGATAAGTAGTTTATTGCTAATTTATAGACTTAGAAAGGATAAATACTCAATATCATGATTTAAGTTGAGTAGAAGTGGTTTTATGGATGTAAAAACAATAATTGAAAAGGCTTTTGAAGCAGCGAAAAATTCTTATAGTCCATACTCAAAATTCAAAGTAGGGGCATGTATTGAGATGAGAGATGGAAATTACTTTTTAGGGACTAATATTGAAAATGCAGCGTTTGGTTCAACTATGTGCGCAGAACGTAATGCTGTTTATGGTGCGTATAGCAATGGCTATGGTAAAGCTGATATCAAACAGCTGGCAATTGTGGCAGGTAGTGATGAGATTGTTTCACCATGTGGAGCATGTCGCCAAGTATTGATGGAACTATTACCACAAGATTGTCCAGTGATTTTGGCTAATCGTGAAAGTTATGAAATAACAACAATGAAAGAATTATTGCCGCGGGCATTTATAGGAGAAAGTTTAACATGTTCAAATCAGGATTTGTAAGTATCGTTGGTCGTCCTAATGTTGGAAAATCGACACTATTAAATAGTATTTTAGAGACAAAATTAGCTATCATGTCTGATGTTGCTCAAACAACTAGAAATACAATTCAAGGAATTCATACCGATGATGAAGCCCAAATAATTTTTATGGATACACCAGGTATTCATAAACCGCAAGATCGTTTGGGAACATTTATGAATACAACCGCTTTAAATAGCATTTTTGGCGTTGACCTAGTTTTATTTTTAGCACCGGCTAATGAAAAAATTGGACGTGGAGATAAATTTATTATTGAGCGCTTAAAGGAAGCCGATGGGCCGGTGTTTTTAGTATTAAGTAAAATTGATACTGTTTCAAAAGAAGAGCTGATTAAAAAATTACAGGAGTGGCAGGAATTATTTGATTTTAAAGAAATTATTCCAATTAGTGCAACTACTAATGATAATATTGATTTATTACTTAAAACGGTAAAAGCATATTTGCCAGAAGGGAATATGTATTATCCTCAAGATCATTTAACAGATCACCCAGAGCGTTTTGTAATGGCTGAATTTATTCGTGAAAAAATTCTTTATTTTACTAAAGAAGAAGTACCACATAGTGTTGCAATTGTGATAGAAAGAATGCTGGAAGATGAAGCGGGTGTAGAAATTATTGCAACAATTGTTTGTGATCGTAAAAGTCAGAAGGGAATTATTGTAGGTAAACAAGGGACGATGATCAAAAAGATTCGCCAGAATGCTCAACGCGAGATGAAACGTTTTTTACAAGTACCAGTTCATTTAGAGTTGTTTGTTAAGGTTGAAAATAATTGGCGCAACAAACAAAAATATTTAAAAGAATTTGGATATAACGAAGATGATTATTAATGGTGAAGAAAATATTACTGGACTAGTTTTAAAAAATAAGCCTTATAAAGAAAATGATATGCTGCTATGGATCTATACTCATGATTATGGCAAATTGGCATTAATAGCGAAAGGGGTAAAGAAGTTAAAAAGTAAAAATGCCCCTTCTTGTCAAACTATCACTTTGTCAGAATTTACTTTTATTCCTAGAAGTGGTTTATCAAATTTGATCAAAGGCGCTCCAGTTGAATATTTTCGCTATATTAAAGAGGATATTGAATTAGAAGCTTATGCAAGTTATTTTTGTGAGTTTGTTTATAAATTTACTAAGGATAATGATCCTGATGAGACTATATATAATACGCTGTTATTAGCATTACGTTCATTACAGACCGGATATAATCCTAAATTGGTCTATTTATTATTTAATGCCTTTATTATGGAAAAAACAGGTTCAAGTTTAGAAGTTGATCAATGTGTCAGTTGTGGGCGCCTTGATCATATTTCTGGAGTTTCAATTCATAGTGGTGGATTTGTCTGTCAAGAATGTATTGGAATGTATGATCAAAAATTAACAGTTGATGTTTTAAAAGGTTTTCGCTATATTAATAAATGGCAATTAGAAAATATTGATATGCTTCATCTAGAAGAAAATATAATCGATGAATTGATGCCTATTATGGAGGCTTATATTGATGAATTTACGGGGATTACGTTTCAAAGTCGTAAGTTTATTCGTCAATTCAATAATCTATAGAAATAATCGACAAAACTTTATCAACTTTTGTCGATTTTATTTATTTTTTGTAAAATTGTGTATATAATATGTAAATAAAGAAAGAGGAATGATCATGAGTGAATTTTTACCAATAAATCGAGAAGAAATGGAAGCAAGGGGTTGGCAACAACCAGATTTTGTATATATATGTGGGGATGCTTATGTTGATCATCCTTCATTTGGTGCAGCAATAATTTGCCGAACTTTAGAGAGTCACGGGTTTAAAGTATGTTTTTTAGCACAGCCGGATTGGCATAATGTTGAAGAATTTAGACAATTTGGCAAACCACGATTAGGTTTTTTGATTTCATCAGGAAATATTGACTCAATGGTTAATCATTATACAGTAGCTAAAAAACGTCGTCATAAAGATTTATATACACCCGGAAGTGAAGGCTTTAAAAGACCAGATCGCGCTGTAATCGTGTATAGTCAAATGGCACGCCAAGCTTATAAAGATGCTAATATTATTATTGGTGGGATTGAGGCTAGTTTAAGACGTTTAGGACATTATGATTATTGGGACAACAAAGTACGTAAATCGATAATTATTGATGCTAATGCAGATTTATTATTGTATGGAATGGGTGAAAATAGCATTATTGAAGTAGCTGAAGCACTTGATAACGGCTTGGAAATAAAATATTTAACTTATTTAGATGGAACTGTTTTTAAAACGAAAAATCTCGATGATGCTCACGAGCCAGTTATGTTGCCAAGCTATGAGGAAATTTGTAATAATAAAAAAGCTTATGCAAAATCTTTTCATATTCAGTATTTAAATACTGATCATTTTAATGCAAAAACTTTAGTAGAACCGTATCAAGGATGGTATGTTGTTCAAAATAGGCCTAATCGTCCGTTGAAGCAAAGAGAGTTTGATCGTGCTTATTCATATGATTATAACCGTGATAGTCATCCTAGTTATAAGCAGCATGTTCCTGCAATTGATGAGGTTAAGTTTTCTTTAATTAGTAATCGAGGATGCTTTGGTTCTTGTAACTTTTGTGCATTGGCTTTTCATCAGGGAAGAATTGTTCAAGCGCGTTCGCATGAATCAATTATTAGTGAAGCTAGCAAAATGGTTTGGGATCCTGAATTTAAAGGATATATTCATGATGTTGGAGGACCTACTGCAAACTTTAGAGGGCCTGCTTGTTCGAAGCAAAATAAACATGGTGCATGTCCGACTAAACAGTGTTTATGGCCTAAAGCTTGTAATAATCTAGAAGTAAGTCATCAGGATTATTTAGAATTATTGAGGAAACTAAGAGTATTACCAAACGTAAAAAAGGTTTTTGTTCGTTCAGGAATTAGATATGATTATCTAATGTATGATAAAGATGATACTTTTTTTAAGGAGTTAGTTCAAAATCATATTAGTGGTCAGTTAAAAGTAGCTCCGGAACATATTAGTGATCAGGTATTAGATAAGATGGGAAAACCTCGGAGAGGACTATATGAGAAATTTGTTGATAAATATTATCAATTAAATGAAGAATACAACAAAAAACAATTTTTAGTTCCGTATCTAATGTCATCACATCCTGGGTGTACACTTGATGATGCGATTGAATTAGCAGAATATTTACGGGATATTCATCATCAGCCAGAACAGGTTCAAGATTTTTATCCGACTCCTGGAACTTTATCTACGACAATGTATTATACTGGTTTAGATCCTCGTGATATGTCTGAAGTATACGTTCCAAAGACGGCAAAAGAGAAAGCAATGCAAAGGGCATTGATACAATATCGTAATCCAAAGAATTATGATTTAGTGTATGAAGCTTTAGTGCAGGCAAACCGAAAAGATTTAATTGGGTTTGGGAAGAATTGTTTAATTCGACCTCGTCGCAATAATAATCAGCGCTCTTATCAGGCTAAAAATAACTATCAAAAGAAAAGGAGAAATTAGCTATGAAATATAGTGAAAAATTTACATCAGCAACGGCAACACATGTCAATTTTGATATATATTTACCGACTGTAATGATTCGCTATAAGGCTATTATCCAGATTCATCATGCAATGGGAGAGCATTCAGGGCGCTATGAACGGTTTGCTGAATATTTAGCTCACGATGGTTTTGTTGTCGTTGTTAGTGATTTTCCGGGTCATGGGACTTCATTATATAATTATGAGCAGGGTTATTTTGGGATTGGTGATGCAACAAAGACATTAGTTGAAGATATGCATCGCTTGCGAAATATTATGGCATCTCGGTATCCAGATTTACCATATTTTATGATTGGCAATCAACTTGGTTCATTAGTATTACGACAATATATGGCACAATATGGGGACTTTATCCAAGGTGCTATATTAATGGGAACCTGTGGCAAACCTCATTTTGCATTGATTGGAAAACTAATTATTAAGGGGGATGCAATGCTTAAAGGACATATGCATCGTTCCAAAACGGTTCGTAAAAATGTTATCAATCAATTAATTTCTCGTACTAAAAATGCAACTTATGTTACTGGTGATGCTCGAGAGTTAGAACAGTACCAGCAAGATCCGTTTACTGATTTTACATATACTAATAACGCTTATGAAGAAGTGTTTGGCTTAATAAAAAAAGTTTCTACTATCCAAAACATAAAAAAAATACCTGAATATTTATCAGTTTTGATAATTTCTGGTGCTAAGGATCCTTTTGGCAAATTTGGCGTAGGGCCTAAATGGTTATATGAAGCGCTTAGTCATCAAGGAGTTAAAGATATTACTTTATCGCTCTATGATCGTAGTCATCATGATTTATTACACGATCAACAGCGTCTTGAAGTGTATAAAGATGTACTTGATTGGTTGAATCAGCGAACCTTTGTTTGATACCCTTATAGTTGGTTGACAAATAACTACTATAAGGGTATTTTATATGTGCACGAAAAAATAGATATTAAACAAATTATTGCCTTTATTTGACTTGACTGTGTTCAAGTCATTCATTGTTTATATATCTAAAATAACATGAATATAAGGAGTAAATTATGGCAAGCAAAGATATGGATAAATTAGTAAGTCATGCAAAAACTTCAGGATTTGTATATCAGGGTTCTGAAATCTATGATGGCTTAGCAAACACATGGGATTATGGTCCTTTAGGTGTTGAAATGAAAAACAATATTAAACAATTGTGGTGGAAACGTTTTATTCAAGAATCACCATATAATGTAGGATTAGATTCAGCTATTTTTATGAATCCGCGGGTATGGGAAGCGAGTGGACATGTTGGTGGATTCTCTGACCCTTTGATTGATTGTAAGGAATGTAAGACCCGTCATCGTGCGGATAAATTAATCGAAGCTTATGATCCGAGTGTTCATAGTGAAGGATGGTCTAGTGAAGAGACAGTAAAATATATCAAGGATCACAATATTGTTTGTCCTAATTGTGGGAAAAGCAACTTCACTGATGTAAGACAATTCAAATTAATGTTCGAAACTCAAATGGGTGTAGTCGAAGATGCAAAAGATGTGGTTTATTTAAGACCAGAAACAGCTCAAGGTATCTTTGTTAACTTTAAAAACATTCAAAGAACATCACGTAAAAAAGTGCCATTTGGAATTGGTCAAATCGGGAAAGCTTTTAGAAATGAAATTACACCAGGAAACTTCATTTTTAGAATGCGTGAATTTGAACAAATGGAATTAGAATTTTTCTGTAAACCAGATACTGATTTAGAGTGGTTTGATTATTGGAAATCATATTGTCAAAAGTTTTTATTTGATTTAGGATTAAAAGAAGAAAATTTAAGATTTAGAGATCATGAAAAAGAGGAACTTTCCTTCTATTCTAAAGCCACTTGTGATGTTGAATATAATTTCCCATTTGGTTGGGGTGAATTATGGGGAATTGCTGATCGAACTAATTACGATTTAACCCAACATCAAAATCATTCTAAAAAATCTTTAGAATATTTAGATCCAACAACTAATGAAAAATATATTCCTTATGTTATTGAACCTTCGGTAGGTGCTGATCGTCTTTTCTTATCAGTACTTTGTGATAGTTATGAGGAAGAAATTTTAGAAGATGGTGAAACTAGAGTTGTAATGAAATTACATCCAAGTGTGGCACCGTTTAAAGTTGCTATCTTGCCATTAACCAAAAAACAAAGTGATAAAGCAACTGAAATTTATGGTCAGTTAGCAAAATATTTTAATTGTGAATATGATGTTGCTGGACAAATTGGAAAACGTTATCGACGTCAAGATGCAATTGGAACACCTTACTGTGTAACTGTTGATTTTGATACAATGGAAGACGAGACAGTAACTGTACGTGACCGTGACACAATGGAACAAATTCGTTTACCAATTAATCAATTAGTTGATTATATTAGTAAAAAGATCACATTCTAATAAGGAGGAACATTAATGCCGAGACTATCATCAGAGAAAATTAATGAAATTAGGCAAAGTGTTGATATTGTTGATGTCATTGGCACGTATCTTCCCTTAGAAAAAAAAGGCCGTAATTATGTAGCGATATGTCCTTTCCATGATGACAGCCATCCATCGATGTCAATTTCACCAGAACGACAAATATTTATGTGTTTTGTCTGTCATCATGGGGGAAATGTTTTTACTTTTTTAAAGGATTATTTGAAAATACCATATATTGAAGCCGTCAAGATGGTTGCTAATATTGGTAACGTTGATATAAGTAAATATAATTTAGAGAGTCGAGTTAAGCCGGTCGATCAAAAGTTAGAACCACTGTATCGTATGCATGATGAAGCCAATAAAATTTATAATCATTACTTGAATACTAAGTTAGCGATTCAAGCTAAAGAATATTTAAATAATCGTAAAATTACGGATGAAATTATTGAAACCTTTGAAATTGGATACGCCCCTAATAATCATGTACTATTAAAGGCGTTTGAAAAAATGAATTTTAATAAGGTTTCAATGTTTGAGTCTGGTTTGATTATTGAAGCTTCAAATGGATATGATCGTTTTACAGACAGGATCATGTTTCCACTACATGATGCTAGTGGTCGTGTCGTTGGGTTTAGCGGTCGAATCTATAAACAAAGCCAAAATGAATCTAAGTATATGAATTCGCCCGAGTCATCAATTTTTATTAAGGGTGATACTTTATATAATTATCACCGCGTTGGCGAAGAAGCACGACAAGCGGGTTATATCATTATTACTGAAGGATTTATGGATGTTATTGCATTATACAAGGCTGGAATAAAAAATGCAGTAGCAATTATGGGAACCGCCTTGACACATGGGCATTTAAATTTATTAAAACGTTTAAGTAAAACCGTATATTTATGTTTAGATGGTGATCAGGCTGGGAGAAATGCTACAATTAAAAGCATTGATATATTATTGAGTGCTGGTTTCATCGTTAAGGTAGTTGATTTACCAGATAATTTGGATCCTGATGAAATTTTGGATAAGCGTGGTATAGAAGAATTAAACGCTGTAATAAAAAGACCATTATCTTCATTAGATTTTAAGATGAATTATTATTATGAAATGACAAACATGGATAATTATGAAGATCGTAAATCTTATTTAGAAACAATTGCCAGAGAAATCAGTAGATTAGATGATATTATTGATCAAGATCATTATATCCAGCAATTAGAAAAAAAATCAGGTTTTTCAAGAAACATTATTGACCAGTTAATTAATCAAAATACAGCTGTAAGAATTGAGACAGCAGAGCCACCTAAAATACCAAAATTTCAAAATCAGCGATTATTGGATAAATATATAAGAGCGGAACGTGATTTATTATACTATATGATGAATGATAAAAATGTCGCAATGATGTATGAGGCAAAAGCAGGTTTTATGTTTAATGATATTTATCGAATCATTGCTTCTTATATTATTGATTATTATCGTCAAGAAGTTGTATTAGAGGTTGCTGATTTAATCAGTAGTATTGAAGATGAAAACTTGGTTCAAAATATAATTGAGATATCGCAATTAGGATTACCTAAGTTAAAAGATACTAAAGCCATTGATGATTATATTGAAACAATTAAAGAAAAAACTGTAATGGTAAAAAAAGAAGAATTAACAAAAGCATTGGCAGATACTTTTGATCCTAAACAAAAGGCGCAAATATTAAAAGAAATCATAGCATTAAAAGACAAGGAGTAATATATGAAAAAAAAGAAAAATGTAACTGCAGTATCATTTGATGATTTAAAGCAAATTGTTTTAAATGATGCTAAAAAAGAAGATGGTGTATTAACACAAGATCAAATTGATAATTATTTATCTACATATGATTTAAATGATGATCTTGCAGAGGAACTATTAGAATTTATTGGAAATAATGATATTGTTATTTCTGATGATGGATTAGATGATTTAGATGTAGAAGACGAAGTATTATTAGCTGGTGTACCTGCTGAATTAGATGATGATTTAGGACTAGATGATGATTTAGGATTAGATGGTGATACTCCAGATTTAGATTTTGCTGGTGATTTCGATATGATGACAGGTGATACGATTCATATGTATCAAGTTGCTGATGCTGATGCGGAATTAGATCAAAATCAATTAGGAAGTAATGTCAAGATCAATGATCCAGTTAAAATGTATTTAAAAGAGATTGGACGCGTTGAACTGCTTACTCATGATGAGGAGATAGACCTTGCTAAAAAGATTTTAGAAGGAGATGAAGATGCAAAAAAGGAACTCGCTGCTGCTAACTTACGTTTAGTTGTATCGATTGCTAAAAGATATGTTGGAAGAGGAATGTTATTTTTAGATTTGATTCAAGAAGGTAACATGGGTTTAATCAAAGCAGTCGAGAAATTTGATTATACTAAGGGATTTAAATTTTCAACTTATGCAACATGGTGGATTCGTCAAGCTATTACAAGAGCTATTGCTGACCAAGCTAGAACAATTCGTATTCCTGTACATATGGTAGAAACAATTAATAAATTGACAAGAATTCAGCGTCAATTGATTCAAGAATTAGGGCGTGAGCCTAGTGCCGAAGAAATTGCTGAAAAAATGGATGGAATGACACCAGAAAAAGTTCGTGAAATACAAAAAATTTCTTTAGAACCAGTATCTTTGGAAACACCAATAGGTGAAGAAGATGATTCTCATTTAGGAGATTTTATCGAAGATGAAGGTGCAATGTCGCCAGATGATTATGCTGCTAATGAACTTCTAAAAGATGAATTGAATGAAGTCTTATTAGAATTAACTGATCGTGAAGAAAAAGTATTACGCTTAAGATTTGGTTTAGATGATGGAAGAACTAGAACGCTTGAAGAAGTAGGGAAAGAATTTAGTGTAACCCGGGAAAGAATTCGTCAAATCGAAGCTAAGGCACTTCGTAAATTAAAACATCCTTCACGTTCAAAAAGATTAAAAGACTTCTTAGATCGTTAAAATGAAACTATCAAAAAGATTACAGCTAATTGCTGATGTAATTAGTAAATATAAACAAGGAAGTGTTTTAGCAGATATTGGAAGTGATCATGGCTATTTGCCATGCTACTTAGTTAAAAATAAGATTATAACTTGTGCTTACGCTTGTGATGTAGCACAGGGACCATTAGATTCCGCAAAAGAGACAATCAAACAATATGGATTAGAAGATAAAGTTTTTGCACTATTGGGAAACGGGCTGAACCCAATTCTTGATCGTGAAGTGGATATGATCAGTATTGCTGGAATGGGATCTTATTTAATTAGTGAGATTCTTGAAGAGCATCGTGAGTATTTAAGAAATGTTAAACTGATGTTTTTACAAGCTAATGCCAATAATGATCATTTACGTAAATATTTATTTGCTAATGATTGGATCATCATTGATGAACAGATGGTTAAGGATGCTGGGCATATATATGAGGTGATGGTAGTTACAGCGAGACAGAATAAAGCAATTACATATAATCGTAAGGATGAAGAGTTTGGACCAATTTTAATCAACAATCAAACTCCATTGTTTAAAGAAAAATGGCAAAAACAGTATCAAGTTTATGAAAAGATTCAAAATACATTACCACATGATCATCCGCGTTATCATGAAATTGCTGATAAAATGAAAATGATTGAAGAGGTGCTCCATGAATGCCGTTAAAATAATTAATTATTTGGAATCAATCTTTCCACTTAACTTACAAATGTCGTGGGATAAATGTGGAATTCAAGTAGGTGACTGTAATCAACAAGTAACAAGTATAATGGTTGCATTAAATGCTGATATAGAAAGTCTTCAAAAGGCAATTGATCAAAATTGTCAAATGTTAGTTACACACCATCCATTTTTGCTAGAAGAAATAATGAATCTTGATTTCCATAATCATCATGGAAAGTTTATTGAAATGGCAATAAAAAACAATATTCTTGTTTATAGCCTACATACTTGTCTTGATCGAGGCAAAGATGGTATTTCGATGAATGATTGGCTTATTAATGCTTTAGGTGTTCATGATGTTAGCTGTTATGATGAATTTCAAGTGGGGAAAATGGCACTTTTAAATCAGCCTTGTATGACTAGCGAGTTAGTTAAGAAAGTTAAAGATACTTTTAATGTACCAGTACGTCTTGCTGGTAAAGAAGTAGAGATTAAAACAATTGCTATTTGTGGTGGTAGTGGGGCCGATGATCTTGAACAGCTAGCTGGTCGAGTGGATGCATATATAACGGGTGATAGTAAACATCGTCATGCTAAATATGCATTGGATCATGATATTGTCTTAATCGATGTTCCTCATCATCTTGAAGTAATTATGGAAAAGCGACTTGCTAGTTTATTGAGTAATCTTGGGATTACTGTAAAAGAAGCGAATAGTCAGGATTATTATTCATATTATTAAAAAGTATTTTGATGCATGTCATAAAGTTGAATGTAAGTAATTATAGCCAAGATATTTACATAAAGTAGGTATCTTGGTTTTTGACTTTTATGCTACAACATAATTGGAGCTATTGATGTAAGCATATAATGGGATGTGTGTTTTTAGTTGTATTAAAATAACTGTTTAAAATATTGATATTGAGGATAATTTTATTAGGATATGGTCTTAGGGAACCTAGTTAGGCACTTAAGTGATGATATCGATTATATGAATTAGAAATTTGTACAATATGTTCAAATTTTACTCTTATTTTATTTAATAAAAATAGTTTTATGTTCTAAAAATCAATCAACTATAAAAAAAGAAAGGAACCCAATGATTCGATTCCTTTACGGCAATACAGTCTTAATTAATAATATTATATTTCAATTATATGTTTAAATCAAATTATGCTTTTTCATAGAATTGTAAATACCGTTATTATCTATATTGTCAGTTATTTCATCAGCAACTGCTTTTAAACCTTCTTTAGCATTGCCGACGGCGATTCCAATATTAACATATTCAAGCATTTCTTTGTCATTCATTCCATCACCAAATGCATAAGTATTTTTACGTTCAATTCCTAGGTAGTTGATTAATGTTTCAATAGCATTAGCTTTGTGGATGTTTGGGACTGATAATTCGCCACTGTTATCACCAAAAGCAGGAACAGTACAATGGATTACATTGAATTCTCGATCAAATTCTTTAATAATATTATTAAATGGAATATTCGGATTTTCTAAAAAGCAGGCTTTATTAATGTCATCACGACGCATCTCTTGACCTTCAATTAGAGCGTTAATAAAATGGCTGTCTTTTTTTCATAGCGAGCTTTGGCCTGAGGATCATTTTCATAATCACCATATATAATTCTTTCAAGTCTTTTAACTAGATTTTTGCTTGCAAATAAACCGCCATTACTTTCAACATAGTAATCAAAATTATTAGTATCAAAATAGTCAACCATATGATTAACTGCTTTATTTGTCACTTTTTTATGATAGAGCATTTGATTTCCTATTTCAATATAGCCACCGCCAGCTCCAATTACTCCGTCAATTCCACATTCAAGAATGAAATCATAGATTTCAGCCTTGCTGCGCCCAGTACATAAGTATACTAAATTTCCTTTAGCTCTAGTTAAAGCAATTGCTCTTTTGGCAGATTCAGGTACATGTTCAATCCCGCCGGTATCACTTACGAGTGTGCCATCAACATCAAAAAATATAATCTTTTTTTCCATATAATTTCTCCATGTATAAATTATAACATCGTGATATTTAGATATAATTGATTTTCATATTTTGAACAAGAATTGTTTAAGCAATTCTTGTAATGCTGGTTAATAAGGTGTATCATTTTCATGTTAAAGCGAGGGAGATTTATGGCAGATCAAAGTACGGATTTAATTAAGGGGAGTATTTATAAATCAATTTTATGGTTTTCAATTCCATTATTGATTGGTAATTTATTTCAGCAATTATACAACACAGTCGATTCTTATGTAGTTGGCAACTATGTTAACAGTAATGCATTAGCTGCTGTAGGAGCTTCTACCCCAGTAATTAATATGCTTGTAGGCTTTTTTATGGGACTGGCAACGGGGGCTGGAGTTGTAATTTCCCAATATTTTGGGGCACGACGGATTGAAAAAATGCAGCGTGCTGTCCATTCATCACTGGCTCTTACAGGAGTTTTATGTGTTGTTTTTACGGTTGTAGGGCTATTGTGTACCCAACCGCTTTTAAAGGCTATTGGAGTACCACAAGAAGTTTTACCTCATTCATCGATGTATTTGATGATTTATTTTTGTGGTATTTCTTTTGGCCTTGTTTATAATATGGGTTCAGGAATTTTAAGAGCAATCGGTGATTCAAAACGACCTTTAATTTATTTGATCGTTGCCAGTGTTGTTAACATCGCTTTAGATTTTTTATTTGTTTGTAGTTTTAATTGGGGAATCGCTGGAGTTGGAATCGCAACAGTAATTGCTCAGGCAATTAGTGCGGTAATGGTAATGTACCAGTTGATTCACACAAAAGAAGATTATCGAGTGCAAATTAATGAGATTTCATTTGACAAACATATTGTTAGAAAAATCGTACAAGTAGGCTTTCCTGCAGCATTTCAGCAAAGTTTAACATCTTTTTCAAATGTTATAGTACAATCGTATATTAACAGTTTTGGAACTGCAGCAATGGCTGGATATTCATCAACGATCAGAATTGATGGATTTTTGCAATTACCGTTGCAAAGTTTTAATATGGCAATCACAACTTTTGTGGGTCAAAATATGGGGGCAAAACAATATCAACGTGTCCGTCAAGGAGTAAAAGCAGCCTGGTTAATGTGTTCAATTGTAATCTTAGCTGGTTCGATTACAATGGGATTATTTGGTAGTGAGTTAGTTGGAATCTTCACTAATGATAAAGCCGTAATTGCTGCAGGGGTGACAATGATCAATGTTTTTGCACCATGCTATATTATTTTACCGATTGTTCAAATTCTTAACGGTACATTGCGTGGAGCAGGGCTTTCTAAAGTACCAATGTATTTTATGGTAGGAAGTTTTGTTATTTTAAGACAAATCTATTTAATGATTACCGTTCCATTAACGCATAATCTAGCTTTTGTTTTTGCAGGATGGCCTGTTACTTGGGCAATTTGTGCAATTGGATTGTTAATTTATTATCGAAGAGTTAATTGGCTGCCAGATGAATAAAAGCTTAATTTTCGAGAGAAAATTAAGCTTTTTAAATAATTTTAGCTAAATCAATTTTAGGTTTAGGATGAGTAGAAACATTTTGATAATCAAATTGACGTAAATATTCAATTACTTGATTTGTCAAGTATGTTGGTGTAGATGCCCCTGAGCTAACAGCTGCAGCATGTTTTTCCTTTAACATAGATATATCAATATCATTAACACTTTCAATCATATAAGTGTCCTTATTAGCTTTTTCATGTGCGATACTAGCTAATTTTTTAGTATTGTTCGAATGAGGATCACCAACGATAAAAATGACATCAACTTCATCATTAATTTTTGCAATAGCTTCTTGACGTACAGTTGTTGCTTGACATGTTTCTTTAGCAACAATTAAATTATTTAGTTTTGTTTTAGCATATTCACATAAATCATAAACATCATATAAAGACATTGTCGTTTGATTTGTAATGACATAGTTTAAATTAGGATCAAGATTTTCAAAATCGGTTTTATTTTCAATCAGATGGATATGAGCAGGATCAATTGATAATGCTCCCTCTGATTCCGGATGACCAGCTTTGCCAATATAAAGAATTTCAATCCCTTGATTTAAATAATTTTTAATTAAGTCATGAGTCTTAATAACATCGGGGCAAGTAGCATTGATTACTTGAATATTTTTTGAATGAGCCTTTTTTATAACATTATGACTAGCTCCATGAGCAGTAATGATAACCGTTCCCTGGGAAACCTGATCTAATAATTCTTCACGCGAAGCACCTTTTTTATCAATCGTTTTGACACCTAAATTATTTAAAGCATCAACAATATATTGGTTATGGACAATCATGCCTAGAATATAAACATCATCTTGATGGGCTTGTTTTTTAGCTAATTCGATTGCACGAACAACCCCTTTACAATATCCTCTGGGTGTAATTGGATATACTTTCATTAAATCACCTCGTGGTTATTGTACCATATTTTCAAACTTTACGTCATCTGATTCTTCTTTTGTTTCTTTTTTCTCTTGATCGATAGGAGTAATATTTTGTTCAACCTCATCAAAGTCAATATCGTTAATATGATTAACTGCTTGAATGACTCTAAAAGCATTTTTAGTATTGTTGATAATAGGGCGGATTTGATAGACTAGAGGAATTACTTGATTAATGGTATAAACAGTTTTAGAGGCATAATGTAATGTTTTTTGTAAATTGGCGCGGGTTTTTAGTTTTCTATTAACAGGAAACCCTTGATTCATGGGATTCATTTGGGGATTGAAATTATTGTAGTAAAAATTTTCATCATAGAATGGGTTCATTTTTATCCCTCCTTTATTAATAATGTATGCAAATAATTAATAATTGTGATATTGAATACTTGTTATTTTGCTTGGAGTTAGAGGTTATTTTTGCAAAGGGCAATAGCTAGATAAAAATTGTTTGGGTAAACTATTGTTGTTTAACTATTTTATTTGTTTTTAAGTGGGATTTAGGTCTTTAAAACTAACTTTGAGGACTTAGAATAGAACATACTAAATCTATTTAAAGAATAGGTTTATTTTATTTGCTTTTTATTTTGGTTATGTTAAAATTAGTTGAATTTATCAAAGAAAGGAGTACAAAATGAGTACATTTACAAAATTTAAAATGCAGGAATTTTGTTTACAAACAATTGAAGAATTAGGTTTTCAAAAACCAACTTCAATTCAAGAACAAGTAATTCCTTTAGTGTATAAAAATAGTGATATTATTGGTATTTCACAAACAGGTACAGGAAAAACTCATGCCTTTTTGTTACCGGTAATGGATCGCATCGATCCTAAGAATAATAGTGTTCAAGCTGTAATTACAGCCCCGACACGGGAATTAGCAACCCAAATCTATAACAATGCTAAATTATTTACTAAATATAATAGTGAGATCAAAGTATCTTTGATCGTTGGAGGAAATGATCGTCAAAAGACCGTTAATAAACTAGCAGTTCAACCACATGTTGTTATTGGGACACCGGGAAGAATTAAAGATTTATCTTTAGATGAACAAGCTTTAAAAATTACAACTGCTTCAACTTTTATTGTTGATGAAGCTGATATGACGCTTGAATTTGGATATTTGGAAGATATTGATGCTGTAGCCGGGAAGATGCGTGATGATTTAAGGATGATGGTCTTTTCTGCAACGATTCCGCAGATGTTAAGACCGTTTTTAAAAAAATATATGAAATCACCAGTATTAGTAGAGATTGATGATGATAAAGTAACTACTGAAAATGTGGAACATATTCTAATTGCAACTAAGCATAAAAACCGTTATGAGGTATTAAAAAAGATTATTGAGTCGATTGATCCTTATGTATGTATTATTTTTGCTAATACTCGTAGTGATGTTGCCAGTACGACTAAAAAATTACGAGAAGACGGATTTAAAGTGGGAGAGATTCATGGTGATCTAGAACCTCGTGAACGTAAGCAAATGATGCGGCGAATTCAAAACAATGAATATCAATTTATTGTTGCAACGGATATTGCGGCTCGTGGAATTGATATTGATGGAGTATCGCATGTTATTAATATGGAATTTCCTAAAGAACCGGATTTTTATATTCATCGTAGTGGTCGTTGCGGCCGTGGAAATTATACTGGAATATGTTACAGCATGTATGATACAACCGATGAAGCAAATTTAAAAGTTCTTGAACGTAAAGGAATTCTTTTTAAAAATATGACGATTAAAAATGGTCAATTTGTTGATTTGGGTGATCGTTTAAAAAGAAATAAACGTCCTAAACAACAAACCGAATTAGAAAAGAAAGTTCAAAGTATTATTCGTAAACCAAAAAAGGTAAAACCTGGTTATAAAAAGAAACGTAAAAGAGAAGTTGAGCAAGTTGTTCGTAAACAAAAACGAGCAATGATTCAAAATGATATTCGCCGACAAAAGAAAGAAAGAGCTCGTGCAGCTCAAGCGGCTAAGAGGAATGGAGAAGAGAATTAATGATTATTGGTAGTCATGTTTCAATGTCAGGAAAAGAGATGTTATTAGGTTCAGTCAAAGAGGCATTATCATACGGGGCTAATACTTTCATGTTTTACACTGGAGCTCCCCAAAATACTGCCCGTAAGCCTATTGATCAATTACGCATTGAAGAAGCAAAAGAATTAATGAAAGAAAATGGAATTGAAATTGATAATGTTGTTGTGCATGCACCGTATATTATCAATCTAGCTAATACAACAAAACCTGAGACTTTTGAATTAGCAGTCAGCTTTTTAAAGCAAGAAATAGAACGTTGTAAAGCGATAGGAGCAACACGATTAGTTTTACATCCAGGTGCCCATGTAGGAGCTGGGAGTCAGATTGGTTTGGAAAGAATCGTTGAAGGATTGAATGAGGCAACAAAAGATTGTGGTAATGTTAAAATTGCTTTAGAGACAATGGCTGGTAAAGGAAGTGAATGTGGTCGAACTTTCGATGAATTGCAATATATTATTGAAAATGTTGATAATAATGAATGTTTAGGGGTCTGCATGGATACTTGTCATCTTCATGATGCTGGATTTGATTTAACTAAGTTTGATGATATTTTAACAGAATTTGATCAAAAAATTGGTTTGGAACGGTTATTGGTTGTTCATGTAAATGATTCTAAAAATGAGTGTGGAGCAAGTAAAGATCGTCATGAAAATATTGGATATGGTCATATTGGATTTGATACATTGAATATGATCGTTCATCATGATAAATTAAAAAGTGTTCCTAAGATTTTAGAAACACCATATATTGAAAAAATTGCTCCATATAAGGAAGAAATTGAGATGTTTAGAACTCAAACTTTTAATCCTAGATTAAAGTAATGGGGACAATTGGATAAAAAACTTTTAATTTTAAGGCAAGTAGAGATACTTGTCTTTTCACTTATATAATTGTAGAGAACTTCATTATAATGGCTATCGATCAGTGCATAGCGATTATTTTGAATTAAATTATAAATTAGTAATAATTGCTCTTCGTCAATATCAATATCCTGCTCATATACAAGCTTCTTAAACATCTTAAAATCTAAATTAAATAATTCATTGTAACTAGTGTTACTCATCATGTTTCCTCCTTTTTTTCAATTATATGCATAAAGTAAAAAAGTAGTACTAAAATGTACTACTTAATCATTAATAAAATTTCTTTTTTTAATTCTTCAACCATATCTTCTTGTTTTACCTTGCGAATGATCTCACCTTTTTTGATCAGAAGACCTTCTTTAAAACCACCAGCGATTCCGATATCAGCATGTTTAGCTTCACCGGGACCATTTACAGCACAACCCATAATAGCTACGGTAATATTAGCGTTGATGGTATTTAAAAAATCTTCAATTTCTTGGGCTACGGGAATCAGATCATACTGAATTCTTCCACAGGTTGGACAAGAAACAAGAGTTGGGACATTATCAATTAGCTCTAATTCTTTCAAAAGTATTTTTGCTACTTTGATTTCTTCTAAGGGACTATCGCTTAAAGAAACTCGAATTGTATTACCAATTCCTTGATATAGAATCGTGCCAATCCCTAAACTAGATTTAATTGTTCCACCAAGCTTTGTACCGGCTTCTGTAACACCAATATGTAAAGGGTAATCAAAAGTTTCACTTGCTAGTCGATATGCAGCAATCGTAAGTAAGGTGTTTGATGATTTTAAAGAAATACAGATATCATAGAAACCTAGGCTTTCTAATATTTCAACATGCTTTTTCGCACTTTCAATCATTCCCTCAGCAGTAGGTTTGCCATATTTAGCTAAAATATCTTTTTCTAAAGAACCACTATTGACTCCGATTCGAATTGGAACGTGATGTTTCTTACAGGCATTTACAACCATTTCAACCTTTTCTGGAGAACCGATATTACCAGGGTTGATTCTAATTTTATCAATTCCTGATTCAATTGCCTGTAATGCTAAACGATAATCAAAATGAATATCAGCGACTAGCGGAATACTAACATGTTTTTTTATTTCTTTAATAGCTAGAGCGTCATCATTATTTAAAACTGCAAGTCGCACTAATTGACAGCCAGTTGCAGCTAGAGCATTTATTTGTTTCACAGTTGCTTCAATGTTTTTAGTTTTAGTATTTGTCATTGACTGGATAATTACTTCGTTATTACCACCAATAGTAAGGTTTCCCACTTTGATAGTTCTTGTTTCATTTCTCTTCATGAATTTCACCTCGTTAGAATTATAACATATCCTTCCTTATTAATAAAAATAAATGTTCTATTATATGGCTTTATTAAAGAAAAGGCTTACTAAGGAGTAGATATTTGTCTATTTTTATGGTAAAATTCTATCGTTTTTTATAGTTATTATTGTTTGGATAGATAGCAGTTATAACTTCAAGAAGATAAAAGAAAATAGGGGTCATTATGATGGAAAATAGTAAAGAAGAAAAGGTTACATCTGTAAGTACAGAAAATATTTACAAGCTAAATGGAAGAGTTCCTTTAAAAAAAGCAATTCCTTTTGGGTTGCAGCATGTTTTAGCGATGTTTGTTTCGAATTTAGCACCTGTATTGATTGTATGTGGTGCAGCACTTGTAAGAGGAACAGGAGAACATTTAACTTCAGCTGAGATCACGCAATTGCTGCAATGTGCAATGTTTGTAGCTGGGATTGGAACCTGCATGCAACTTTATCCAGTTTGGAAGATTGGTTCGAAATTACCTGTTGTTATGGGTGTTAGTTTCACTTTTTTAGGAAGTTTATTAGTAATTTGTACGAACCCAGACTTAGGATATGAAGGGATGATCGGAGCGGTCATCTTAGGTGGGATCTTTGAGGGAATTGTCGGATTGAGTGCAAAATACTGGAAACGTTTTTTAACTCCAGTTGTATCAGCTTGTGTAGTAATTGCAATTGGACTTTCACTTTTATCAGTTGGAATGGATTCATGGGGCGGTGGAAATGGTGCCGCTGATTTTGGGTCATGGTATCATTTATTAGTTGGTACATTCACTTTAGTTGTCTGTTTAGTATCACGTTATTTACTGAAAGGTGTTTATAAAAATTTAAATATTTTAGTGGGACTTATTTTTGGATATTTACTATCTGTTATTTTTACGGTCGCAAATATTGCTCCGATGGTGGATTTTTCAGGAATAACAAAAACAATACAAGAAGTAGGTTTTTTTAGTATTCCCAAGTTAGTTTTTTTTACGAGTCATACACCAGTTTTTGATTTAGGAGCATTCTTCACTATTGCAATCGTATTTTTGGTATCTGCTGCAGAAACAACAGGAGCGACTACAGCAGTGTGTACCGGTGCTTTAGAACGTGATATTAAGATGGAGGAACTACAAGGTTCACTTGCTGTTGATGGCCTTTCTAGCGCAATTTCAGGGTGTTTTGGTTGTATTCCTTTAACATCTTTCAGCCAAAATGTGGGATTAGTTACGATGACAAAAGTTATTAATCGTTTTACCATTTTAGTAGGGGCATTGATTTTAATTTTAGCATCCCTATTTCCACCGTTAGGAGCATTCTTTAATTCCTTACCACAAGCAGTTTTAGGTGGATGTACAGTGATGATGTTTGGTTCAATCATGTATGAAGGAATCAAAATGCTTAAAGAAAATGAGTTTGATGAGCGCACAATGATCATTGTTTCATTAGCTTTTTGTATTGGGGTAGGATTAACTCAAACTTCGGGTAATTTTTTTGCAGCTTTTCCACCAGTAGTGGGAGATATATTTAATGGTAATGCTGTTGCAGGTGTATTTGTTGTATCTTTGTTATTAAGTTTGGTGCTTCCGAAAAAGAAAGAAGCAAAAAAGTAAAAATGCTTAAAGAATCATAATTGATTCTCTAAGCATTTTTTTTAATTGTTTCAAATTGATTTAATAGTTCTTCAAAATATTTAAATGCATCTTCATAAATTTGATCATCTAAAGGATCAACACCCGCTTGTTTTAAAAGCTCAACAGGTGCTTTGCTGCCTCCAGATTTCAAGAAATTTAAGTAGTCAGTTACTTGCTGCTGATTACCTTTTAAAATACGATTAACTATGGCTAAGGCAACGGTCATACCTAACGTATATTTATATACATAATAATCATAATAGAAATGTGGTACATAATAACATGACCAGCCAACTAGTTCATCCATAGTTACATCTTTTCCATAATATTCTTGGTTAAGTCGTGCATATAGATCAGTAATAACTTTTGATGATAATGGTTCATTATTTTCTGCCATCGTGTGCAATTTATATTCAAAATCAGCAAACATTGGCTGTCTAAAAATCAAACCAACACAGTTTTCTAATTGTTCATAAATAAAGTATGCTTTTTCTTGATCATTTTTAGCATTTTTGATCATATAATTAATCAGTAACGTTTCATTAACAGTTGAAGCAACTTCAGCAACAAAAATACGATAATTAGCGTTAACTGCATCTTGATGATGATTAGATAAATAACTATGAACACTATGACCAAGTTCATGGATCATAGTAGAAAGAGAATTATAGTCACCAATAAAATTCATTAAGATAAAAGGATTAGTGTCATAACTGCCACTAGAATAAGCACCAATTCGTTTACCTGGTGTAGGATAATAATCAATCCAGCGTTCATTTCGAGCTTTATTAATAATGTCCAAATAATCTTGACCAAATGGTCTAAGACATTCATTAATAATTTCAAAACACTGATCAATCGTATACTTTTTGTTGATTGAAGATACTAGTGGAATATTTAAATCATAATTATAAATAACATCTTTCTTTAGAAGCTCTTTTTTTAGTCGGTTATAGCGATGAAATAAGTGTCGATATTTGACGTTTGCACTTTCTAAAACTTTAAAAAATAATTCACTAGGAACATCATCATCAAAAACGCTAGCTTCAAGAGCACTATTGAATTTACGTACATCGGCATAAAAAGCATCCTTTTTCATTACCCCGGCCAATGTTTGAGCAAAGACATTTTCATAGCGCTGATACTCTTTAAAGAAATTAGTATATGCTTGTTTACGTACTTTTTCATCTTTATTCTTTAGGAATTGGTTTAAAGTAGCATTATTTAATGTTTTCAACTTTCCATCTTCTTCAACATCTTCATATTCAAGACGAAGAGCATTGAATACTTGACTAGAAGTATCAGCAATACTTTCCACTTTAGCTAATAATTCTTCTTGTTCTTTGGGCAGAATATGTGCTTCATATGATAATAATGAATTAATCTTGTAAGTATATTTTTCTAATTTTGGATCTTTTAAATATTCCAGTACTTTATCTTTAGCCTCAATGATTTCATTATCGACAAATGATATTTGTACTGACGAAGCTTCTAAAACTCCCATTATAGTGGCCATCATAGTTTGATATTCCTGATTTTTTGGTTCGACATCACAATTTAAATGAGCATAGCAATATAATTTATTCATTAATCGTTCAACCGTATCTTTTGTTGTTAAAAAATTATAAAAGCTATCAATACTATTACAAATTTTACCTTTGAAAGTAATTAGATCATTAATTAAAGATTTAGTTTTTTCTAAATCCTGATAGAAAGCTTCATGGCTATTATAGATAGTACTTAAGTCCCATGTATCTTTAATATCAATATCTTTTCTCTCCATACAATTTTCTCCTTTAAAATAAAAACCCTATCATTAGATAGAGTTTACTAATTTAGCTAATCTAGATTTTTGTCTGCTAGCATAGTTTCTATGATGAATTCCTTTAACTACAGAAGCATCTAATTTAGAAGCTACTTCGTTATAAGCTTTTACTGCTTCATCTTTATTTCCAGCTTCAACTTCAGCTAATACTTTTTTGATTGCAGTTTTTAATGCTGATTTATATGAAGTATTTTTTGCTCTTTTTTGGTTATCATTTTTATACCGTTTAATTTGTTGTTTCATATTTGCCATGATCTTTCACCTCGCTTCATTTCTTGCTTTTACATTATATAAAAATAATCCAATAAATGCAACTTTTTTTTGAATTGATACGATATTATTGGACAAATATGTATTAAATTTCCATAATTGGTGATATTTATAATAGGTGATAGGATGAATTTTAGTAATATACGTAGTGATTTAGCAACCGAATCGCTAGAGCAACTAGAAGTTGGTAAGCATTATCAAAAGGAAGAGTATGTTAATGATGGTGTTAAGGTTGAAAAAGTTTCGATCCTTCAGGCTCATCAAAGTATTAATCAGGGGATTGGAACTTATATCGAAATAAGTTTTAAAGACTATTTGGAACAAACTGCTATTATTAAGGAAGTTGTAAATAATTTAAAGCCATTAATTGATAAGATTGATTATCCTAAGATTTTGATGGTAGGGTTAGGTAATCAATATTTAACTAATGATGCGATTGGCCCACGAACTTTAAGGGATGTGCGGATTACTCATTTTCTTGATGATGAAGACAAATTAATTAATCACTATTATGATATTTTAGGTATTGCTCCTGGGGTGATGGTGCAAACAGGGATGGAAACTGGAGCGATTGTAAAAGCGTTAGTGGATAAAGAGGATATTGATCTTGTAATCGTTGTAGATGCCCTCTGTGCTAAAAATTATCATAAATTAGCTCATGTAATCCAAATTAACGATGTAGGGATAAATCCTGGTAGTGGGATAGGTAATTATCGTCAGGCAATCAACGAGGAGACTGTGGGTGCTAAGGTAATTGCAATTGGTATACCAACTGTTATTTATGCAAGCAGTTTAGTAAGTGATGTCTTAAATTATACGCTAGATTACTTTGGTGATAGTTTAAATCCAATAAGTAAATTAAAAGTAGGAAAGCGTGAACGTTATCATGGGAGCTTAAATGAACAGCAAAAAGAAATGATGTTAGGACAATTAGGAAAATTGGATGATAGTGAATTAGAGCTGTTATTTAATGAAATATTGAATCCGATTGATTGTAATTTTGTATTAAGTGATAAGCAAATTGATGAACAGTGTGAAATTATGTCAAAAATAATAAGTAAAAGTATTAATGCGTTAAGGTACTAAATCCTACAATTCATGCATACTATTGTATTGTATAGTATAGTAGGTGATGCAGATGAGACTTAAAAATACGTTTTTAATTTTATTGAAATTGGCGGTTATTGTAGGTTTAATTGTTTATCTTCCAACTAAAGTAAGCGGATCAAATGCCCAAGTTATTAATGCAATTAATAATGAACAAAATAATCCAACTACTCCAGTGGCAACCAATCCAACCAACACTAGTTTTGTTCCCACGAAAGATAAAAAGATTCATATTTATAATACTCACCAGGGTGAAGAATATGATGGTTTTAATGTCGTAGAAGGAGCTAATTATTTAAAAGATTGTTTAAATAATAAAGGATACCAGTGCGATGTTGAAGGAAATGATTTTGAAGGCTATAAAGCGGTTCATAAAATAGCTTATAATAAATCATATACGGTATCTAAAATGTATCTTGAAGAGAGTTTAAAGCTTAGTGGTGGTTATGACTTAATTATTGATTTTCATCGCGATTCGATTTCTAAAGAGCTGTCAACCATTAGCCATGATGGAAAATCATATGCTAAAATCATGTTTGTTGTAGGTAAAAGCAGTGGTAAATTTGATGCGGTTAATCAGCTTTCACAAAAACTGTCAGATTTAGCTAATGCAACAGTTCCAAAAATCAGCCGTGGTGTTTATGTGAAAAAATCTCACTATAATCAAGGAATTAGTGACAATATGGTTCTAATAGAGGTTGGCGCTCAAAGTAATACTAAAGAAGAAGTTCAAGCGACAGTAGAAATTATTGCTAAAGCGATTGGAGAATATTTAGGATGAAAAATTTTTTAATTGATCTTTGTTTAGTTGGATTATTGTTATTTATGATTAATGGTTTATTTGGAGACTACGGAATCCAAAAAGCTGTATTTGACAAGAATATTACTCAGTTTGAAGAGGATGTTAAAGAACAAAAACCAATTACTACCGATTATGGAACTACTAATGATAATGAAGAAAATACATTATCATTAGTAGTTAAACAGATTAGTGAAGTTTGTATTAAAGTTATTGAAACATTAGTATTGATTATTTCCAATATTATTAGTACACTTTTATAGTAAGAAAGTGATGGTGTATATTATGAAAGATGCAAAAATAATATTTATGGGAACAGCAAGTTTTTCTAAACAGGTTTTAGAAAAATTGTTGGAAAATAATTATAATGTTGTTGCTGTAGTAACTCAGCCCGATCGTTTTGTTGGTCGTAAAAAGGTGTTAACAATGCCTGAAGTTAAAGAAGTTGCTTTGGCTTCTGGGATACCAGTTTATCAGCCTTTAAAAATTAAGGAAGAATATCAGGAAATCATAGCCTTAGAGCCGGATTTAATTATTACTGCAGCTTATGGACAAATTGTTCCAGAAGCAGTTTTAAATGCTCCTAAAATAGGTTGTATCAATGTTCATGCTTCATTATTACCTAAATATCGTGGTGGCGCGCCAGTACATTATGCAATCATGGAGGGTGAAGAAGTTACAGGGGTAACGATCATGTATATGGTCAAAAAAATGGATGCTGGAAATATTATTTCTCAAGTCGAAGTGCCAATTGGAGCAGAGGAAACAACGGGAGAATTATATGAGCGTTTGAGTATTGCTGGAGCAGAGTTGTTACTAGAAACCTTACCGAGCGTACTTGCTGGTACAAATGAGTCAATTGCCCAAGATGAAAGTTTAGTTACATATTCACCAACAATTAGTCATGAACAAGAAAAAATAGATTTTAGTAAGAGTGCTCTTCGAGTATATAATCAAGTACGTGGAATGAATCCATGGCCAGGTGCTTATACCACTTATCAAGGTAAAGTTGTAAAGATCTGGGCCGGTAAAATTCATGTATGTGAAAATGCCCTTAAGCACCACGCTCATCAAGAAAATGGAACAATCGTTAAGATCTTTAAAGATGCAATTGGGGTTAAAACTGGTGAAGGAATATATTTAATTACAGAATTACAGCTAGCTGGAAAGAAGCGAATGTTAGTTAAAGATTATTTGAATGGAAATAATATTTTTGAAGTTGATAGTAAATTCGAATAAGCAGCCTAATGGTTGCTTTTTTTATAAATTAAAAGATATAATTAGAGAAGATACAAAGGAGGAAATAGAAATGATTATTTCAACTTTAAGCAGTTATCCTAATAAAAAAGTAGTTAAAGACTTAGGCATAGTAGTCGGCTATGATGATGCTATACGAGCTTTTCGAGTAACAATGGGAGTGGAAGAATATATTGTCAAAGCTCAAGAAAATTTAGCTAAAGCTGCTGAAAAATTAGGTGCCAATGCTGTATTGGGGGTTTGCTTTGATTTGCGTGATTCAAATAAACCGGTTTTAATGGGAACAGCTGTTGTTTTAGAAGATTTAGAGTAATTCTAAGTCTTTTATTTATTATTGTTTAGATTAATATTTTGTTTTGTTTGTAGTACAATATAACTACGGAGGTTGTGTAAGTATGAGAATGGTTGATTTAATTGAATTAAAGAAAAATAATCATGAGTTAACAAAAGAACAAATCCATTTTATTATTAAAGGATATAATGATGGCAATATTCCAGATTATCAGATGAGTGCTTTTTTAATGGCAATATGTTTTAATGGGCTGTCTAAACATGAAACGGCTATCTTAACTGATGAAATGCTTCATAGTGGGGAAATAATTGATCTAAGTGAAATTGCAGGTGTAAAGGTTGATAAACATTCAACAGGTGGTGTTGGAGATAAAACATCTTTAGTTTTAGGACCAATGGTTGCAGCTTGTGGGGTTAAAGTTGCTAAGATGTCGGGGCGTGGTTTAGGTCATACAGGGGGAACATTAGATAAATTAGAGTCGATTCCGGGTTTGCAAATTCAAATAAGTAAAGATGATTTTATTAAACAAGTTAATGAAATCGGTATCGCGATTATTGGACAAAGTGCTACACTAGTACCGGCTGATCAAAAAATGTATGCACTGCGTGATGTAACTGCAACTGTTGATTGTATCCCTTTGATTGCTTCATCGATCATGTCAAAAAAATTAGCGTCTGGCAGCGATACTATTTTATTAGATGTAAAATATGGGGAAGGTGCTTTTATGCAAACTAAAGAGGAAGCTAAGCGCTTGGCACAAACAATGATTGAAATTGGACAACATCTAGGTAAAGATACTCGAGCAGCTATTTCAAACATGAATCAACCGCTAGGAAAAGCAATCGGGAATTCTTTAGAGGTAATTGAGGCGATTGATACATTAAATGGAAGTGGTCCTGAGGATCTTTTAAATCTTTGTCTTGAAGCTGGCAGTCATATGTTAGTACAGGCCAAAAAATGCAAAAATGAAGAGTCCGCTTTAAAAATGCTTAAGCGAGTAATTGATACTGGTCAAGCATTAGATAAATTTAAAGAAATGGTTAAATATCAACATGGAAATGATGAGTATATTGGTAATCCTGAGTTGTTTACTAAAGCTAAACTAATTATTGAGGTTAAAGCTAAGCAAGCTGGGTATATTCAAACTCTTGAAGCTAAAACATTAGGAATAGTTTCAATGAAATTAGGCGGTGGTCGTCAGACTAAGGATGATGTTATTGACCATAGCGTAGGGATTATCTTAAATAAAAAAGTTGGAGATCAATGTAAGGTGGGAGAAGTATTAGCTTATATCCATGCAAATAATGAAGTAAGCGATGAATTAATTAACGAATTATATGGAGCTTATAAAATTGTTGATTTTTTTGTTGAAAAACCGATACTAATTGATGAAATCCTTGTATAATATAGTCATAACGGAGGATAAAGATGGGTAAATATTTATTTTTTGACATTGATGGAACTTTAATTGGTCCAAGTAAACGAGTAACTAAGAATACTGAAGAAGGAATAAAGAAAGCACGGGCAAATGGTCATAAAACATTTTTATGTACGGGACGTGCTCCGGTGTCGATAATGAAATCGATACGGGATATTGGATTTGACGGAATAATTTCTTCAGCCGGTGGTTTTGTTAGTATTGATGGTAAATACATCTTTGAGAATTTTATTAACCAGTATGTTTTATCAGAAGTAATGCTTTTATTTACTAATGCTAAAATTTTATTTAGCTTAGAAACTAAAGATGCTTTGTATCAAACACCAGGTGTCCAAGATTTTTTTGAAAAGAAGCAAGCAAATATTCTTGAAGGAAATCTTGAATTAGCACGTTTTTTAGAAGAGCGTAGAAATGAAGAAGTACGTTTACCAATCAGTGAATTTAACATTTTGCAAACGAAAGTAACAAAAGTATGTTTTATTGCAGAAGATAAGTTGGCATTTTATGACTGTGTAAAGTATTTAAGTGAGTTTTTTAATATCGTTATTTTTTCTAAGGAAACAGACGATTTTATTAATGGTGAAATTATTTTAAAAAATTGTACTAAAGGTGATGCAATGAAACGAGCAGTTGCATATCTAGGTGGAGATATGAAAGATACGATTGCTTTTGGTGACAGTATGAATGATTTTCAAATGATTAGCGAGGCAGCTTATGGAGTAGTATCGTATTTAGCTCCTGATAAGTTGAAAGCAATTGCGGATGATACATTTGAAGAGCCTGATGATGATGGAATCTTTAAGTGTCTGCAGCGATTAGGTTTAATTTAAATTGGGGTAATGTAAAAGAGGTTTATCTTGACATTAGGGAAAGTGTTAAAAAGAATTAGAAAAACAAAGCAGATTCCCCAAAAAGAAATTGTTAAAGTGTTGAAAATCAGTAAGAGTACTGTCTATCGATTTGAAAAAGGTGGAAACATTGACACCAATAATTATCTTAAGTATTGTGAGTATTTGGGTATTGATGCAGGAATTCCTTATTTTATCAGCAATCATGATGATTTTTATCGACTGTTTAATCGAATTACACGAAGTTCATTTGATTATGAAGTATTTGAGCTGGCTTTTTCAAAAGCTTTAATTAAGACCGCTGAACAAATATTTGATAATTACACATAACAGTTAAAAGGCCTATAATTTAAGTTAGAGCCTTTTTTCTTTATAAGCAAAATAAAACGCTTGTATTAATTACAAGCGCATTATTTTCGTTCAAATTTTATATACGCTACAATATTTGCTAAAACAATCATTACTAAACCAACGATTACAAATGTCAACATGTAAGAGTTTAAGGTACTTGTAAAGAAATTATAGAAATATGCAGGTGATAAACTGATTTTATCAATAAATTTACCAATATAGATAAAGAATGGTAAAGCGAAACACATTAAACCAGAAGCCGATAGGGCATATGAGAAATAGCGTCTTCTACCTTGATAATGACTATATAGGCGATATAATAAGAAACTTGCTAATCCGATTAAAACAACTAAAGCTGCTGCCGCAATTAAAAAGATTCCATCATATGTATTTATAACATCAATAACAAGGGCTAGATAAGGGAATGATAAATAGCTTTTGTATAAATCAATCAAGTTACTTTTCAGTACGCTAATTGCTTCTTGTGATTCACTATTAATAATAATATTATTAGTTGTTAAATAGTTATCTATATCCTGGGTAAGTTTTGTTTCAAATTCAGTTGTGTTAATAGTGGTTTCACCACCATCAAAGGCATTATTAATGTATTTTTCCATTGCTGTTTTAGCAGTATCTTCATCAACATAGTTTTCAAACATTTCTATAGGAAATCCTGTTGACTGTGTTTCTTGCTGGATCTCTTCATTTAATGATACAACTGATTGTTTATAAAAATCAGCTCCATTCATTTTAGAAATTAAGAAACCTGGAGACATAACAGTAAAACGAGTTACTGTTAGAACTACTAAGATACTTAGAAAGATTGCAATTAATAATGATAAAATATACGATAATGTAGTTCGACTACTTGATTTTTTTCTTGCCATGTTATTGTCCCTCCAAGATCGTTGGACCACTTATTTTATCTGCATAAACAAATAAACGGTCAGCTTTGTAACCAATCAATTCGAATGGATAACATGTATATAAGATCAATTGTTCTTTCTCGCTTTGGGCAAGATCGTAATTTGATTCATCAGTAGCTTTACCAATTTTAGTATCTGTTATTTTATATTCAAAATCACCATAATGGGTAGATATTTTAATAATATCTCCAACATTGACATCACCTAAACATTCAAAGTAAGGCAATGAGTGACCGGCAATTAATGAAGTACGGTTAAATCCTGGTAAAAATGAACCGTTGAATAATCCAGCGCCTTTACGAAGCTGATCATTACCATCACCATAGTATAGGTTAATTGTCTTGTTGACAGAATCAATGGTTATTTTACCAAATAGGTCACCATAAGAAGGCATTACTACTTCTGAAGCTTTAATAGTAGCAGAACTAACTAGTTTATTTTTATATAGATCTTTGTTGCTGTTATCATTTAAATTTGGTGCATGTTCACTAGCAACAAGACTGTAAATAGACATGACTGGTTCAATAATTGGACTAATTATTAAAAATAATACTAGGTAGCAGATAATGGTAAAAGATAATGGCACTAATACTAGTGCCATTATCTTTTTTTGCTTATGTTTTAATCGCACGATTATTTAACTAAAAGTTGTTTTCTCTTAGCGTAATATCCTGCACCGAATAATACAGCTACAAGTCCAGCTGCCATTACAGCAGTTTGAGTGAAATCATAACCAGTCTTTTTGATAACGTTTGTAGTTGAATAAACAACTTCGCTACCTTTGTAAACAGTGACAGTACCATCAGCACCAACTTTAATAGTTAACCCAAGTACATCAGCTGCAGCTTGAGCGAAACCTAAAATTGCAGTGGCATGAGCACCTTTGATAGAAGCGATATCTTTAATATGATTAGTTTGCATATAAGATTTAGCTCCTTCAATGTTGTTCAAAATAGTAGTCACTTGAGCAGCTGTAACATCATTGTTAGTTAAGTAATTTTTAGCAGCATTAATATCAGCAGCTTTTAGATTAACTTTAACTCCATCAACTGTAACACCAGCTTCTAAAGCATCGATGATTTTTTGTTCATCAGCAGTGATAGAACCAACAGCACCAACAGTTGAGATAGTTGCAACAAACATTAAGCAAGCTACCATTAAAGAACTTAAAAGTTTCTTCATCTTGTCCCCTCCTTTTTAGTTTTAGAATATTTGCGAAAGATACACAAATATACACATATATAATATATCTTTTTTGGCATAATAACAAGTAATTAGTTAAATTTAGTTATTTAAATTTGAGATAATTTTGTGACAATGATAAAAAATACAAAAAAATATTAAAAATTTGATATATAAAAAACAATTTATTTATGATATAATAATATCTTTTATATTTTTTTTAAGTTAATTACTGTTAACTATAAAAAAACACTTTAATTTTATTAAAAATTAAAGTGTTAAACTAGTTTATTTATTTTAGATAACCTAATTTAGTCATTTTATCAGTAAGCTGTTTTGCTAATAATTCATTATATTTGCTATTTCCATTTATCTTGTCATCTAAAAGACTAGACGGAGTATTTTTATTAGCTAGATTTGTTTTATCTTGAGCAGTTTCTGTAATTCCTGCATCTTTTAAACCGCTTGTTAATAAATAACTTTTAAAATCTAAATAATGATCACCATGTGTTGTCTTCAATAAATTATTTGTAGCATCACGATCATCTTGAGTTAATGATACAACAATATATTTATCAGTGTTAAATGCACTAATAATTTGTTTTTGATATTCAGCTAAGCTTCCTTGAACACTTTCTTCATAAGAACCAGTAAATAATATTAAGATGTTATCCTTATTAATTTCAGGTTTTGTTACTTCTATTTTAGTTAAAGTATTGATTTTACTACTTTCACCAGCTTTTGAACGTTTGAAAACTAAACGATTATTAGCTGTATCATAATTGATGGAACCTTCAATGTTATTGATTGTACATTTATCAATATTGGTCTTACTTGTTAAAATAGCATTTACGGCCTGACCATTTTTATCTAATAAGGTAATTGTAGTTTCTTCACTTTTTGCAGGAATCGTAAAGTTATTAACATAGATTTCACTAACGCCAAATTTAATTGCTAAAGCAAGACTGTTAATAGAGTCATCTCCAAAAGTAGTAATAGTTGTATTAATGCTATTTTCTAAATATTTGGGATAACTGGTATTTTTGCTAGTTCCAATCGTTGTACTATCACCAACGCAATAGATAGTTGGTAATTTGTTTTCTAACGATGTTTGATTATTGTTTTTAGAAGTATCGACAGTTTGATTATCTTGCTTGAATTTTTTTGCTAACTGGTTGGTTTGGTAACGATCATAGGCAAATAATGCTACTATTAAAATACAAAGAATTGGAACAACAATAAGAAAAATACTGTTTTTTTTATTTTTCATTGTTAGTAATAGTAGTAATATCCATTGCTAGAGCCATCTTGCTCTACTTGAGTTAATACTGTTCCAAGGATATTGACATTATTCTTTTGTAAGATTTCGATTGAAGCCTTAGCATCTTTACGACCAGTTAGTTGTGATGAGCAAACAAAGATTGTTCCATCAACCACATTACCAATCGGAATAGCATCACTAACTAACATAATTGGAGGACAATCAATGATAATAAAATCGTATAATCCTTTTAATTCATTAATAAAGTCTTCGAAGATTTGACTACTTAATAATTCACTAGGGTTTGGTACTTTGACCCCAGAAGTTAAAACTGATAATTTTCCTACAAACGATTCATCTTCAATGAATTGGAAACATTTTGAACTAATTTTTTTAGTTTCACCATATTCGATCAAAGCGTTAGTTAATCCTCGTGAGTTCGATAGTTTTAAATAATGATGTTGGGTCGGTCTTCTTAAATCAGCATCAATCAATAAGACATTTGCATATTTCGTTGCATATATCATCGCTAAGTTTAATGATGTAGTACTTTTTGATTCACTAGGAATTGAAGATGTCACGTTGATTGCTTTAACATTTTTACCAACAGTAGAATATTCGATGTTTGTTCTAATGTGGCGGTATACTTCTTTAAAATCGATTTTCCCATGCTTTTTATCTGGCGAAGTAATCAGATATGTGTCTTTTTCACTCTGTTTTTTATTCTTTTTAAACATTTATTTTCTCCTTTTAAACCAAGGTAATTTAGATATTTTACGAACTTTTATTAATTCAGGCGCATGTCCATTGATAATGGCTAGAGGGTTATCATACATGAGTCTAGTTAAATCCTCAGCTTGATATTTTTTTGCTAAAACTTCATATGTCTCTTGGAGATTAACACTACGTTTACCATTAGGGCGATGAACATCATTAGCGATTACATGAACCATACCATTATCTAATAGCTGGTATGCGTTTTCTTGAATCATACTACCATGGATTCCTAATAAACTAGTGCTGTTAACTTGAATAATATAGCCACGATCAATCCACTCTTGAATTAGATTTAAATCAATACTATGATGAAAATAACGTTCTACATGAGCGATAACAATTTTTTGCTTTATTCCATATTCATATAGACGATCATCATAATCTTCGGGTAATTTTTGAGTAACATTAAATTCAACAAGTAAATACGGTCCATTGTTAATAGTTAAATATTGATGATTATCTAATAGTTCTAGATAGTCTCCATTAAGCATAACTTCACAACCTGGATAGATTTCAATTTGATATTCTTTGGCAAGCTTTTTTAATTCCTCAATCCGTTCTTTAATTTGTTCAAACTCTTTTGCTGTAGTTGTTCCTGGAGTAAGATGAGGAGTTGCTACAATTTTAGTAATATTTTGAATTTGAGCTTTTTTTAATGCTGCCTGTGCATCTTCTCGAGTTTCGATACCATCATCAACATTCCAAGCATAATGACTATGTATATCAATAAATGCCATGGTTATTCCTCAAAGAAAGGGACGATTCCCAATAGAGGGACCCCTAGATATTGTTCAGCTTGTTCACCGTTTTTAATTTTAGTATCTAATAGGTATGTAAGTAATAAATACCCCAAACTAATAACGATACCGGCTACTGCCCCAATAATAACATTTTTAACCATGCTTGGTGAAACCGGATTAGGATTTACTTCAGGCTGATCAACGATCGTAACATTTGTCACATCTAGCTTTTCTTGGATTAAAGTTGTAAAAACACTAATTGTTTCATCAACGATTCTTTTAGAAAGTCCAGGATCAACAGTTGTTGAAGAAATTTCAATAATTTGTGTATCAGTAGTATTTGTAATACTTAATGAACTGCGTACTTCGGCAGAAGTAATATTTAAGTTTTTAGCAACTTGATCTTGAATGTTATTACCTTGTAATAATTTAACATAGTTATTTACCATCATTTTATTTGTATTAACTTGAGTTGAGTCTAATGATCCATTAACTACATCAGCTTTTAATAATACACTTCCTTGTGACTGGTATTTTTTACTTATTAGAAAGGTAGTTGCAGAAGCTGCAATAATTATTCCGACTAAGGCTAAGATAATAATCAAGCGAATATTCTTTTTCAGTAATTTCAATAATTGTGATAAGTCGATTTCAACTTCATCATTTAATTCATTTTTATCCATAAGTCCTCCCATTATTAATATATTGAATAAAACTATTCCAAAACGTATTATCCTTTATAAGCGGATAAAATGCAAGAAATTACCAATAAAAATTAATATTTATTGTAGAAAAATGTTAAAATAGAATGTGTGACAGAGTTGTTATTTTATAAATTTAAAAAAAAGAATGAAAATAAGATTAAATTTATGATGGATATTGTCGGTAATTGTAATAAAATAGAGAAAATATGGAAAATCACTTGATTTATTGTCTTAAATTAATCATAATTGCCTTGTATATTTGATAGAATCTTTTATCATGCTTAAAAATAGAATGTTAAATGATTTTAGAAAATCGAGAAATGATAAGTAGTTACTTTTCTGAGTTTCTAGAAGGGAGATAGAACAGAATGAAAAGATTGGGAGAAAAGACGCAACTGAATATTAGACGAATATTTTTAGTTAGTTTTGATGTTATTAGCATTATAATTGCTGCATATGGATCTTTATTATTGAGATTCAATGGACCTATTGAGTCTCAGTATCTACATAGAGTAAATATATTGATTGGTTCAATGATATTAATTGGATTAGCAATCTTTATTACTTTTCGTCTATATCATAGTTTATGGCAGTTTGCATCGATAATTGAACTAAAAAATATTATATTTGCGTCGATTATGAGTGCCATAGCAAATATCTTAATATGTGAATTGACTGGAAATCCATTACCAAGAAGTTGTTATTTTATTTACTTTTTATTATTAGTATTGATGGTTGGGGGAAGTCGATTTATTTATCGTTTTATTAGGTTATATGCGGCGCGTCATAATATAAGGGGAAGAAAAGAGCAACGACCTTTAGAAAAAGTAATGATTATTGGTGCCGGAGTTGCTGGGGAAAAAGTTTATAAGGAGATTTTAGGTTCAAAGAGTATCTATAAAGAAGTTATTTGTTTTATTGATGATGAGCCAAGTAAATGGAATCGAACAATTCATGGGGTTTCAATATATGGTGGTCGTGATAAGATCATTGAAGCTGTAAATAAATATAAGATAGAAGAAATTATGGTAGCGATGCCTTCAGCAAGTAAAAGAGATTTAATCGATATCTTTAATATATGTAAAGAAACAAAATGTAAGTTAAAAAAGTTGCCTGGAATATATCAGTTTATTAATGAAGATGTTCATATTTCTGATTTAAAAGAGGTTGAGATTCAAGATTTATTAGGACGTGATCCAATAAAAGTTAATTTAGCTGATATTATGGGCTATGTAACCGATAAAGTTGTTATGGTAACAGGTGGGGGCGGATCAATCGGTAGTGAATTATGCCGTCAAATTGCTGCAAATAAACCAAAACAATTAATAATTGTAGATATTTATGAAAATAATGCTTATGATATTCAATTAGAATTAAAGCATAATTATCCAGAACTTAATTTAGAGACTTTAATTGCTTCTGTAAGAAATGAAGTCAAGGTCAATAAATTATTTGAGATTTATCATCCTGATATTGTTTATCATGCGGCTGCACATAAACACGTTCCTTTGATGGAAGATTCGCCGAATGAGGCAATAAAAAATAATGTTTTTGGAACATTAAATGTTGCTCGAGCTGCAGATAAATATAATGCACAAAAATTTATTTTGATTTCGACTGATAAAGCAGTCAATCCAACTAATGTGATGGGTGCTACAAAAAGGTTATGTGAAATGATTGTTCAAACTTACAATAAAAGATCACAAACTGAATACGTTGCTGTAAGATTTGGCAATGTTCTAGGTTCGAATGGCTCGGTAATTCCAATATTTAAAAGACAAATTAAAGAAGGTGGACCTGTAACAGTAACTCATCCTGATATAATTCGTTATTTTATGACAATCCCTGAAGCAGTATCGTTAGTTCTTCAAGCAGGTGCCTATGCTAAGGGTGGTGAAATTTTTATTTTAGATATGGGTGAGCCAGTAAGAATAGCTGATATGGCAAAAAATTTAATTAAATTATCTGGTTATGAACCGGATGTTGATATAAAAATCGAGTATACTGGATTAAGACCAGGAGAAAAGTTATATGAAGAATTACTTATGGAAGAGGAGGGGCTTCAAGATACTCCTAATCATATGATTCACATTGGAAAACCGATTGAGATGAATGAGGATACATTTGTTGAAAGATTAATAAATTTAAAAGAAGCTGCATATGGAGAAACAGATGATATTCGTTCATTGATTAAGGAACTTGTGCCAACTTACCAATATGGTATTACTCCAAAGAGAAGAAAGACACCAGAAATAAAGAAAGATTCACATGTTCAAGTTAATGAACAAGTTCAAGTTTGTAAAACTGTAAATATTTAAAAATGATTAATCGTGGTAATCGTCGCTATGTCGCGTTGCCATGGCTAATTTGTAATATGCTAAAGGCCAGTCTGCATTTTTATGTGGACTGGCGAAGCATACCCAAATGGAGGAATGGCATGTATGAAAATTGGTATGTGATTCAAGTCAGAACTGGTAAAGAGGAAAAAATCAAGAATACTTGTGAAAAGCTTATTTCAAGGGATATTTTAGAAGAATGTTTTATTCCAAAATGTATTAGATTAAAAAAATATCAAGGAACTTGGAAAGAAGTTGATGAAGTTTTATTTAAAGGCTATGTATTTATGATTAGTGATCATATTGATGAACTATTTAATAAGTTGAAGCTTATTCCTGATTTAACGAAGGTTTTAGGTAATGATGGTGAATTTATTTGTCCGATTTTAAAAGAAGAAGCAATTTTTCTTTTGAAATTTGGAAAAGAAAAACATATTGTTGATCTTTCTCAAGGTTATATTGAGGGTGATAAAATCAATATTATTAGTGGTCCCTTAGTGGGATATGAAGGAATGATCAAAAAGATTGATAGACATAAGCGAGTTGCTTATATCGAAGTTAAATTATTTGATCAAATTACAATGGTCCAGGTGGGCCTTGAAATTATAGGCAAAAGCTCATAGACAGACATGGGGCTTTTTTATTTTAAAAATAATTACTTTTAGTGATCGTCGCTATGTCGCGTTATTATAAGTAATTTGTAATATGCTAATACGGCTAGTATTTGTATATAGATGAATGATTGAATGAATATATCTATATCGATATATTCTAGATTTGATAGATGTAAAATGATATGTATTAGCAAAGCTCTAGGTAATGATGCCCAGAGCTTTTTTTGTTAGGGCAGTTCTAGAAAATAAAATAATACTTAGTATGAATTGCTGTGATATTTTTTGGCTTATGTTATTATCACAGATTAGTTGAATGTTTAAAATACCAAGTATGATAGTTTATTTGTTCTAGTGATAAATATATATAATTAGATTTTCATGAATAGTACTAGAAAATATAGAAACAACACATCTTGTCTCTGTAAAATAAATCAAAATTATTTTGTGATAGTCTAATTTACTTCCCTGGTCATATGTTTAACAGCTGGTAGAACTGCCAATTTATTAAAGCTGTATGATGACTGGTGAATAGTTTTCAAAGGAGAGAGAAAATGTTAGGAAGAAAGAGAAAAAAGGCCGTAAAAAGTACACATAAAATTATTGATAAAAGTAACAAAAATAATCATGTTGATTATCAAGAAGTATATCGTAACATTAGGACTAATATTGAATATTCAGCAGTAGGAAAAAATGTTAAAGCAATTAATATCACATCTTCAATTAGTAATGAAGGAAAGAGCACTACGGCTTTAAACTTAGCGATGATATATGCAACGAAATATGCAAATGTCTTATTGATTGATGCTGATTTAAGAAGACCGACCCAACATCATTATTTAAAACTATCGAACTCACGAGGATTAACTAACGCTTTGATCGAATATGGTGAAACTAAAAAAATTAGTTCAAAATATTTTCAATTTATTGAAGATGAATCATTTGAGGGAAAGTTATCAGTACTAACTGCTGGCATCAAGGTACCAAATCCTAGTGAGTTAATTAGTAGTGATATCTTTGAAGAGTTTATTAATGAGCTGATGAAGCTGTATGATTTTATAGTTATTGATTGTCCACCAGTTATGTTAGTTAGTGATGCTATTCCGATTGGTAATGTGGTTGATGGAACAATCTTTGTTTGCTCATCACAACTAACTGGTCGTAAAGATGCTAAGGCTTCAATCGAAATCTTACAAAAGAATAATGTCAATATCCTTGGAACTGTATTAAGTCAAGTAGAAGTTGAAAAGGATAAATACAATAATTATTACTATTATTAAGGAGGGGCAATGAGAAAGTTTAGTGTAAGAAGAATTATTTTAATTTTAATTGATTTAATTTGCATTATTCTAGCAAGTTTTTTAGCGCTATTTCTTAGGTTTAATGGAGAAATTCCAAGCTATTATTTTAATATATTAAAGAATTTAATGGGACTGGAGATTTTTATCTCGTTGGTGATTTTTTATCTTTTTAAACTTTACCGTAGTTTATGGCAATTTGCTTCAATTAATGAGCTTAAAAATATTCTTAGCGCTGCAGTAATTGATAGTATTGCTAATGTTTTTTTATTTGAAATAGCCGATAAAAGTTTACCGCTAAGTTGCTATTTTATATATTTTTTATTGATTACCATGTTTTTAGGGATAACAAGATTGATTTATCGAATGACTAGATTATATCGAACAGAAAAGGGCAGTGATAATTATAAAGAGCGACGCTCCTTGGAAAAAGTAATGATTATCGGTGCAGGGATGGCAGGTGAAAAGGTTCTTAATGAAATTTTTAATTCGCAGTATGTATATAAAGAAGTTGTTTGTTTTATTGATGACGATCTAAGTAAATATAAATTAACGGTTCATGGCATTCCTATCGCTGGTAATCGTAATAAAATCATTGAAATGGCTAAAAAGTATAAAATTGATGAAATTCTTGTTGCTATTCCATCAGCTGATAAAAAGGAGTTAGCTGATATTTTAAATATTTGTAAGGAAACTAAATGTCATATTAAAAGATTGCCAGGGATGTATCAGTTTATTAATGATGGTTTTCAAATCAGTGATTTTAAAGATGTTGAGGTTCAAGATTTATTGGGGCGTGATACAATTGAGGTTAGCTTAGAAGATATTATGGGTTATGTAACCAACAAAGTTGTTATGGTAACAGGGGGCGGTGGTTCAATAGGTTCTGAATTATGCCGGCAAATCGCTGCTAATCATCCAAAACAATTAGTTATTGTTGATATCTATGAAAATAACGCATATAACATTCAGCTTGAGCTTCAACATGATTATCCTGATCTTAATTTAGAAACTTTGATTGCTTCGGTACGAAATGCAGATCGAATTGATAAAATATTTGAAATATATCATCCTGATATTGTTTATCATGCGGCTGCACATAAACATGTTCCTTTGATGGAAGATGCTCCAAACGAGGCTGTTAAAAATAATGTATTTGGTACTTTAAATGTAGTAAAAACAGCTGATAAATATAAAATACAGCGTTTTATTCTTATTTCGACTGATAAGGCAGTAAATCCGACCAATATTATGGGAGCAACAAAACGGTTATGTGAAATGATCGTTCAAACATATAATAAAAGATCACAAACTGAATATGTTGCGGTAAGATTTGGAAATGTTCTTGGTTCAAATGGTTCGGTAATACCATTATTTAAAAAACAAATTAAAGCAGGGGGACCGGTAACTGTAACGCATCCTGATATTATTAGATATTTTATGACAATTCCAGAAGCGGTGTCACTAGTATTACAAGCAGGCGCATATGCTAAAGGTGGTGAAATCTTTATTCTTGATATGGGTAAACCAGTAAAAATTGTTGATATGGCGCGAAATTTAATAAAGCTATCTGGATATGAACCAGATGTAGATATAGAAATAGAATTTACCGGCTTAAGACCAGGAGAAAAGTTATATGAAGAACTATTAATGAAAGAAGAAGGACTACAAGAGACTGCGAATAGAATGATTCATATTGGTAAACCAATTGAATTGGATGAGAGGATACTTTTTGATAAACTTAAGAATCTTAAAAAAGAAGTTTATGAAGAAATTGAAGATATTAGGCCGATGGTACAGGAACTGGTACCGACATATAAATATAAAAAGGAAAAGATAGGATGAGAAAATTATTGATCATAGGTGCTGGAGGACATGGGAGATGTTGTCTTGATATAGCTAGAGATATGGATATTTTTGATAAGATTTCTTTTCTTGATGATAACCAAATTAATAAAATAATCAATGATTGTAAAGTAATTGGTTCTATTGATGAAATGAGTTCTTATTATCCCGAATTCACTCATATTCATATTGCGATAGGCAATAACAAACTTAGAAGTAAATTGCTTTTACAAGCCAAAGAAATTGGTTATTCATTACCTATATTAAAACATCCTTCAAGTGTTGTGTCTAAGTATGCATCTATAGGGGCAGGTTGTGTGCTATTCCCCTGCTCCGTAATAGAAGCGAATGCGGTAATTGGTAATTGTTGCATTATTACTTCTGGTGTTGTCATCAATCATGATGCACAAATCGATGAATATGTTCTTGTTAATACAGGAACAGTGATTCGCCCCAATACAAGAATTAACAAATATGCAAGTATAGGCAGTCGTTGTTTAATAACGATGAATAAAGAAATTGAAATGAATCGAATTATTGAAGATGGTACTCAAATATAACCATCTTTTTAGTTTGAGTAAATATGGAGGAAAAAATGATAACGGATAAACAAAAGAAGTATCTACTACTAAAAAGAGGAGTCGATATTGTTTTAAGTGGTGGAGCTATTGTTGTACTAAGTCCAATACTAGGCTTATTAGCTTTAGCTATCAAACTAGATTCTCCTGGGCCAGTACTATTTAAACAAAAAAGAGTTGGTAAAAATAAAGAACTATTTGAAATATATAAGTTTAGAACAATGAGGACAGATACACCTAAAGATATGCCTACTCATATGTTAAAAGATCCAGATCAATTTATTACTAAAACAGGTAAATTCCTAAGAAAGACTTCTTTAGATGAATTACCGCAAATCTTTAATATCTTTACAGGAAAGATGTCCGTCATAGGTCCTAGACCAGCTTTATGGAATCAAGATGACTTGATTTCAGAACGAGATAAATATCATGCGAATGATGTAAGACCGGGATTAACTGGGTGGGCACAAATTAATGGTAGAGATGAATTAGAAATAGATGTTAAAGCTAAGTTTGATGGTGATTATGTTAATGATATGGGATTAAAGATGGATATCAAATGTTTTCTAGCTACTATTGGATCAGTACTATTAGGGGATGGAGTAGTAGAAGGTGGAACAGGAGAACTAGAAAAAACTGTCGATATTCAAATTATAGATCCCGAAAAGATAGAAAAAGAAGCAAAGATAGGAGCTGCTGTGGTAACAACTGCAGGAACAGTCGGACTAACAGGATTAGGGCTAATCTACAGACATTGTAAAAAAGATAAAATGAAGGGTAGGAAATCTTATAAGGGAGTTCTTTTTATTTTAGCTACTTTATCATATGCAGGTTACACAGCATATACAAATGTCAAACGTAAAGTACAGTTACAAGATAATCAAATTAATAAAAAAGAAATTAAAGAAGTTAAACAACTTTCATTAAAGAGAGTCTTAATAACTGGTGCTAATAGCTATATTGGAGAATCGGTAGAAAAGTGGTTAAACAATTCAGACGATGAATATGAAGTTGATACATTAGATATGTTAGATCCTAATTGGAAAGAATATGATTTTTCTAAATACGATACAGTATTCCATGTTGCAGGTATAGCTCATGCTGATGTTGGTAATGTATCTGATGAAGTTAAACAAAGATACTATAAAGTAAATACTGATCTAACTTTAGAAGTAGCAAATAAGGCAAAAGAAGCTGAAGTAAAACAATTTATATTTATGTCTTCAATGATTGTCTATAGTGGTTGTGAAACTACTCATATTACAAAAGATACTAAACCTAAAGCAGAAAACTTCTATGGTGATAGTAAACTACAAGCTGATTTAAAACTACAAGAAATGGACGATGAGTCATTTAAGGTTGTGGTAGTAAGACCACCAATGATTTATGGAAAAGGATCAAAAGGAAATTATCAACAATTAGCAAAACTAGCAACGAAATTGCCAATATTCCCAATTGTTGATAATAAAAGATCGATGTTACATATAGACAATCTTTGTGAATTCATTAAGTTAATGATTGATAATGAAGAATCAGGAGTATTCTTCCCACAAAATGCTGAATATACAAATACATCAGATATGGTACAAATAATAGCAACTATAAAAAATCATAATATTATTACGATTCCTGGATTTAAACAAGTAATTAAGCTGATGATAAAGATGAATAACAAAGTAGGACAATTATCCAGTAAAGCTTTTGGGGACTCTTACTACGATATGGATATGAGTATGTATAAAGATAAATATCAAGTTAATAGCTTATTAGAGTCAATTAAGTTAACAGAGGGAGAATAATAATGAAAAGAGTACTATTTTTAGTAAATCATGATGTTGTTATTTATAACTTTCGTAGAGAACTTGTCGAAAGGCTATTAAAAGATGGTTATGAAGTTATTATTTCTTCTCCTTATGGGAAGAGAATTGACCTATTAAAAGAAATAGGATGTAAATTCATTGAAGTGAAACTAGATAGACATGGAAAAAATCCATTAGATGAACTTAAATTAATTGCATACTATAAAGAACTTATAAAAACGATTAAGCCATTAATTATATTTTCATATACTATTAAACCTAATTTATATGGGGCATTGGCTGCTTCATTTTGTAATGTACCAATAGTAGCAAACATCACTGGACTAGGAAGTGCAGTAGAAAATCCTAGTTTAATGCAAAAAGCTATGATTGGATTATATAAATTAGCATTTAGAAAAGTACAAACTGTATTTGTACAAAATACTGAAAATCAACAATTCTTTATAGATAACAATATATCAGTAGATAAATTAAAACTTTTACCTGGATCAGGAGTTAATCTAAAACAGTTTCATGTTTTGGATTATCCAAATGACGAAAAGATAGAGTTTGTTTTTATTTCTAGAATTATGAAAGAAAAAGGGATTGATTATTATTTAGAAATGGCTAAATACATAAAAGATAAATACCCTCAAACTCATTTCCATATCTGTGGGTTTTGTGAAGAAGAATATCAAGATGTTTTAAGTGAATATGAGGATAAAGGGATTATTACATATCATGGATTAATTATGGATGTAAGAGATGTTTTGTCTTATACACATTGTACAATTCATCCAACGTACTACCCCGAAGGATTAAGTAATGTACTACTTGAATCCTCTGCTTCTGGTAGACCTATCATTACTACAGATAGAAGTGGATGTCGAGAAGTAGTTGATGATGGTGTTAATGGCTATATGATCAAACAAAAGGATACTCAATCATTAATTGATATTGTAGAGAAGTTTATTTCTTTAACTAATGATGAAAGAAAAGAAATGGGATTAGCAGGAAGAAAGAAAGTAGAAAAAGAATTTGATAGGCAAATTGTTGTTGATGCATATTTATCAGAGGTAAGCAAATGAGTATGGTTGTAGATAATCTTCAAATTAGGATTTTACATGTTCTTGGTTCTCTTGATCGTGGTGGTGCTGAGACTATGATAATGAATCTCTATAGAAATATAGACAGATCAAAGGTTCAATTTGATTTTTTAATACATACAGATAGGGAATGTGATTATAACGAAGAAATAAGAAGTATGGGTGGAAAAATATATTCTTTAAAAAGATTTAAAGGATACAATTTATGTCAGTATATCAAACAATTTAAAGATTTCTTTATAAAACATCCAGAATATGAAATAATTCATGGTCATATGAGAAGTACCGCTTCTATTTATTTAAAGATTGCTAAAAGCATGGGTAGATACACCATTGCTCATAGTCATAATACATCATCTGGAAATGGAATATCAGCTTTAGGAAAAAATTTAATTCAACTTCCCTTGAGGTATATTGCAGATTATTATTTTGCGTGTTCTATCGAGGCAGGTGAATGGCTTTTTGGAAAAAAAATTATAAAAAGTGATAAATTTTATATTTTGAAAAATGCAATAGATATGGGAGCATTTGTATTCAATCAAAATATTAGAGATTTAAAGAGAAAAGAGTTAGGGTTTGAAGATTTTTTTATAATTGGAAATGTTGGTAGATTTCATGAACAAAAGAATCATTATTTTACATTAAATCTTTTTAATGAATTTTTAAAAGAAGAACTGAATTCAAAGTTAGTCTTAGTTGGAGAAGGTGAACTAAAATCGGAAATAAAAAAATATGCTGATGAGCTAGAAATAAATGATAAAGTAATTTTTTTAGATTCTCGCTCAGATATAAATGAACTGATGATGTCTTTTGACGTATTTATTTTTCCATCAAAATATGAGGGACTAGGAATTGTCGCTATAGAAGCACAGTCTTCTTCTTTACCAACTTTATGCTCTGATAATGTACCTAGAGAAGTAAAAATTACAGATATTATTAGATTTATAAGTTTGGATGATATGAGCAAATGGATTAAAGAACTAAAAAAAATAAAGAATAGTAAAAGAAAAATTATTAAAAAAGAAGATGTAGTAAAAACTGGATATGATATTAAATCATCTAGTGCTTTTTTATTCAAGTTTTATGTGAATATTTATAAAAATAAATTTTGACAAGGAGGTAATACATGAATATTTGTGGAGTTGTAGTTTTTTTTAATCCAAGTGATTCTTGTATTAGCAATATAGATAGTTATATTGATCATCTAGATAAAATAATCATTGTCGATAATTCTATTAATGATAATATGAATTTATTTGAAAACAAAGATTTTAGTTACATGAAAAAAATTCAATATATACCACTATATGATAATAAGGGACTTGCTGTAGCTTTAAATGTCGGATGCAGGAAAGCGGCGCAATTAGATTATGAATATGTTTTAACAATGGATCAAGATTCCTATTTTGATAGTGGTGCACTACAAAAAATGATGAATTTTGCTAAAAATGATGTAGATAAAAAATATGCAATCGTTTCTCCTAATGTTAGGTCACTATATTATGATGGATTAGAAGAAAAAGAAGCATATATTCAATTTGATACAGATAAGAATACTATAAAGAATTGGACTATGACATCAGGGAGTTTAATGCATTTAAATAGTTTTATAGAAATTGGTGGCTTTGATGAAAAAATGTTCATAGCTCATTTAGATATTGATTTGGGTATTAAAATCCATGAAATAAATAAAAGTATTATTGTAATTCATGATTCTATTTTAAATCAACATTTTGGTAATTCAAAACCTAAAAAAATATTATGGAAAACTGTTCATCCATCTTATGCTAATCCTGTTAGAACATACTACTTGTTTAGAAATCAAAAGTATTTAGAAAATAAGTACGGAAAAGACGCAAAGAAATATATTGGAGTATCGCTTTGGAAATTCTTCATTAAGATAACATTATTTGAAGATAGAAAAAGAGAAAAATATAAAATGATGATGCGTGGGATTAGAGATTCAAAAAAACAAGTTATGGGTAAATATGATGAAGGTAGGTATAAATAGTGAAAGAATTAACAGTTTTAACTCCTACTTACAATAGAGCAAAACTATTAAATAAATGTTATGAGACTTTATGTAAACAAACTAATAAGGAGTTTATTTGGTTAATTATAGATGATGGTAGTATTGATGATACTGAAAAAGTTGTAGCAAAATGGATGACAGAGAATAAGATTGAAATTAAATATTATAAGAAATCAAATGGTGGAAAGCATAGAGCAGTAAATTATGGAGCAACATTTGTAGATACTAAATTGACAATTATATTGGATAGCGATGACTATTTAATAACTACAGCAATACAGGATATATATAATTTATATAATTTAAGTAAAAATGAAAAAAATATATGCGGTTTCACCTTTTTGAAGAAATATCCAGATGAAAGCTTGATGGGCGATAGATTTCCAAATAATGGGAGGTACAATTTTATAAAATGGCGTGTAAATGGTGTTGTCACTGGTGATCAATGCGATGTAGTTTACAGTAAATATCTAAAAGAATATCCTTTTTCAGAGTATGATGGTGAAAAATATATTGGTGAAAGTACATTGTGGATAAAACTAGGTCAAAAATACGACATGATATGTGAAAATAAAGCGATATATGTTGCTGAATATTTAGAAGGCGGACTAACTAAAAATGGTAGAATAGTCAGATTAAAATCTCCAAATGGCGGAATGGAATATGCTAATTTATGTTTAATAAAACGGAGTTCGATAAAAAGAAAGATAAAATATGCTCCAATATATGTTGCGTATGGACTTTTATCAAAAAAAGGAATTTTAGAAATTATTAAAGAAGCAAATACAAAAATCAATGTTTTGCTAGCTTTTCCAGTAGGAATTTATTTAAGAAAAAAATGGAGAAGAGAATATAAACTATGATTTATTATATTTCAATGGCAACATTAATGTTTTTTGGATATTTTGTTAAAAACAGAAGGAGTTATTATATATTTTTAATTGTTATTTTATTCGCTTTTACAGCATTTAGAAATATTAATTTAGGTGGTTCTGATGCGATTTCTTATCAAGCTTTTTTTAGAGATACACCTGTACTTGGCGATTTTTTTCAAAATTTAGGATCTTATAGATATGAGAATGGTTTTGCATTTGTTAATAGCTTATCAAAAAGTATTTCAAATAATTATCTAGTATATCAAATATTATATACGTTCATAAGTACGATTTTACTGGTACGATTAATTAGTCATTTAGATATGACATATAAAGAAAAGTGCTTATTTTTATTTACATATTTTTGTTTTAGATATTTTTTAAATTCTTTTGTACTACTTAGACAAAATATTGCAAATTTAATAATATGGAACTTAATCGTTGATAATTGGGATGGAATAAAGAAAACTGCCATATCTATATATATTTCTACTTTATTTCATGTTACGTCAATGTTTAATTTTATTGTATGGCCTTTATTATTAAAATTGCAAAAAATTAATAAAAAATATATTTTCATTGGAACAATAATACTATCTCTATTTTTGCTATTTGCAGGTTCAAATATAATTAATACTGGTATAAATTATTTTGTTAGATTAGTAGGACCCAAGTATAGTAAATATATTATTGAAAATGGAGAAACAGTTCGTGGCTTTAATTTTATTTATTACATTATCAGATTTGTAATTATTACCTTATTTTACATTTTCTATGACAAAATTAATTATGACAAGAAAGATATTTTATTTTATTGTGGATGTGTAGCAATTGTTGTTGGGTCAATCGATGTTGAGATATTCACAAGAATGATGGAATATTATATGATTGCTTTTTATATAATGTGTACAGTTATATTTAGAGCATTTACACGTGAAGAAAAAAGTATATTGATTTTTATATTTTTTATTTTAATGATGATCATATTAATTAGAAGTTTATATACAACTTCAGGCGGGTTATTTTTAGACTATAGTTTTTTAATTAGAAAATTCATATAGAAGATTTTGGCTTTTTATTTTAAGAGGATAACGTATATTAGAAGATAATGTAGTATTGGGTAACAAAAAGTATTTGTAACAGGTGTAGCTGGATTTATAGAATCTAAATATTATTAAAGGAATTTAATAGTACTAGAGCAATCAAATAATCTAGTTTTTGGGAATTAATAAATTATAATCTATACATGATTAGAGGAGAAAAAATGAATAAAATAGCTATAATTATACCATATTTTGGTAGTCTGCCTAATTATTATGACGTATGGAAAAAATCAGTCATAAAAAATGAAACAATTGATTTTTATTTAGTTACGGATATTAAGAATATAAAAAATGAAAAAAATATTCATGTAATATATACTACTTTACAAGAATTAAAAGACAAAATATCAATGATGCTTAAATTAGAAGTTTCATTAGAAGTACCATATAAATTGTGTGACTATAGACCAGCATATGGTGAAATATTTAGGGACATTTTAAATGAATATGATTTTTGGGGATATTGTGACATGGATTTAGTATTTGGCAATATCAGAGAATTTATTACGGATGAAATTTTAAATAAAAATGAGCGAATTCTTTTATTAGGACATTTGTCATTGTTTAAAAATACAACTAAAATGAATAATTTATATAAAGATAATGGTACATATCCAGAAAAGAATTATATAGAAGTTTTTCAAACACCGGATTCATGGTATTTTGACGAGTTTGGTGGAATGTATACAAAATGTTTGAGAAATTCAATTAATCTATTTAATAATGCACCGATTGCTAATCTTCTACCAGTGTATCCTTTTTTTGAATACCATGGTAAACCGGTTATAATAGAATGGAATAATGGAAAGTGTTTTGCTATCAGTGATACTGACAAAGTAGAGTTATTATATGCGCATTTTAGTAAAAGAAAGTTTAAAATAAAAACTAGTTCTGATTTTGTAGATGTTATTAGTATACTACCCACTGAAATTAGGTTCGGTGAAAATGCAAATAGAAATGATATTGTTAAAGTTACAAAAAAGAAATTATATAGAATCATGTATTTATATATCAGAAATAAAAATAGTAAAAATTCAATTTATAAGAATATTAATAGATATATTTGGGGCTTTAAAGTTACTAGATATATAAAGCAATGTGAATCTACTTATAAATATTAATATATATTATTTGGTATTTTTGTTTGTATTAAATACGAAGGAAAAATGTTAGAGGTTAATGGTATGTTAAATAATAAAACAGTATTTGTAACAGGTGTAGCTGGATTTATAGGATCTAACTTAGCTAAAAGATTATTAAAAGAGTTTGATGGCATTAAAGTAGTAGGTATTGATAATATGAATGATTATTATGATGTATCTATTAAAGAATGGAGATTAAAGGAATTACAAAGCAATACTTCCTTTACTTTTTTTAAGGGAAGTATTGCAGATAAAGAAATAATTAATAATATTTTTGAAGAATATAAACCAAGTGTAGTAGTAAACCTAGCAGCACAAGCAGGAGTTAGATATTCAATAACTAATCCTGATGCTTATATAGAAGCTAACTTAATTGGATTCTATAATATCTTAGAAGCTTGTCGACATAATGAAGTAGAACATCTAGTATATGCATCTAGTTCAAGTGTATATGGATCTAATAAAAAAGTACCATATAGTACAGAAGATAAAGTAGATAATCCAGTAAGCTTATATGCAGCAACAAAGAAAAGTAATGAATTAATGGCACATGCTTATAGTAAACTATATAATATACCTTCAACTGGTCTTAGATTCTTTACAGTATATGGACCAGCCGGAAGACCAGATATGGCTTACTTTGGATTTACAAATAAACTAAGAAACAATGAAACAATTAAGATATTTAACTATGGTAATTGTAAAAGAGATTTTACCTATATTGATGATATAGTAGAAGGAATAATAAGAGTAATGAAAAATGTTCCTGAAAAGAAAATAGGAGAAGATGGTTTACCTGTACCACCCTATAGTGTTTATAACATTGGTAATAACCATCCTGAAAACTTATTAGACTTCGTATATATTTTACAGCAAGAATTAATTAGTGCCGGAGTACTACCAAGTGATTATGATTTTGAATCACATAAAGAATTGGTTGCAATGCAACCAGGAGATGTACCAGTAACATATGCAGACACTACTCCATTAGAACAAGATTTTGGATTTAAACCAAATACATCATTAAGATATGGACTTAGAAGTTTCGCGAAATGGTATAAAGAATTTTATATTGGAGATGAGTAATATGAAAATTGCAGTAGCAGGAACAGGATATGTAGGATTAAGTATCGCTACATTATTAGCACAACATCATGAAGTGATGGCTATAGATATTATTGAAGAAAAAGTTAATATGATTAACAATAGAAAGTCTCCAATTCAGGATAATGAAATTGAGGCTTTTTTAAGTACAAAAAATTTAAATCTAGTAGCTACATTAAATGCTAAAGAAGCATACAGTGATGCTGAATTTGTAGTGATTGCAGCACCTACAAACTATGATTCAAAGAAGAACTTCTTTGATACTAGTGCAGTAGAAGCAGTAATTAAGTTAGTAATGGAATATAATCCAGAAGCTGTCATGATTATTAAGAGTACTATCCCTGTAGGATATACTCAAAGTATTAGAGAAAAAACAGGATCTAAGAATATTATCTTCTCTCCTGAATTTTTAAGAGAATCAAAAGCGTTATATGATAATCTTTATCCATCTAGAATTATTGTTGGAACAGATATGAATGATCCTAGATTAGTAGAAGCTGCAAATACTTTTGCAGGTCTACTGCAAGAAGGAGCCATAAAAGAAGATATTGAAACATTAATTATGGGATATACAGAGGCAGAAGCAGTAAAGCTGTTTGCTAATACTTATTTAGCCTTAAGAGTGTCATACTTTAATGAATTAGATACATATGCAGAAATGAAAGGTTTAGATACTAAGCAAATCATTAATGGTGTATGTCTAGATCCTAGAATTGGTTCACATTATAATAACCCGTCATTTGGATATGGTGGATATTGTTTACCAAAAGATACTAAACAATTACTAGCTAACTATCAGGATGTACCACAAGAAATGATGAGTGCGATAGTAGCTAGTAATAAAACCAGAAAAGATTTTATTGCTGATAGAGTATTAGAAATTGCTGGAGCATATGAAGCTAATGATTCATGGGATCAATCAAAAGAAAAAAATGTAGTTATTGGAGTTTATAGATTAACAATGAAATCTAACTCTGATAACTTTAGACAATCATCAATTCAAGGTGTAATGAAACGTATTAAAGCAAAAGGTGCTGAATTAATTATTTATGAACCAACATTAAAAGATGGAGAAACCTTCTTTGGAAGCAAAGTAGTAAATAACTTAGAAGAATTTAAAAAACAATCGCAAGCAATCATAGCTAATAGATATGACAGTTACTTAGATGATGTAGAAGATAGAGTATATACAAGGGATTTATTCAGAAGAGACTAGGTGAGGAGATTTAGAATGAAAATTATTGCATTTTATTTACCACAATTTCATGAAGTTAAAGAAAATAATGAATGGTGGGGAGAAGGATTTACAGAATGGACAAATGTAAAATCATCAAAGCCAACATTCAAAGGGCACAATATGCCTAGAGTACCATTGAATAAAAATTATTATAATTTAACTGATAATTCAACTTTACGTTGGCAGGCTGATTTAGCAAAGAAATATGGCATATATGGTTTTGCATATTATCATTATTGGTCAGAGGGAAACATGTTATTAGAAAAACCAGCAGAGATTATGTTGGAAGATAAGAGTATCGATTTACCATTTTGCTTTAGTTGGGCAAACCATACCTGGACTAGAGTCTGGGCAGATAAAACTAATGAATTATTATGGGAGCAAAAATATGGAGATGAAAAAGATTGGGAAAAACATTTTAATTATCTGCTACCTTTTTTTAAAGATGAAAGATATATACGTATTGATAATAAACCGTTGATGATTTTGTATAATCCAAAAGGTGTAAAAGAATACCCTAAAATGATTAAACTTTGGCAAAAACTAGCTTTAGATAATGGATTGGACGGGATATATTTTCTACATCAACAAAATGAATTCGATCATAATGAAGGTAATAGTAATGGTTTATATGAAGGTGGGATAGAGTTTCAAATGAATAGAGCTGTAACTGAATATATCTCTAAAAGTATCACGTTTTTATTAGAAAGAGTGTTAAATAGAGTGGCAGATAGAATACCATTACTGAGATGCAAAGCAACAACTATGCATTATAGTTATGATGATATTTGGAAAATAGTACTTAATCAAGATCCTAAAGGTAATGATTGGTATCCAGGTGCTTTTGTTGATTGGGATAATACACCAAGAAGAAAAAACAGAGGACAATTATGTACAGATGTAACACCTGAAAAGTTTCAATACTATTTAACCAAACAAATTAAAAGGGCAAAAGAAATATACAACAAGGAATATTTGTTTATGTTTGCATGGAATGAATGGGGAGAATCTGGATATTTAGAACCAGATGAAAAGTTTGGTTATGCTATGCTGGAAGCAATAAGAAATGCTTTGAAGAAAAGTGGTGTAAAAATTGAGAATTAATATTGTTGTGCCTAGTACTGTATTAGGTGGAGGATTAAGAGTAATTTTCACTTATGCTAATTATTTTGTAGATAAGGGTCATGATGTAATTGTATATATACCCAAACTGTTTTCATGGTGTGATATTGACAATGAAAAAATAAATTATAAAACGAGTTTGGCAAATACATTTAAAAGGAGAACAAAAATAGCATGGTTTGATAATAAATTTGATGTGAAACTAGTTTTAAAAATAAATGATAGATGCATTAGAGATGCTGATGTAACAATCGCAACAGCATGGTTTACTGCTAGAAATGTAAACATTTTCGTTCAACTAAAGAACATGTATAAACACGAGTAATAGATCAACTGTTACTCGTGTTTTTTTTTGCACGAAAATGTTTAGATTTTTATGATGAAGTATTGAGTAACAAAAAAATCATTTTACTTCAATGATATTTTAGAACTAGAAACAGGGTTCATAGCCAAAATGCTAGTTCTTTTTATATAAAAAATTAAAATGGGGAAGTTAAGAATATAAAAATCAAAGAATGAGAACGGATTAAATTTAAATGATCAGTTGAATTGATCTTTTTACAGACCGATAATAGCATCTAATCTGTCGATGAATTGATTTTTTTATGGGGAAAGTATCATTTTATTGATATTTTTTTGGTGGGCAAAAAAGTAGGTGAGATAGAAAAATAGGTCATGTATTAAAAAATGAAGGGAGATAACTAATATGAAAAAGTTAAAAAAGATCATTGCATTAGTACTTACGGTAGGGCTAACTTTCCAATGCTTAACTATTAATGGTTTTGCATATGATGAAAATGTTGATAGTGAGACTGATAGTATTGCTTTGCAGACAAAAGCAACAGAAACATGGAAGAAAGAATACAAAAATACAGTTAATTTAATTGTTGAAGGTGAAATTCATGGAAACATTGTTAATCAAACTACCACTGCATTTCAAACTGTAGAAGGAACCAAAGATAGTGGTATTTTAGGTAAGTATAATACTACTAAAAATAAGCAATCCACTGCATCTATTTCAATTGAACCTGATAATGGGTATTCAGTTGAAATAGTAAGTAGTAGTTATGGTAGTAGTTCACTCTTAGTAGGATTAAATAATAAGATTTTTAATGCTAGAGATTATATATCTATTGATGATAACAATCTAGCTATTACTATTAATTCATTAAATTTAAATGTGCCAAACAATTCTCTATTGAAGGCTAATGATAGTTTTGAATTGAAAAGTAATATTACAATCAAATTTGTAAGGGAACAAGTGATCTTCACTCGAACTGTTAGTGAGTTTGGAGCAATCGAACCAGCTGAAGAAGGAAAATCTTTTGAAAATAACCAATATAGAGTAGAAAAAAATGCTCAAACAACAAGTTTTAAAGCGGTTGCTGATAATAATTATAGACTGGAAAAAGTATATGTTGATGGGGTAGAAACATCATTTGATGAAAATGGTATATTTAATGTTAATAATGGTAAAAATGTAACATTAAGTGCTGAATATGTGGAAAAAGATGAGTCAGAGATTCAAGTAAAGAAGGATATAACTTGGCGTTACACTACTGATTTCAGCGCTATTAAAAATACAATATATGATTGTATTGATTTGAAAAATTCAAATTTAGACAGCGATGCTACTGTTGATGATTTTGAATATTTTTACAAATATAGTTTAACATCATTAGTAAATGATGTTTTAGGAATTACATTACCTGCCTTAGATAAATTTGATCAAAATATTTGGATTAAATTAGGTAGTGATGCTTCGATTGAAAGTATTTTAAATGATAATATTAGTAATTCTTTCAATCTTGAAATTATAAAAGGGCTTTTAAAAGCGGCTGGTGCTGATTTAACTGAGCAATTAACAGTGCTCCCAGTTGGTGAAGGGACAATTAAAATTGCTTATATAGGTGATAAAGACTACAAACCATCAGAAAAAGAATTTTCTGTGAATATTATTAAAGGAAAAGTAAAAATAAAAGTCAATAGTACGACAATTGACTATGGTGAAATAATTCCTAACAACTTGGTTGTAACTGATCCAACTGGAGTTAATAAATTTGTTTTATATTTAGGAATTGATACCGATGTAACTGGTTATGCAAGTTTAGTATTACCAAATGGTTTGGCATATGATGTATTAGGGAAGCTATTTCCGAATGGATTTACAGTAAATGATTTAACTAAAGTATTAGAAGTATTAAATCTTGGAATTAATTCTGATGTTATTGATAAGTTATTAAATGAGCTTCCAGATAGTGTGAAGAATTTTAAGGTTGAAATCAATAAACAACCGCAAAATGCTGGTTTATACACTGTTGCAGGAATAACTGCAGATAGTAATTATAATACTGCATTTGGACTAGGAACTTTATTAATTAAACAAAATAATACTGAGCTAACTTTAAAATTTAATCAAGAGATTAAAGGCAGCATAGTATACAGTGATAGATACAATTTCAATTTTGGTGGTAAATTGTACAATAAAGAAGGTACTGTTGTTGATGGGATTCAAGTTAGAACACTATATACAGGTTTTTCTAGTGATGGTAAGTATCACACTAATACAAAACCAATTTTAGAACCAGGTGTATATACTGAAACAGTATATACTTTAGGGAGTAATTATGCAGTAAAACCAATTACTCGTGTGTATACAATTAGAAAAGAAACAGTACAAATTAAGTTTGATAATTATTTAAATGTGGAAACATATGATGGTACATCAAAATCATTAATTGGAAAAGTTTATGATAAATCGGGTAACGCTTTTATTGATGCTAAATTAGTATATAAAGGTGTTGATAATAGTTATAATAGTACTATCCCCCCAACTGCAGCTGGTCGATATCGTGTTGTAGCGTCATATAGTGGTGATGATACACATTATGCGGCAATACCGAAAGTAGCTTCTTTAGTTATTAAAAAGGCTGATAAAGCAATTGTAACTGTTAATGATATAAATAATAATTATGGTGAAGAATACAAATATTCATATTCTTTAGAGGGTGTAGTAGCACGCGATATTGATACATTAGTATCATCGATTGTTTGTGTTACAGATAACAATGAAAATGTAGGGAATCATAAAATAAAGGCAATTATCAATGAAGATGTAGCTAAAAACTACAAAGAAGTAGTAGTTGTAAAAGGAAAGCATACAATTACACCTAAAGCTATAAATATTAATATTGATAACATTAATACGACATATGGTGATGATGAAAAAGTATTAACATTTTCACTAGCAGTGGATAGTACTTTAGCTTATGGTGATACATTGGCGGATTTAGGAATCACTTTAGAACGTGAATCGGGAAATGATGTAGGTGAATATAAGATTACTGGTGATGCAAGTAATGAAAACTATGATGTAACATTTACGGATGGTACATATACTATAGCTAGTAAAAAAGTGCAGCTAATAATCGATGATAAAATGAAGGTTGAAGGAGAAATTGATCCAGAATTTACTTATAATATTATAGGATTGGTTAATGGAGATATATTTACTGTTGAGTTAACTAGAGAACCAGGTGAAAAAGCAGGAAAATATGTAATCAATGGTAAAGTCGAAGGGGCCAATAATTATAATTTAGAAATTGTTACTGGTACTTTAACGGTCAACGCTAAAACCGCCCTACCTGTTAAACCTGTAGATAAGGGAACCCCAACCGGTGATAACGTAGATTTAAATACTTTGATAGCATTGGCAGGAATTAGTGCCTTACTATTGTTAATTATTTTAAGAAAAATACATAGTTTAAATAAATAGCTATTATATGAAATTCCCCACTAAAAAATGATATGATCCCTCTAAAGTAGACAATGTAAATAAAACATTGTTTACGAAAGGAGGGATCAAAATAGTGGGGAATATTATTTTATTATTGAACTTATGGATATATTTATAAGTATAATACTAAAATAATTAAATTATAAATCATATAAAAACTTAATATCAACTTTACTAAAAGTGACTTTTAATCCTCTTTGATAAAGATATAATGGAATAAAAATAAGGAGTGATAACAATGTCATTGGTAAAGAATATGGATAATTGGAGTGATATGTCTAAATTAGATTTATTATACAAATTTTCAATAATAAAGTATCTTCGGTATTTCATTATTCCAGAATTGTTTGGCTTAAGCATCTTGGTAATTGCGTCAATAAAAATAAGAGGAATATTTATATTTATAATTATTGTAGTTATAATGATGTTGTATCAAATTAATAAAATAAGTCAGTCTTTTATCAAAGAAAAAGCAGGTAAATTGATTTATCGTCAAAAAACAAGTTTTTTTAGATCATTAAGAAATTTCGATGAATATACATATAGTGATTATTACATTAGAAAAATAAAAAAAGTTAAATCATTTTTTAATTATTATGTTATTAACGGGGAAATTGTTAAACGTAGTTTTATTGCTTATATGGATGATGATGAAATTTGTATAGATGAAAAATATTGTACAGTATTAAAAATTCCTAAAGCATATCACGGTTTAGATAAATTAAGAGATTTTTAAGAAATGGGCTAAGGCCTGTTTTTGTGTATATAAAAAACGGATTTTAATCCGTTTTAAAATAAATATTTTAATGTTTTAATTGTTTTTGATAGATATGTTGATTTAGAAGCATTAGTGTCACTATAAACATCATAGGTAGCAATTGTTTTGCCATCAACAATGACATCTAATGTGCCAATAACATCACCTTGTTTAACCGGTAAGAAATTTTCTTTATAGTTTACTTTAGTAGAAACTTTAGCATCAGCGCTTTTTGCTTTAGTATATACTATATCTTTCTTACATTTGACATCAATAGTCAGGTTATCCATTTTATCAACTAGATGCTGTTCAATTAAAGTATCTTTTTTAAAAATGGTAACTTGCTTATAATTATTAAAACCATAATCCAGTAAACTACACATTTCTTCATTTCTTGTTTTTGGAGCTGTTTCTTTCATTAGGACACCAATAATTCTTTGACCATCACGCTGTGCAGTGGTAACTAAGCAATAACCAGCTTCTTTTGTATATCCAGTTTTTAGACCATCAACACCATTATATAACTTTAACAATTTATTAGTATTGACTAGCCAAAAGCTTTGTTTCGTATCTTCACGAATATAACTATCATACAATGACGTTACAGCAAATAAGTCTTCACCGCCGATTTCAATTAGATAGGCAGCCATTATTGCTAAATCATGAGCACAAGTGTAGTGATCGGGATCATGTAGACCGGTTGCATTTTTAAAATGAGTATTCTTTAAACCTAATTTTTTAGCCTTATCATTCATCATCTCTACAAACTTATTAATACTTCCAGCAATATGTTCAGCTACTGCCACACTAGCATCATTAGCACTAGCGATAGCAATTGATTTAAACATATCTTTTAAAGATAAACTTTCACCAACTTCCAAGTAAACTTGACTTCCGCCCATACTAGCTGCATATTTTGAAGTAGTAATTTCATCATCAAATGATATTTTTTTATTTCGTAGGGCCTCAAACATTAAAATCATTGTCATGATCTTAGTTGTTGAAGCAGGATAAAGCTTTTCTTCAGCATTTTTATCGTAGAGAATTTGCCGTGAATTTGCCTCAATCAAGATTGCAGACTTTGCATTAGGAGTAACATCATTGTCCAATGCTTGAACTCTAGAGATTGGTAGTAAGCATACTACCAGTAGGGTTATTAGTAATTTTTTCATCAATTTTATCGCCTCCCTAATTAATATGTCCAAGTTTGATAAAAATACATCTAGTAGTTATGAAATTTGTTTATGACTACTTTTTTTGTATGCTTTCTTCTAGTTTTGTCGAAACCATTTCATCATTATTTTAAAAGATGTAAGATACAAACGAGGAGATGAAATAATGGAAAATAAGATTGAATACAAGATATTAGATGATAAAGTTATCGTCTATTTTTATGGCGAACTTAGCTGCAGTAATGTTGTTAAATATCGCAGCTTACTAAATAGTATTTTAGATAAGGGCAATGGACCTGTCTATTTTGATTTTTTACATACTAATTTTATTGATAGTTCAGGCATTGGATTAGTTTTAGGACGTTATAATCAATTGAAATTAGATGATCGCCAATTATATTTAGCAAATTTATCAAAAACATCTTATAAAGTTTTTGAATTATCAGGAATGTTTGATTTGATGGAATATGTAGAGGAGGTAAAAGGATAATGAACCAGATGGAGTTAAGTTTTAACGCTAGAATTGAAAATGAGCCCTTTGCGCGAACTAGCGTTGCATCATTTATTACCTCATTAAATCCTACAATCGATGAATTAGTTGAAATAAAAACAATCATTAGTGAAGGGGTTAGTAATGCCATTATCCATGGTTATCAAAATAATCCTGAATGTAAGGTAATTATTAAAGTAACAATAGAAGACAATCGTCAAATTAAAATCATTATCCAAGATTATGGAAAAGGAATTGAAGATATTGATGAAGCAAAAATACCTATGTATACCTCATTAAAAGAATTAGAACATGCGGGGATGGGGTTAACCATTATAGAAGCCCTTTGCGATAATTTAGAAATACATTCAACACCGGATTTAGGAACTAAACTAACTATTAAGAAACAATTGAAAGACTCTAACCTTGGCTAAAAGTAATACTATTGAACTGATTGAACAAGCACATCGCGGGGATGATCGTGCTAAAGAATTAGTTGTCAGTCAAAATCTTGGACTAGTTTGGTCAATAGTCCATCGTTTCAAAAATAATTATTATGATAAAGAAGATCTTTTTCAAATTGGATGTATTGGTTTGATGAAAGCTGTTAATAACTTTGATACTAACTATGGGGTACAATTCTCTACATATGCAGTACCAATCATCATGGGTGAAATCAAACGTTATTTTAGAGATGATGGGACAATTAAAGTGAGTCGCTCTTTAAAAGAACTTAATTTAAAAATAAATAAAGCTCGTGAATTACTAACTAATCAAACCGGTCAAGATCCAACAGTTGAACAAATTGCAGCTTATTTAGATGTTGATGTTCAAGATGTTGTTGAGGCAATTGACTCATCTTATTATCCAACCTCATTAAGTGAACCAATTTATGAAAAGGACGGTTCTTCTATTTCAATGGAGGAACGAATTGAAAATAAACATAATAAGATGTGGTTTGAAAAAATTGCATTAGAGATGGAAATTGATAAACTTGATGAAAAAGAGAAGTTAATTCTTTATATGCGTTATCAGCTTGATTTTAATCAAGAGCGAGTCGCTCAGCGTTTAAATATTTCCCAAGTTCAAGTATCAAGATTAGAAAAGAAAATTATTGCAAAATTACGTAGTCATTTAAATGAACAGTAATAAATGTTATGATGTTCATAGGTGATAAAAATGAAAGAGGCTACACAAAGTAAAAAAAGTATTTTATTAGAATATTTAAAAGTAATTGTGCTCACTTTAGTGATTACATATGGAGTATTGTATTTTATTCAAATATCAAGAGTTCAAATGACTTCAATGGTCCCTACATTTAAAGAGGGAAACATTGTTTTGGTAGACAAGGTATTGTATAAAAATAGTAGTCCTCAGCGAAATGATATCGTAATTGTTGATTATAAAGATGCAAATCAAAAAGAGAAGCATATTATCAAACGAGTTATAGCTATTGGTGGAGATCATGTTGAAATTAAAGATAATATAGTATATCTAAATGGCAAAAAACTTGATGAAAACTATGTCAATGGGGTTATGGCTAATAATGAGGATATGTCGATCAATATTCCTGAAGGTAAAGTTTTTGTTATGGGCGATAATCGTAATAATAGTCTTGATTCGCGGCGTTTGGGTTATTTTGATTTCAAAGAAGATGTAGTTGGTAAGGTTTTCTTTACGGTTCCGTTCTCTTAATAAAATTATTATTTAAAAGTAAGTTTTAGCAAAATAGCTAAACTTACTTTTTTTTTAAAATTAAATTATCGTAAAATAACATAGTTACTTGATTGAACAACAAAAAGTGTTATAATGACTTCAGGTGATAAAATGGAAGAGGCTATACAAAGCAAAAAGAGTATTTTATTGGAATACTTAAAGGTTATTGTAATTACTTTAATAGTTACATATGGTATATTATATTTTGTTCAAATATCTAGGGTTTATGGAACGTCGATGATACCAACTTATCATGAGGGTAACATTGTTTTAGTTGATAAGGTATTTTATAAAAATAAAGAACCAAAACGTAATGATATTATTGTTGTTGATTATGTTGATGCTGCTAAAAAGGAAACTTATATTATTAAACGTGTAATTGGAATTGGTGGCGATCATATTGATATTAAAGATAATCAAGTTTATTTAAATGGTAAATTACTAGAAGAAGACTACATTAATGGGGTTATGACTAATAATGAAGATATGTCGATCGATATCCCTGAAGGTAAAGTTTTTGTTATGGGCGATAATCGTAATAATAGTCTTGATTCACGACGATTAGGTTATTTTGATTTTGATGAAGATGTGATTGGCAAAGTTTTCTTTACAGTTCCTTTCTTTTAAATTAATTAGGTCTTAACGACCTTTTTTATTTTAGAAAGAAAATTAACTTTTTTTATAATAAGTATTGTATACAATGTGCCTTTTGTGTTAAAATGACAAAAATCAATAAGTGGGGGAAGTAGCTTGTTGAAGAAAGAAAGGGTGGTAAAATGAGTTATAAATTTAAAATTACTCGCGGGAACGCGATCTTAAACTTTTCTGAAGAATATTGCCAATCTCGTTGTCAATTAATCGAAAGTGAATCTTTTGCACGAGTTTTAAAAGGATTCGTTCACGAAGGAAAAAGAAAAGAAAATACTACTTATACTTATTTAAGAGAAGTAAAAAGTGAGAGTGTGGAAATTGTTAGTGATTTAAGAACAATTTTTAAATTGTTATTAGTGATGTCTGTTGAAGAAGTTCTATCTTCATATCCACATTTATCAGGATATTTTAGAGATCGTGATGAATTTGTAAAAGTAATTGAGGAAGTATATCTTTTCTGGAGAAAATTACAACGTTATAGTGTTGTATATAATGAAAATACAAGTAGAGGATATCAAAATGTTCAGTTCGGAGATGCTCAAGCTAAGTTTGAAGAATTAGTTTTATCAGTATACCGTACTATTGAAGAAACAGCTTTGGGATATCGTCATCATGTATACCGTCAAATTACTGCGGGGGTTAATGCAGGTTTAAGAGTAACAAATATGCGTTCATTCTTACCTTATGAATATCGTAATTTAGATGATATTCCATTTATTGAAACCGTAATTATTCATCCACCATTCATTACTTATTCTAAGCGGAATAAACGTGATGGGGTATTCCCAGAAACAAAACATAATCCAATCGAAGATTTGAAATTTGATTCTGAACAATGGTTCTGTTATCCAGCTAAAGTTGGAGATTTATTAGCATTTGTATATTTCAATGTAGCATTTATGGCTCAAGGGGTTGCTTTATGTAACTTATTTGAATTAGCAAGTGAAGAAGAATATCGTAATCGTAAACCAGATATCATCTATGTATACGGTTATGAAGATGGTAAGATGAATCAAAGTTTCTATCAAGATGATGAAAATGATATGATGGTAGCATTATTATCAGCAAGTGATGATTTTGATTACTTTGGTTATATGAAAAAAATGATGTTAACTTTACACAATGTTCGTAAGATCAATCAACGTCAATTACCTATCCATGGAGCGATGGTTAAAATTACGTTACATTCTGGTGAAGTTAAAAATATAGTAGTTATGGGTGACAGTGGCGCTGGTAAATCAGAAACAATTGAACAAATTAAAGTATTTGGAGCAGCTTATATCCGTGATTTAGTAACTGTATATGATGATATGGGTGTTCTATTATTAGACGAAGAAGGTAAAGTTAAAACTTCTGGTACAGAAATTGGAGCATTTGTACGACTTGATGATTTAGATGCAGGGTATAGTTTTAAAGAATTAGACCGTTCTGTTTTTATGAATCCAGATAAAGTAAATGCGCGAATCGTAATACCAATCACTGATTATAAAGATGTTGTTGCGCATCATGATGTTGACTTCTTCCTATATGCAAATAACTATGAAGAGGGTGGCGAATCATTAAGTTTCTTTGATGATGTAAATAGTGCTTTAGATGTATTTAGAGCAGGAAATCGTATGGCTAAAGGAACTACTACTGAATACGGTTTAGTAGGCAGCTATTTTGCTAATCCATTTGGACCAGTACAACGTGAAGAACAAACTGAAGTTATTTTAGTTGATTATTTCAATAGAATGTTTAAACAAGGGGTTAAAGTAGGACAATTAAGAACACGTTTAGGAATTAAAGGAAACGAACATAAAGGTCCTCAAGAAGCAGCTACGGCAATTCTTAAATATATTACTGGTGAAGATGAATTAAAACAATTAGAAGAAGAATAAATCTTAGATAAATGGTACATCCCGTGTCTGCTTGACGAGGGATGTACCACGATACTAAGATTTTTTTGTTTATCCTCACGGAGCAGTTCTTTTTTTTATAAGGGTGAATATGGTTTGATGAGGGGATCAAAGTGAAAAAGTATAAACTACTTCTAATTATTTTAGTTCTAGTTATTACCTTGATAATATTATCAATTAAACCAACTAATCAAATCGTTTTATACAACTATCATCCTGTCATTGAAATATCTAATAAATTCGATCCTCAGGCTAATATTCAAAAAGTTATTGGCGGCTCAATTAGTGACGTTAATGTAGATACTAGTAAGATTGATTTTAGTAAAGTCGGTAAATATCCGATTACGTATATTTATAATAACATCAAAACTACGATTACGATTGAACTTCAGGATACTTTAAAGCCAAATGTTGAAGTACAGGAAGTTACTGTTGATCTTGGAATGAAGATAACTGCTCGGGATGTAGTAAAAGATATTTATGATAATTCTCGGACAACAGTTAAATTCAAAAAAGATTATCAATTTGATCATGTAGGGGATTACGAAGTTGAAGTATCGATATGTCGGGCTAACAGTAACTGTGTAACCAAAAAAACACTCGTGCATGTGTTACCTAAAGATACGACTCCGCCAGAAATATTAGGAATTCGTAATTTAAGTGTTTTAAAAGATAGTGATATTGATCTTCTATCAAGTGTCAGTGTTAAAGACAATCAAGATGATAATCCAACTTTAACAATTGATAGTTCTAATTTGGACATTTCTAAAGTAGGTGATTATCAAATTGTATATTTTGCTAAAGATCGTTCTGGGAATATGACAAAAGAAACATGTATTGTTAGCGTTGTTGAAAATAAGACAATAGGAAGTTTTGAGCCTAGTGATGAGAAGGTAGTATATTTAACATTTGATGATGGTCCATCGATGAACACCCAAAAGGTTTTAGATATTTTAGCGGTTTACGATGCTAAAGCAACTTTTTTTGTAACAGGAACCAATGAAAATTATTATGATTTAATAAAAAAAGCTCATGACCAAGGTCATACGATTGGATTACACACTTATATTCATGAATATGATCAAATATATAACTCGTCATCAGCATATTTTTCAGATTTAAAAAAAATTGAAGATCTTGTATATAGTCAAATTGGAAGTGTGCCTAAATATATTCGTTTTCCTGGTGGCAGTAGTAATCAGGTTTCTAAGAAATACTGTCATAAGATTATGAGTAAATTGACTAAAGAAGTAGTAAATCGCGGTTATCAATATTACGATTGGAATGAGGATAGTGAAGATGGCTCGGGACAATTATCAGTAAAACAATTGATTAAAAATGCTACAGCATCGACTGAGAAAAATATTATGTTATTGTTTCATGATGCTAATGGAAAAGAGAATTCTTTAAAAGCAATTGGGCCTGTAATTCAATATTACCAAAATAAAGGTTACGTATTTAAAGGAATAGATGATAGTTCTTTTGTCGTACACCATAGTGTAAATAATTAGAATTCCTAAAGGAATTCTTTTTTGTTTTAAACATATACTGTATTGGTGATTAGATGAAAGAAAAATTAATTAAATATAGTTATTATTTGATGATAATAATTATGATTGTAATAGCTACATATGTGTTAATAAACTGGCTGATTCCGCTTTTTTTTAGTTGCTTGATTGTTTTGGTACTGCAGCCGCTATTAGCTAAAGAAATTAAATTATTAAAGATTGAAAATATTTTTCTTTCAAAATGTTTGATTGTATTTAATTATCTTCTTTTTATTGGTGTAATTATTGCCATGATTATATTTGCTGTAATTCAAATATACACGGTATTAGAGTTATTGCCTAATTATCTTGAAAATTTATATCAGTTATTTAGTCAAAACCATTATATAATTGATGCAACAAAGTACTTAGATGTTATTTACAGTGGATCAATGAGCATAGTTGAAAGTATTTCTACTGGCTTTATTACTGGTTTAATTGCTTTTATTATGAAAATACCAAGTATTTTATTTGATTTAATATTTGTTGTTATTACTTCATTATTTATTCTTCTAGATTATTCTAGAATTGAAAGACTGGTAGTTAAACGATATGAAATGGTGGCACTTATAATAGATACAATTAAAGAAGTATTAAGTAATTTATTTAAAGCTTATTTTATAATTATGATCATTACGTTTGGAGAATTATGGCTAGGATTTAAAATAATAGGGATTAATCATAGTATAATGCTGGCTTGCATAATAGCAATTTTTGATTTTATGCCGGTTTTAGGATTAGATATGATCATGATTCCATGGATCATAATCAGTGCTCTGACAAATAAAATATATCTTGCAGGAGCATTACTTGTTATCTATATGATTATTGTAATAACAAAAAATATTTTGGAACCAAAATTGATTGCTAAAAATCTTGGAGTAACTCCAGTTCTTTCATTAGTTGGGATGTATTTAGGAATGAAAGTTATGGGTGTAATAGGTTTGATTATTGTGCCGACATTATTAATGGTGATTATCCAAATTCTCAAAGTCAAATATCAATTAAAAAATAAGGTAGAGATTCAAAAATCTTAAAGAAGGTAATGTATAAATTATCAGCTTTTTCATATACTTGCTAGTAGGTGAGAAAATGAAAATAGAAAATACAGAACTTAATTTACATCTTAAAGACAGTGACCAGCGCTTGTTTGAAGGATGGTATTTCAAAATTGTTGATTGTAAAATTTCTTTAGCAATTATTGTCGGGATTAGTAAGACAATTGAAAAATCTTGTGCATTTATTCAAACTTTGGATACATATACAAACCAAAGTCAGATGATTGAATATAGTTTAGATGATTTCCAGTGGGGAAAAGATCCCTTTTACATTAGAATTAAAAATAATTTTTTTACTAAAGAACAAATTATTTTGGATCTTGATAATGGGCTAGTTGATATTCAAGGAAACTTGAAAAATAGTCAGTATACTAAACTAGAAACAACATGTTATGCTCCAACGATTATGGGACCTTTTCATTATTTACCATTTTTAGAATGTAATCATGCAATAATAAGTCTGCGACATCATATTACTGGGAGCTTAAAAGTAAATAATCAGAAATTTCAGATAATTGGTGATGGCTATATTGAAAAGGACTGGGGACGTTCATTTCCACAAGATTATTTATGGTTACAATCAAATAGCTGTAAAGAAAAAGAGGCAAGTTTATTTTTATCAATTGCTAAGATTCCACTATTAGCGTGTAGTTTTCAAGGATTGATCATGAACTTATTAGTAGATGATCAACAAATTCGAGTAGCAACTTATTATGGAGCAAGAGTAAAAGATATGTTTACGCGGGAAGGATATCATTATTTAATTATTAGTCAACATCCTCATACATTTTATTTGAAAATAAAAGCAGGACATCGTTTTGAATTAAAATCACCACAATCAGGAAAGATGAATGGTTATGTTGAAGAAAGTCTTAATGCTTTAGCTGTTTTATTAGTTTATAAAAAGAATAAAAAAGTTGCTAAGTTTAATTTTATTAATTGTGGCTTTGAATTGTTTGGAAATTGGTTATAAGATGATTAATTATCATCTTTTTTTATTTGTCGTGGTACAATATGAGTATATAATAATGAGTTATTTGGATAAGGGAGAAAATAATGGAAACAATAATAACAGAACGGTTGATTTTAAGAAGTCCCGATAATAATGATGCTCAAACTCTTTTAAAGATTCATAATGATATGGCAACGTTAAAGTTTAATGCGATGACGAAATATGAATTTGCTGAGATGATTAGAGATATTGAGAGGGAACATGATATGATGTATTGCATAGAACTAAAAAATTCTAATAATGTTATTGGTGCTGTGTTTATAAATCCTGATCGTTTAAGATATCGTGTAAATGCTCTCAGTTTATCATATTATTTAGACTGTAGGTATTATCGTAATGGCTATATGTATGAAGCTCTGCAAGCTATTATTATAAAATTGTTTGAGCAAGAGATTGATATTATTAGTGCTCGAGTGTTTAAAGAAAATACTGCTTCTGCAAGGTTGTTAGAAAAACTAGGATTTCAGTATGAAGGTTGTCTTCGTATGGGGGTAACCGGTTATCAAGAGATTGTTCATGATGATTTCTTTTACTCAATTTTAAAAGATGAGGTAAATTTGACAGTATAAAATTTCATTGCTATAATAAAAAAAGATTAGCGTTGATACATTCAGCGCTTTTATTATGAAAAGAGGAGGAAAATTATGTTAAAAGTATGGGTTGTTGGTTCCAATGGCCAAATCGGAACAGCAATTAATGAAGTAATTGAACCATTAGAAATAGAAGTTTTAAATACAGATCAAGATGAATTAGATATTACTAATACAGATGATGTGATTAGTTTTGGAGAAATCAATCGACCGGATATTATCATTAATTGTGCTGCGATTACCGATGTTTATAAGTGTGAAAGGAATCGTGATCAAGCTTTTCGGGTCAATGCTTTAGGACCACGAAATTTGTGTATTGTAGCTCGAAAAATTGGAGCTAAAGTAGTTCAAATTTCAACTGATGATGTTTTTGATGGTAAAAGTGATACACCATATAACGAGTTTGATGTGGCGAAACCGAAAACAGTGTATGGCTGTTCAAAAAAAGCAGGAGAAGACTATGTTAAAGAATTTACGCATAAACATTTTATTATTCGAAGTAATTGGATTTATGGACAAAATGGTACAAATTTTGTTAATGAGTTTATAGCTAAAAGTAAAAAAGAAGATTTTTTAAATGTTGCAAATGATCAATTTGGGTCACCAACTAGTGCTAAAGATCTTGCTCGAGCAATTCTATATTTAATGGAAACTAGTGAATACGGAACATATCATATTACTTGTAAAGGTGTGTGTAGTCGTTATGAGTTTGCTAAAGAAATCAGTAAACAAATTAATAGTCATGTGATGATTACGCCAGTTTCAACAAAAGAGATGGCTGATGAGGTGGTTCGTCCATCATATGTCGTACTAGATAATTTTATTTTACGTTTAGTCAATGGGTATCAAATGCCAACTTGGCAAGAGTCGTTACAAGAATATATAAAAGAAATCAAGGAGGATTAGGATGGCATTAAAGAAAGCGAAGAAAAAAATTGGTTTAACTACAAAAATATTTATTGCCTTGATAGCGGGGGCAATTTTAGGAATAATACTATTTAACTTACCCGCTGGTTCAGTTCGGGATGATATTGTTATTGATGGTATTTTATATGTGATTGGACAAGGCTTTATTAAATTGATGAAGATGCTTGTAGTGCCGTTAGTTTTTTGTTCTTTGGTATGTGGAAGCATGGCAATCGGAGATACAAAAAAACTTGGTTCAGTAGGCGTTAGAACGATTGTTTTTTATCTTTTTACAACAGCGTTAGCAATCACAGTAGCTTTATTGATTGGTAATTTGATAAATCCTGGACTTGGATTAGATATGTCAGCTGTTCAATCAACTGCTGCAAATGTAGGGACAACAGAATCTACAACACTTGTTGAAACACTTTTAAACATTATTCCAGATAATCCAATTAGTGCATTATCAAATGGCAATATGCTTCAAATTATTGTTTTTGCTTTATTAGTTGGCGTTATTTTAGCTAAGTTAGGTGAACGTGCTGAAGTGGTTGGTAACTTTTTCAGTCAGTTTAATGATATTATGATGGAGATGACTATGATGATTATGGCAATTGCACCATTAGGAGTATTTTGTTTAATTGCAAGGACTTTTGCGGGAATAGGATTTGGTGCTTTTTTACCATTAGGTAAGTATATGATTGCTGTCTTGATAGCATTGGCGGTTCAGTGTTTATTTGTATATTTAGGCTTACTCAAATTATTTACGGGATTAAACCCGATTAAATTTATTAAAAACTTTTTTCCGGTTATGGCTTTTGCTTTTTCAACTGCCACTTCAAATGCGACCATCCCTTTATCAATAGATACGTTAGCTAAAAAAATGGGAGTTTCAAAGAGAATTTCCTCATTTACAATTCCTTTAGGGGCTACGATCAATATGGATGGTACGGCAATCATGCAGGGAGTGGCAGTCGTCTTTGCGGCACAAGCCTTTGGAATCAATCTAGATCTAACAGATTACATAACCGTAATTGGAACAGCTACATTAGCTTCAATTGGGACAGCGGGAATTCCAAGTGTTGGATTAGTTACTTTAACGATGGTATTTAATTCAGTTGGGTTGCCAGTGGAAGCGATTGGGATGATCATGGGAATTGACCGTATTTTAGATATGACACGAACAGCAGTTAACATTACAGGTGATGCTGTTTGTACAACAATTGTGGCACATCAAAATAAAGCAATCAATCGTAATATTTTTGATAATAGTGATATAAAAAGAGTTAGTGAATAGTTTGTAATAATCATGTATAATAAAAGGTGAAGATAGGATCTTCATCTTTTATTTTGGAGGATATTATGAATAAGTTATCTGGTTTGAAAACAGACTGTTGTGGTTGTAGAGGATTTTGTTGTCGAGCACTATTCTTTTTTAAAAGTGATGGTTTTCCTTATGATAAACCAGCAAAAAGAAATTGTAAAAATTTATTAGCAGATTATCGTTGCAAAATACATGACCAGCTAGAAATTGTAAATTATTATGGTTGTATAAACTACGATTGTCTTGGAGCGGGACAAAAGACAGCCCTGTTCAAAGAAGATGACCAGCTTCTATTTGAAGTATTTGAAGTTATGGTACAGCTGCATGAAATTTTATGGTATTTATATGTTGGTAAAAATTTTGTACAAAGTCAACGATTAAATGAACAGCTCGAAACATATTATCAGATGATTGAATCATTAACTTATTTAGATGCCGAAGAAATCCTTGCACTTGACTTAAATAAGTATCGGCAATTAGTAAATCCTTTATTACAGGAAGTCTATTGTCAAATGAATAAAGATATTCAAATTAAACCATTGCAAGCTAGAAAAACAGTACTGAATCGTGCTGATTTTATGGGTTGTGATTTACATGAAAAAGATTTACGTGGACAAGATTTTAAGGGGGCCTTTTTAATTGGGGCAAATTTGTCTAATTGTGATTTATGTGGTGTTAATTTTTTAGGAAGTGATGTAAGAAAGATGGATATTAGAAATAGTGATTTATCAAAAAGTCTATTTCTAACACCAGCTCAAATAAGTGCATGTGTTATTAATCGGTACACAAAATTGCCGGAATATATAGGCTATTAGTAAATTTGTAAGAGGGAGAAGATAAAGATGGACAGAGTAGGAATTAAATTATGGGCTAAAGAAAAAACACGATCGAATAAATGGAATATTTGGAAAGGTTTTTTAGCTATATTTGCGGCTTCACTAGGACTTTCTTTTATTGCTTTATTACTATTTTCAGTAATGATCGACATTGGGGGAAGCAGTTATTATGATACTTTTACTTTTATGGATCTAGCTGTGACAGTGGGAGTATTTGCTTTATATTTTTTAGTAATTGGTTTTTCAGTCAATATATATCGTTATATCAAAAAAATTGTGCAGGAGGATATTGCTGATCTTAATGAATTGAGAGCACCTATAGGGCAATATTTTAAACAGGGATTTGGTGTTCTGGCTGTTGGACTTATTTGTGTTTTAGGAACATTGGCATTTGTTGTTCCAGGAATTATTTTGGGATTAGGGTTATCAATGACACCTTATCTTTTAGCAAATTATCCTAGTTTATCAATTTTTGAAGCAATTACAACAAGCTGGAAAATGATGCAAGGAAAGAAAATGAAATGTTTTGTCTTATTTTTTAGTTTTTATGGCTGGATTTTATTAAGTACAGTAACACTGGGAATATTATTTATTTGGTTATTGCCATATATGACATTAACATTTAATAAATTCTTTTTAGAAAACGAGAATGAATTTTATGGTGTAGTTAACAGTAACAATAATGTAAGTAGTAATGATATTGAAGAGTTTGCTTTATTAAATAATTTGAAACTTGATACACGTAATAATGTATATGGAATGTTTAATGATTATCCAGTAGTAGTGATGTTTGGGAGTGCTAACAATGACCTAATTATTACAATCGATACTATTGGGGAAGATCGAACTGCTCTAGATGAATATTTTAATAATTTAAGAACAATATTAACAAACATTAAAACTATTAATTATAGTAATGGAACAATTACCTTAAGTGCTTTGCGAAGTGAGGAATTACATGAAGTATATGAGATTTTAAATCGAATTACTTTAAAGTTAAGAGATCTGGGCTTCCTTCCAAGTTGTGGAACTTGTCATATTAATAAACCAACTTCATTCTATGAGTATCATGGTCAATTGATGAATATGTGTGATGACTGTAGAGATGCAATCAGTACCCAAGCTGAAGAAATCGTTGAGGACAGTAGCCGAGGAATCATTGGTGCTGTGGCTGGTGCTCTAATTGGTGGTGTGCTTTGGGCATTGGTGTATCAAATCGGTTTTATCGTCGCATTCTTAGGTTATTTAATTGTTTTTTTAGCGATAAATGGTTATCAGCGAATGGCTGGTAAAATTTCTAAAAAAGGATTAATAATTTCAATTATTTGTAGCGTTTTGGTACTGTTTTTTGCAGAATCAATCAGCTTAGGGCTAAAAATTAAAGATCTGATGCAATTACAAAGTATTTTTACTGCATTTTCATATATTCCTTACTTCCTTTCATTCAGTGAAATCTTTGCTATTGTAGTTAGAGATATAGTCCTTGGATTAATCTTTATGGGATTAGGAAGCTGGCAATATATTTATAAGATTAAAAAGTCTTTGGATGAAGAAAATCTAAATAAACTCGATTAAACAGTTTCAGTAGAAACTGTTTTTTTGCACAAGTAGTCATAAATAAAAAAATGCATTACGTTTTTTTCATTGTTGATTTTAAAACAGTGAGTTTGTTCAACTCGGCGCATCATCCCTAGATGCTCATAGAAATGATAATTACAGCTTGTATCAGTGTATAAATAAAATCTATTGATTTGTTGTTCTTGCATATAACTAATCAGTAGATTAAATAATTCTTTTCCAAGACCTAATCCCCGATACTGTGCATCAATTGCAAAGAAAGATAGCTCGCCTTGATAGTCTTGATTAGTTTGTTGTAACAAAACTTTATCAATATTATTGACAGCCTTAAATATTTTAGCTGTTTTTCGTCCCTCTTTTCTTATTAAGAGATTAAAAATATTGAATCCTTGTTTAACCCTATATTTAAAGGGACATTTATGTGTTTTGATATTTTTTCCCATAATAATGCCAATAGGCTGTTCCTTTAGCAAGGCAACAAGCGTAAAAGTTTGATTGCTTAAACAGCTGCTTAAGAAAATTTTTGATAGTAATTTAGCTATTTTGGAAGTACAAAACTCATCATAGTGCCATGCTTCACGAATAATTTTTTCAATTGCTAAATAGTCTTTTTTAATAATTGGTCTAAAAATAATTTGATTTTTCATACTATTCTCCTTTATTTAATATATAATTATCATAAAGTCTACAGTTACTGTAAAGTCAAGGAGGAACATAATGTTAAAAAATGAATCATTAAAACTAACTACTGCACAATTTGCTAAATTACATAAAATTAATAAGCGAACGCTACATTACTATGATGAAATTGATTTATTTAAACCAAAATTTAAAGGTGAAAATAATTATCGATATTACGATTATTTTCAAAGTATTGAATTAGAAAATATTCTAATGCTAAAGCAGTTAGATATGAGTATCAGCGAAATTAAAAGTTATCTAAATAATCCTAATGTTAATGATTTTGTAAATATTGCTGATGATAAAATACTAAAAATAGAACAAGATATTCGTCGTTTAAAACAAACAAAAAAGGTATTAGAGATAAAAAAGAATCAATTGTTGAAGAGTTCACGAGTTACTGATTTTGAAATCGAAATCGTTGAGCGCCAAGATGAATATTTATTAGTTTCAAATGAGCCTTTTATTCAATATGATGTTAAAGAAATTTTAGAATATTTGCAGCAGGCTTGGAATATAGAACAATATAAAGTAGGGTGTGGCAGTTATATTAGTATTGATAAAATTAAAAATAATGATTTTGAACATTACGATGGTCTGTTTATTTCCCTTCAAAACAAACGATATGGCAAAAACGTTTTATTACAATCTAAAGGAAAATATTTATGTGGTTATGTTAAAGGGGATTGGGATAAAATAGCTGTATTATATCGTAGTATGTTAAACTTTGCAAAAAAGGAAAACTTGAAATTAATAGGATATGCTTTTGAAAGAGGTCTCAATGAATTTGCAATCAATAGTATTGATGAGTATTTTACTGAAATATCAATTAAGATTAGTGAATAAACTAATCTTTTTTATATATAGTTTTAAACTATATATAACCCTATGTTTTAAGTATTTTTCAATAATAAAAAGATTTGTTATCCTATGTACACAAGGAGTGTGATAACATGAATAAAATACCGTATCGATATGATATAGTTGGAAGTTTTTTAAGAAGCGAGCGTTTAAAACATGCTCGTGAGAATTTCAATAATAATTTAATTAGTAAAAATGAATTAAAAAAAATTGAAAATGAAGAGATTTTAAAATTAGTAAAAAAAGAAGAGGCAGCTGGTTTAAAAGCTGTAAGTGATGGTGAATTTCGTCGGAGTTATTGGCATCTTGATTTTTTGGCAGGTTTAACAGGTGTTAAAAAAATTGAAGCTGAAAAATGGTCAGTTGATTTTAAAGGGGTTCAGCCCAAGGCGGCGACTTTAAAAATTATTGATAAAATTGATTTTGAAGATCATGAATTTTTAGAACATTTCGAATATTTAAATTCAATCATTGAAAATGGTGTAACAGCAAAAATGACGATTCCAGCACCAACGATGCTACATTTAATTGCCTGCGTTAGAACAAAAGAATATCAGCCAATTGCAAGATATCAGGATGATGAACAATTGATTGTAGATTTAGCTATGGCTTATCAAAAGATTATTCAGGCTTTTTATGATCGAGGATGTCGGTATTTACAGCTTGATGATACTTCATGGGGAGAATTTTGTTCAAAAGAAAAACGGGAGGAATATGCTAATTGTGGGATTGATGTAGGAGCACTGGTCAAAAAATATGTATATTTAATTAACTTATCGATTGTTAATAAGCCAGATGATATGAATATAACAATTCATATTTGTCGTGGTAACTTCAGATCAACTTGGTTTTCATCAGGGGGGTATGAACCAGTTGCTAAGGAATTATTTGGTAGCTGTAAGGTAGATGAGTTTTTCTTAGAGTATGATAGTGATCGTTCAGGGGATTTTACACCACTTAGATTTATTAAAGATCAAGTAGTTGTTTTAGGATTAATTACATCAAAATTTTCAGAATTGGAAGATAAGGAAATGATAAAAGCAAGAATTAACGAAGCTAGTCAGTTTGTAGCTTTAGATCAATTATGCTTAAGTACCCAATGTGGCTTTGCATCAACTGAAGAAGGAAATAATTTAACTGAAGATCAGCAGTGGGCTAAAATTGCATTAGTCAAAGAAATTGCTGAAGAAGTGTGGGGAAAATAATGAAAACAGCAGTTATTGGATATCCAAGAATTGGATCAAATCGAGAATTAAAATTTGCTACAGAGCGGTATTTAAAGGGGCAGATTGAACAAAGTGAGTTATTACAAATTGCCCAAAATTTAAGAAAAGAACATTGGGTTGAACAAGATAACCAAAAAATAGATTATATTTCTTCAAACGATTTTTCATTTTATGATAATGTTTTAGATACAGCCTATTTACTAAATATCATTCCTAAACGATATCAAGAATTACAATTGAATTCATTAGATCAATATTTTGCAATGGCACGAGGCTATCAAGGGGAAAATGGAGATGTTAAAGCTTTAGCAATGAAAAAATGGTTTAATACTAATTATCATTATTTAGTACCGGAAGTTGATGATCAAGTTGAAATTAGCTTAAATGGAACTAAGATTTTTGATGAGTTTCAAGAAGCACTTGATTTAGGGATTAAGACCAAACCAGTCATTGTTGGACCATATACTTTAATGAAATTATTACGTTTTACAGGGACACTAACTTATCAAGATATTCTTGATGATCTTATAAATGGGTATTTAGAGGTTATTAAGAAATTGAGGAATTTAGGTGCTTCATGGATTGAGGTTGATGAACCAGCACTAGTTTTTGATTTAAGTGATAAAGATATTATCTTGTTTAAAGAAATATATACTAAAATTTTAGATAATAAAGGGTCAGTAAAAATTTTATTACAGACATATTTTGGAGATATTCGTGACTGTTATCAAACAGTTTTAAATTTAGATTTTGATGGAATTGGATTAGATTTTATTGAAGGTAAGGAAAATTTAACTTTATTAGATCGTTACGGTTTTGATCAAAATAAAATCTTATTTGCAGGAGTAGTTAATGGTAAAAATATTTGGAAGAATGAATATGAAAAAACAGTTTCTTTAATTGAAAAAATAAAAAATAATGTCAATAAAATAGTTTTAAATACATCATGTTCCTTGATTCATGTCCCTTATACGATTGAAAATGAAAGGAATTTAGAGCAAATATATAAAAATAATTTTTCTTTTGCACAAGAAAAATTAAAAGAATTATTTCAATTAAAGGTAATTATGCGAATTGGAAAAGGACATAGTTATTATGTTGATAATTTAGCATTCTTTAAAGAGCCAAATAATCGTACTAATGAAGCAGTCCAAGCACGAATTGCAGCACTGAAAAAAGAAGACTTTATTCGCCTACCGGAATTTGAAGTACGTCGCCAAATTCAAAAAGAAAAATTTAAATTACCAATTTTACCAACTACAACAATTGGTTCATTTCCTCAAACCAAAGAAGTAAGAGCTAATCGCCGAGCTTATCGTAATGGTGACATTGATGAACAGACATATGCGGAATTTAATCATCAGATGATTAAAGAATGGATCAAGTATCAAGAAGAAATAGACTTAGATGTTTTAGTACATGGAGAATTTGAAAGAAATGATATGGTTGAATATTTTGGTGAGAATCTAGATGGATATTTATTTACTGAGAATGGCTGGGTACAATCATATGGTACTCGTTGTGTTAAACCGCCAGTTATTTGGGGTGATATTTCTCGAGTGCGCCCGCTAACAGTAGATTATGCAGTATATACACAAGCTCTAACTAAAAAACCTGTTAAAGGAATGTTGACCGGTCCAGTAACAATGTTAAACTGGTCATTTCCGCGGATTGATATTTCTTTGGCAGAAACAACTTTACAACTGGCACTTGCAATCAAAGACGAGGTTTTAGATCTTGAAGATCATGGCATTAAAATTATTCAAATTGATGAAGCAGCACTGAGAGAAAAATTGCCATTACGAAAAAGGGATTGGCAAAGTGAATATCTTGATTGGGCAATTCCAGCATATCGCTTAGTTCATAGTAGTGTTCAAGCAGATACACAAATTCATAGCCATATGTGTTACAGTGAATTTGATGATATTATTCAAGCAATTGAAGATATGGATAGTGATGTTATTTCTTTTGAAGCTTCACGTTCTGATCTAACATTGATCGATACTTTAAATAGAGTTAATTTTAAAACTGAGATCGGGCCAGGAGTCTATGATATTCATTCTCCAAGAATTCCTAGTGTTGAAGAATTAGAAAGAGTTTTAACTTCGATGCTTGAAAAATTGTCTGCCAGCAAATTATGGATCAATCCAGATTGTGGCTTAAAGACCCGAGCTTATCCAGAAACTTTAGCTAGTTTAAAAAATATGGTCGAAGCAACTAAAAATATTCGTACCAAACTTCAATAACTGAGTAAATAGTGTTAGAATAAGGCCAAAGGAAGTGAAGAAAATGACATTACAACAATTACGCTATGTGATTACGGTAGCTCAAAAAGGCTCAATTAGTGAAGCAGCTAAAGAATTATTTATTTCACAGCCTAGTTTATCTAATGCAATTAAAGAATTAGAGAAAGAGATGAAAATTATCATTTTCTCACGAACTAATAAGGGTATCATAATAAGTGATGAAGGATTGGAATTTTTAGGATATGCGCGTCAGGTTCTTGAACAAGCAGAACTTTTAGAAAATCGATATTTAGAAACAAAAAGTACTAAAAAGCGCTTTAATATTTCAACTCAGCATTATTCTTTTGCTGTTAATGCTTTTGTTGATTTAGTAAAAAAATATAGCGATAACGAATATGAATTTACAATTAGGGAAACTCGCACATATGAAATAATTGAAGATGTTAAAACTCTTAAAAGTGAAATTGGAATTCTTTATATAAATGATTTTAATCAAAAAGTTATTAATAAATTGTTAAAAGAAAACAATCTTATTTTTAATCAGCTTTTTATTGCTAAACCACATATTTTTGTTAGTAATACAAATCCATTAGCTCAAAAAGATATTGTGACTCTTGAAGATATTGAACCATTTCCTTATTTATCCTTTGAACAAGGACAATATAATTCATTTTATTTTTCTGAGGAAATTTTAAGCACTTTAGTACATCAAAAAATAATCAAAGTCAGTGATCGAGCAACTTTGTTTAATCTATTGATTGGTTTAGATGGGTATACTATTTCAACAGGGATTATTAGCGAAGAATTGAATGGTAAAAATATTATTGCGATTCCGCTTGCTGTTGATGAAACGATCAAGATTGGATACATTGTTCGAAATGATACAGCGCGCAGCTATTTAGGTCAAATTTTTATTGAAGCATTAAAACAAAATACTCAAGAATTGATGCAGGGAGTCTAGCTCCCTTTTTTATTTATGTCAATATCATTCAAGCAATATTTTAAAACTTGTGATATAGTAGCATTCAAGGAGGGATACAGGTGGTGGAAACTAGAACGATCGTATATGATGAACAATTACAAATTGAAGCATATCAGTTTGTTGGAATAATGCAAAAATTCCCTAATCATTTTCATGACTGTTATGTAGTTGGTTTTGTTGAAAAGGGCAATCGCCATTTGTCTTGTCGTGGGGATGAATATGATATGGAGCCAGGGGATATGCTGTTATTAAATCCTCGTGATAATCACACTTGTGAAAGTCGCGACGGTCAACCGCTTGATTATCGTTGTTTAAATATTGATGCAGATGTTATGGTGCGAGCAGTAAAAGAGGTTATAGGATGTAGCTATTTACCAAATTTTGAAAAACCAGTTGCTTTTCAAAGTGAGATGGTCGAATCTTTACGCACATTGCATCAAAGTGTGATGAAGAAAGAAACGGAGTTTTTGAAAGAAGAATTATTTTATATTTTGATAGAACAGCTGGTTAAAGAATATACTAATAACCAGCCGCTATTAAAAAGTCGATTTAGTGAGCCGATCAAATTAGTAAAAAAGCATTTAGATGATAATTTTATCAATCAAATTTCTTTAGATTCATTAAGTGAATTAGCACAGATGAATAAGTATACTCTAATTCGTAATTTTGCACGTTCTTTTGGGATAACTCCCTATCAATATCTTGAAACAATACGTGTTAATCATGCCAAAGAGCTACTTGAACAGGGTCTTAGTCCACTTGAGGCAGCAATGCTTTCGGGATTTAGTGATCAAAGTCATTTTACTCGTTTTTTTAAGAGCTTAATCGGCTTGACACCGAAACAGTATCAAAATATTTTTAAGGGGAAAGAGGATGAATAAGGATTTTTCAGGACATTTGGCTGCATTATTAACAATTTTTATTTGGGGAACAACATTTATTTCAACTAAAATTTTATTAACTGATTTTAAACCGATAGAAATATTATTTTTTCGTTTCTTGATAGGTTTATTTATTTTAATTTTGATTTATCCCAAAAGACTAAGAAAAACGACGAAGAAGCAAGAGTTGACATTTGCTCTAACGGGACTTTGTGGAGTTACTTTGTATTATTTATTAGAAAATATTGCACTAACATATTCGATGGCTTCAAATATCGGAGTGATAATCTCAATTGCACCGTTTTTTACGGCAATCTTATCACACTTTATTTTGAAAGAAGAGACATTGAATCAAAATTTTATAATTGGTTTTATGGCTGCAATGGTGGGGATTATGCTTATTAGTTTTAATGGCAGCAGTAATTTTAAGCTGAATCCATTGGGAGATATATTAGCATTACTGGCTGCTTTGGTCTGGGCTGTTTATTCAATTTTAACTAAACGAATTAGTGATTATGGTTATAGTACGATTCAGGTCACAAGAAGAACTTTTATGTATGGGGTAACATTTATGTTTTTGACATTGATACCTTTAGGATTTAAATTGGATTTAGGACGTTTTAGTAATCCAATTTATTTAGGAAATATCTTATTTTTAGGATTAGGTGCATCCGCTTTATGTTTTGTAACTTGGAATATGGCAGTAAAAATATTAGGTGCTGTAAAGACGAGTATCTACATATACATTGTACCAGTAGTTACAGTAGTGACTTCAATCATTGTTTTACATGAACAAATTACTTTAATGGCTTTCATCGGGACAGTACTGACTTTGATTGGATTATTTTTATCTCAAAAACGCGAGGTACAAAAGAATGGATAGAAAATGTGTTATGATAGTTGATAAAAATTTGCCACTAGGATTAATTGCTAATACAACTGCTATCTTAGGAACTGCTTTAGGCAAGTTAGAAGGGGAAATCGTTGGGACTGATGTATATGATATGAAAGAACATATACATCGTGGAATAGTAACGATTTCAATTCCAGTTTTGAAGGGTGATGAGTTTTTAATCAGAGAACTACTAAAACAGGCTAATTATTATCCTAATGAGGTATTAGTTATTGATTTTTGTGACCTTGCTCAAAGTTGTCGTGATTATTCAGAATATATTGATAAAATGAAGCTGGCTAGTGAAGCTTCGCTTAAATATTTTGGGATTTGTCTATATGGTACAAGGACACGAATTAATAAACTAACAGGAAATTTATCATTACTAAAATAGAAAAAAAGATGTTTTTAGCCACCAAATAGGCTATGATATAGCCATTGGAGGGATAAAAATGGAGAATATTGAATTAGATGTACATACACATACAATAGCAAGCGGGCATGCTTATTCATCACTTAGTGAAATGGTAGCTGGGGCGAAAGAAAAGGATATAAAATTATTAGGAATAGTAGAGCATGACCAGGGAATTCCAGGAACATGTGCTCCAATTTACTTCAAAAATCTAGATGTAATTCCTCGGGAGATAGAGGGAATTAAATTATTGTTAGGGATTGAAATTAATATTTTGGATCATCAAGGAAGACTTAGTATTACAGAAGATTTATATGATTATGTTGATTACTGCATGGCAGGAATTCATTTACATTGTTATGAGGCGGGAACAATTGAAGAAAATACACGGGCAGTGATCGAAACAATTAAAAATCCTCATATTAGTGTAATCGTTCACCCAGATGATGGTAAGTGCCCACTTGATTATGAGAAAGTAGTTTTAGCAGCTAAAAAGTATCATACTTTGTTGGAAGTGAATAATAATGCTTTACGTAGTCCATCTCGTCTAAATTCACGTGAAAATACACTTAAGATGCTACAATTATGCAAACAACATCGAGTTAAAATTATTTTAGGTAGTGATGCACATATTCATTTTGATATAAAAAATTATGATCAGATCGAGGAACTCTTAAAAGAAGTAGAGTTTCCAAAGGAATTAATTGTTAATTATCATATTGAAGATTTTTTAGAATATATAAAAAAACAAGTGAGATACTAATTCTCACTTGTTTTCATATTTGTTAAATTTATATCTGAAATTAATTAAACTCTATTAACTATTTTTTCATATTAGACTCAACCTTAGTGAGCCATTAATATAATTGGGGGTCTACGTTTCTTATTTAGTACGTAATCCTTTTTCATATTAATTCTTAGGATCATTGGAGCTACATAAGTATGAACCCTATGATAGATTGAAGATTTAGGATAAATAAATTCTTTTTCTTCAACCATCTCAGTTGTTGTTAACAGACGATATGTATTTAACAATGTATTGATTAAAATAATCAATGTATAAAGCATTAACACTGAAATTACATACATCTCATTCATATTATCAACTCCTTTCTACTAATCCTTTCCTCACCATTATATTAGCATATTTTATCCAAAAATGAAAGGGCTTTCAATGAAAAATGATTTTTTATTTTGATTAAATCAGTCTTTTTTTATTTTATGTAATAGGATTTTTTATTAATAAAAAAATGTACTATAATAAAAACATTCGATAAAATCATGATATTTTATTGACAGTAGAAAAATATCGGTATATCATATAGCCAAGAAAACCGATGAAGTGGAGATAAAAATAGATCGTGCACTTATAGAGAGCTTGGATGGTGGAATCAAGTAGAACGCAGCCTATTAAATGGACCACTGAGGGCAAAGTGAAAAGCGTTAGCCGAGTATTCTTTGACGTTAGACTTACGTCAGTAGTCATAGATGTGATAGCATCTACTAAGAGCACGATTGTATCGTGAACCAAGGTGGCACCGCGGAATATATATCCGTCCTTGACAGAAAATTATTTTCTGTCGGGACGGTTTTTTATTTACAAAGGAGGAAATTAGCGATGTATTATCCAACATTAGAACAGATTAAGGAAATTATTAAAACAGGAGACTACAACTTAGTTCCTGTCTGCAAGGAAATGTATGGTGATAGTATCACCCCAATTGAAGTGATGCGAATTTTAAAAAAACATAGTAAGCATTGTTATATGCTTGAAAGTGTTGATGATACAAAACGCTGGAGCCGTTATACCTTTATGGGATATGATCCTAAAAGTGAAATTACATGTTTAAATAATTTAATGAATGTCGATGGAAAGGAGTTCATGGTAACTCACCCTAAAGATTATTTAAAAAAGCTTTTGAAACAATATCAAAGTCCTAAGATAGCAGGGTTGCCAACATTTACTGGCGGACTGGTAGGATATTTTGCATATGATTATTTTAAATATAGTGAGCCGGTTTTAAATTTGAAAAGTGATGATAAAGAGGGGTTTAATGATGTCGATTTGATGTTATTTGACCAAGTTATTTGTTTTGACAATTATAAGCAAAAAATTGTTTTGATAGCTAATGTTGCAGTTGATGATTTGGAAAAAAGTTATCATGAGGCATTGGTAAAATTAGAAAAAATGCAAGCTTTAATTATTAGTGGTGTTAAAGCTAAAATTGAGCCATTAAGGCTAAAAAGTGATTTCAAAGCATTATTTGAACAAAATGAATATTGTAACATGGTAGAACGTGCTAAAAAGTATATTAAAGAAGGAGATATATTTCAAGTAGTTTTATCAAATTGTTTAGAGGCTGAAGTAACAGGGAGTCTTTTTGATACTTATCGTGTTTTACGAACGACCAATCCCTCTCCATATATGTTTTATTTTTTTAGCGATGATCAAGAATTTGCAGGGGCTTCACCAGAGACTTTGGTTAAGTTAGAAGATAAAAATCTTTATACTTATCCTTTAGCAGGAACACGACCCCGAGGAATGAATGAAAATGAAGATGTAAATTTTGAAGTATCTTTATTATCTGATCAAAAGGAATTAGCAGAGCATAATATGCTGGTTGACTTGGGGAGAAATGATATTGGTAGAATTTCTAAATTTGGCACGGTTAAAGTTGAAAAGTATCAGGAGATATTAAGATTTTCACATGTTATGCACATTGGTTCAACTGTCTCAGGGGTGATTCTTGAAAATAAAGATGCGATTGATGCAATCGATGCATTATTACCGGCAGGAACTTTATCAGGTGCCCCTAAAATAAGGGCTTGTCAAATTATTAACGAACTAGAAAATAATCGTCGCGGAATTTATGGTGGGGCTATTGGTTATATAGACTTTACTGGTAATCTTGATACTTGTATTGCAATTCGCTTAGTGTATAAAAAGAATGAAAAAGTATATGTCCGTAGTGGTGCGGGGATTGTTTATGATAGTGTTCCAGAAATTGAATATCAAGAATGTTTGAATAAGGCACAAGCTGTAATTAGCGCCCTAAATACAGCAAATGGAGGAATTGACTGATGATTTTACTAGTTGATAATTATGATAGTTTTGCTTATAACCTTTATCAGTTGATTGGTTCAATTGATCCAAATATTAAAGTAATTCGTAATGATGAGATGACTGTTGATGAAATTGAAAAAATAGATCCTAATACGATCGTAATATCGCCAGGACCTGGAAAACCTAGTGAGGCGGGAAATATTGAGGAAATAATTAAATATTTTTATAATAAAAAACCTATCTTAGGCGTATGTTTAGGGCATCAAGCAATTTGTGAAGCCTTTGGTAGTACAATTACTTATGCTAAAGAATTGATGCATGGCAAAAGTTCGATTATCAAAATGACTGATGATTTAATTTTTCAAGGGTTGAAACAGCAAACTAAAGTCGCACGTTATCATTCGTTGGCGGTTAAACGGGAAACTTTAGCTAAGGTCTTGAAAGCCATTGCACTGAGTGAAGATGGTGAAGTAATGGCAGTTAAGCATATTGATTATCCAGTATATGGGTTACAATTTCATCCTGAATCAATTTTAACTGATGATGGTAAAAAAATGATAGAAAACTTTTTGGGGGTAAAAGAAAATGATTAAAGAAGCGATTTTAAAATTATCGAAGAAGGTTGATCTAACTGCCGGTGAGGCACGTAGCTGTATGAATGAAATTATGAATGGTGAAGCCAGTGATGTTCAAATGAGCAGTTATTTGACAGCCTTAAGTTTAAAAGGAGAGACAATTGACGAGATCACTGGTAGTGCGGCAGGAATGCGAGAACACTGTATCAAACTACTAAATGATAAAGATGTTTTGGAGATTGTTGGTACTGGTGGAGATGGTTCAAACTCATTTAATATTTCTACGACATCTTCTCTTGTTATTGCAGCAAGTGGTGTAAAAGTGGCTAAACATGGGAACCGGGCAGCTAGCTCTAAATGTGGTGCTGCTGATGTTTTAGAAGCTTTGGGAGTAAAAATTGATGTAACTCCTGAAAAAAGTGCTACAATATTAAATGACATTAATATTTGCTTCTTGTTTGCTCAAAATTATCATATTGCAATGAAATATGTGGCTCCAGTAAGACGGGAATTAGGAATTAGGACAGTGTTTAATATTTTAGGGCCTTTGACTAATCCGGCAGGTGCTAATATGCAGGTAATGGGTGTATATGAAGAGGCATTAGTCGAACCATTGGCAGAAGTGTTAACTAATTTAGGAGTTAAACGTGCCATGGTAGTATATGGACAAGATAGTTTAGATGAAATATCATTATCAGCCCCAACAAGTGTATGCGAAGTTAAAGATGGTACTTATACTCGTTATACAATAACTCCAGAACAGTTTGGATTAACACGCTGCTGCAAAGAAGAATTAGTAGGTGGTACCCCTAAAGATAATGCTAAAATTACAAGGGATATTTTAAGTGGTGTCAAAGGACCTAAACGTGATGCTGTGTTGTTGAATGCGGGAGCTGCTATTTATATTGCCGGTCGTACAAAAACAATGCAGGAAGGAATCGAATTAGCTGCTAGATTGATTGATGATGGTAAAGCATTAGCTAAACTAGAGGAGTTCATTAACAAAACTAACATGTAGAAGGAGTTTTAAAATGATTATTGATGATATTGTAGAAAGAACTTTGGAAAGAGTAGCAGAAAACAAAAAACGTAATTCCATTGAAAAATTAGCTAAATTGGCTTTTGATAAGCCAATTAATAAAGATTATCCTTTTGAACGAGCTTTAAGAAGAGCTGGAATTTCTTATATTATGGAGATTAAACGGGCTTCACCGTCAAAAGGAGTGATTGCTCCAAATTTTGATTATAAAAGTATTGCAAAGGAATATGAAGATATTGGTGCAGCTGCAATTTCAGTAGTTACAGAGCCCGACTTTTTTAAAGGTGATGATGACTTTTTAGCTGAAATTGCTAAAATAGTCAAAATACCAGTACTTAGAAAAGATTTTGTTGTAGATGAATATATGATTTATGAAGCTAAACTATTAGGTGCAGATGCCGTATTACTAATTTGCAGTATTCTTGATGAAATAACGCTAATGCGCTGTTTGAATTTAGCAGAGCGTTTAGGGATGAGTGCTTTGGTTGAAGCCCATAGTTCAATGCAGGTAAAGAAGGCATTGCGTGTTGGTGCTAAGATCATTGGTGTTAATAACCGTGATTTGAGAAATTTTGAAGTTGATCTAAATAACAGTATTGAATTACGTTCGATGGTACCAGAAAATATTATTTTTGTTTCTGAAAGTGGGATTAAGACATATGATGATATAAAAACGTTAGAAGAAAATAATGTTGATGCTGTATTAGTTGGAGAAACTTTAATGCGATCTCATGATAAACGTAAGACTTTTGAAATCTTACAAGGATTACGTAAACCGGATAATGCAAATTAAAATTTGTGGCTTATTTCAAGTAGAAGATATAGATTATGTAAATGAGGCAAAACCTGATTATGTTGGATTTGTCTTTGCTAAAAGTAAAAGGCAAGTAGATATTCATCAAGCAGAAAAATTAAAAAATAAACTTGATTCAAATATAAAGGCTGTTGGGGTATTTGTTGACGAACAAATTAGTGAAATTACTGCTATTGTTAAAATGGGGATCATTGATCTTATTCAACTTCACGGTCATGAGGATAATGCTTATATTAAGCAGTTAAAACAGTCAGTGCAGATGCCGATTATTAAAGCCATCAAGGTGATTGAAAAGGATGATCTTAATAACCTGGATTATGAATGCGATTATTATTTACTGGATAGTAAAATAAGCGGTAGCGGTAAGTCATTTGACTGGTCACTAATCAAAGATTTAGATAAACCATTTTTTCTAGCGGGAGGAATTGATTTAGATAATTTAGATGAGGCAATGAGTAAAGCTGATTATGGAATAGATGTTAGTAGTGGGGTAGAAACTAACGGAATCAAAGATCGTAATAAAATTATAGAAATAGTAAGGAGAACAAAAAATGGAAACAGGTAGATATGGAATACATGGGGGTCAATATATTCCAGAAACATTAATGAATGAAATCCATAATGTTGAAAAAGCATATGAATTTTATAAAAATGATCCTGAGTTTAATCGAGAGTTAGAAAAATTATTGAAAGAATACGCAGGGCGCCCATCGTTGTTATATTATGCTAAAAAAATGACAGAAGATTTAGGTGGTGCGAAAGTATATTTAAAACGTGAAGATTTAAATCATACGGGATCTCATAAAATCAATAATGTTTTAGGTCAAGTTTTGATGGCAAAAAAGATGGGGAAAACTCGTGTTATTGCTGAAACTGGGGCTGGTCAGCATGGAGTTGCAACAGCTACGGCTGCCGCTTTACTAGGTTTAGAGTGCGAAATTTTTATGGGCAAAGAAGATACTGATCGTCAGGCTCTAAATGTGTATCGAATGGAGTTGTTGGGTGCAACAGTTCATAGTGTAACAAGTGGAACAATGACATTAAAAGATGCTGTTAATGAAACAATGCGTGAGTGGACAAAAAGAGTTGATGATACTTTATATGTATTAGGCTCAGTAATGGGACCACATCCATTTCCGATGATTGTTCGGGATTTTCAAAGTATTATTTCTAAGGAAGCACGTGAACAAATCTTAGAAGATGAAGGAAAGTTACCAACAGCTGTTATGGCTTGTGTTGGTGGTGGAAGTAATGCAATGGGGATGTTCTATAATTTTATTAATGATCAGGAAGTTCAGTTGATTGGCTGTGAGGCTGCTGGTAAAGGAGTTGATACTGCTTTAACTGCAGCTACGATCAATACTGGATCATTAGGGGTTTTCCATGGAATGAAATCATATTTTTGTCAAGATGAATATGGACAAATCGCTCCTGTTTATTCAATTTCAGCAGGTCTAGATTATCCTGGAATAGGGCCTGAACATGCTAATCTACATGATATTGGTCGAGCTCAGTATGTACCAGTTAGTGATGATGAAGCAGTGGCTGCTTTTGAATACTTAGCTCGTACAGAGGGGATTATTTGTGCAATTGAGAGTGCTCATGCTGTAGCACATGCTCGTAAAATTGTACCATCAATGGATAAAGAAGATATTGTTATTATTTGTTTATCAGGTCGTGGTGATAAAGATGTAGCTGCAATTGCTAGATATCAGGGGGTGGATATTCATGAGTAGAATTAGTGAAGCCTTTAATAATAAAAAAGCTTTTATTGGATTTTTAACTGCTGGAGATCCTTATCAAAAAATGACAGTTGAATATATCTTAGAAATGGAAAAAGCAGGAGCATCATTGATTGAAATTGGAATTCCTTTTAGTGATCCAATTGCTGAAGGACCGGTGATTCAGGAAGCTAATATACGAGCATTATCGAAAGGAATGACAACCGATCAGGTTTTTGAAATTGTAGCTGAGGTTCGTAAACATTCGAATATTCCGCTTTGTTTGATGACTTATTTAAATCCAGTTTTCCACTATGGATATGATGAATTTTTTAAAAAATGTCAAGAAACCGGAGTTGATGGGATCATCATTCCTGATTGCCCGTATGAAGAAAGTAAGGAAGTTAGTGATATTTGTTATAAATATGATGTTGATTTAATCTCTATGATTGCTCCAACATCAAAAGAGCGAACACTTGAAATAGCAGCCCAGGCAAAAGGTTTTATTTATTTAGTTTCTTCAATGGGAGTTACAGGTATGCGAAGCAATATTGTTACAGATATTGAAGGAATTGTTGAATCAATTAAAACGGTTACTGATACACCAGTAGCGGTAGGATTCGGCATTAATAGTCCAGCACAAGTGAAGCATTTTGGAAATATTGCTGATGGTGTAATTGTTGGCAGTGCAATTGTTAATTTAATTAAAGAACATGGTGATCGTGCGCATCAACCATTATTTAATTACATCCAGACACTGATTAAGGAATTATAAAAGGATAATTAGAAGGGATTAAATTATTGAAATTTTAATTAGTTTAGACTGTTAATAATAGTTCGTTTAAAAAAATGAATTTGATTTATAGTATAAAATAAAACTAAAAAACAGCAATCTATCGGATTGCTGTTAAATTTAGTTTAAATTAACTTAAAAAGTATTATTTTGATAAGGGTTTATTTGAATGATTGTCTTTAATAGTCAAATGATCTAATAAGGTGTCTAACGAACCGGTTAATAAATAGCCCCCGCCTAAAATAATAATCATTAAAATTAATAGTCCAACTGTTTCCATACTACCACCTCTATAGATAAAATACCAAAAATAGTATAAAAATGACGTAAGATATTCACTAATAAGATTAAGATTGTATAAAGATAATTTCTATCTTTATACAATCTTAATACTATTGAGGAAATCTTTATTTTATATTTATGAATAGTTTAGTATAGTGAACTTATAAGATAAAGTATAGGTAAAGGGAGCGATGTCCTATCAAAGAAAAACTAACTGAGAAATTATTGCATGGTCTTACGCCAATGAAGATTATTTTCTATGGTTTTTGTATTATTATTTTAATGGGGACGATTCTCTTGAGTCTCCCAATCTCGTTGAAAGAAAACCAGGAAGTTTCAATAATGACTTCTTTTTTTACTGCCACTTCAGCAACTTGTGTGACAGGCTTGATTCGGGTAGATACATATAGTCATTGGAGCTGGTTTGGCCAGTTTATAATTATTTTATTGATTCAAATTGGTGGTATTGGTTTTATGACTTTTTGTATTTATGCTTTAACATTAGCTAAAAAGAAGATAGGAATTATTAGTCGTTCAATCATGCAGAATTCAATTTCTTCTCCACATGTTGGGGGAATTGTAAAAATGACAAAATTTATTATCTTGGCGACTTTTTTTATTGAAGCGTTAGGGGCTTTTTTTCTTTCATTTATTTTTTGTCCAAAATTAGGATTGGTTAAAGGTTTGTGGTTCTCAATTTTTCATAGTATTTCAGCGTTTTGTAATGCAGGATTTGATTTAATGGGTAATTTTGAACCATATAGTTCGCTAGTTTCTTTTCAAGATAATTGGTATCTGAATATGATTATTATGCTCTTAATCATTATTGGGGGTCTAGGTTTTTTGGTTTGGAAAGATATTATTGATAATCGTGGACATTTTTCTAAAATGCGATTACATACTAAAATAGTTATTACAACCACAATAATTTTAATATTCGGAGGAGCACTATTTATTTATTTTTGTGAGCAGGGGAATGCAACTATTTTAAGTTCGTTATTTCAATCTGTAACTGCTCGTACAGCAGGATTTAATACAGTTGATTTATCGAAGATTAGAGAAACAACACAATTAATCATAATTATATTAATGTTTGTAGGTGGTTCTTCAGGTTCAACTGCTGGGGGAATCAAAACAACAACTATTGCAGTAATGCTAGTTAACATTATAAGTATGTTTAAACAAAAGAAAGGTGTTGAAGTTTTTAAACGGCGAATTAGTGATGAAATAGTAAAAATGGCAAGTTGTGTTTTAATGGCATATTTAGTGTTGACTTTGATTGTTTCATTGATTATATGTCAGCTTGAAAATATTTCTTATATAACGGTATTATTTGAATGTGTTTCAGCTATAGCAACTGTTGGATTGACGATTGGAATAACTTCACAACTTGGCGTTATTTCACAGTGTCTATTGGCCTTATTAATGCTCTTTGGACGAGTTGGTTCAATTACGTTCCTGCTTGCTTTTGCTTCGAATAGGGTGACGCCATTAGCAAAAGCACCAGCTGAAAAAATTCAAATAGGATGATGGAGGAACTATGAAATCTGTATTAGTAATCGGCTTAGGACGTTTTGGACGTCATTTGTCAAGAAAATTTATTGAAGAAGGAAATGCTGTTTTAGCAATTGAAAAAGATGAAACAAGAGCTGATTGGGCGGTTAATATTGTTAATGAAATTCAAATCGGTGATGCGACTAATGAAGATTTTATTAAATCTTTAGGAGTTAATAATTTTGATATTTGTGTAGTTGCAGTTGGCGATAATTTTCAAACGGCTTTAGAAATCACTGTACTATTAAAAGATTTTGGGGCTGAATATATAATTGCCAGAGCGAGTCGTGATGTTCACCGTAAATTATTACTTCGCAATGGAGCTGATCATGTTGTTTATGCAGAACGGGAAATTGCTGAAAAAATAGCAATTAAATATGGAGCAAAAAATGTTTTTGATTATTTAGAATTAACACCTGATATTGCGATTTATGAAATTAAGATTCCAGAGAGCTGGTTGAATAAAACAATTATCGAAAAGGCAGTTAGGACGAGATACCATGTTAGTATCTTAGCTACTAAAAAGAATGGGAGAATTTTTCCTTTGCCACCAACAAATCATGTATTTGCCGCTGATGAAACATTGATTGTTATGGGCACTGCAAAATCAATTAAAGAAATTACGCGTTAGCAAAATTGTGTTATAATATAAGCCGAGTGAGGTTATATTATGATTAATCAACAAGAACATATTCTACTATGTCTTTCTTCATCTACTTCTAATCCTGATGTGATTAAAATGGCTGCTGCTGTAGCACATGAAAATAAAGCAATTTTTACTGCTTTATATGTTGAAACACCAGATAATTCAAAAATTAGTAAGGATGATCGCGAAAGACTCCAATATAATACTAATTTGGCTAGAAAGTTAGGTGCTAATATCGAAACAGCTTTTGGTTTAGATATTGCTTATCAAATTAATGAATTTTGCAAAAATGCTAAAGTAACTAAAGTGTTTTTTGGACATAGTCAAAAGGACAGGAAACATTTATTTAGTTCAAGGCTAGATAAGAAATTATTAAATTTACTAAAAGATTTGGATATTAATATTGTCTATCATCAAAATACGGGGAAAGATAAATCAAAGCAAAGAGATTTTAATTTTGTTGTTAAGGGTAAAGATTTAGCTATTTCAATATTTATTCTGTTGATAGCAACCCTGATAGGGATATTATTCCATCATTTAGGTTTTAGTGAAGCAAATACAATTACAGTTTATATTTTAAGTGTTTTAATTACTGCTATAACTACATCTAACCGTATTTATAGTCTTGTATCATCGATTTTAAGTGTTTTAATTTTTAACTTTATGTTTACTAATCCACGTTTTACTTTAGCAGCCTATGGTTCTGGTTATCCTGTAACCTTTGCAATTATGCTGATAGCCGCTTTTATTACGAGTACTTTAGCAATAAGGATAAAACAGCAGGCAAAACAGTCTGCTCAACATGCATATCGTACAAAAGTTCTATTAGAGACAAATCGTCTTTTGCAAAAAGAAAAAAGTATTGCAGGAATTAAAGAAACGGCAGCTAAACAAATTGTTAAATTATTAAATAAATCAGTGATGATTTATCAAATTACTGAAAATGATACGATTTTACATGAAGTCTTTCATCATAATAATATGACTGTTCATGATTGTGATGAGATTGAAACTAATGTTCACTGGGTCTACCAGAATAATAAAACATATCAAGCTAAGAATTACTATTTACCGCTTGCTAGTACTAATGATATTTATGGTGTAGTAGTAATAATTTTAGAAGATGTTATTCTTGATGCTTTTGAAAATAATTTAGTACTATCAATCGTTGGTGAATGTGCTTTAGCTCTAGAAAAAGAGTTTTTTAACCAAAAGAAAGAAGAAGCTGCAATTGAAGCTAAAAATGAGCGGTTGCGTGCAAATTTATTACGTTCAATTTCGCATGATTTACGAACACCATTAACTAGTATTTCTGGTAATGCAAGTGTACTGATAAATAATAGCGGCAGCTTAGATGAAAATAAAAAAATGCAGTTATACGAAGTAATCTACGATGATTCATTATGGTTGATTAATCTGGTTGAAAATCTTCTTTCAGTTACAAGAATTGAAGATGGCAAAATGAATCTGCATTTAGAAACAGAACTTATTGAGGAAGTTATAAATGAGGCATTGAATCATATTAGTCATAAAAAGGATGAACACCGTATTGAGGTAAAGGCTAATGATGAATTTATTTTAGCAAAAATAGATGCTGGCTTAATAATTCAAGTAATTATAAATATTGTTGACAATGCAATTAAATATACACCAAAAGGTTCAATGATTAGTATTGAAACCTTTAAGCATAAAGATTTTGTAGAAATTCAAATTGCTGATGATGGAGCAGGAATCAGTGATAAGGACAAAGAAAAACTTTTTGAAATGTTTTATACTGTAAAGCATGAGGTTATTGACGGACGTCGCGGACTTGGTTTAGGGTTAGCTTTGTGTAAAGCTATTATTGTAGCGCATGGTGGTAATATTGCAGTTAAGGACAATATTCCTCACGGAACGATTTTTAGTTTTACATTGCCGATTAAGGAGGTTGAAATACATGAATAAGCCATTTGTATTAGTTGTAGAAGATGATAACGCAGTTAGAAATTTGATTGCTACAACTTTAGAAACTCATGATTATAAATATCATACTTCACAAACGGGAAAACAAGCAATTATTGAAACTGCTTCACAAAAACCGGATATAATGCTGTTGGATCTTGGGCTGCCTGATTTAGATGGGGTTGAAATTATAAAAAAAGTACGTACTTGGACAAATATGCCAATAATCGTTATTAGTGCTCGAAGTGAAGATCGTGATAAAATTGAGGCTCTTGATGCTGGGGCTGATGATTATTTGACCAAACCTTTTTCAGTTGAGGAACTTTTAGCAAGATTACGTGTTATTTTAAGACGGCTTAATTATAATCAAAGTCAAAATATAGAAAGTAGTGATTTTGTTAATGGTGATCTAAAAATTGATTACGCTGGCGGATGTGCATATTTAGATCAGCAAGAACTGCATTTAACACCGATTGAATATAAGTTGCTGTGCCTTCTCTCAAGAAATGTTGGCAAAGTATTAACACATACATATATTACTAAAGAAATTTGGGGGAGTACTTTAGAGAGTGATGTTGCCTCATTAAGAGTATTTATGGCTACGCTTCGTAAAAAAATAGAATTAGATCCTACGCATCCTAAATATATTCAGACCCATGTTGGAGTTGGATACCGAATGTTACGAATTGAATAATATGAGTGAAACAGTTTGTTTCACTTTTCTTTTTTGTTAATTGCGGTAAAATATAAATATAATAAGTATAGGGGGAAACTTAGGGTGTGGATTGGATTAGCTTGTCTATCAGCTTTATTTGCTGGGGTTACTGCAGTTCTTGCAAAAATTGGTTTGAAGAATGTTGATTCTTCTTTAGCAACAGCATTAAGGACAATAATTGTTTTAATTTTTTCATGGATAATGGTCTTATTTGCTGGAACCCAGGAACAATTAAAATATATTGATAGTAATACAGTATTGGTTTTATGTTTTTCTGGAATTGCAACTGGATTATCATGGTTATGTTATTTTAAGGCACTACAATTAGGAGATGTTAACAAAGTTACACCAATTGATAAAAGTAGTACAATTTTAACGATGCTGTTAGCATTTATTTTCTTTGACGAAAAAATTACTATGCTTAAAATAATTTCTATGATAATTATGTCTTTAGGAACTTATATGATGATTGAAAAAAAGCAGGTTGTAAATAAAGTGACAAATAACCATTGGCTATTATTTGCCTTGGCTTCAGCTTTATTTGCTTCTTTGACGGCTATAATTGCTAAGATTGCAATGCTTAATATTGATAGTAATCTGGGAACTTTTATTCGTACAGCGGTAGTATTGATTATGGCTTGGGGGATTGTTTTTTATCAGCGAAGTTATCATACAATTAAAGAAATTACAAAAAAGAATTGGCTTTTTTTATTTTCTTCTGGAATTACAACAGGTTTATCATGGATCTGTTATTATAAAGCGTTGCAATTAGGGGAGGCTAGTATTGTGGTTCCAATCGATAAACTGAGTATCATCGTCACAATTATCTTTTCGTATTTTGTTTTAAAAGAGTCTTTGTCAAAAAAGGCTGTGGCGGGATTGATTTTGATCGTTGCAGGAACAATGTTATTATTGATTTAAAGGGAGGGAATTATGAGAGAATATCATTTAATTGAACCTGTATATAATAAAAGTTCTAAAATATTAATTTTAGGTTCTTTTCCATCAGTAAAATCGCGGGAGGCCAACTTTTTTTATCATCATCCGCAGAATCGTTTTTGGAAAATTCTTGCAAATATTTATAATACTGAATTACCAGAGACTATTATTGAAAAGAAAGAATTTTTAATAAATCAACATATAGCTGTGTGGGATGTAATTGCTAGTTGTGAAATCAAAGGTTCGAGTGATAGTAGTATTACAAATGTTGAAGTCAATGATCTAAAGAAAATCATTGATCAAAGTCAAATTACGCATATTTATACAAATGGGAACTTAGCAGATAGATTGTATCATCGCTATTTCGATGAAATTATTGATCTTCCTGTTACTAAGTTACCATCAAGTTCACCAGCTAATGCGAGTTATTCTTTGACGAAATTAATTAGTTTTTGGAAAGAAATAAAATCGTTATAATATATTAATAGAAAGCAAAAAACTCAAAAAGAGTTTTTTAATTATGTTTCATTTTATATTTAAATAATGAAACAGCTGCAATTAAGAGGAGTCCAGCGTAGCTTAAAACCCAGAATAAATTATTAGGCATTGCGTGATAATTCGCATTTAAGCCATCTCGTGCCATATCTACAGCATGGACAAAAGGAAAACAATACGCAATATCTTTAAACAAGCCTCCAATTAAATCTAAACTAAACCATGTCCCACTTAGCCACGCGGTAAGATTAGTTAATAAGGCACCACAGATTCCTCCGACTTGTCTATCATTAAAAATAGTGCCACAAAATAAGCCGATTGTAATAAAAATAATTGAAATGGGGATTGTACATAAGATGGCAATAATGACATCAGGTGTTATTTTTAAACCTAGACAAAATGCTGCTAGATAGCAAAGTAAAGTCTGTATCAAGGCCATTGGTATTAATGGTAAAGTATATCCCAAAATATAATCTTTAGCTGTCATAGGAGTAGTAAATAATCGTGCTAATAATGATGACATTCGATCACGAGAGATCAATGTAGCTGAAAATAATGATAAGAAGGACAAGCCAAATACTGCAATTCCTGGTGTTAATTGTTTTAGTGAAAAAGGGGTGGCTGGAATATTTTTTTGGATTGTTGTCAATAGTAACAAGATAACGATTGGAAAACCTAAACCAAAAATAATATTAATAGGGTCACGTAAAATTTCTTTTGTGGTTCTTTTAGCAAAGGCCCATGTTCTCATTTTCAGTCCCTCCTGTTGCAAGTTTTATAAAGGCATCTTCAAAGCTGGTTGTCTTGGCAAATTTAATTAGTTCATTTGTGGTTCCCAGGGCTTTGATTTTACCATCTTTCATAATACAAACATAATCTGATAAAGCTTCGGCTTCTTCGAGATAATGGGTAGTTAAAATGATAGTAATCTTACCTTTTAGTGCTTTTATTGTGCGCCATAATTGTTCTCTGGCTAAAATATCAAGTCCTAGTGTTGGCTCATCTAAAAATAAAATTTGTGGCTCACTAATTAGGGCCATAGCAATACTTAAGCGCCGTTGATAACCACCCGATAGTTTTTTACTTTTTTTAGCAGCAACATCTTTCAAATTAAAAGCGGTAATCATTTCGATGACTTTGTTATTGATTAAAGTTTTTTTAAAACCATGGATTTCCGCCATTAATTCCAAATTTTCTCTAACGGTTAAATTCGGTGCGATTGCAGTTTCTTGGGGTGAAACGGCGATAAGCTCTTTAACAAAGAGGCTTTCATTAACAATGCTATAGTTATTGATTCTAGCATCACCGCTTGTTGGTTGAATCAAACCCGATAACATTTTGAGTGTAGTAGTTTTACCGGCTCCATTTACTCCCAATAGAGCTAGTAATTTTCCTTGTTTGATTGATAGATTTAAATTATCAACAGCAAGTTTATCATTATATTTTTTTGTTAAATTTTTAATTTCAATCATTTCCATGATAATCAGTCCTTTTCATTTTTGGGTACTCCTAATTCACTAACAAAGTTAATAACATCACGCTGATGGACAATAGCTAGACCACGTTCTTCATCACCAAGGATCAAAATTTTATCACCAGCGGAAATTTTAAAGATTCGACGTGCTTCTTGAGGAATTACGATTTGTCCACGTTCACCAACAGTAACTGCTCCAAAAAAATGTTTTCCTTTGGGAGGAATTACGATTCCAGCATCATCTTCATCATGATTGATTAAATTATCAATTGTTACATTGTATATTTTTGCCAATGCCATACAGCTGTCAATATCAGGCAATGATTCACCGCTTTCCCATTTTGCTACAGATTGACGTGATACACCAACTTGCTGTGCAATTTCTTCTTGAGTATATTGATAATGTTTTCTAAGCCAAACGAGATTCGTACTAAGCATATTTTTCATACCTCCTATATTTAGGATTATACGTTAAAATCAATTATTGTCTATCAATCAAAGTTGCCTTGAATGTTAAAAATAGTTGCATAATAAAACGGTATGACTGTCCATACCGTTTTACATTTATTCACTTAAATCTTCACCATTTGTGGCAATGACTTTCTTATACCAGTCAAAAGATTTTTTCTTACATCTTGAAAAATCTCCTTCATGATTATTATTGTAATTCACATAGATAAATCCATAGCGTTTATCATATTCACCAGTAGAAGCAGAGACAATGTCGATCGGTGACCACATTGTATAACCTAATAATTCTACTCCATCATAGTCAACTGCATCCCTCATAGCTTCGATATGTGCTGCTAAATAGTCGATACGATACTGATCATCGATTGTTCCGTCTGCTTCTACTTTGTCATAAGCACCAAAACCATTTTCAACAATCATCATTGGTAACTCAAAACGGTCATGGAACCAGTTTAGGCACCAGCGTAATCCTAGTGGATCGATTTGCCAACCCCAGTCTGAAGCTTTTAGATGAGTATTTCGAACAAAGTCCTCACTGAAATAATCATATGTTTTTTCATTACGTCCTTGATATTTTGAAGCAAAACTCATGTAATATGAGAATCCAATATAGTCCACTTTACCTTGAGATAAAATCTTTTTATCTTCTTCAGTAATAAAATCATAACCTTTTCTTTCGAATTTTTTCAATATATGATTTGGGTAGTGACCACGGGCATGGACTTCAACATACCAGTATTTTTGATGCATTGCTCCTAAAGCGTTCATTACATCAGTTGGATTAGGTGATGCAGGGTAAACAGCATTCATCCCAATCATACATCCAACTTGTAAATCAGGATTGATCTCATGAGCGGCTTTAACAGCTAAAGCAGAAGCGACTAATTCATGGTGAGCAGATAAATACATTAAATATTCTGCATCATCATCTTTTTTTAAAAGTACAGCTCCTTCTTGGATTAAGTTGTGCTGAGAAACATCAGCTTGATTATTGATTTCATTAAAAGTCATCCAGTATTTAACTTTATGCTGGTATCTTTCAAAGCATACTTTGGCAAATTTAACGAACATGTCGATTGCTTCACGATTTCTAAAACCACCGTACTCTTTTGCAAGCGTCCAAGGCATTTCGAAGTGCGATAATGTTATAATTGGCTCAATTCCATATTTATGACATTCATCAAATAAATCATCATAAAATTGTAAACCCTCTTCGTTAGGTGTTTCTTCATCACCCCGAGGAAAAATTCGTGTCCAGGCAATAGAAGTTCTAAATGCTTTGAATCCCATTTCAGCGAATAAAGCAATATCTTCCTTATAGCGATGGTAGAAATCCACCCCAACATGATTTGGATAATCTTCTCCTTCGATGACGCCATCAGTTAAGCGTCTTGGCGCACCAGTTACATTATTCCCTGCTGTTTCGACATCAGAGCAACTAATTCCTTTTCCACCTTCTTGCCAAGCTCCTTCAGCTTGATGTGCTGCAATTGCACCACCCCATAAAAAATCTTTATTAAATGTCATCTATATCGACCTCCTTATTTATAAATATATTATACTACGAAATCAATAAAGATAACGGAAATAATGATAAGAATGATAAATATCTTACATAATTTTCTTTAATTGACTTTATTGGATGATATATTTATTATGTAAGTAATGGGGTGATTTTATGATAGGGAAATTAACAGAAGGAAATATTACCAGGGCATTAATTAAATTTTCAATTCCAATGATCTTAGGAAATCTTTTACAGCAGCTTTATAATGTAGCTGATACTTTTATTGTTGGACATTATATCGGAACTGATGCTCTGGCAGCAGTTGGCTCATCTTTTACGATTATGACTTTTTTAACTTCCATTATCTTAGGTCTTTGCATGGGGAGTGGAATTTTATTTTCGATGTTCTATGGGGCTAAACAATTAGATAAAATGAAAACATCTTTTTTTGTCTCTTTTGTAGGAATCGGCATTTTTTCAATTGGATTAGAAATAGTTTGTCTTTTAGCAATTGATCTAATTTTAAATTTTATGAATATTCCTAGGGATATTTTTACGGATACCCATCAATATTTGTTTATAATTTTTCTAGGTCTAGTTTTTACTTTTATTTACAATTATTTTTCCTCGCTATTAAGAGCTTTGGGAAATTCTAAAATCCCATTGATCTTTCTAGCATTAGCATCAATTATAAATATTGGATTAGATATTTATTTAGTGGCAGAAGTTGCAATGGGGGTAGCTGGAGCTGCTGTTGCGACATTGATTGCCCAAGCTTTTAGTGCTATTGGTATCATGCTTTATGTCTTTCTAAGTCAAAAAGAATTGTTACCGCAACGAAAACATTGGCATTTTGAACGTGAAATATTTGAGAAAATCAAAGCGTACTCATTATTAACTTGTATCCAGCAATCAGTAATGAATTTTGGGATTTTAATGATTCAAGGGTTAGTAAATAGTTTTGGTTTAGTAACGATGTCAGCTTTTGCTGCTGCTGTAAAGATTGATTCATTTGCTTATATGCCAGTTCAAGATTTTGGTAATGCTTTTTCAACCTATATTGCTCAAAATAAAGGAGCAGGATTAGAAGAACGAATACATAAAGGATTTAAAGTAGCAGTTGTAATGGCTTCTATCTTTTGTATTTTTATTTCTGCCTTAGTCTTTATCTTTGCTGATAAGCTAATGCTGATCTTCATAGAATCTTCAAAGTCTGAAATTATCTATCAAGGGGCTCAGTATCTAAGAATTGAAGGTGCTTGTTATTTAGGAATTGGATGTTTATTTTTATTGTATGGTTATTATCGTGGGGTTGGTAAACCAGGAATTTCTGTAGTTTTAACTGTTATTTCGCTAGGGACACGTGTTGTTTTAGCATATCTTTTAGCACCATTATTTGGAACTTTGGCGATTTGGTGGGCAATTCCAATTGGCTGGTTTTTAGCTGATTTGATTGGGATTATGTATGGTTTAAAAAAAGAAAGGTGGACTAATAGATACATCGATAAGTAGAAGGAACGACATTTAAATCTTTAGAAGTCGCCTTTTTAGATTAGAAAAACAGTTTGCTAGTAACAGGATGTTTTGATTAAGAGGAGCAATAGACGTAGAAAAAGACTGTTATTACAACAGTCCGGTATCAATTTTAAAAGAATAAAAATATTTTCTTATTAATAAGTGTTAAAACATGCCATAATATACTTTGTTGCAGAAGTAATGTTCTGTAATGAGCAATTCAGCTTAAGATATTATAAACATGATTACTATATTAGAAAAGTAACTTTTATCTTATTGTTTTTAGTCTAGATTTTCTCCATTTGAAGCAATTACTTTTTTATACCATTCGAAAGAATCTTTTTTACTTCTTTCTAAAGTACCATTACCTTCATTATCACGATCAACATAGATAAAACCATAACGTTTTTTCATTTCACCAGTAGTAAATGAAACACAGTCAATACATCCCCAAGGGGTATAACCAATTAAATCAATCCCGTCAAGTTCAACAGCTTTTTTCATTTCTTTAATATGAGCTTTTAAATAGTTGATGCGATAGTCATCATGGCAAGAACCATCAGCTTCTTTAACGTCAATGGCACCAAAACCATTTTCGACGATAAATAATGGTTTTTCATATCTTTCATAAAAAATATTCAATGCATATCTTAATCCTTCTGGATCAATTGCCCAGCCCCAGTCAGATTCTTTAATAAATGGATTTTTAACAGAATGCTCACTTGAACCATCAGTTGCTTTAGAAACATCTTGATGTGCAGTTGAATCTACAGTATTAGTCATATAATAACTAAATCCTATATAATCTACAGTTCCTTCAGCAAGAATTTTCTTATCTTCTTCTGTAATGTTAATATTAAAGCCTTTGCGTTCAAACATTTTTAAAGCATATGCAGGGTAATGACCGCGACATTGAACGTCACAGAAGAACCAGCGATCATGCATCATCTGATTTGATAATACCATATCAGCAGGACGACATGAAAATGGATAAATTGGAACCATTGCAATCATATTTCCAATCAAAAAGTTAGGATTGATTTGTTTACCAATTTTTACTGCTAATGCACTTGCTAATAAAGTATGATGACCGCAAATATACATCGCTTCTTCAGGATTATCATAATCTCCAAAATGAGCACCACTATTAGTCCAGCCAAAAATATCATTTTTAAAATTCATTTGATTATTAATTTCATTAAAAGTCATCCAATATTTAACTTTATCTTTATATCTTTTAAAACATACTTCAGCAAATTTAACAAAGAAATCAATAGTTTTACGATTCATAAAACCACCATATTCTTTTGCTAAATGATAAGGCATCTCAAAATGAGATAATGTGATAACTGGCTCAATTCCATATTTTAATAATTCATCAAAAACATCATCATAGAATTGTAATCCTTCTTCATTGGGTTCTGTTTCATCACCATTAGGGAAAATACGAGTCCATGCGATAGATGTTCTAAAGCATTTAAATCCCATTTCCGCAAATAAAGCAATATCTTCCTTGTAATGAGAATAGAAGTCAATTCCAACATGGTTTGGATAATATTCATTTTCCATGATTTGATCAGTAATACGGCGAGGAACACCATGTGCTCCGGCAGTCATCACATCAGCAACACTATATCCTTTTGAGGTATTTAAAACCCCACCTTCAAATTGATGAGCAGCTAAAGCGCCACCCCATAAAAAATCTTTACTTAAAGCCATATAATTTAATCCTCCTTATTTTTACAGTCTCATTATAACCAAAAAAATAGGTTGGTACAAATTTTTTTAGCTAAATGTGTTAAAATAAAAACGATTGTAATAGATTACACAAAATGTAACAGGAGTATAGGAAAATATGGAAACGATGATTGAATATGTGCATAATCGAATTAAGAGAAAAGACTACCAAATTGCAATTGATTTTACAATGGGGAATGGTCATGATACTTTATTTTTAAGTAAAGTGGCTAAACAAGTTTATAGTTTTGATATTCAGCAGGAAGCTTTAAATAATACAAAGAAGTTGATAGAAGATACTGATAATGTAAATTTGATTTTAGCTTCTCATGAAAATTTTGATTGCTATGTAAAAAACTTTGATGTAGGAATTTTTAATCTCGGTTATCTCCCCAATGGAGATCATCAAATTACAACTATGGCGGACAGTTCTTTGCAAGCAATAAAAAAAGCAGTTGAATATTTGAATCGAAAAGGAGAATTGTTTTTAGTTGTTTACATTGGTCATGATGAGGGAAAAAAAGAAAGTTTGTTAATTGAGGAATATGTCGCCAGTTTAGATCATATAAGTTATAATGTAGCGTTGTTTAAAATGATGAATAAGTTATCTGCTCCATACGTAATTCAAATTGAAAAAAGATAATTATATTAGATGCAATAACTAGGTAACAATGTTATAATATAAGTAATTAAGGAGGTAAGCAATATGGTAAAAAGAATCGACGTTACCGTAACTGATCCAGTTGGTCTTTATGCGACTCCAGCAACCGAACTAGTTGATACTATGAAGATGTTCAACAGTGATATTAAGTTAGTCTACGCATCTAAAACTGTCAACATGAAATCATTGATGGGGGTTCTATCTCTGGGTATTCCAACAAAAGCAAAAATTGAAATTATTGCTGATGGAGAAGATGAGGACGCAGTTATTAAACGGGCCCTTGAATTAATGAAGGATCTAGGAATTAGTGGGTAAAACAATTTAATAATTGGGACTCTTGTCCCTTTTATTTTGCCTATTAAACGATAATATGATATAGTAAAGACGAATTTTATAAAAAAGGGGACATATAGATGGAAAACTTCTTAAAACTAATAATTGCTTTTGGAATTGGCTTTATTCTTGTTGTTCTAGCAATGCCTAAAGTAATTCCATTCCTACATAAGATGAAATTTGGTCAAGTTGAACGTGAAGAAGGACTTGAATCACATAAGTCAAAAAATGGTACACCAACAATGGGTGGAATCGTTTTTGTGATTGCCGCAATTCTTGGTGCTTTTATTGTTAATTTTAATAATTTACTTGATCCGGAGCTGATTTTAGCAACAATTGTTTTAGTTGGATATAGTGCAATTGGATTTGTTGATGATGCTTTGATAATTGTTAAACATAGTAATAAGGGATTACCGCCACTAGCTAAATTATTAGCTCAGATCGCGTTAGCAATTATTTGTTATTTCTTTGCAATGAACTTTATTCCTGATTTTACATCAGTAATTACAATTCCATTATTAGATATTAATATTGATATGGGTTATTTATATCCAGCATTAATCTTAGTAATGTTTGCAGGGGAAAGTAACGGTGTAAATTTATCTGATGGTTTAGATGGATTAGCAACTGGTCTTTCAATGGTTGCGATTGCACCATTTATAATCTTTTCTATCATGACAAAAGATTATACTCTTGCAAGTTATGCAACTGCAATGGTAGGGGCTTTACTTGGTTTCATGATGTTTAATTATCATCCTGCTAAGATATTTATGGGTGATGTAGGTTCGCTTGGTCTAGGTGGTTTCTTGGCTATTTTAGCGATACTTACAAAACAAGAGTTATTACTTATTTTAGTTGGTGGAGTCTTTTTAATGGAAACTTTATCGGTTATTATTCAAGTAGTCTCATTTAAAACTCGGGGAAAACGAGTATTTAAGATGGCACCGATCCATCATCACTTTGAAATGTTGGGCTGGAGTGAACAACAAGTAACTATTTCATTCTGGTTCATTGGTTTCATCTGTGGAATCTTATCAATTGTAATTGGGGTGCTATAGAATATGTTTACTGGAAAAAAGGTATTAGTGATTGGACTTGCTAAAAGTGGTAAGGCTGCGATTAGATTGCTTCATAAATTAAATGCAACGATTACGGTTAATGAAGCTAAAGAAATTAAGGATATTCCAGAATATCAACAATATCTTGATATGGGAATTGAAATGGTAACAGGGTCACACCCAACTGAATTATTTGAACGTGATTTTGACTTTGTAATCAAGAACCCTGGAATTAATTATCATAAGCCATTTATTTTAAGACTTAAGGAAAGAAAGGTTCCTGTATATACGGAAATTGAATTAGCTTTTCAAGTTGCTAAAAAACAACATTATATTGGAGTAACTGGTACTAATGGTAAAACAACAACAGTTACTTTAATTGATAAAATATTAAAGGGACAATATCAACATGTTCATTTAGCAGGTAATGTGGGAACACCACTATGTGATGTTGTTTTAGATAATGATCTTCTTAATGAAGAAAATCATTATGTAGTAATTGAAATGAGTAACTTTCAGTTATTAGATATTGAACGATTTAAGCCTTATGTCTCAACGATCATCAATTTAACACCCGATCATTTAGATTATATGGCCTCATTGGATGAGTATTATGCTTCTAAAACAAATATTTATAAGAATACTGATCTGGATGATTATTTTGTGGTTAATCTTGATGATAAAACAGTAATGGAGTATTTGGAAAAATATCCAGTTCCATGTAATCAAGTCACAATGTCATTGATACATGAAGCTGACTGTATGATCAAAGAACAGGCAATCTATTATCGAGATGAATTAATTATTAACTTAGCGGATATTAAAGTTGTAGGACGCCATAACATTCAAAATATTATGACAGCTATCTGCATTGCTAAAAAATGTGATGTACCAGTAACAGTCATCAATCGAGAAATTGCCTCATTTATTGGTGTTGAACATCGAATTGAGTTTGTTAGAGAAATTAATGGAGTTAAAATCTATAATGATTCAAAAGCAACTAATACTGACGCTACGATCATTGCTTTAAAAGCTTTTGAACAACCAGTAATTTTATTGATGGGTGGTTTTGATAAAGGGTTAGATTTAACCGAAATGGCTACTTATGGTAATAAAATCAGTCATCTGGTGACATTTGGTGCTGCTGGAGAGCGATTTAAAAATGATATGCATGTTGCAAACAGTAGTTCTGTTGAGAATTTAGAAGCAGCGACTTTGCTGGCAATCGAGAAAGCAAAAGCTGGCGATATTATTTTACTTTCGCCATCAACCAGCAGTTTTGATGAATTTTCTGGATATGAAGAACGTGGTCGAGTATTTAAAAATATTGTTAATAAATTATAGAAGATGCTTTGTAAAGTGAACCTTTAAGGAATATAGCTTAAAGGTTTATTTTATTGTCGAAAGTGTCTTTTTTAATTTATGAAAAACTTTCTATTTGAAAATTTCCCATTATATAATAAAATTATATGTATATGCATGGTAACATTAAAAATTGCAAGCTTATGGGTAATCGTAAGTTATCTTAATGTCGTTTCAGTGCTACCTGTTTATAGATAAATATTATTTTATAAAGGAGGAAGGCATGAATACATTACTCAGCAGATTGATAGTCTATATCAATTCATGTGTAAAAAAAGATGTGATTTACGAAATAGCCCGGTATATTATTAAAAATTATAGTTATTGCCAAAATATTACGCTTAAAGATATTATGGATGAATGTTATGTTTCGAGAGCTAGTGTAACGAGATTTTGTGAATATTTTGGTTTTCATTCTTGGAATAATTTTCAAAGCTTTTTAGTTAAAACAAAAAAAGTTAAAGAACAGCAAATTGAAAGTCGTTTTAGTAATATTGATATAGAAAGTATCTATGATCATTTATGTTATATTGCTAAAAATGATAGTTTAGAATTTAAAAATAATTTAAAAAAAGAGATCAATGCACTAGTTGAAATAATTAATCAAAGTAGTAGAATTTATTTATTTGGGGCAGTATATCCATTATCATTGGCAGTTGATTTCCAAATAAATATGATCAGTATTGGTAAAACAGTTTATAGTGATTTTCAAAGTGAAAGTGATTATTTAGAGCCAATGAATGAGGACGATCTAGCGATTATTTTAACTGCTTCTGGAAGATATGTTGGTGAATGTAAGTCCAAGTTTAATTTAATTTGTAATAATGCTGGCAAGAAAGCAGTTATTAGCTGCAGTAATCGGTATAGCTCACTTCAATACATCAATCATTATCTCTACATTCCAACGACTAATAAAAATAGTTTTGTTGATTTTGATTATTATACGATATTGATCTTAGATTTAATTTATATTGAGTATAATTTAAAGTATTGTCGAGGGAAATAATAGTGGGATCAATCTTAATTAAATTACATCAATTAATCAATTACAATCAAAATGAAAATATTCATTATTCGTTAGCAAAATATTTATTAGCTAATTGTGATACGATCAATCGATTATCAATTAGCAAAGTTGTTGAAGATACCTTGATTTCAAAAACATCTGTTTTAAAATTTTGCCGTTATTTAGGATATGATTCTTGGAAAGTCTTTTGCAGTGATTTTCAAGAAGAATGTCTCGATGAAAAGATTCGCTTGGATCGCTTAAAGATGAATGCAAACTTAATGTTTTCAAAAGATAATTTAAATGAGTATGTTCGACTAAACGATGAATATTTTAGTGAAGTACAAAAAATTGTTACATTTCAAAAAATAAAAATATTCGCTAAACAAATTAATGAAGCAAATAATATCTTTGTCTTTGGAGAACCTCGAGAATTACCGCTGTTTTATGATTTTCAAGAATTATTGGGGTTATATCATAAGGAATTGATTTTTCCTAAATCTTTAAATAAAAAGGATTTTGAGGAACAGTTAGCTTTGATTGATCAAGAAAGTTTAATAATTATTACTAACGGAGTTCATTCATTTGATGGGTTTATTGAAAAGGAAACTATTGAACCGGTATATGGATTAGAAAGAATTATGCAAACTAATTGTAAAGTTATTTTTATTGGTCAAAAGTCAGTTCAAAATTATGATAATGTTACAACACTAACAATACCTTTTTCATTTAATGAATATTTTATTCGTTTAGCAATTGCTGATTTAATTTATAAAATGATTACTTATTATTTTTATAGATATTAAATAATTTAAGAATTTTATAAATAGATTTATTTTTTTTATAAATTTGGTCTAAGAAAAAATACTTTTTTTCACGAAAACAAAAAAGGTTAAACTTTATTTGTGTTTTGTCGATGATTAAGTAAACGCTTTCATCGACTTCTCGTTTATACTAGAAGCATAGGGAATTTAAACGAGGAGGAAAATCGAAGATGAGTAAGAAGAAAAAACTTACAAAAACATTGGCTGCTTTATCAGCTGCCGGCTGTATTATCGGAAGTGCAACACCGATTGCATTAAATGCAGTAGAATTATCAAAATATTCTGTTGTGGAAGCAAAATATCAGGCTGCGAAAACAGAAGGAAGCGGAGAAAACGCTCAATTTAGTGACTACGATATTGATATTATGGTAGTAACTAATCCTGATTATAAAGGTGAAGCAGCTCCAACTTTGACTTATTCAAAAGCTTTTGATGAAAAAGCTAAAGAAGCTGGTAAAACGGCGTTGTTAAGCGAAAATATCGATGGTAAGGAATATGCTTTCAAAGATATGAACTTAAATGGAGAAATCGATGATTATGAAAGATGGTATCTTGATGCTGAAACAAGAGCACAAGATCTTGCTGATGCATTGGTTGCTGAAGGTGAAGATGGGATCGCAAAGATTGCTGGATTAATGTTATTTAGTAGCCATGAAGGAAATAGTGCTGCAGGATTAACAGATTCACAAAAAGATTATTTAACAAATAGTTATGTTAGAAATATTACTGATGCAGCAGGAAATGATGTGGAAGATTCAGTACGTTGGGTCAATGCGATGCAAGAGTATGTAGAAATATCTGATTTCAATGTTCCTGTTGATTTTAGTTCTGATCCTCGTTCAACAGCAGGGTCAGGAGATTTATATTCTGATAATGTTTCTAGTGGGGTTACAGATATTTCTAAATGGCCTTCTAATATTGGATTGGCAGCAACTTTTTATACTGAACATATGTATAATTTTGCAAAGGCATCTTCAGCTGAATATCGTGCATTAGGAATTGTAACAGCTTTAGGACCTCAAATAGATTTAGCGACAGAACCACGCTGGTTAAGAGTTGGTGGAACTTTTGGTGAAAATACTAAACTATCTACAGATATGGCTCAAGCTTATGTAGACGGTTCACAATCAACATATGTTAATGGAGAAGATCAAGGATGGGGAAAAGATTCAATTAACTGTATGATCAAACACTTCCCTGGTGATGGAGCCGGTGAAGGTGGTCGTGAATCACATACCCGTGCAGGTAAATATGCAGTTTATCCAGGTGGTAATTTTGAAGAACATTTAACTCCTTTTGCTCAAGGTGGCTTAAAATTGAAAGGGAAAACTGGAGCGGCAACTGCAGTGATGACATCTTATTCAATTGGAATCAATGCTGACGGTAGTGCTTTAGGTGGCGAAAGAGTTGGTTCAGCTTATAGTAAGTCTAAAATGAGTATTTTAAGAGATGATTTAGGCTTTGACGGTGTAGTTTGTACTGACTGGGGTGTTACTAGCACGCCCCCTGAACAATTAGCACTAGGTGGTCTAGGAATGGCTTGGGGAATGGAAAATGCTACTGATAACGAAAGACATTTAGCAATCTTAGATGCTGGTGGTGACATGTTTGGTGGTAATAATGACAATAAGCCAATCGTTTGGTCATGGCAGCAAATGGTTGATCGTGATGGCGAAGAAGCTGCTAATACTCGCTTTGCAACTTCAGCTAAACGTTTATTGAAATTAACAATGGAACCAGGATTATTTGAAAATACTTATTTGAATTTAGATGAATCATTAGCTGAAGCTGGAAGTAAAGATAAAAAAGACGCTGGATATCAAGCTCAGTTAGAGTCAGTGGTTATGTTAAAGAATAAAGATAACACAATTAAAGCGGCTAAAGATCAAGCAAAAGATCCTAAAGATATGACTGTTTATATTCCTAAAACATATACTGCAGAACAAAAAGGAGTTTTTGGTGATACACCTGCATCTTGGTCAGATTCAATGAATATTGAGACAGCTAAATCTATCTATGGAACAGTTTTAACTGATGAAATAGTTGATGATAAAGTAGTACGACCTGATTTATCAAATGTTGATAAAGTAATTGTTGGAATGCGTTCTCCAAATAACGGAAGCTTATTTAATCAATCAGGTATGATCGTTGAAGATGGTAAACAAAAATTTTATCCATTATCATTGCAATACCGCCCATATACTGCTGATGGCGAAAACGTAAGAAAAGTGTCAATTGCTGGAGATTTAAATAGTGATGGTACCCAACAAAATAGATCTTATTATGGAGCAACTAGTAAAATTGCTAATGAATACGATTTAACAGCTTGTTTAGAAGCTGTAGAAGCAGCTAAAGCAGTCAATAAAGATATTCCTGTAGTTGTTGCTTTAAATGCTAATGGTCCTGTTATCGTTAGTGAATTTGAAGACAAAGTAGATGCAATCGTATGTGGCTTCTCTGTAAGTGATAGTGCTGTGTTTGATATTATTAATGGTAAATCTGAACCAAAAGGATTATTACCATTACAATTTCCTGCAAATATGGATACTGTAGAAGCGAATAAAGAAGATGTTGCTGGTGATCTAGTATGTTATAAAGATACACAAGGAAATACTTATGATGTAGCCTATGGTTTAAACTGGTCAGGAATTATTGATGATGAGCGTGTTCAAACATATAATCCAGACCGTCCAACTACAGATACAACAACAGTTACCCCTACACCAACACCTGATAAACCTACTACTTCAGTAAAAACTGGTGATGAAATTAATTTAAACACAACAATGCTGGCTGGGGCCGTTGCTCTAGTGGCAGGATTAACTGCATATGTAACAGCTAAAAAAAGAAAAGCAGTAAAATAAAATGATAAAGATGATATAGAGGTATGGTTCAGCATACCTCTATAATTAATTGAGGTGAGCATATGAAAATACTTAAAAAATTAATGATTTTGCTAGTACTGGCAGCTTTGATAATAGGTTGTTCCAAAGAACCAGAAAATAATTATTTAGGAAATCTGAAAGTTGGCTATACAATGAAACTAGATGATAAAGAGGTGCCAAAAGCAAAATTTGAGTTTTTCTATGGTCGCGCTTTGACTAAATATTTAAACCAATATTACAGTGCTTTTAGTGATGATTATGCAAGTATAGTTGATTTTAATATTGAAAAGGATATAAATGATTTAAAAAATCAAGATTGTACGGTTACTGGTTATACAGACAAATCATGGGAATATTATTTTGCTGATCAGGCAAAGAAAGATATTTTAGAAGTAGAGGCATTGGTAAGAGGTGCTAAAACTGCTGGTTATCAAATAAATGCTGATGATAAAAAGAAAGCTCGCTCAACATTTGGTGAACTAGAAAGTTATTGTAAAGAAAATAAGATTGATTTTGAAGATTATCTCCATTCAACCTTTGGTTTAGAGGCAACAAAGGATAATTTAATCAGTTATTATGAGGAAGCTAATCTGGCCTCACGATATGCAGCAGTTTTATTAAAAGAACCAACTGATGAAGAGGTGGAGCAATATTATCTAGCTAATAAAAATGATATTGATACGATCAATATTCGCTATTTTGCTTTTGCTAAGGATGATAAAGCAAAAGCAAATGAGTTTGCCCAAAAGATTCGTAGTGAGGCAGATTTTAAACAGATGGCAGTTGATTATAGTAGTGATGATAAAAAAATTTATTATCAAAATAATGATTTGAGTCTACGTCAAGATTTAAGAAAATCAGATTTACCTGAATATTTGCAATCCGTATTATTTGATCAGGCATTACCAATTAATAGTGTTAAAGTAGTTGAAGGGGATTCTAGTATTGATGTAGTTATGCTGGTGGCTAGAGAACAGCCTGTTTATCGACAAGCTAGTATTTCAACAGTTTATTTAGATGCTAGAGAAACAGATACTGATAATTTGACAACCGAAAAAATGAATACATGTAAAGAATTTGCAGACAATTTGCTACAAGATTTTATGAATAATACTGACAGATCGATTGATAAGTTTCATGAATATAATAGTAAATATGCAGATGATAAGAACAATCAGGGAGATTATGACAATATATCTAAAGGGGATAGTACTATTGAAATTGCAAATTGGGTTTTTGATGAATCTCGACAAGTTGGAGATTTGGAAGTATTAATGAGTAATTATGGTTATACCATTGTATATTTTAGAGAATTTGGAGGAATTGATTATTTTGAAAGAGCAAAGGTATTAGCTAAAGAAGCAACGTATGATAAGCAGTTAAATGATTTAAAAAGGAATATCAAGGTTATGATTAAATAAAAAGTTTATCAGGAATGATAAGCTTTTTTTCATTTCTTAAAATATTTTTTCATATACTTAAAATGGAGGTAAGTATATGAAACGTAGAAGAGTGGTCGTTACAGTTTTAATAATTGTGATAATTGGGTTGATGATGGTATATAGTGCCTCGAATATTTGGGCCGGATATAAATTTAATGATTCTTTATATTACATTAAACGACAAGGAATTTTTGCTGTTATTGGTATAATTGCTATGTTTGTGTTTTCAAAGATTGATTATCATATTTATCAAAAAAATGCAAATAAACTTTTGATTGGGTCTTTTATCTTGATGATTTTAGTTTTGATTCCGGGGATTGGAGCAGTTCGCGGGGGGTCGCGCTCATGGTTTAATTTAGGTATTATTTCGTTGCAGCCATCTGAGCTGTTTAAAATTGCGATAATTATTTATAGTGCAAACTATATTAACAATCATTATCATGAATTAAAGAAACTAAAAGCTAGTTTGAAGTTGTTATTGATTTTGGGGCTTGGGTTTGGTTTAATTATGCTTCAGCCTGATTTTGGTAGTGGTGTTGTAATGGCTTGTTCAATTGTAGTGATGTTGATCGTTAGTCCATTTCCATTTAAATATTTTGTTATGTTAGGGATCTTAGGGGTAATTGGAATCGTTATTATGATTATTTCGGCTCCATATCGTTTAGCACGTATCGTAGCTTTTTTAAACCCTTTTGCCGATCCCTTAGGAAGTGGTTTCCAAATTATTCAGTCACTTTATGCGATTGCACCAGGGGGGATTTTAGGAGTAGGCTTTAATAATAGTGTGCAAAAACATTTTTATTTACCGGAACCACAAACAGATTTTATTTTTGCTATATTTTTAGAAGAATTTGGATTGATTGGGGGCGTTTTATTAGTTGGAATGTACGGTTATATGTTTGTAACTGTCTTTAATCAAGCAACTAAAGTAAAAGATTTATTTGGCAGCTTTTTAATGATTGGAATTATTTCAATGATTGGAATTCAAACTTTGATCAATCTTGGAGTAGTTGTCGGTTTATTTCCAGTAACGGGAGTAACTTTGCCGTTAATGTCTTACGGAGGATCGTCATTGACGATTACGCTTATTGCAATTGGAATTGTATTAAATATTTCAAAATCAACATATTAATGTTATACTAGTGTCTAGAGGTGAGATGATGAAAGTAATAGTTGGAGCTGGGGGCACAGGTGGACACTTATACCCTGCCTTAGCTTTAGTTGAATATATAAAAGAAGTAGAACCAGATAGTGAGTTTCTTTTTGTAGGAACTAAGGATCGTATTGAATCAGAAGTAGTACCTCAACAAGGCTATGAATATATTGGTTTAAATGTTCGCGGGTTAGTTGGAAATCCTATTAAAAAGGGGATTGCTGCTGCTATTTTTGTTAAATCAATTTTTACAGCGAAAAAAATAGTTAAAAAATTCAAACCGGATATTGTCATTGGTTTTGGTGGTTATCCTAGTGCTAGTGTTGTTGAAGCTGCTAATCGCTTAGGATATAAAACAATGATTCATGAACAAAATTCAATTATTGGTTTAACAAATAAAATTTTAATTAAAAATGTTGATAAAATCGTATGTTGTTATGATAAAGCATATGAGAATTTTCCCAAAGATAAAACTTATAAATTAGGGAATCCACGTGCTAGTGTAATTGCCTCAATCAAACCAGATGATATTTTTAAAAAATATCATCTAGATAAAAATCTTCCTTTAGTGACTATTGTAATGGGATCATTGGGTTCAAAATCTGTTAACGAAATGATGTTAAAATCATTAAAGACTTTTGAACAAAAGAATTATCAAGTGCTTTATGTAACTGGGAAGCCTTATTTTGAAGAGATGAAAACAAAATTAGGAAAGTTAAATAAGAATATTAAATTAGTACCGTATATTGATGATATGCCATCAGTATTAAAGAATACAACCTTGGTTGTTTCTCGTGCTGGTGCTTCTACGCTGGCAGAAATTACAGCGGTAGGGATCCCAGCAATTTTAATTCCAAGTCCTTATGTTGCCGCTAATCATCAGGAGTATAATGCTCGAGAATTAGCTGATCGTAATGCAGCAATGATGATTTTAGAGGAAAATCTTAATAGTAAAGATTTTGTGGAAAAAGTGGATTATATTTTAGAGAATAAAATTGTTCAAGAGAGTATGCAAAAAAGTGCCAAGGCTCTTGGTAAACCAAATGCATGTAGAGATATTTATAAATTAATTAAAGAAATGTAGGAGTATAGAATGAAATTTTCTCAAGTTAAAGAAGATTTAGAAAAATTAGATGTTGGTGAGATGATTGAAGATGAGCCGATGTATAAACATACCACTTATAAAGTCGGAGGACCAGCGCGTATTTATTTAAAAGTTAAAGATGTTGATAGTCTGATTAAAACAATTAAATATTGTGGTAAGCATCGGGTTAAATATTTAGTAATCGGTCGGGGTTCAAATTTATTATTCTCTGATCGTGAATATGAGGGCTTAATTATTTCTCTCAACGAATGTTTTAATGAGATTAAGGTCAATGGTTCGACGATGATTGCTCAAGCTGGTGTACCAATGATTTCATTATCATATCAAGCTGCTAAAATTGGATTAAGCGGTTTTGAATTTATGGGCGGGATTCCTGGCTCAATTGGTGGTGGAATATATATGAATGCTGGAGCATATAAGTATGACCTGGCAAGTGTAGTAAAGACGGTCACATTATTAAATGAAAAGCATGAAGTTGTTACTTTTAATAATGAACAGATGGACTTTTCTTATCGTCATTCAATTTGTCAAGATAATCGAAAATTGATTGTTTTGGAAGTAACGTTTGAATTGACTGCTAAAAGTCCTGATGAGATTAAAGCTGTTTTAGATAAACGTAAGGAACGAAGAATGTCTTCACAACCTTGGAATATGCCAAGTGCCGGAAGTGTATTTAGAAATCCGCAAGATAAACCGGCTTGGCAGTATATTGATGAATGTGGCTTAAGAGGCTATGAAATTGGAGGAGCTCAAGTTTCGCCAAAACATTCTAATTTTATTGTGAATAATGGCTATGCCAGTGCTAAAGATATTTATGATTTGATTATGTTAGTACAAGAGAAAGTAAATGAAAAATTTGGAGTTAAGTTAAGACGTGAGGTTGGATTGATTAATTGGGAGTAGTGTATGGCAAAAAGAAAGCAACAACAGAATATATATAACGATTATGATCGCGATCAAGTTCTTGCTTATTTAAAGAAACAAAAGGCAAAGAAGCGAAAAAGGCGTCGACGTGTCATTTTTGTAATTTTAGTTATAGGATTGATTATTGCTTTTTTTGTCAGTGATTATAGTCGTTTACAGACAATAACTGTTAGTGGTAATAATCGTGTGAGTAGTGAAGAAATAATTACCGCTTCAAAAATAAAACTGCATCAGGATTATACTTTCTTTAAAAGTATGGATGCAGCTGAAAATGCCATTAAAAAAACATCGCTAATTAAGGATGCCAAGGTTACAAAAGATTTATTTGGTCATGTTAAAATAAAAGTAGTTGAAGCTGACCCGATTGGTCAATGTACGATTGATAATATATTGTATGTTGTTGATGAAACTGGCCGTGTAACTAAAGATGAGGCTGGAGTATTAACTACATATGTACAACGGTGTCCAAAATTAAATGGTTTTGATTATGATCGCTTTGCAGCTTTTGCAAAGGAATTTGCAAAAATTCCCGCTCAAGTAGTTAATCAAATTTCAGATATTAATTATGCGCCTGAAAATCTTGACGATAAACGTTGTGAATTTATCATGGATGATGGTAAAATTCTATACTTGCGATATGATGATATGGCAGTACAATTAAAGGGCGATAATTATGCTTTAAAGATGGAAGAATTCCCAGATTATAAGTATTATGATTTTGTCGGGAAGTATGTTTATGTTCATAATTAATTTTTTCTACGGGATTGCTTAAAGGAGTTTAAAAATAACTGTTTTTATGCTAATATTGTATATATACTAAGAAAAGGGGATACGTGATGAAAGATATTTACGCTGTTTTAGACATCGGTAGTGCAACCTTAAAGTTTCTTGTTGCTGAAGTAAATAACATTAATGTCAATGTACTGTTTGTCAAAACGATTCCTAGTCACGGAGTGAAAAAGGGAATTATAGAAGATGATCGTATCTTAATTAGAGATATACGAAAACTGATTGATGAAGCAGAGGCTTTTCTAGAATCTAAGATTACGAGCGTCGCTTTAACAATTCCAACCATAAAAGCTAAATTATATCAAAGTGACAGCAGCATTAGTTTATCAGATGCTGGGTCTAAAGTATCTACTGATGATATAGTTAGAGTATTGCGTTTGTCATCAAAATTTAAACGTTCTAAGGATGAAGAAGTAGTATCAATTATTCCAGTTCGCTATCATAGTGATAAAGGAGCAACCGTTGAGGCGCCTTTAGGGGAACTTTCAAGAAATTTGATCGTTGATTCTTTAGTCATTACTACTAGTAAAGAGTTGCTTTACCCATATATTTCGGTAGTTGAAAAATGCGGTGTGGAAGTACTTGATATTACTATCAATGCGTTTGCATGCGCAAAAGAGGCTTTTGATGCAGTATATCTTCAAGAAGGTGCTTTATTGATAGATATGGGTTATAAGACTTCGACAGTTTCATTTTATAAAGATGGATATTTACAATACTTGACAGTTTGCCAAGTAGGAGGGTATGATTTTACTCGTAAAATTGCCCAAAATATGCAGATATCAATGAATCAGGCAGAAGCTTATAAAATTAAATATGGTTCATTAGATGTAACACAAGGTCAGAATGATATTATTCATACAACCTTTGTTGATGAACAAAAACGTGATTATACACAACAGGACTTGGCTGATTTATTAAATGAAACAGCTTATGAAGTAATGAATAAGATTAAAGAAAAGATTTCAGTTATTGATGATATTAGTAAATATGAAACTTTAATCGTTGGTGGTGGTGGAGAGCTGGAAATGCTGGATACTATTGCTACAGAGGTTTTAGAATGTCCCGTTCGAATCTATCGTCCTGATACGATTGGAACTCGTGATATGTCATTAGTAGCTGCAATTGGGATGGTTTATTACTTAATGGAAAGAAAACAGGTTGTTGGTGATTATACACCTTCATTAGTATTGCCGGATGTGACAAATACAATGGCAATTAGATTTAAAGGGTTGACAAAGTCAGCGCCTTCAAAACAAGGAAGTAAAATGTCAAAACTATTAGATTCATTTTTTAGTGAAGATTAATATAAAAAGAGAGGATATATTGTCATGAGTGAAGAATTAGGATTTGAACAAGTAGCACGAATTAAAGTAATTGGTGTTGGTGGTGGTGGTAATAATGCCGTAAACCGCATGGTAGAAGAGGGTGTAGCTGGAGTAGAATTTTATGTTGCAAATACTGATTTGCAAGTATTAAAACGTTCTCCTGTTACTAATAAAATTGAATTAGGTAGAGATTTAACAAAAGGTCTAGGAGCTGGTGGAGAACCTGAAATTGGAAAAAAAGCAGCTCTTGAATCAGAAGCAGAAATTCGTCAAGTGCTAGAAGGTGCAGATATGGTTTTTATCGCTGCTGGTATGGGTGGTGGAACAGGTACTGGGGCTGCTCCCGTATTTGCTAAAATTGCTCGTGAATTAGGTGCTTTAACAGTTGGGGTTATTACAAAACCATTTACTTTTGAAGGAATGAAAAGAAAAAAACAAGCAATCTCAGGGATTGAAGAATTACGTGCTAACGTCGATTCAATTATTACCGTTTCTAACGATCGTTTATTACAATTGATCGGTGGACGTCCAATGCAAGAAGCATTCAGAGAAGCTGATAATGTTTTACGTCAAGGGGTTCAAACAATTACTGACTTAATTGCTATTCCTGCTTTTATTAATCTTGACTTTGCTGATGTTTCTGCGGTTATGAAAAATCGCGGTAATGCTTTAATTGGAATTGGGATGTCTTCTGGTGATGATAAAGCGAAAGAGGCTGCAAAACGTGCTATTTCTTCGCCATTATTAGAAGTGTCTGTAGCGGGTGCTAAAGATGCAATTATTAATGTAACTGGTGGACCAAATATTTCATTATTTGATGCAAATATTGCTCTTGAGACGATTTCTCAAGAAGTTGGTGATGATATTAATACATATTTAGGAATTGCAATCAATGAAAATTTAGATGATGATATTATCGTCACTGTTATTGCAACAGGTTTTGAAGAGGAAAACGATGATGATTTTGAACCACGTCCAAACGTTTTAAAAACACGCAGTGTTGAAGATGTTGTACCTTTATCAGCGCGTTTTGAAGATGAAGAAGACGATGATGACGGTGATTTTCCACCAGCATTTATAAAAAATAGAAGAGTTTAATTAATAAGCTAACTAAGGTTAGCTTATTTTGCAAAGGGGGATAATTTAGATGAAAAAAATAGGATTTATTGGTATGGGAAACATGGCCGGTGCTATTGCTGGCGGGATTATTAAAAGTGGTTTTGTTGAAGGTGAAAATGTTTATGCATTCGATATAGATAATAATAAACTAACAAAGATGCATACTGATTTTTCAATAAATGTTTGTACTAGTGAAAAAGAATTAGTTGCTATGGCTGACATAGTGATAATTGCAGTTAAACCAAATGTTGTTGAAGATGTAGTCGCTAAAATTACAGACGAATTAGATAATAAGGCAATTATTTCAATTGTTGCTGGTTACGATAATGAAATGTATAATGAATTGTTATTGGATTCAACACGACATTTGACAATCATGCCCAATACACCAGCTTTGGTAATGAATGGAATGACTTTATTTGAACAAGAAAATACACTAACTGCAGATGAACTAAATTATGCTGTTGAGATGTTTTCAAGCATTGGAGAAGTAGTAATTTTACCAAGCTATCAAATGAAAGCCGGAGGAAGTATTAGTGGTTGTGGACCAGCGTTTGTTTATATGTTTATTGAAGCAATGGCAGATGGTGGGGTACGCTTAGGCTTACCAAGAGATGTTGCTTATAGACTAGCTAGTCAGACTTTAATCGGTGCTGGAATGATGCAAAAAGAAACACAGTTACATCCAGGTATTTTAAAAGATCAAGTTTGTTCGCCTGGGGGGATCACTATCAAAGGGGTCGAAACTTTAGAAGAAAATGGCTTTAGAAATGCTGTTTTAAAAGCAATTAAAGAATCAAATTAAAATATTAGGATCGCAAGATCCTTCTTTCTTTTCTTGACATTTTTTTGCTTAGATAAGCGCTATGATAGTTAGGGGTGAAAAGATGGAGGTATATATTGAACTGACGTATCTAACAAACTATTTAATTATTTTGGTTGCTTTGGAAATGATGGCGATTTTAATTAGTAAGGAAATGTCGTATCTAATGGTTATTAAACATAGCTTTTACTTAAGTGGAGTAATTTTACTATTATACTTAGATAGTTATAGTTGGTTAATTATATTGATCTGGGCAGTTGTTTTTTTATGTCTATATCAACGCCAAATATTTCTGTATTATCCAATTTTTATTTTTGTTTATTTTTCATTATTATTATTCGCTAGTTCAATAATTCCAGAAGCATTTATTTATAATGGAATCTTAATTTCACCAGTAAATGTTAGTAGCATTGGTTTATTTATTGTTAGCTTGCTCGTTGTATTGATGCAGATTATGTTTATTGTTTATTTAAAAAGAAAAATAAGAATTGATGACTATTTATATGTAATGAAATTGGATTACCAGCAACATAGTTATACAATTAAAGGATTTCTTGATAGTGGTAATGAAGTTTACTATGAGGGTTTTCCTTTAATCTTAATTAATCAAAAAATTATTGATGAGTATGAAGTAATCGATGTTTTAGAATTAAATGATTTACGTGAAGATATTATTGAAATAATCAAAGTTGATCAGGTTATAATTAATAATCAGAGATTACAAGATATCTATGTCGGGGTGATTGCCGGGATACAATATGATTGTTTATTAAATAAATCACTTATGGGAGGAATTTTATAATGATAAAATTTATTTTAAAAATATTAAATAAAACTAAATATCTTTATTATATTGGACGGCATGATATCTTACCACCACCATTAAAAGGTATTGAAGAAAAGGAAGCTTTAGAAAAGTTGGGAGCTGGTGATAATGATGCTCGAGATTTGTTGATTGAGCATAATTTAAGGCTAGTTGTATATGTTGCAAAACGCTATGATACGACGCAAAATGGTGGAATAGAAGATTTGATTAGTATCGGAACGATTGGTTTAGTTAAAGCAATTAATACTTTTAAACCTGATAAAAATATTAAGTTAGCTACTTATGCATCACGGTGTATAGAAAATGAAATTTTGATGTTTCTAAGAAAAAATAATAAATTGCGTCACGAGATATCTTTAGATGAACCATTAAATATTGATTATGATGGAAATGAATTGTTGTTATCGGATATTATTGGAACAGATAGTGATATTGTTAAAAATGAATTGGAACAAAGTGATCAAAAAGCAATGTTTTATGAGGCTTTTAAGGATTTATCCAAACGTGAAAAGGAAATTTTGATGTTTCGTTATGGTTTAATGAATTATGATGAGTTGACGCAAAAGGATGTTGCTAAAATGATGGGAATTTCACAGTCATATATTTCACGATTAGAAAAGAAAATAATCAAAAAATTACGTAATAAATTAAATTATAATGAAATAAAATAAGTATAAATTTGTCATATTTGCTAAAAATAGAGTTGAAAGAAGGCAAATATGAGTAATTATCAAGTTATTATAAATGGTTATCAAGAACCGAAAAAAAGACTTACAACCGATGAAACTTATAAATTGATAGACGAATACCAAGCTACTAAAAACGAGGCGATAAAAGACAGATTAGTTAACGATAATACTAAGTTAGTTTTATCAATGGCAAGACGTTTTTATGGTCGTGAAGATAGCATGGATGACTTATTTCAAGTTGGAATGATTGGGCTGATTAAAGCAATTGAAAATTTTAACACTAGTTTTGGTTTGAAATTTTCAACATATGCAGTTCCTCTAATAATTGGTGAGATGAAACGTTATCTTCGTGATAACCATCAAATCAAGATTTCTCGCTCAATTCGAGATTTAGCGTATAAGGTTTTAAAGGTTAAAGATAGCTATATAACAAAATTAAATCGTGAACCAACGATAAATGAATTAGCTAATGAACTGGAAGTTGAGCCAAGTGCTGTTATTGAAGCGCTGTTATCAACAAACAGTGTTTCTTCATTACAAGAAGAAGTTAAAAATGATGATGGTAATAATTTAAAGATGATTGATTCGATTACAGATGATAAAACAGTTGTATCAAGAACAAATGAAACAATAGATTTATATGATGCTTTAAAATCATTAAATCAAAAAGAGCATCGTGTGATTAAACAAAGATATTTTGAGGGGTTGTCCCAAAGTGAGATTGCAAAGGAATTATTTATTTCCCAAGCTCAAGTGTCAAGAATCGAAAGAAAAGCTTTAGATAATTTACATAATTATCTAAAATAAGCATATATATTAATGGTGATTCGATGAGATTTGTAAAACTGCAGTCTAAAGACGTGATCAATGTCGTTGATGGCTGCAAAATTGGTTTTATCAGCGATATTGAAATTGACTGGTGCGGTAAATGTATACAGGCAATTGTAGTAGAGAAATATAGCTTTTTTAAACTATTATGTTTTTTTAAAGAAGCACCATGTATTGTTATTCCAATTGAATGTGTAGTGAGCATTGGTGGCGATGTGATTCTTGTATCGATTGAGCCATAATAGTCAAATGTTTAAGCATTTGACTATTTTAATAAAATCTTTTAAATAACCAGCAGTTTGTTGAGTAATTATCCTTTTATGGACGGATTTATTGTGCTATAATATACTAGTAATAAATTAAGGAGGACCACTTCATGGGATACGGACAAAAAGTAAAAAAATGGTTTTTTGACGAAGACGGTGACGAAGTTGAAGAATATGAAGATGTAGAGATTGATACAGAACCTAAAACAAGCTTATTTGAGCAAGCAAAGTTTTCTAAAACAAGTGATGCAATCAAAGCTTTAAATGCAAATAAAGATAGCCAATTAATTTTATTTGAACCACGGGCATTTGCAGAAACTCAAGATATTGCAAATCATTTAAAGCAAAAGAAAGCTGCTGTTGTTAACTTGCATCGTTTACAAAAAGAACAATCTAAACGAGTTGTAGATTTTTTAAGCGGAGTTATCTTTGCAATTGAAGGAGACATCCAAAGAATTGGACCTAGAATATTCTTATGTACTCCTAAAAACATTGGTGTTTCTGGGACAATTGATTTAGATGAAGATGAATCTGAAGAATAATAGATAAGTATTAGCTTAGCTAATACTTTTTAATTATGATAGAGCATTTTAAAGGTGAAGAAGTTTTTGTTAAAAAGGTATTAGAGTTTAAAGATCAAGCTCTATATAAACAAAGACTTGTTTTAACTAAATTTTTAAATCCATATCATCAATCAATTGTTTATAGCATTGTAGGGAATCAAAATGATTTGATTGTTATTGAAGATGGTGGAATGGTTGATAGTGAAATGAAACGTTTGATTATTGCACCATCATTTTATCAAATTGAAAAAGAAGATTTTGAAATAGTTTTAGCTAAAATAAGTTATGCAAAACCATTTGGTACATTGAATCATCGAGATATTTTAGGAGCATTAATGTCTTTAGGGGTTAAACGCGAATTATTTGGGGATATTTATGAGTATGAGGATAATTTTTATGTTGCCATGGATGCAAAAATCTATGAGTATGTAAAAAATAACTTAATTAAAATTAAACGTAGTAAAGTTAAAATTTTAGAGAGTGAAGAGATTATTACAATTAAACATCAATATATAAGTAAAACTTTTATTGTCTCCTCATTTCGTTTAGATAAAGTTGTTTCAACTTTATATGGAGTGCCTCGAAGCAAGGCTGTCAGTTATATTCAATCAGGTTTTGTAAAAGTTAATCATAAAGAAGTTGAAGAAATAAATTATTTGTGTAATAATAGTGATATAATATCGTTAAGACGTCATGGAAGAGTTAAATTTGTCGATACTAAACGACGAACTAAACAGGATAATTATGTCGTTGAAGGGTATTTTTATAAGTAGGGGAGTGAGACGATGAGTGAATTTAAAAAGCAATTTAGGGGCTATAGTGTTCAACAAGTTGATAGTAAAATAGATGATTATCAAGCTGAGTTAGCATCACTAAAGCAGCAAGTTGCTAGTTTAACAGATGAATTAGATCATGTTAAAGAACAAAACTCGCTATTGCAGCATCGTGTCAATATTACCGAAAAAACTAATGAAGAAATTGCTCGTCTAGCCTTAAAAGAAGCAAGTGAATTGATTGATAAGGCTAAACGCAATGCCAATATGATCTTAAAAGAATCATTGGACTATGTTCGTAGTTTATCTAGTGAGATGAATGATTTTAAAGATCAGGCAATTAAATTCCGTTCATCGGTTCAAAAAATGTCCCAAGATATTTTGGATTCAATCGATAATTCGGAAGTCTTTAATCTTATTAACGAAGAAGATGAAGATAACTAAATACGATGAAAGAGACAGTTTATAGTAAGATGTTTGTAGAGAGCTGATGGATGGTGAAAATCAGTAACTATTATTATAATGGATCACTCTGGAGTAGCACCTTGAAATTAGTAGGGGTTGCCGTTAATCGCGTTAAGATGTTTGAGTGCGTATTGGAAAATACGAATTAAGGTGGTACCGCGAATTATTCGTCCTTTTATTTTGAAAGGACGTTTTTTAATTTATTTGGAGGAAAAGAAATGAACTATAAGGACACACTATTAATGCCAAAAACTGAGTTCGAAATGCGTGGGAATCTTCCTAAAAAAGAACCTAAGTATGTTGAACGCTGGCAAAAAGAGAACATGTACGAAAGAGTAATTGAGCAAAACAAAGGGAAAGAAGATTTTGTTTTTCATGATGGTCCACCATATGCCAATGGTAATATGCATATGGGACATATGTTAAATAAGGTAATCAAAGATGTTATCTGTCGTTACAATAATATGGAGGGACGCTATACGTCATATATTCCTGGTTGGGATACGCATGGATTACCAATTGAAAATGCGATTCAAAAATTAGGGGTAAATCGTAAAGAAATGTCTACAGCGGCTTTTAGAGAAAAATGTGATGAATATGCTCATGAGCAAGTAAATAAACAAATGGAACAATTAATCAGAATGGGGACATTTGCTGATTATAAACATCCATATTTGACTTTAATGCCCGAGTTTGAAGCTAATCAAATTGATGTATTTGCAAAAATGGCAATGGATGGATTAATTTTTAAAGGGTTAAAACCTGTCTATTGGTCACCATCAAGTGAATCAGCTTTAGCAGAGGCTGAGATTGAATATCATGATATTAAGAGTCCGACTATTTTTGTTAAATTTGCTGTTAAAGACGGTAAAGGAATCTTAGATACTGATACTAGCTTTGTTATTTGGACAACTACACCTTGGACTATTCCTGCAAACCTGGCAATTTGTTTAAATGAGCGTTACGATTATGCACTGATTGAAACAACTAAAGGAAAATTAATCGTTCTAAATGAATTAGTTGATTCATTAATGGAAAAATTTGAAATTACTGAGTATAAAGTAATCAAAAACTTTAAAGGTAGTGAGTTAGAATTAATCACTTGTCAACATCCTTTATATGATCGTGAATCATTAGTGATCTTAGGTGATCATGTTACTGCTGAGGCGGGGACTGGTTGCGTTCATACAGCACCAGGATTCGGAGCAGATGACTTTTTCGTCGGACAAAAATATGGTTTACCAGCATATTGTAACGTTGATGAACATGGATGTATGATGAAAGACTGTGGTGAATGGCTAGAAGGTCAATATGTAGATGATGCAAATAAAACAGTTACAATGAAACTAGATGAATTAGGAGTTTTATTAAAGCTTGAATTTATTACACATAGTTATCCACATGATTGGCGTACTAAAAAACCAATTATTTTTAGAGCGACTGATCAATGGTTCTGTTCAGTTGATAAAATCAGAGAGAAATTATTAAGTGAGATTGATAAAGTTAACTGGTTAAATGAGTGGGGACATATTCGTATTTATAATATGATTAAAGATCGTGGTGACTGGTGTATTTCTCGTCAAAGATCTTGGGGAGTACCGATTCCAATCATTTATTGTGAAGATGGAACACCGATTATGGAAGAAGAAGTTTTTAAACATATTTCTAATTTATTTAGAAAATATGGTTCAAATGTTTGGTTTGAACGTGATGAAAAAGATTTATTACCAGAAGGATATATAAATGAACATTCACCAAATGGTATCTTTAAAAAAGAAAAAGATATTATGGATGTATGGTTTGACTCAGGTTCCAGCCATACTGGATGTATGATTGAACGGGGATATCGTTATCCAGTTGATTTATATTTTGAAGGTAGTGATCAATACCGTGGCTGGTTTAACTCTTCACTGATTGTTGGAACAGCAGCTCATGGTTGTGCACCATACAAAACAGTTTTATCACATGGATTTGTTTTAGATGGCAAAGGCAATAAAATGTCTAAATCATTAGGTAATACTGTTGATCCAATTAAATTAGTTAACCAATATGGAGCTGATATTGTAAGATTATGGGCAACTTCAGTAGCTTACCAGCAAGATGTAAGAATCAGTAATGATATTATGAAACAAATTTCTGAAAATTATCGTAAAATTAGAAATACAATGCGTTTCGTATTAGGAAACTTAAATGATTTTAAACAAGCTGATCTAGTTGCAGTTGAAGCTTTGGCTGATGTTGATAAATATATGCTAGCTCAATTAAATGACTTGATTAAAGGATATCATAAAGCTTATGATAATTATGATTTTGCTGAAGCAAATCAATTAATTTTAAATTATTTTACTAATTTATTAAGCTCATTCTATATGGACTTTACTAAAGATATTCTTTATATTGAAAAAGCCGATAGTCTTCGTAGAAGACAAGTCCAAACAGTTTTATATTATCATGCTAAAGCAATGATGAAATTGATTTCACCAGTTCTAGTATTTACTGCTGAAGAATTACATGATCATTTCCATTGTGATGATAATAAGGCTGATTCAATTTTCTTAGAACCTAATGTTGAAATGATCAATATGCCTAACAGTGATCAATTAAAAGCTCATTTTGATCGTTTCCTAGAGCTTCGTAAAGATGTCATGAAAGCTTTAGAAGGATTGAGAAATGAAAAAATTATAAAATCAAATATGGAAGCAAAAGTGACGATTTCATTAAAAGATGAATTTAAGGAAATGGCTTCAATGCTTGCTGACTTAAAACAATTATTTATTGTTGCTAAAGTTGAGTTAGTGAAAGATTCTTCGTTAGAAGAATTTGATAGCGCTTATATCAAAGTTGAAAAGTTCGAAGGTCATCAATGTCCACGATGTTGGAACTATTTTGATGAAGATGAAATGGAAGGCGAATTGTGCCCTCGTTGTCATGCTGTAATCAATGGATAGATAAAATCTCTAAGTTTAAATAAGTATAGCTAAAAGTAATCATATAAATTGGACTGCATCTCTGATCTTGGATAGCCAAGGATGACTGTTCGATTTAGATTACTTTTTTTATTGCAATAGTTATTACTAAAATAGAAAAAGTAGCTGTTTAATGGGGTTTTATTAAATAAATATTGTTGAAATAGGTCGAAAGTGTTAAAATAAACAAGTATGTATGGAGGGTTCAAATGAAAAGTGATAAATTTAAAGGGTCATTTTTGTTGTTATTAGCAGCCTTGATTTGGGGGAGTTCATTTATTGTTATGAAAAGTGCAGTGGATTTCTTAACTCCTAATGTCCTGTTATTTGTTCGGTTTACATTGGCAACATTAGTAATGATCATAATGTTTTATAAATATATTAAAGATACTTGTATTCGTGATTTAAAAGGGGGTGCGATTACAGGAACCTGTTTATTTTTGGCTTATTTGATACAGACATTAGGTCTGACAATGACAACCCCAGGGAAAAATGCATTTTTAACTGCTATTTATTGTGCAATTGTACCTTTTTTAGTTTGGTTATTCTATCATAAACGACCTGATAATTATAACTTTGTTGCAGCTTTACTCTGTGTATCAGGAGTTGCTTTAGTTTCTTTAGATGGTGATTTGACAATGAATACTGGTGATCTTTTAACTATTTGTGGAGGATTTTTTTATGCCTTACATATCTTGGCGATAAAAAAGTATTCACAAGAGATGCATCCTATTAAATTAACCACACTACAATTTGGAATGACTGCGATCTTAGCTTTGTTTGGTTCATTATTATTTGAAGATATTACAGTGATAAAACAAATTGACAGTAGTGTGATCTTGCAGATTGGCTATCTAGTTTTTTTTGCTACTGCGCTAACATTACTATGTCAAAATATTGGTCAAAATCTTGTGAGTGAGTGTAATGCAGCGATTTTATTAAGTCTTGAGTCTGTATTTGGTGTAATATTTTCAGTTCTATTATATGGAGAAGTACTTACGTTAAAAGTTATTGCAGGATTTGTTATCATTTTTGTTGCAATTATTGTTTCTGAAACGAAACTATCATTTTTAAAACGAAGTAATGTCAGGGAGGAAGAATTGAATGTGTAAAAAAATATTATCGTTTTTATTAGTTGGAATATGCTTAATAGCAACACTAACACCGATAAGAGCTTTAGAAAATAGTGAAGATATTGGGCTTACTTGTGATTATGCAGTTGCAATTGATGCAAAAAGTGGTTTGGTTTTATATAATAAGAACATGGATGAACGGATGTATCCTGCGAGTATGACCAAGGTAATGACCGTTATTCTTGCTTTAGAATTAATGGATGATATGAAGAAAACAACAGTAATTACACAAAGTGATATTGATACTGTATGGGAAACTGGAGCTTCCTCAGCTAATTTTGAAGTTGGAGAGACAGTTACATATGAAGATTTATTATATGGCGCTATTTTACCAAGTGGGGCGGATGCAACTAGAGCTCTAGCAAATAATTTATGTGGAAGTCAAGAGGCATTTGTTGATAAAATGAATGAATTAGCACAAAAATTAAATTTAAAAGATACTCATTTTGTAAATACGACCGGGATTCATGATGAAAATCATTATACTACAGTTCATGATATGGCATTAATTGTTCAATATGCAATTCAAAATGAAGATTTTAAAAATATATATGCTCAACGTTATAAAACGTCTTCAAATGGATTACATCAATGGGTTAATAAATCGATGTATAATGCTAAACGAGCAAAAATAAATGTTGATGATATTCTTGGTTGTAAAAGTGGGTATACAAACGAGGCTAAGAGTTGTCTATCAAGTTTAAATCGGGTTAATGATAATGAAATTATTACCATTGTAGGTCATAGTGTTAATAATGATGTTAAAACTCATGCTGCAGTAAGTGATACTTTAGATATAATGAATTATGTGGGGCAACATTATTCATTACAAAATATTTTAACTAAGGGTGCTAAAGTAAGAACGTTAGATGTAACTTTAGCAAAGGACGAACAAAAAATAGCTATTACAAATTTAAATGACGTTAGTGCCTTTTTACCAAATGATTTTAATAAAGATGATTTAGAATATAAATACTCATTTAAAAAATTAGAAGCACCTGTTAAAAAGGGAGAAAAAGTTGGTGATTTAAAAGTATATTATCAAGACAAATTATTATATCAAGAAGAGTATGCTACTACTAAAGAAATTGAAAAAGATACTTTTAGTTACATCCTTGGAGTAGTTAAAGATTTTATGTTTCCATATGGTCTTGCGATTATTTTAGTAATTATTTATATACTGATTTTAAGAATGAAAAAAAGATGAGAAATTAAATTTTTATGCATTTACTTGAGTGGAACATAAAAACAGTACAAGAAATTGTACTGTTTTTATGTTCCAATATGTGTTTATAAAATCAAAGGTATTAAAAGTCATTTTAATGGGATAAAAAGTGTATTTTAAAAGCAAAAGACAGTATAGAATCCTACACTGTCTAAATTGATTTTATTTATTCATTAACATTTTCAAATGCTTGAGGAATTAATGGAGTTGGTTTTTTAATTCGATGATTATAAACCAGAATGGTTAATAAACTGCAAATAATAATAATTCCTACAAATACAATTATTTCTGTATTCAATGAAACATTTGACATACTAATAACTTTTCTGAAGCCATCAACGCTATATGTGAATGGCATAAAAGGATGAATTGCTTTAAAAATTGCACTTGATGTTTCTAGTGGATAAGTACCGGCCGAACCACCCAAATTAATAACCATGAAGACTAAGAGTACAAATTCACCAATTTTACCACACACAATACTTAACAAGGTCACTAATGCCATTGAAGCCGCTCCTACAATTACAGCAAAGATAAAAGTCATTAGTAACTGTTGCGGAGCAAAATCACAGAAGAACATCAATGATGCAATCATTACAATTGAAGCAATTGTAGATACTGTAAACCAGACTGAAGCTTTAGATAACCAATATTTAAAGCCGCTTTCTGCTTTTTCAACATCATTGAATAATGGATACATCAACGTAAATGCCATACAAGCTACATATAAACCTACACTCATCATATATGGAGCCATTCCATGACCATTGTTTTCAACTGTTGAAATTTCCTTATGAGAAGTATCTACAGGACTAGCAAGCATATCAAATGTGCTGTCGTTACTGTTAATACTATTTACCTGCTCTGCACCATCATGAAGTGAAGTAGCTAAAGTATTTGCGCCGTCTTGTAAGGTGGTTAACCCAGTTCCAAGAGTAGTTGATCCAGCTGCTAATTGTCCAGCGCCGTCACTGATTTGATTAGCTCCATCAGCTAACTGATCAGCACCGCTGAGCAAAGTTGGATTATTGCTTACTAAAGTACTAGTACCATCAGCTAATTGTTTTGCTCCTTGATCAAGGGCACCGATACCGTTAGTTAGAGTTGGTGTTTGGCTAGCTAATTGAGAAGTACCAGTTTTTAATTTATTGGCACCATCTACTAAAGAACTTGAATTGTCATTTAATTGAGCTAAGCCACTATTGATTTGACTTGTTCCAGCAAGATAGCTTTTAATTCCAGTTTTTAAACTTTTCTCTGTGGGAATAGTAGTTTTACTACCATCAGTGTTAGTATATTCACCACCACTAATTGAAGCATCAAGATTATTTAAACCAGCTTGTATAGTTCTACTAGCAGTTGCTAGACCTGGGGTAGTTGTATCACCATTTAAGGCTGTATTCATCGTACTAAGACTAGAACTCATCTGCTGAACCAATTGATATGAAGAAGGCAAAGCATCAGTTACACCAAACTTTGTTAATCCGTATTGTTCAACTTCTTCTTTACTTAGACCTGTATCCAAAATTGTTTGTGCTAGCTTTTTATAGTCTGCATTACCACTATTTTGAAGTGTATTGATTAAGGTAGTATAATTTGATAAAGAAATACTAGATGTTTTTACTTGTGAAGCCATTTGTGTTAAGCCATCACTGATTTGCTGGTTACCAGCTTTTAATTGACTTGCCCCGGCTGCGAGAGTATCTACACCATTACTTAAGGTAGAATTATTGCTAACTAAAGCTTGAGAACCTTGATAAGCGCTAGTAACACCGCCAGTATATTGACTTATTCCAGTTTGAAGTTCTGTGGCTCCATTATCAAGTTGATTTATTCCACTTGATAATGCAGGAGTAGCGTTGTTTAGAGAATTGATACCATCCTTTAATGAATATACACCATTATTTACAGTTACTACACCATCGGTATAATCTTGTAACCCGTTTGTAAGGGTAGAAGCCCCATCTTTAAAAGTGATTGAACTAGTTGCTAATACTTGAAGATTATCCGAAATAGTTTTATTACCACTAATTAACTGATTAGCCCCATCATTAATTTGATTAGAACCATTAGCTGCCTCACTCATGCCGCTTCCAACTGTTCCCAATTGATTGAAAATAGTTTCAGCATAAGTCTTAGTTACGGTTGAAGAAACTTCAGCTTTGATTTTAGCAATTGCTGAATCATCCATTTTAGAAGCAATGTAACTGCTGCCAGGATTAGTAGTATAGTTTAAAATCATTTTTTGTGGTTGGGCATCTAATAATGTCGTTGCATTTTTAGAAAAATTACTAGGAATAGTAATTACCATATAATAATCACCGTCTTTTAATCCTTGATCAGCAGTTTTACTGTCAACCAGTTTAAAATCCATTGAATCATTGTTTTGAAGACTTTTTGCTAACTCTTTACCGACATTTAAAGTGGAATCATTATATTCAACCTTTTTATCCTCATTAACTACCGCTACGGGAATTTCTTTAGTATTTCCATACGGATCCCATATTGACCCTAAGAATACCCCCGCATAAATACTTGGAATTGCAATGATGGCTACGGCCACTATTTTCAGCCACCAATTTTTACGAAATGCTGACCACTCTTTTTTTATCATTTTTTCTCCTTTCCATTAAATTATAGTTTTATCTTGAAATTTAATATATTAATAGATATAATCTATCCATGGATAAAGTTTATCTATTAATAAAGCATATTTTAATCATCTACTATAAGTTTGTCAATCAATTTATAAAAAATATTTTCTAGATTATTAATCTCGAATAATGTTACAATATATAGTAAAGGGGAAATGAAGTAATGAAAGTAAAAAATAGTGTCGAACAAGCAATTTGTTTATTAATAATTATCGCCCATAGCAATGATGAAAAACCTTTAAAAAGTTATAATATCTCTGATAGTTTAGGTGTTTCTGATTCTTATTTAAAAAAAATTATTAGGCAATTAGTTGTAGCTGGGCTGATTACATCTGAAGCAGGGAAAAAAGGTGGTGTATGCTTAAGCCGGAAACCTGATAAGATTACTTTGCTGGATATTTTTGAGGCTATCGAGGGTAAAGAGCCGTTTGCAAAAGCAACGGGACTAGTAGAACGTGTTTTTGTTAATGAATTAAAAGAAATCATGGATCAAAAGCAGGCGATGATTTTAGATGCATTTAATGCTGCAGAAGCAAGTTATAAAGAAAAATTAAAAACGATCACATTAAAAATGGCTATGGTAGAACGAAAAAAGGATTCTTAAGCGAATCCTTAAATATTAACCATGCTTTTTTTGATTGTTTTTATCGACAATTCGATCTAAGCCATATCCAATTACACGTCCAATAAATGCAAATACGATAAACCAGAGTGCGCTCCATGAACTTGTTTCTTTATTAACAAAGCCAATAACAAAAATAATAACTGCGATCGTTAATCCAACAGCTGTACCTAATGTCATAAATACACTACTTTTTTCTTTCATCCTTTCACTCCTCAATTCTAAATTATACCACAACAAAGTGCGCATACAAGTAAAATATGTGTTATAATACTGTCGTAAATAATGGAGTGATAAGATGATAAATACAATTATATTTGACTTAGATGGTACATTGATAGATTCTTTAGTTGATCTTGCAAATACTGTTAATGTTATTTTAACAGAAAAAGGATATCCTACGCATACCCTTGATGAATATCGTTATTTTGTTGGAAATGGTGTATTAAAATTGCTTGAGCGGGCTTTACCTGCTGATCATCAGGGGGATATTACAGCTGTAAAGAAACGTTTTGATGAAATTTATGGTGAAATTTGTTTAGAAAATACCAAACCATATCCTGGAATCACAAAATTAATTAATACTTTGGCTGATCAAGGATATAATTTGGCTGTTGTGACTAATAAACCGCAAGACCATGCAGTTAAAATTGTTAAGACTTTATTTCCAGGATGTTTTAAATATATTTTCGGTAGTAGTATTAGACATCCTAAAAAGCCGGATCCCTGTTTAACAAATCTAGTTATTAATCTTTTTGATGTGCGTAAAAACGAAGTCGTCTATATAGGCGATAGTGACGTTGATATTTTAACTGCAAAAAATACGAAGGTTAGATCAATAGGCGTATCATGGGGATTTAGAGGACGTCAGGAGCTGCTTGAAAATGGTGCAGATCTTGTTGTTGATCATGCCAATGAAATTAAAGAGGCTATAAATGATTGGTGTAAGTAGTTGTCTAGCAGGATGCAAATGCACTTATAGTGGTGATGATAAATTAATTAAATTAGTCAAAGAGATGGTTATGCGAAATGAAGCAATAATGATTTGTCCTGAAGTGTTAGGGGGATTGAGTATTCCTCGTTCTCCTTGTGAGATAAGAGATGGAAAAGTAGTTGATATTAATGGTGTTGATTGGACTAAGGAATATCGATTAGGAGCACAAAAGAGTTTAGAAATATTACAAGAACATGATGTTGATGTAGTTTTGTTAAAGGCAAAAAGTCCTAGTTGTGGAAAAAACTATATATATGATGGGACGTTTAGTCATACCATTATAAATGGTGATGGTATTACTTGCCAACTACTAGAAAAACATGGCATAATAGTATTCAATGATGATAATATTGATGAATTTTTAAAATACATAGAAAGAAGGTAAAAAAATGGGACACGTATTAAAAATTAATCCAGTTTTTAAAGAAATGATTTGGGGAGGTCATAAATTAAGAGATGTTTATGGCTATGATATTCCTAGTGACAATACTGGTGAGTGTTGGGCAATCTCAGCTCACAAAAATGGAGATTGCACTATTAGTGATGGAGAATTTGCTGGAAAGACATTATCTAGTTTATGGGATGAACATCGAGAGTTATTTGCTAATATTGAAGGTGACCAATTTCCATTATTGGTAAAAATTATTGATGCTTGTAACGATTTATCTGTTCAAGTTCATCCAAATGATGAATACGCTAAAGCTCATGAAAATTCTTTAGGTAAAACAGAATGCTGGTATGTTCTAAATACCGATGAAGGAACAAAAATGGTAATGGGACACCATGCTAAGACTAAAGAAGAGTTAGTAAAAGCGATTGAAAATGATGACTACGACAATCTGTTAAATAAATTTGATATCAAAGAAGGAGACTTCTTCTATATTCCTTCAGGTACGATTCATGCTATTTGCAGTGGTTCATTAATTTATGAAGCACAACAATCTTCAGATATTACATATCGTGTTTATGATTATCATCGTAAAGATGCTCAAGGAAATGAACGTCAATTGCATGTACAACAATCGATTGATGTTGCAACAGTTCCATATGTTCCACTTGCGGCGGATAGTATGGTTGAAACAGCAATTGAAAATGGAACGAGGACGAAGTTGGTATCAAGTGAATTTTTTACAGTTAATAAATACGAAATGACTGGTAAAAATACGATTGTTAATGATAAACCATTCCAATTAGTCACTGTTATTAAAGGTAATGGTGTTATTAATGGGAATAGTGTAAAAATGGGCGATAACTTTGTAGTTTGTGCTGATCAAGATGCCGTAGAATATGATGGTACAATGACAGTTATGATCTGTACATTATAATGTATTGTTCGAACTGTAATCATGAATTTAAAGCAGCTTCTTTTGCCTATAAAGCAAGACAAAGATGTCCTGAGTGTGGAACGTTGATGCAAATCCAGTTTCCTTCGGGAATGGGGTTCATTCCTATCATTGTTGCAATACTTCCAGCAGTATATATGGTTTCAGTACTGCAATTTGATTTATTGGTTGGATTAAGTGTCTTTATTCTTGTTTATTGGCCAATTGAAGTTATTATGAATATCTTATTAATATATTTTGATAAATACCGCCTATATGAAGTAGATCAGTGATCTACTTTTTTTGAACAATAATGTAATAAATCATTGGCGGAAATAATGACTAAATGGGAACTTTGTGATAGAATGTTGACGATAACGATTAAGTGAGGTAAATTATGGCACATTTGAAATTTAAATTTGAAACATTAAATGCTTTTTGTAATGAAGCATTTGAAAAATTCGGTTTTACAAGTTATGAAAGCAAAACAATCACAGATGTATTATTATTGTCAGACGTATATGGAATTGAGTCACATGGTATGCAGCGGCTTTCACGGTATCACAAAGGGATTGAAAAAGGCATGATTAAGGTTGATGCAAAACCTGAGATTGTTTTTGAAACCCCTGTTTCGGCAGTGATTGATGGTCATGCTGGAATGGGCCAATTGATTAGTAAATTTGCAATGGAAAAATGTATTGAAAAAGCTAAAACAGTAGGGATGGCAATTGTAACGGTAAGAAATTCTAATCATTATGGAATTGCTGGTTATTATGCAAAAATGGCTTGTGACGAGGGATTAATGGGGATGTCATTTACTAACTCAGAAGCTATTATGGTTCCTACTTTTGCCCGTAAAGCAATGCTAGGATCTAATCCTATTGCTTTAGCAATGCCAGCTAAACCATATCCATTCTTTTTTGATGCTTCTACTACAGTAGTTACTCGTGGTAAGTTAGAAATGTATCGAAAAGCTGAAAAAGAATTACCAAATGGATGGGCACTAGATAAAGATGGTAATCCTTCTATAGATGCACCAGATGTTTTAGACAACATTGCTAATAAAATCGGTGGTGGGATTATGCCTTTAGGTGGTTCAACGGAACAATTAGGAAGCCATAAAGGATATGGTTATGGAATGTTCTGTGAGATTTTCTGTTCTATTTTATCACAAGGACTGACTTCGAATCATACACATACAAATGGCATTGGGGGAACATGTCATGGATTTATTGCTATTGATCCTAAAATATTTGGAAACCCAGAAGATATTGAGACACATTTTTCAACGTTCCTGCAAGAATTAAGGGATGCTCCAAAAGCTGAAGGACAACCGCGTATATATACTCATGGTGAAAAAGAAGTTGAGGCTACAAAAGATCGCATGGAAAATGGAATTGACGTTGATGTCAAGACAGTATTAGAGATGAAGGATCTATCTAACTTTGTTGGTGTTGATTTTGAAAAATACTTTGGTAAATTAGATATTGAAGATAATGATTATAAAACGGTTTATTAATTATTAGGAGAGAAAGATGAAATTTAAGTGTATACATTGTAATATTAATATTACAGATATCAATAAAAGTGTTGCTTTTTACCAAAAGGCTTTAGGTTTAAAAGTCGAAAGAACTAAAGAAGCTAATGATGGTAGTTTTATTTTAACTTATCTTGGTGATGGTTTAAGTAATTTTCAAATTGAGTTAACTTGGTTAAGGGATCATCCGCAAGCTTATGAATTAGGTGAAAATGAAAGTCATATTTGTTTTGAAGTAGATGATTTTGATCAAGCTTATCAGTTACATAAGGAAATGGGATGTATATGTTTTGAAAATAAGGCAATGGGATTATATTTTATTAATGATCCTGATGATTATTGGATTGAAATTATTCCTAAAAAATAGACTGTATTTTTTTGTATATTTATTTGCTTAATCTTGTTTAAAGAGTTATTATAGATAGGTAATATAGAAGATATTATGGGAAATGAAATATTGAGATGTTTCTGGGAATTAGCAATTTGGGTGTTAATACTGAAATGATTTGTTCTATAATTATCCCTATGTCATAAATCAATATATACTAGTATTAGCGAGCTAATAAAAAATATATCCATTAAGGATATATTTTTTGTTATTCAATAATTTTTTTAAAAAGTCGATCAAAATCTGGTTTGATTTTTTTTAAATTAATTGGTCGTCCACTCCGATCAGTAAAACAATGATTAGAGTTGCCAGTAGTACAAAGTGTATGTTTTTGATTATATATCTTATATTCACAGGCGAAGCGGACACCAGTATATTTAGTTATTTTAACTTCAATTATAGCAAGGTCATCAAAATACATCATTTTTTGATAATTACAATTAATTGATAAAACAGGAGAAATGATACCTTCTTCTTCCATTTTTTTATATGTTAAACCAATTTGGTTCATATAATCGATTCTTGCTTCTTCAAACCAGCGAATATAGTTAGAGTGATGAATAATTCCCATTTGATCGGTTTCATAGTATTTAGCATTATGTAAATAAGGTCTAATCATCATTGTTATCACCAATAATAAATATTTCCCCTTCATTATTTATCTTTAAAATATTATTATACTGTTTCAAAGGTTCGTGATTGAGATATTTAAGCATCATTTTAGGATTATCAGTAAAATGCATTGGCAAAACATATTTTGTTTTAATATTTTTTAAAATATGCTCCATACCCCACCAGCTACTTTCTTCAAGACGAGGGTCTAGAGGAATCATCATTAAATCAAAATGAATATCTTTAATTTTACTAATTTCTTTTTTAAAAGTTCCAGCTTGATATTTGTTGTCAGCCTCAGGTTCACCAATCCAGTGCCACCAGTGTAAATCACCAGCATGATAAATTTGTTTATTTTCAACCTTTACAACAAAAGCTACACCTGCATCTGTTGATAATAGGGTTTGAATATACAAATCATCAATTTCATATATTTCGCTAGGGCGAACTTTAATTCCAGTATTATTGATTTTTCGGTCGATAATATAAGTGATTTTAGGATGGTTGATTTGATAAATTGCAGGATTGTAGTGGTCATGATGAAAATGAGAGACAAAGACATATAATGGTTTATTTTGATTAAGCGGGGGAATTGTTCCTTGATAATAATCGAATAGTAAAATATGCTTATCCAATTCAACTAAAAACCCACTGTTATAAATATAAGTTACTTGCATAAAATACCTCCTTGTAAAAAAAGGGAGAATTATTCTCCCTCGTCGTAATTTGCAACATTATGATAAATTTGATCAACATCATCACAATCATTAAGATTATTCATTAAACGTTCAAATAATTCCATATCTTCACCTTCAAGTTCAACAGTGTCTTGTGGTAAAGTCTGAATTTCATCTATTTCAAATTCAATATCAGATTTAATACCTTCAATTGCCTCTTTGATTTTATATAAATCAGTTGGTTCACCAATAATTTTGATAGTTCCATCTTCTTCACTAACAATATCTTGAGCATCAACTTCAGCCATGACTAAAGCATCTAAAACAGTTTCTTCATCTAGTCCTTTAAAAGCAACGACGCTGATAACGTCATATAAATATGAAACAGATCCTTCATTTCCTAATTTTGCTTTTGACTTTGTAAAAGCAGGACGTACTGATGAAATAGTACGATTAATATTATCAGTTAGACATTTAACGATTAAAGTAGCTCCACCATTAGCATACCCTTCAAATACTTTTTCTTCATAATTTTCAGTAACACCACTTTTTACTTTATCAATTGCTCTTTTAATAACATCAGCGGGTACTTGTTCTTTTTTAGCTTTTTCAATTAAACGACGTAATGCTAAGTTACCATCTGGTTCAGGTCCACCTGCTTTTGCAGCTAAGTAAATCTCTTTACCATAACGTGAGTACAATTTAGCTTTTTTTGCTGCTGTTTTTGCCATTGCAACTTTGCGCACCTCATGTGCTCTACCCATAAATAACTCCTCCTTAAAGTGATAAATTCTTTTAAATTATACACTTATCGATTAATATTATCAAGGGGCGTTTTAAATGAGATAAATATTCTGATTTTATGAGGAAAAAGCAGAGTTTAATAGATAAAAAGCAGTTGTTTTAAAATAATCAAAAAGGTTTCATGGAATAAAATAGTAGTTCATCCTTTTCTAATTCAAAAGAACTCTGCTAAAAACATTAAGATTAGTTTTAAATAAATAGCGAGTATGCTATAATCTAGGCATTAAAAGGAGCAATGTATGGAAACAACAGTAATTATTGGAGCTGGAGCTAGTGGACTGATTTGTGGTCATGAACTAGCTAAAAGTAATCATAATGTAATTATTCTTGAACAATCAAATAAGGCAGGACGAAAAATTTTAGCTAGTGGTAATGGTCGCTGTAATTTATCTAATACTAATTTAGATATGTATTTTTACAATACTGATGAATCCAAGATTAAGAGGATTATTCATGCCTTTGATGCAAGAAAATATTTTAACCAAATTGGAGTAATGACTCGACAGGTGGGAACACTTCTTTATCCGCGTTCTAATCAAAGTTTAACCGTAAAAAATGCTTTAATGAATAATTTTGATCAAGTTGCTTTAATTGAAGAGTGTCAGGCTAAAAATATTATCGTTAAAAAGGATGGGTATATAGTTAAAACTAATAAAGGTGAATACTTTTGTAATAATATTGTTATTGCAACAGGCTCACCTGCTTCTTTATTATCAGGCAAAAATAGTTATGATTTGGTTAAATTGCTTGATTTAAAGGTGACAAAGTTGTATCCTAGTCTAGTTCAAATAAAAACCAAACCAGCCTACCGAAGCTTAAAAGGCGTTCGAACTAAATGTAAAGCGAGTTTATTAGTAGATGGAAAATTAATTGAAAGTCAAAATGGTGAAGTGTTATTTAGTGATAATGGGTTATCAGGAATATGTATTATGCAGTTATCACGATTATTATCACGTTATTGCGGAAATAAAGAGATTAGTTTAGATCTAATGGAGGAATATACTAGCCAAGAATTAGAACGATTTTTAAAAGAGCGGCATGATAGATTTGGTCATTATTATTTAGAAGGAATCTTCAATGATAAATTAGCTAAAATATTAAAAGATATTGATAATTTAAAAGATATCCGCTTTAAAATTATCGATACATATGATTACAGTAAAGCTCAAGTTATGAGTGGTGGGGTTAGTTTGGATGAAATAGATGAAAATTTGGAAGTGATTAAATACCCTGGAATATATTTGGCTGGGGAGCTTTTAGATGTTGATGGTGATTGTGGCGGATATAATTTACATTTTGCTTTTGCTTCAGGCCATCATATCGCTAAAACAATAATGAATAAGCAGGTAAAAAAATGTTATTAATAAATAATGTAAAAGTTCCTTTGGAACTGGCAGATTATCGAAAAATAATCTCACAACAATTAAATATTTCTAAAAATAAAATATTTGACGTTAAACTAGTTAAACAGGCTGTTGATGCAAGAAGAAAAAACAAAGTTCACTTTGTTTGTAGTTTTAATTTTACTGTCGAGAATGAAGATTTAATGATAAAAAAATATCCTAAATTAAACTTATCAAAAGTAGTTGCTTATGACTATCCGGTTTTAAAATCAACTGACGAGCATATTGTAGTAGTAGGCAGTGGTCCCGCTGGACTTTTTTGCGCTTATAATTTGGCGCGGGCTCATCAAAAGGTAACATTGATTGAACGTGGCAATGCGGTTGAACAGAGGAAAGAAGATATCGATAACTTTTTTAAAACAGGGAAATTAAGTCCTGATAGTAATGTTCAATTTGGGGAAGGGGGAGCAGGAACTTTTAGTGATGGCAAATTAACAACTGGGGTTAAGGATAAACGAAAAAAATTTATTCTTGAAACCTTTGTTAAGCATGGTGCTGAAAGTGATATTTTATATGTAAATAAGCCACATGTAGGGACTGATTATTTAATTAAGGTTGTTAAAAGTATGCGTGAGACGATTATTGCTAATGGTGGTGAAGTGTTATTTGAGACAAAATTAGTTGATGTTAATTTAGCAGATGATCAGCTAGTAAACATTGTTGTTGAAAAAAATAATATTAAAACTACGATGGAATTAGATAAATTAGTTCTAGCAATTGGTCATAGTGCTCGAGACACTTATGAAATGCTATATCAAAAAGGAATAAAAATGGAGCAAAAATCATTTGCGGTAGGACTTCGAATTGAACACTTGCAGTCATTCATAAATGAGCATCAATATGGTAAATATGCGAATCATCCAAGTTTAAAAGCTGCTGATTATAAATTAGCGGTCAAAACTAGTAATGGTCGTGGAGTATATACTTTTTGTATGTGTCCGGGAGGTAAAGTTATAAACTCAAGTAGTGAGGCTGGTGGAATCGTTGTTAATGGAATGAGTAATCAAGCTCGTGATGAAGCAAATGCTAATAGTGCAGTTCTGGTTACTGTGGGACCTGAAGATTTTGCTAGTTCGCATCCATTAGCTGGTATTACCTATCAACGAGAATTAGAACAAAAAGCTTTTGAATTAGGTGGTAAAGATTATAGTGTGCCAGTCATGAGGGTTGAAGATTATTTAAATGATACTCTGGATTTAAAAATGGAAGAAGTAAGCTGCAGTGTTCAACCAAATGTGAGATATGCTAAATTAAGTCAAATATTTAGTAATGAGGTCAATCTTGCTTTAAAAGAAGGATTACAATTAATGAATCATAAATTTACAGGGTTTACAGAAAAAGCAATGCTTTCAGGAGTTGAATCTAGAAGTTCAGCACCAGTACGCTTATATCGTGATGAAAATTTTCAAAGTAATATTAAGGGAATCATGCCGATTGGTGAAGGCGCTGGGTATGCTGGTGGAATTATGTCTAGTGCAATAGATGGTTTAAAATGTAGTGAATTTATTTTAAAAGGGGAATAGATAAGGAATGTCAATAATAGAAATAGCCCTCATTGGAGTGGGCTTAGCAATGGATGCTTTTGCAGTTTCAATCTGTAAAGGTTTAGCAATGCGAAGAATGAACTATAAAAAAGCTATTATCATTGCTGCTTTTTTCGGGGTGTTTCAAGCTTTAATGCCGGCATTAGGTTATGTTTTAGGAACAACATTTGCCAATAAGATTGCAGCTATTGATCACTGGATTGCTTTTATCTTATTAGCTTTAATCGGGGCGAATATGATTAAAGAAGCATTATCAAGTGATGATGATGAATGTCAAGATGATAGTTTGAGATTAGGGGATTTGATCATGTTGTCAATTGCTACCAGCATAGATGCCCTAGCTGTTGGCATTACTTTTGCGTTCTTTAATGTGTCATTATTGCTTTCAGTAAGCATGATTGGAATTATTACCTTTATTATTTGTGTAATTGGGGTCAAAGTTGGTAATGTATTTGGTGAAAAATATAAGAGTAAAGCAGAATTAGCCGGTGGATTAATATTAATTGTGATGGGCGCAAAAATATTAATTGACCACTTGTTCTTTTAGGAGGATAAAAAATGAAGGTCTCGACTTTAAAGATGCATCATGAGCACCATCCTATGCGACCAACAAGACAGATTGCCATTAGCTTTTTAGCAGTTATCTTAATTGGTTCAGTTTTGTTAATGCTGCCAATTTGTAATAATACAACACCGACAGCATATTTAAATAATTTATTTATTGCTACTTCAGCAACTTGTGTAACAGGATTAGTACCTGTAGTAACAAGTGAACAGTTCAATATATTAGGACAAATCGTTATTATTATTTTAATTCAAATTGGTGGGTTAGGTTTTTTGACTTTTTTAAATTTATTATTAATAATGGTCAAAAAGAAAATATCTCTTACAAATAAGTTGGTTTTACAAGAAGCTTTAAATCAGCCATCGTTAAATGATCTGCCTAAGTTTGTAAAAAATGTAATTAAATATACATTTATTGTTGAAGGGTTAGGTGCAATCATTCTAGCATTTGTATTTATTCCTGATTTTGGAATCGTGAAAGGAATTTATTATTCAATCTTTCACTCGATTTCAGCATTTTGTAATGCTGGATTTGATGTGCTAGGAGCTAACTCATTGATTGGATATCAAAATAATCTGATTATCAATTTGGTTATTCCAGGTTTGATTATAATGGGTGGTCTTGGATTTGTTGTTTGGTTTGATGTTGCTCATTGTATAAAAAAAGAGTATGGAAAACGGTCGAAATTTAGTAAAAAACATTTATTTAAAAGTTTTTCATTACATACAAAACTGGTTATTATTGCAACAGTAGTATTGTTATTAGCAGGAGCTGTTTTATTTTATTTGTGTGAATTTAATAATATCAAAACAATTGGAGGACTACCTCTATTTGATCAAATACAGATTTCTTTTTTTCAATCAGCAACTCTTAGAACGGCTGGGTTTGCTTCAGTTGACATGGCAAGTTTACATCCTTCAACGAAGTTGATGATGTGTGTATTGATGTTTATTGGTGGTTCACCTGCAGGTACTGCTGGAGGAATCAAAACAGTAACGTTTGCAATAGGTGTATTAGAAGTATACAATATTTATCATGGACGCAAAGAAGTAACAGCTTTTTCAAGAAGAATTCCTAAACGTTTAATTGTGCGTTCATTTGCGATTATTTCTATGGCATTAGCAATTGTATTTTTAAGTATATTTGCTTTGAGTATTACCGAACAGGCACCATTTATTGATATTTGTTTTGAGGTTGTTTCTGCAGGAGCAACGGTAGGATTAAGTGCTTCACTAACACCGTATTTAAGTGTTTTCGGTAAAATTGTAATAATTATGTTGATGTATATTGGTCGAATCGGACCAATTACAATGATGATTTCTTTTGCAAGAAAATCATATATGCAAGCAAGTAAAAAAGAGGTAAGGTATCCTGATGGGAATATCTTATTAGGATAAAAAGAGGGTATAAAGATGAATAGTAAACAATATGCAGTATTAGGATTAGGAATTTTCGGTTCAACAGTCGCAACAACATTGGCAGAATATGGCTGTGAGGTTATTGCTGTTGATCAAGATGAATCATGTGTTGAGCGGGTAGCTGATGAAGTAACGAAAGCAGTTGTAGCGAATGTTACTGATCAAGAAGAGCTGCGAGCTATCGGTATTGAGGATATTGATGTTGCTATTGTTGCAATCGGAACACATTTGGAAGAAGCTGTTTTAGCAACTATGAATTTAAAAGAATTGGGTGTTCCATATGTTATTGCCAAGGCTAAAAATAAACAATTTATGAAAATTCTTGAAAAGGTAGGGGCTAATAAAGTTATTCGTGCTGAAAAAGATATGGGACTTAAAGTAGCTAAGAGTTTATTGAGAAAAAGTATTGTTGACTTAGTTGAACTTGATGAAGATTATTCAGTAGTTGAAATTAAAGCACCACTTGATTGGGTAGGAAAGAATTTTATTGATTTAAATATTCGTCGTGTTTATAATATGAATATTATTGGAATCAAACATGGTGATGAAGATCATCTTTCTCTAGATGTTGCTCCAGAATATGTGATCCAAAATGGGGATCATTTCTTGGTAATTGGTAAGACTAAAGAACTGGAAAGATTCGATTATATGACTAAATAAGGACACTTTTTAAACTAAATCCTATAGAAAAGACACAAAATAAAGAGGAGTGTCATCTATAGGATTTAGTTTATTTAGTCCTTTTTTATTTTGTTATAAATGGTTTACGAAGGCTAATATAGGCTAAGTTATTTAAATTTATACTAATGAATCATAGTTAATGAAAATGAGAAATCTATTTTAAAATTAAATGATATAAAAATTGTTAATCTTATAAGAACTTATTAAGTCCTTGTAAAAATGTTTCAATTTGGTAAACTTCTTATGTATTTGCCGAATTCCTATTGAGAAATATAGGAAAATGGACTACAATTTGGTTATTATCAAGGGAGGCTATTCTTTATGAATGTTATAATTTTGGGTGCTGGTAAGGTTGGAAAAACTTTAATTAAGCATATGTCCAACGAGGATCATGATATTATTGTGATTGACCAGGATGCACAAAAAATAGAAGATGTAGTAAACTTATATGATGTCATTGGAGTTGTAGGTAATGGTGGTTCTTATGATATCTTGATGGAGGCAGGGGCAACTACAGCAAATTTGATTATTTGTGTTACTGCATCGGATGAATTAAATATCTTAGCTGGATTAATGGCAAAACAAATGGGGACTCGCCATACAATTGCTCGAGTAAGAAATCCCGATTATTCTAAACAACGTGATTTTATGCGTAATCAGTTAGGTTTTTCAATGATTATTAATCCTGAATTAGAAGCAGCAAATGAGATTAGAAGATCATTATCATTTCCTTCGGCTGTAAAGGTTGATACCTTTGCTCGTGGAAAAGTTGAATTGGCAGAATTTTATGTAGAAGAAGATAGTTATTTACGTGATATTCCGCTAAGTCAATTACATAGTATTACTAAGACTAATATTTTAGTATGTGCTGTAAGTCACAATGAAGAAGTAATTATACCAGATGGTAATTATATTATTAAACCAGGTGATCATTTATTTATTACAGGATCACATCGAGACTTATCAAGATTTTGTTTAGATATTGGCATTGTTACAAATAGGATAAAAAATGTTTTAATTGTTGGTGGAGGAAAGATTGCTTATTATTTAGCTAAACAGTTAGGGGTTCAAGGAATAAAAGTAAAAATCATTGAAAAGGATATTGAACATTGTCGTGTGCTTGCTAAAAAATTACCGTTTGTTACTGTTATTAATGCAGATGGAAGTGATGAAGAGGTATTATTAGAAGAAGGTTTAGAGACAACAGATGCTTTTTTAGCATTGACAGGGTTAGATGAAGAAAATTTAATTTTATCTTTGTATGCTAAAAATATTTATCATAAAAAGACTATTGCTAAAGTTACTCGGATGAGTTTTACAGGTCTTGCGGATAGTCTAAAGGTTGATAGTATCGTAGCTCCAAAGAAAATTATTGCTGGTCAAATAATTCGTTATGTTCGAGCAAAAATGAATAAAGATGATGATTCAAGTGTTAAAACTTTATATAAGATTGTAGATGGTGAAGTGGAAGCTAGTGAATTTATCGCTACACCTAAAATAACTTTTTTAGGAATGACGTTAAATGATTTGAATTTAAAGAATCATGTGTTAGTTGCTGCTATTTCCCGAGAAAATGAAACAATTGTACCTAAGGGGGATACGACGATTGAATTAGGGGATCATTTAGTCATTATTTCTCGTGGTGAGACAATGAAAAGTCTAAATGATATTATAAGGAGATAAGCAGGATGAATAAAAAAATGATTGTTTTTACAATCGGTAAGTTATTAACAATTACCGGTTTATTAATGTTCATGCCAGTAATTGTCTCGTTGATTTATCAAGAAACAGAGGGGGTTTATTATGCGATACTTGGCATAATAATGCTGGCTTTAGGAATTCTAATTTCAAGAAAAGCTCCTCGTAAAAAGAATATTTATGCTCGTGAGGGTTTTGCTATCGTAGCATTGAGCTGGTTATTGATATCATTATTAGGGGCCATTCCGTTTTGTTTAACTGGTGAGATACCTTCATATGTAGATGCGGTGTTTGAAACTGTATCGGGTTTTACAACAACCGGATCTTCGATTTTATCCAATGTGGAGGCATTAAGCCATACAAGTTTATTTTGGCGAAGCTTTACACATTGGGTTGGAGGAATGGGGATTCTTGTGTTTGTAATCGCATTTATCCCGATTGCTTCAGGACGTTCATTACATATTTTACGAGCTGAGGTTCCTGGACCGGTGGTTGGAAAATTGGTTTCTAAAGTACGATTAACTGCACGAATCTTATATGTGATTTATGCAATTATGACGGTTATTGAAATAATTCTTTTACTATTTGGCGGAATGCCGTTATTTGATTGCATTTTGAATGCTTTTGGAACCGCTGGTACAGGAGGGTTTGGAATTAAAAACGCAAGTATCGCTGCTTATGATAGTGCTTATATTGATGGTGTGATAACTGTTTTTATGATCTTATTTGGAATTAATTTTAACTTGATTTATTTCTTCATTTTAGGGCGAATCAAGGAAGTATTAAAAAGCGAAGAATTGCGCTGGTATTTGATTATAATTGTTGCTGCAATAGCTTTAATTACGATTAATATTTTACCATTATATGATTCAATCTTATCTGCATTCCGTTATTCAAGTTTCCAGGTTGGGTCAATCATAACGACGACAGGATTTGTAACTGCTGACTATGGGCAATGGCCAGTATTTTCACAAGTAATATTATTATCATTGATGTTTGTTGGTGCTTGTTCAGGCTCAACTGGTGGTGGAATCAAGGTATCAAGAATTGTAATTTATTTTAAAAATGCAAGAAATGAACTGCATAAATTATTACATCCCCATAGCGTTCGTGCAGTTGAATTTGAAAATCAACCGGTTGAAGATAATGTAATCAGAACGATTCATGCATATTTAGTCGTATATATTACGATATTTGCTCTATCGTTATTGATTTTAACATTTCTTAATCTTGATTTTAAAAGTGCTTTTTCAGCTATTGCTTCTTGTTTAAATAATATCGGTCCTGGTTTAGATGTTGTTGGACCAGTAAGTAATTTTGGTTCGTTGCCAGATGTTTCTAAAATAGTTTTAACTTTCGACATGCTGGCAGGACGTTTAGAACTTTTCCCAATGCTGCTTTTGTTTTCACCATCACTTTGGCGAAAGTAGCATAAATAAGAAAAAATCGTGTAGAATATAGAGAGGTGTTCCAATGAAAAAAGAAGAAATAGTCATAAAAAATGCATTACGAATGACTAAAGAGGCCGATGATCAGCTTTCTATCTATGCCACTAAAAATCGTGATTGTATAAAAGTAAAACAGACGATTAGAAATCGTGAAGAATTTGATATCCGATGGCCGTTTGAAGAAGACATTGATCGAATTTTATATTGTAAATCATATCAGCGATATGTTGATAAAACTCAAGCATTATCTTTTTTTAATAATGCTCATATTTCAAAGCGTTCTATTCATGTCCAATGGGTGAGTCGGATTGCTCGTCAGATTGGTCGTGGTCTTGCTTTAAATCAAGATTTGATTGAAGCGGCGGCTTTAGGACATGATCTAGGCCATGCACCATATGGACATGTTGGAGAAAAAGCTCTTGATAAAATTCTGCAGATAAAGGGATTTGGATATTTTGCCCATAATGCTAATAGTGTACGGAATATTCTTTTTATTGAACGCGATGGAATCGGTTATAATGTCTCTTTACAAGTGTTAGATGCGATTCTGTGTCATAACGGTGAAATGTTATCGAAAAAATATATGCCGGATTATGATAAAACTATTGCGCAATTTTGGCAGGAATATGAAGATTGTTGGCACCAAAAGAATACTAGCTTAATTATTCGTCCAATGACATTAGAAGGCTGTGTTGTTCGGGTGTCAGATGTTATCTCATATATTGGTAAAGATATTGAAGACGCAATTAAAGTAGGAATCATTAAACAGTCTGATCTTCCTAAAGAGGTAACTGATATTTTAGGTTTTGATAATAAATCAATGATAAATCGATTGATTGGAGATATTGTTATTCATAGTTATGGAAAGCCATATCTTCGCTTTTCTAATGAAGTGTTTAGTGCTTTGAAAACTTTATTGAATTTTTTATCCAATCGGGTTCATCAACATCCGGTGCTAGTAAAAGAAAATACAAAATTAGTCCGAATGATTAATCAGTTATATCATGTTTATTATGATGAATTAACTGATCCTAATAATCATGATTGTAAAATAAAAGCATTTGTTAATAAGATGGCTCCGGCATATAGTAAAAATGATCCAGCATTAATAGTTGCTGACTATTTATCAATGATGACAGATTCTTATGTTTTAAATGAATATGAATCTATCTTCTTACCTATTCAACATAATGAAATACTTTAATTATTATATTTGTACTATCTTTTGAAAAATCGTAGTATAATATATGTATAAGAAGTATAAGGAGGAGTTAATATGAAACTTATAATCGCAATTGTTAATTCAGATGACAGCTCATCGGTTCAAGGAGCTCTTACTGAAGGCGGATACTTCGTAACTAAATTATCTACTACTGGGGGATTTTTGAAAAAAGGAAATACAACATTTTTTGTTGGAACTAATGATGATAAAGTAGAAGACTGTATTTCTATTATCAAAGCACATTCAAAGAAACGGGTAGAAAAAGAACCTACTGTTCCTCCAACAGAGATGGGAGAATTCTTTACACCAATTATGGTTGATGTTTTAGTTGGTGGGGCAACCGTATTTGTTTTAAATATTGATCAATTTGAAAAATTCTAAAAAAAGAAGTGGCTTAGCCACTTCTTTTATTCTATAATGTTCTAAGGTGGAGAATATGGAATATAGAATATTAAAAGAAAATGAAATAAAAGAAGCAATTGAATTAGTTGCACGAGTAGCTAAAAAAGATATTTATAAAGACTTTGATCAAGAGGGAATTAATAGTTTTAATCAAGTAAATTGTGATACATTTTATCGTAATAAACAAAATTTGACTTATATATGTTTAGAGAATAAAAAAATAATTGGGATTATTACACTTACTCAGGGAAAACATCTAAGTTTATTATTTGTTGATAATGATTATCAGGGAAATGGGATTGGAACAAAATTATTTGAGTTGATTGATAATTTGGCTTTAGCTGATCTTGAAGTTAATTCTGGAATTGGGGCTAAAGGATTTTATTTAAACTTAGGTTTTAAAATGGTCGGTGATCTAACTAAGAAAAATGGTATATTATATTATCCAATGCTTAAACAAAGGGTAGTCAATAAACGTTTTAATACTTATGATGAGGTAGTTAATTTTATAAATAGTCAAAAAGATCGGGTATACAGCCTTAATAATTTTAAACATTATATGGAAGATATAGGAAATCCTCAGTTATTTCTTGACTGTGTTCATATTGGTGGGACAAATGGAAAGGGTTCAACTACTAATTATATTAAAGAAGTTTTAAAACAGGCGGGATATAGGATTGCAACATTTACCTCACCAGCACTATACTCAAGATTAGATATTATTCGTATCAATGACCAGTTCATTGATGAAGAAACAATGGTTAGATATGCAAATCGATATGTGGAACTATGGTTAAAATATGAAATCTCAATGTTTGAAATTGAAGTATTTATTGCAATTATGTATTTTATTGAGCAGAATGTCGATTTTGCGTTATTTGAAGTAGGATTAGGCGGTTTATTGGATGCAACGAATATCATTATGCCTAAATTAGCAATCAATACTAATATTGGTTTAGATCACGTTGATTATTTAGGTCATGATTATCAAAGTATTGCTTTAAATAAAGCTGGAATTGTTAAAGAAGGAATTGATTACTTAACCGGGGAAACAAAGGAAGAATGTTTGGCTGTATTTAGAGATGTTTGTTTAAAACATCATAGTGAGCTTATAACTTTAAAACCAATAACTAAAATTATTGATGGGAATAATGTTAGTTATCATTATCGTGATTATGATATTATTCTTGATACACCGGCTTTATATCAGATTAATAATAGTGCTTTAGCACTAGAAGCACTGATATATTTAAAAGAACATCAATTTGTTGATTTTAGTGATGATGATTTACTTCAGGGAATGTATAATGCTCGCTGGGCTGGTAGATTTGAAATAATTAATATTGAACCTTTGATTATTATAGATGGTGCTCATAATAAAGAAGGAATTGATGCTTTCTATGAATGTGCTAAAAAATATGACAATATAAAAATAATCTTTAGTGCTTTACGGGATAAAGATTATAAACATATGATTGAAAAATTGTTACAATTAACTAAAGATATAACTATTTGTGAATTTGAACATGTTCGAGCTAGTGATGCTAAGACATTAGCAAATGGCTTTGATGTTAAAATTGAGCCAAATTTTAAAACAGCGATTGATAAGGCTTTTACTCATGAGGGGACAGTATTTGTAACGGGATCGTTATATTTCATCTCTAAGGTAAGGGAATATATAATTGATAGAAGTTAGAATCAGGTAATACTGATTCTTTTTTTGCTAAAAAAATTTCATAATGAGTTTTATTTATTATTTTTAATTAGATATGATATAATAATACAAAGATAGGAGGAATGACATGACGTTATTTTTATTATTGATTGCAGTAGTAGTAATTGTGTGTATTCTTGCAACAAGGCTTTCATCTAAATTTGGAGTACCAACTTTATTGATTTTTATTTTGTTGGGAATGGTATTTGGAAGTGATGGCTTGTTTAAAATCAGCTTTGATGATTTTATTATAAGTGAGCAAATTTGTACATTTGCATTAATTTATATTATGTTTTATGGTGGTTTTTGTTTGAATTTTAATAGTGCTAAACCGGTACTTATTAGAGCAACGATAATGTCGACACTTGGCGTTATTTTAACTTGTGGCTTTGTTGGTTTATTTTGTTATTGGGTATTGCACACTAGTTTAATTGAAGGGATGCTGATTGGAGCAGTAATGGCTTCAACTGATGCGGCTTCAGTATTTAGTATTTTAAGAATGAAGCGTTTAAATCTAAAAGCAGGTATTGCTCCATTGCTTGAAATGGAAAGTGGAAGTAATGATCCTACAGCATATATGCTGACAATTATTATTTTGACCCTTTTATCAAGCGGGAAAACTAATATTTATATGCTTATTTTTAGTCAGATAATATTCGGGATTATTAGTGGTGTAGTAATTGGTCTTTTAGCAAAAAATTATTTAGATAAGATTCAATTAAATGAAGTTGGCTTAAAATCGATTTTTGTAGCTGCTCTAGCATTGTTAGCATATGCATTACCAGTAGCACTGAATGGAAATGGTTTTTTAAGTGTTTATCTATTTGGAATAATATTAGGAAATAGTCGTTTAAAAAAGAAAGTTTCACTAGTTCATTTTTTTGACAGTATTTCTCATATGATGCAGATCTTGTTGTTTTTCTTACTAGGTTTATTGTCTTTCCCGTCACAAATTCCCGATATAATAGGCTCTGCTATCCTAATTACACTATTTTTAACTTTTGTTGCGCGTCCGTTAACGGTATTTATCTGTTTAACGCCGTTTAGAGTACCGTTTAAACAACAATTGTTTATTTCCTGGTGTGGTTTAAGAGGTGCGGCTTCGATTGTTTTTGCAATCATGACAGTGGTATCACCTGCATATACGAATAATGACATTTTTCATATTGTCTTTTTCGTTGCTTTACTTTCAATAACATTTCAAGGGAGTCTATTGCCTTTAGTAGCAAAATGGCTCAAAGTGGAAGATGATCAAAATGATACAATGAAAACATTTAATGATTATAGTGATGATAGCTCATTTGAATTAATTCGAGTTTATTTGAGTGATGATCATCCATGGATAAATCAAACATTAATTGATATTGTAATGCCGACTAATATGTTAGTTGCTACAATTATTCGCGATAATCAGATGATCTTACCTAAAGGGACAACAAGGGTTTTAAAAGGTGATCTATTGATTATGTGTGCACCAGGTTACGAAGGAAATGATATTTATTTAGATGAGGAATACATTGAAGAGCATCATCATTGGATCGATTGTACTCTAGCGATGATCAATCCTCGTAATAAGTTTTTAGTAGTCTTAATTAAACGTGATAATAAAATGATTATCCCTGATGGTAAAACACGGATAAAACGTGATGATATGCTTGTAATTTGTAAAAAGGAGTACTTAGGCTTTGTTGATGAATAATTAAATATGTTGAAGTGTCTGCTAATTTGTAGTATTATTTCCATTGTATACAATCTTGTATATAATTTAGAAAAAGGGGGAGTCTACTTTTTAGTAGCAATCGCATGTACGGTCAGTGATCGGAATTAACGCCTGTGGACTAGAAATGAGGTTGAAGCAGGAAAGATTGTAAATAAGTAGCAATCAAGTTATGATTCAAATTATTTGCGGAATTATTTTAGTTTTAATTGGAATTTTTGTATTTTGGAAATTTCCAATTAAGAGTGATACTAAATCACTCACATTAGCAGCTTTATTTATTGTTTTAGCCGCTATTTTAAAAAGGTTATCGATTATGATACCTTTGTTTGGTTTTGAGAGTCTAAAAATCTCAATTGAAGTAATCCCAATGCTTTTAGCAGGGATAATACTTGCACCAGGATATTGTTATATAATTGGTCTTGCTGTTGATTTAGTTGGATTAATTGTGACACCAACGGGATTTCCTTTTTTAGGATTTACTTTGAGTGCGGTATTACAATGTTTGATTCCATCCATTGTAGTTGCCACGATTAAAGAAAATTATATGAATTATTTAGAAAAGGCAATCCAAGTAATTTTAATTTTTTTAGGAATAGGGGCTTGCTTTTATGTATTTAGTTTAGATCAAGTAGTTATTTCTAAGAATGTTGTAGACATTACACTTAATTTTAAAATAATAATTAGTGTGGTTTGTATTGTGATGATAAGTGTCTTGTTTACTGTTATGCGTTATTATAAAAAGAAATTAAATGATCAGGAATATCATTTGTTTAATCTGTGGTTGATTTCGGTAGTATTAGTTGAAATGGTAATTACATTTATGTTAACGCCTTATTGGTTACAAGTTATGTATGGAATTCCATTTACATTATCGTTATTTATCCGAGTCATTAAAGAATGTATCATGATTCCAGTAGATATCATTTTAGGATATAGTGTTTTAAGAGTGTTAAAACGCCTATAAGAGTCAGTTTTGACTCTTTTTTGTTTAATTTTTTTTAATATGGAAAAAATATTGTGAGGTGAATAATATGAATACATCACAGTATAATGAAATTGCTGAAGATTTAAAACCCCAAAAACAAGTGGGGAAGCATTGTTTAAGTGCATTTATTTATGGTGGCATTATCGGTGCTGTCGGTCAAGGCATTTTAGAGTTTTACATGTATATTTTTGATGTGAGTGAAAAAGAAGCAACACCAATGATGATTATTACGATTGTTTTGGCTGCTGCTATTTTGACAGGATTGGGAATATATGATCGAATTGGAAAAAAGGCAGGAGCTGGAACTTTTATCCCAATTACTGGATTTGCTAATAGTATGACTTCTAGTGCCTTAGAAGCTAAAAGCGAAGGTTTAGTAACAGGTATAGGAGCTAATATGTTTAAATTAGGAGGAACAGTCATTACTTTTGGGATTGTTGCTTCGTTTGTGTTAGGAGGTATTCGTTATGTCATCAGTCTTATCTGGTAGTTCAATGCAGTTGAATAATGTTTATGTTAGAGCAACAGGAACAACGTGCGGGATTGACGAATTTAATGGACCGTTAGGTCAATATTTTGATAGACACTACCCTGATTTTCATTTTGGACATAAATCTTATGAATTAGCAGAAATGGCAATGCTTCAAGATGCGATTAGTCATGCTTTAAAAAAAGGAAAGTTGAAAAAAGATGACATTAATGTCTTTTTAGGTGGAGATTTAAATAATCAAGTCACTGCCAGTAATTACACTGCTAAAGATTTTCAAAGACCATTTATGGCGATGTATGGTGCTTGTGCAACAATGGGGCTAGTTATTAATACAGCCTCAATGTTAATTGAAAATCATTGTATTCATAATGCAAATTGTTTTGTTTGCAGCCATAATGCAACTGCTGAAAGACAATTTCGTTATCCAATTGAATATGGTGTCCAACGTAAAGAAACAATGACAACGACAGCTACAGGTGCAGTCAGTGTAATTCTTGATAATAATCCTAGCGCTGTTAGAATAGAAGCATTAACTATTGGTCGTGTTATTGATATGAACCAAAGTGATCCTAATGACATGGGAAGAGCAATGGCACCAGCAGCCTTTGATACATTAGTTAATCATCTAAAAGATTTAAACCGGCAAGGAACTGATTATGATTTGATTCTTACTGGTGATTTATCAACTTATGGGAAATCGATTATGAAGGAATTAATGAATGAAAATAGTGTTACCTATAATGAGTATGATGATTGCGGCTGTCTATTATATGATAGTGATCAAGATGTTAATCAAGGTGGGAGTGGGCCTTCGTGCAGTGCTTTAGTAGCATTTGGGTACATCTATCAGAAAATGTTAAAACATAAGTACAAGCGGGTTTTAGTGATTACAACAGGGGCATTATTGTCACCGGTTATGACTAATCAAAAACAAAGTATACCTTGTATTGCCCATGCCTTTAGTTTGGAGGTTGTTGAATAATGAATTATCTATTAGCATTTATTTTTTGTGGCTTTGTCTGTGTAATTGCACAGTTGATTTATGAATATTCAAAATTAACTCCTGGACATATTACGAGTCTATTTGTTGTTATTGGTGCTTTTTTAGATTTGTTTCATATCTATGATAAACTAGTTGAAATATTTCATGCAGGAGCATTATTGCCAATCACAAGTTTTGGTCATTCGTTGATGCATGGAGCGCTTGCAGCAACTAAAGAATTTGGCGTTTTTGGATTAGCGATGGGTATTTTTGATTTAACCGCAGCGGGTATTAGTAGTGCTATTTTATTTGCTTTTTTAGTTGCAATTTGTACTAAGCCAAAATCATGATCAATAACAATCCATCATTTGATTTAAATACCCGAACGCTTGATTTTGAAAATGAAAAAGTTACAATTAATTATGTTTCTAGTCTTTGCTCTGATGATCTAATTGCTTATTTAGTTGAAGGGATTACCAACCATCGTGGTGAAACATTAAAAGATTGCTTAAATAATGGTGATGTTAAAGACGAACCGGATTATCAAAAGGCCATGTATTCAATGTTAACTGGTTGTGCAATGATTAGTTATCGCAATAAAACTTATGTTTTAGATACTCGTCACTTTCCTAGTCGTTCTGTAGAAGAACCCGAGACAGAAAAAAGCGTCAGAGGCTCTAAAGATGGTTTTAATGAATCGATGCTGACTTGTGCGGGTTTGATTCGCCGACGAATTCGTACGATTGATCTAGTTATGAATAAACAGACGATTGGGAAAAATAATCCCTTAGATGTTTGTTTATGTTATTTAGATAGCACAGTTGATCAAACTATGCTGGAAACAGTATTACAACGTATAAAAGAAATTAAAAATGAAGATTTGGTCATGTCTGATCGTGCCGTTGAAGAGATGATCTTAGATCAAGGATATAATCCATTTCCACTTGTTCGATATAGTGAACGCCCGGATGTAGTAGCTACGCATATCCTTCATGGTCATATTGCTATTATTTGCGATACATCGTCTTCAGTAATGATGCTGCCGACCACATTATTTGAAATATTGGAGCATGTTGAGGAGCATCGTCAAACACCAATCATTGGGACTTTTATACGATTAATTCGTTGTAGTGCAGTATTAATTTCTATTTATTTAGTACCTTTATGGCTACTATTGACAAGTAAGGGGACTATTGATCTAGTCTTTTTAGGACAAGTCTTGCTTGTTGAATTAGCGATTGAGTTGTTACGGATTGCTACGATTCATACTCCTACCTCTTTGTCAAATGCGATGGGGATGATTGCCGCTGTATTATTAGGACAGTTTGCAATTGATTTAGGAATTTTTAGTGAAGAAATTTTATTATTCTGTGCAATTGGTGATGTCGGTGGTTTTGCAACCCCTAACTATGAGCTATCGCTTACTAATAAATATTTAAAAATATTTTTAATTATTTTTGTTGGTTTTTTAGGATGGATCGGTTTTGTCATTTATCATGTGATCTTAATTGGTTATTTAGTATCTTTAAAACCATTTGGGGTATCTTATTTATATCCTCTATATCCTTTTGATGGCAAAGAAATGCTTAATTTTATTATTCGTAAGCCCAAGACGAAAAGAGGCTCATAATAGACTATAACGTGATTTAAACGCTATAGTTTTTTGTTTGTTACGGTCCTAAAAGAATACTTCTAAAGCAATAATATATATGTTATAATAACAAATGCGTAATCGAAGTGAAGGAGGTATCGATAGTGGAATATCAAGTAATAATTGAAGATTTTCAAGGTCCATTAGATTTATTACTACATTTGATCAAGGAAAAAGAAATGGACTTAGAAAAATTAGAATTGTCTTTGATTGCAGATCAATATTTGCAATATATTCATGCTATGGATCCTTCTAAATTAGAAATCATGTCAGAGTATTTAGTGATGGCGGCAGATTTGATTGAAATGAAAAGTAAGATGCTGATTCCTAAAGAAAAGGTGACAATTAATGATGAATATCAAGAAGACCCTCGTGAAGCTTTGATCAAACGACTAATCGAGTATAAGCGTTATAAAGATGTTTTAGATGAAATTCGTGATAAATATGAACAGCGTCAAACAGTTATTATTAAACCGGCAGAGTCAATGGACGAGTATGTTGTGGATACTAGTTCAATGATTCCTGAAGGATTAGAAGTTTATGATTTAATGAAAGCAATGCAAAAAATGTTTCAGCGAAAAGCAATGATGAAACCACTGGATACACATATTGCTAAAAAAGATATTTCAATTGATGAAAGAACAGCTCAAATACGAAATTATTTTAAAACAAGAGTAAATAAGAAAGTTAAATTTGAGGAATTATTTGACCGTCATGACCGTTTCTATTTTATTGTAACTTTTATTTCAATATTAGTTTTAGCTAAAGATAAAGAAGTAGAGATTATTCAAGATGGGTTATTTGAAGAAATATATGTAGAGGGGAAAGTTTAATGGAACAAAATAATTATTTAGATATTATTGAGGGTATGTTGTATCTAGCTGGTGATGATGGTGTTGATATTAAACAAGTAGCCGGAGTATTAGAAATAAGTAAAAAAGAAGCAACGCTATTAATGGATCAATTTACAGAAATTTATGGGAATAAAGCTTTAAAGGGGATTGTTCTAGTTAATTTTGGCGGACGTTATAAATTAGCTACTAATGCTGATTACTTTATTTATTATCAAAAGATGGTCGAACAAAGCAGTGCTAGTTTATCGAATGCTGCTTTAGAGACATTAGCAATTATTGCTTATAATCAGCCCATTACACGGGCTGGAGTTGAAGATATTCGTGGAGTTGGATGCGATGCAATGATTCGTAAGCTCGTAGCTAAAGCCTTGATCAAAGAGGTTGGGCGAGAGGATACTCCGGGAATGCCTATTTTGTATGGTGTAACTGATGAGTTCATGGATACTTTTGGTTTAACAACACTTGAAGAATTACCAGATCTAGCTGACATTGTTGAAGTGGATGAACAAGAGGATATATTTGCTACACGATATCGTGAAGATACTAGTGACGATATTTCAAAGGCAGAAAGTGAATTAAATGAAACTGTTTAAGCATTTTAAAACAATTACAAAACATAAATTTTATGTAATGAAATTATGTTTCAGATTTGGTTTGTATAAACAAGGGTTAAAACATGATTTATCTAAATATTCTTGGACTGAATTAGTAACAGGTGCTAAATATTATTTGGGCTATAAATCACCAAATAGTAATGAACGTGATACTATTGGTTATAGCAGTGCCTGGCTGCATCACAAAGGACGTAATAAACATCATTGGGAATATTGGATCGATTTTACTAGCAAAGGAATTATCGCCATTGAAATGCCAATTAATTATGTTGTTGAAATGTTTTGCGACCGTGTTGCTGCAACGATGGTTTATCAAGGAACTCAGTTTAATTTTAAAGCACCACTTGATTATTATAATAAGACGCATCACTATTATGTGATTAATGAAAATACAGATAGAATCTTGAGAGATATGCTTGAACGCTTGGCGAATTCTAATTTAGATGAAACAATTGAATATATTAAAGAAAAATATTTAAGAAATCATTAAACTGTTCTTATAGAATAGCTACAAAATAAAAAGGAATATCGTCTATGAGAGATATGAAGTGAACCCAAATTATTAGGTTCCTTTTTATTTTAAGTTTATATATGAAAAATGGTATAAATTTACTATAATAGAGATGAACGAAGGTGATTAGATGAATGAAAAGGGGAAAGCTGCTCATAGTAACTATGTACGAAGTGTGTATTTACAAATTGTAGCTTTAGCATTAATTATGCATCTAATCTATTTATGTATTTTCTATTTATTAAACTTTAATTTTTTAGTAGTTTACAATCTGTTTAGTGTTATTTTTTATGGAATCATGCTGGTAATAATAAATAAAGGCTATTATCGAACTGCAGTATTATCGGTACATCTTGAGGTTATCACATTTGTTGGAATTACAGTTTTTACACTTGGATGGGAAAGTGGTTTTCCCTTGTACTTATTAGCAATGGTATCGCTAGTATATTTTTGGCCATTTAAAAATTCAAGATGGGCTTATTTATGTGCAATTATTGAAGTGTTTATTTATATTATTATTAGAATAATCAGTTCAACCCAAGATGCTCCAATATATATAATTTCCGATAAAAATATTATTTTAACTCTTTCAATATTTAATGCAGTTTGTTGTTTTATTGTTATGATATACAGTGTTTTTATTTCTGATGTTTCTTCAAAAGCAATAGATAAATTAAATGAAAATTTACAAGAAATAGCTGATAATGATCAGTTAACAGGACTTAGAACACGTCATTATCTATTTGATAGTTTAAATTCATCTCCTAATTTAGATTGTAATATTGTAATAGGCGACATTGATGATTATAAGATTATTAACGATACTTATGGTCATTTATGTGGTGATTATGTATTACATAGTTTAGCAAATTTGATGAAAGATAAGATACCTGATGATATTGATATATGTCGTTGGGGTGGTGAAGAGTTTGTTTTCTTATGTTTTAATACAAATAAAGAAGAACTTACTTATGTAATTGAACGTTTTAATAATCTCTTAAGGCAGCACTCTTTCATTTATGAGGGTAATGTTATTAAGATAACGATGACTTTTGGAATTTCAGATACGATGAAAGCAAAGCATTTAAATACTATGATAAAGTGTGCTGATGATCGTTTATATAAAGGAAAACGTTGTGGAAAAGATCAGATAATTGTAGATGATAAAAAGTAAAGAAGTGTGATTAGCGCTAGTTATGGCAAATCGCTTGACTTCTTTACTTTTTATCTTTATTAATTATTTTATTAGTAAAATATGTAATTAACATAATAATAATAACCATCCAGATGGTCCAGGCAAAAATACTGACCATATCAATTTGTGCTCTAGCAAAATACAACTGTTTACCAATTCCTTGATTTGAGGAAACAAAAATTTCAGCCATCACACCGACCTTTAAACTTTGTGGTAGAGCTGTTTCAACGGCTGAGACGATATACCCTTTGATTAAAGGGAGATAAACATGAATTAGATTAAATTTAAATGGATGGTGATAGAGAATCGTAACATCATTTAAATCGTTACTTATGTTTTTAATACCGTTAACAGCATTATTATAAAATACTGGCAAAATCATCAATAAAACAATGATGATCAATGCAGTCAGACTTTTAAACCATACCAATAAAATTAAAATATAGGCAATTTGAGGGATAGTTTGTAAGAATGAGAAAATTGGAGCTAAGTATTCATTAACACTTTTAAACAAGCCACTAAAAACGCCTAAGATGGTCCCAACTATTAAAGCTAAAAAGAAACTTAAAGCAACACGTGATAAAGTTGCTCCAATTGCGATATAGAAGGATTGACTAGTTGCTAGGTTGAACATTTGGTTAAAGACTACAAGTGGTAAAGGCAAGATTACTGCTTTATCAATTGATAAAGCAAAACCTTGCCATAAACCAATAATTAATATTAAAGTAATTATTTTACGTCTCATGAACTTAACATATTTTTATTATAATCAATGTTAAATAATTTTAAGAAGTCTTTAATTTGCTCAGAACATTCACTAGCTTTTTTATAATGGACATTTTGACGATCGATAGATTTAACTGTAATTTCAACACTTGGCAAACTCAATGTCTCGATACCAATTTTTTCTAGATAGTCTTTTAATCCATTGTAATCATTATTAGTGAACTGATCGATTGCTTCAAATAGTTCATCATAGTTGTTATTTTCTTTAACAAAGATAGCGGCTTGAGGATAACCATCTTTACCGTATTCTTTTTGTAAATCAGCAATAATTGAAAGTTCAATTCCTGCTTGTTTAGCTTTAGCAATCGTTGCACTTGCAAGTGGTTCAGCTAACATTCCAACTTGAATGTTGCCCGATAATAATTGTTGTTGTACTAATGTTGCTGATTGATAGTACTTAGGAGTCAATGAAGTATTAATTTTTACAGTATCAACGATTTTTTGAGGAACTGCACCTTCACCGAATAAACCCAGTTCGCCAGTCTGATTTAATGCTTCGTTACTAGTTCCAATATAGTATAAATTACCCCAGGTAATAACCCCTTGAATACGATAATCGGTTTGTTCGCTAGCAATCAATTTAGCACCTAAATTAATTGGGGCAACAATAATATCGTAATCACTGCTATTTTTTGATAATTCAGCAACAAGCTGATCGCTACCATCAACAAAATCTATTTTTCCTTTTTTACTGATATTTTCATACTCACTGACAAAGGCAAGTGACGGAGCTCCCGCAGGACATAGTATTTTAACTGTATTGGATTTATCTTTAGTTTCTGTATTTGAACACCCAATCATCGTGAATATCATCATTAAACATAATAAATATTTAATTATTTTCTTCATATATTCCCCCCTAACGATAATTATTTAAACCGTTCTTTTCTTGTATAATGTGTGTGTAATAAATGATGTGCTTTTTCGCTGTTTGGTTCACCTAAGAAATCAGCATATAATTTTTGAATTTGTGAATTCTTATGGGATTTTCTAACAGGTAATGCTAAGTCTTCATCATACAACGCTTTAGCACGAGCTTGTTTCCAGTCAAAACCGCTATTACGAGTTAAAGCATTAACATATGATTGACCACCACCGTTAACACATCCGCCAGGACATCCCATGATTTCAATGAAATGATATTTAGATGTACCGTTTTTAATTTCTTCGAGTAAAGGTTTAGCTAGAACCATACTATGGGCAACTGCAACATTTACTGTCATATCACCAATTTTTAAACTAGCTTCTTTGACTCCTTCTTCACCACGAACTGCATGATAGTCTAAATTAGTTAAGTCTTCTTTTGTTAAAACATCAGTTACAGTTCTTAAGGCAGCTTCCATTACACCACCACTGGCACCAAAGATAACTCCGGCACCTGTGTATTCACCGAACATGTCTTGATCAAAATCTTCGTCTTTTAAATCACGGAAATTAATCCCAAACATTTTAATTAATTTACCTAACTCTCTAGTTGTTAATACCGCATCAACATCTTTTAAACCATCAGTTAAGTTTTCTTCACGTTCTTTTTCACCTTTTTTAGCAACACAAGGCATAATAGAAACAACATAGATATCTTTTGGATCAAGGTTATTTTCTTTTGCATAATAAGATTTAATCATTGAACCTAGCATCATATGTGGTGATTTACAACTTGATAAATGATCTAATAATTCAGGATATTCGTGTTCAATATAGTTTACCCATCCAGGACTACAAGATGTAATCATTGGTAAAACTCCATCATTGCTGATACGATGGATAAACTCGTATCCTTCTTCCATTATGGTCAAATCTGCACCAAAATTTGTGTCATATACTCTATCAAAGCCCATTAATTTTAAGGCATGGACCATTTTACCAGTTACTCTAGTTCCTATTGGCATTCCAAATTCTTCGCCTAAACTGGCTCTAACTGCTGGTGCAGTTTGCACTACAACATGTTTACTGTCGTCATTTAAAGCCGCAATAACATTATGGACTTCTTCTTTTTCTTGTAACGCTCCAACTGGACAAACATTGATACATTGTCCACATTGCATACAGTTGACATCATTCATACTCTTATCATAAACTGGACCAACTTTAGTTTTGAAACCACGATTCATAAAGCCTAGGATTCCTAAACCTTGGGTTTTAGCACATGTTTCAACGCAGCGGCCGCAAAGGACACACTTTGAAGTATTACGAACGATTCCAGGCGAAACTTCATCAAAGGTAGGAGCTGTTTTTTCGCCAGCAAAAGCATCTTCGCGGACTCCTAATTCTTGACAAAGTCGTTGTAATTCGCAGTTTGTATTACGGATACAAGATAGACAATCTTTAGAGTGGTTAGAAACAATTAATTCTACGACTCGACGTCTTGCATCTAAAGCTCGTTGAGAATTAGTTTTAACTACTAGTCCTTCTCTAACAGGATAAACACAGGCAGCGCATAATGTTTTTGCACCTTCGATTTCAACTTGGCAAACACGGCAAGCACCTGTTCCTGTAACATCTTTTAAATAACATAAAGTAGGGATATGGATTCCGTTATTTTTGGCTGCTTCCAAGACTGTTTGGCCTTCATATGCCTCTACCTCACGGTTGTTGATAGTCATTTTTATTTTCGACATTCCTTACACCTACTTTCTTTCAATTACATTAAAGTGGCATGCTTTAATACATTGACCACATTTAATACATTTTTCTTGATCGATAACATATGGAACTTTTCCAAGTTCACCACTGATTGCTCCAACTGGACATTGTTTAGCACAAAGACCACACTTACGACATTTATCTTCATCGATTTCATATTGTAATAATTCTTTACATACCCCAGCAGGACATTTTTTATCAACGATATGTGCAATATATTCGTCTCTAAATTGATGGATCGTAGAAAGTACAGGGTTAGGAGCAGTTTGACCTAAGCCGCATAGAGCAGTATCTTGAATTGTTGAAGCTAGTAATTCAAGTTCATCTAAAGTTTCCATTGTTCCTTTACCGTCACAAATTTGTTCAAGCAATTCTAGCATTCGTTTGGTTCCTACACGGCAAGGAGTGCATTTACCACATGATTCATCAACAATAAAATCCATATAGAAGCGGGCTACATCGACCATACAGTTGTCTTCGTCGAGAACGATCATTCCACCTGATCCCATCATTGAGCCAAGTTTTACTAATTCATCAAAACCAATTGGTGTATCTAGTTGTTCTTCAGTCAAACAGCCACCTGATGGACCACCTGTTTGAACTGCTTTAAAGCGTTTGTGATTTGGGCAGCCACCACCAATTTCATAAATTACTTCACGTAAAGTAGTTCCCATTGGAACTTCAACTAATCCAGTATTAACAATTTTTCCTCCAAGGGCAAATACTTTTGTACCAGGTGATGTTTCAGTACCAATGCTCCTAAACCATTCAGCACCATGTTGAATAATTTGAGCAATATTGGCATATGTTTCAACGTTGTTAATAATAGTTGGTTTTCCCCAGACCCCTTTATGGGCAGGAAATGGTGGTTTCGGATTAGGCATTCCCCGTTCACCTTCAATTGATTGAATCAAAGCTGTTTCTTCACCACAAACGAAGGCTCCAGCTCCTAAACGTAGTTCTAAATCAAAATCAAAACCACTCTCAAAAATATTTTTACCGATTAGTCCTAGCTCACGTGCTTGCTCTAAAGCTGTATTTAAACGTTCTACGGCAATAGGATATTCAGCTCGAATATAAATATATCCATGGTTAGCACCAATTGCATAAGCGGCAATAGCCATTGCTTCAATAACACTGTGGGGATTTCCCTCAAGAATTGAACGATCCATAAATGCTCCAGGATCACCTTCATCAGCGTTACAAATAACATATTTTTCTTTACCGGGTTCATTTAAAGCAAATTGCCATTTAACTCCAGCAGGGAATCCACCACCTCCACGGCCGCGTAATCCACTAGCTTTAATTACATCTACGACTTCTTGTGGAGTCATTTCGCTAACTACTTTAGCTAAGGCAAAGTAGCCATCTTTCCCGATATATTCATTAATGTTTTCTGGGTCAATTACACCACAATTATGAAGGGCGATTCTTTTTTGTTTATTATAGAATTTAGTATCATTTATATCATGAATCTCTTTTGTTTCTTCATCAGATTCATTTAACATTAAACGATGAACTGGACGACCTTTATAGAAGTGTTCCATAACGATTTCTTTAACATCAGAAACCTGAACAGTTTTATAAATGATATTATCTGGATAGATAGAAATATTTGGACCAACTCCACATAATCCTAAACAACCAGTTCTTAAAACTTCAACTTCTTTTTCAAGCCCAAGAGCTTTGATTTCTTTTTCGAATTCCGTGATTAGCTCACCTGAATTACCGATTGTACAACCAGTTCCAGCACAAACTAACACTTGGGTTCTTTTTGTTGGCATCTTACAACCTCCTATTTCTTATAATGTCCGACAGTATACTCGTCGATTATTTCATCATGTTTTAAGTGTTTTTCAGCAATTTCTTTAGCTTTAGCAGGGTTTACTAATACATATGTTGTTTTATTGTCATCGCGATCAAACACTTCTACGATTGGTTCTAGAGTGCACATTCCAATACATCCAGTTTGTAATACTGTTGCAGGTAATTTTTCTTGGGCAACAGTTTCTACTAAAGTGTTTAAAACAGGACGCGCTCCTGCTGCAATCCCGCAAGTTGCCATTCCTACGACAACCCGATATTTTTGTTGTTCATCTGTTCGCATTGACATGTTGCTTTGAGCAGCATCACGAAGTTTTTTTAAATCTTCTAAGGATTTCATAGTTGCAATCCCTCCTTTATATATTCTTTTAACCAGACAATTATCTCTGGTTGATTAATTGGAACACCCTCAAGAATTTTTTTAATTTCTTGAGTGTCTAAAATAAATTCTAATTTATCACTTGTATATTTAAATAAATAATTAATTTTTTCATCAGCTTGAATCAAAGTAATAATTGTTTCAACAATATTTCCCATTGGTGGCGTATCCAAATGATTTTTAATAAATTCACCAGTTACATGAGTACCTTTTCCAACTTCGGATTCGATTTTAAAGGTTCCTCCAGTAGCTTCAATGTTTTCCTTAAACATTGGGACTCCAAGACCGACTTTTCTAGTGGTTCTTGTTGTATAGAATGGATCAATAACATTTTTTACAGTTGTTTTGTCCATCCCAATGCCATTATCAATAATTTGGATATTAATAATATTTAATTTACTGCTATCGTGAATAATGATCTTGATCAAATTAGCCTGAGCTTTTATTGAGTTATAAGCAATATCGAGAATATTCATTGCGATTTCCTGCATTATATTTTCCTCCACAGTTGATAAAAATCATCTTTATTAATTTGATTGACTGGTTCATTGATAGCTTCTAAATTATGAGCATCGCTGTTATAAAAGACATGTTCACAACGCACAGAAGGGCATCTTTTTTTTAGTTCTTTTAATTCCCTTAAATTACCAACTTCAATACCATCATAAGCTAAATCATCGGGAATTCCTTGATATATCTCATAGATTCCAAATTTTTTAGCTAATACATGAGCTAAAACAGCTATTCCATTAAAAGAATGGATTGTCTCAATGATTTGATATATATCTAGATCAAGGGAACTGATCAATAAATTGTCTTCATGATCGATAATTTCATCATTGACATTAAAGATATATTGATTGCCATAATAATCGGGATTATTTGGAACTTTTATTAAATAACTGTCGATCCATGCTTGAATCGGTTTTAAATCGGTGTCTTTTAAAAAGTAGGCGAGAATATGAATCTCTTCTTTACTCTGTAATTCAACACCATGGATATAATCAATCTTGCCTTTTAAGATTTCATGATTGATGATTTCTTCTAAGTAGTTTTGTTGTTTTAAAGAATTATGATCAGTAATTGCAATTAATTCCAGACCTTTAATATAAGACATATTAAAAATGTTATTGATTGTCATAGTATCATCGCCACAAGGAGAGAGAGCTGAATGAATATGCAGATCGTAATACATTTTAAAGACCTAAAGAAATTAATTGTTTACAAAGATGATAAGCATCAAGCTGACTAATAAATAACGGAATTTCTAATTCGTCAGCTTTAGCGATGGTATCTCCATCCGGAAAACTATTTTGGACAAAGATAATTCCAGCAAAATCATTTAATTCAGCTACTGCTACAACATTTAAATGTTTTTGGACAGTCAACCATAAAGCACCTTCCTTACCATTTGCCATAACAAAACTTAACAAATCTCCAATATATACATTTTCAACAATATTAGTCAAAGGTGCTTTGTTTATTTGTTTGATTTCTAGTTGAAGTATTTCTTTGATATTCATACCATCACCTTCTTTTTACTCGACATAATGAATCATCAACCTCACCACTAGCAATTCGTGAAGCTAGACCGCGACAATTTGCGAATCCACAGCTGCCACAATCATATTGAGGTAAAGTTTCTAAAATAGCATTTACTTTATTAAACCAAGCTAAGCGTTCTTTGAAATTCTTTTCATTACCACTTGTTATTTCATGTGCTTTGATATAATCTTTTTTATCTAACGAAGCTAAATTACCATTACAATCATCGATCATGCTTTCAATATTAAAGCAGCCTTCAAAAGGATTAGACCATAAATAATAGCCGCCGATACATCCTTGGAAACAAGCAAATAATGCCATTAAATCTACATGTTTTAGTTGATCAAATTCAATTAAATCCAAGGCTTTTCTAATTTGTGATAATCCTTCAACACTGATTGCTGAAAGTCTTTTATCTCCATAAAGATCACCAACAATACTTTTTACTCCATATTCATTGATTTCAAGTTCTTCTTGTGAATCATTTTTAAATTGATTTATCCGTGGAAACATTTGTGAAACACTTAAGGCATAATCGATATTTGAATCTTCATTACCAAAAGGTTGTTTAGCAAGTGTTAATTTTCCAACACACTCACATAAAGAATAGATAGCAATATCTTTCTGTGCGTATTTTTGCCGTAATTTTTTAGCAGCAATCTCAACAGGATAATCATATGGTAGTAAATGATCGATCAAAGTAGGGTAATCATTAATAATCAGTTTATTAATTGTCGGGCAAAATGATGTTAACATTACTTCTTCACCATTTTTACTATCTTTTAAACCCTGTTTATATAAAAGTCCTTCAATATCACTATATTGAACTACTTCATCAAATCCAAACTCCTTGATTGCATGAGCAATATTTTTTATCTCATCATATGTTTTTAAATCAGATAAGATTGCAGTAGGAATCAATGCAATATTGTAATCATGTTTTTTTAAGGTGCTTTCAAGATCGATATTTTTAATTCTTAATACTTTCTGGTCACATGCCTGAATACAAATGTCGCAATTAATACACTTATCTTCATCGATAATTACTTGTTCATTGACAATTGAAATGGCATCCATAGGACATGATTTAACACATTTAATGCAGTTTTTACAACCACTGCCTAAATAACTAATAACTTGCTTCATTAAAATGTCATCTTGATGTGGGTTCCCTCATTTGAAGAAGTAATTTCAAAGGTAGAAGCCACACTTTTCATGTTGTAAAGACCCATTCCGGCACCAAAACCTAATTCCCGTGCTTTGGGTGAGGCCGTTGAATAACCGGGTGTTTGAGCAAGGTTTAAATCTTCAATCCCAGGACCAATGTCATCAAAAGCTAAATGAACAATACCGTCATCATCAATTTCAAAAGTAACTGTTCCTCCATCGGAATGAATTGCAATATTGATCTCAGCTTCATAGCAAGCAATCGCTACTGCTTTTAGAATTTTTCGGTCAATTCCTAGGGCTTTTAGAGTCCTTTTGATATCACTTGATGCTTTCCCGGCATCTTGATAATTATCTTTTTCTACTTGATAAGTTTTAATCATCGTCGCATTCCTGCCTCGTATAGCTTGCCGCAAGCTTCAAACATTGTTTCATCAGTTTGGAAGAGATTAATATGAAGATTTTTAGCCATATCAACAATTGTCATGTCTAGTGGCTTTCCTCTAACAAATAAAATTGTATCAATATCTAAAACTTCTGCTGTCCTTAAAGATTGTACGTTGGCTAGACCAGTAATAAATAATACTTCTTCGGTTTCGTTTTTCAATAATGCTAGAGCATCTGACATTAAATCAGAAGAGAAGCCCTTTTTATAGTCTTTTTGATAGATTGCTTGATCATCAATATATATTTCCTTCGCTTTTAGTATATCGACAATCTCTTTAACTAACATGGGGCTTCTTCTTTCAAATAATCTAAGACAAGCATTTTTAAATCTTCTAATTGTTTAGTACATCCAAAAACAATTCCGTCAACACTGACAACTGGCGCAAGACCACAGGCACCAACGCAGCGTGTTGCATCAATTGAAAATAGTCCATCAGGACTAGTAGAATTTACTTCGCATCCCGTCATTTCACAAAGTAAGTCTAGAATAGTTTGGGAACCATTGACATAACAAGCTGTTCCTAAACATACGGCGATAACATGTTTACCTTTAGGTTCAGTTGTAAATTGAGAATAGAAAGTGACTACACCGTATACTTTAGATACTGGAACACCAATTGTTTCAGAAATTTTTTCCATTGCTTCAAAAGGAATATAGCCTAATTCGTTTTGAATCTCGTGAAGCATAAGTTTCATTGGACCTTTTTCATCTTTGTGCTTAGCAACGATTTCGTCAATTTTATCCAAATATTCTTGTTTCAACTTTTTCATTTTTACACCTCTTTCTTTTTTATCATTTGATTTAATTATAACATAAGTTGAAAGCGCTTTAAATACAATTAAGTCAAAAGTACCATATATTTGTAAGTTATAGCGATAGATAAAAAAATATATATTTGATAAATATGTTAGAATATAAACACAATTTATCTTTTCTATGTTAAAATAATCACTAAGGAGATATTGGGATGAATCTATTACATTTAAAATACGTGATTGAAGTTGCAAAAGCCGGCTCAATTAGTAAAGCTGCCAGCAATTTATATATGAATCAGCCGCATTTAAGTAAAACAATTAAAGATCTGGAAGAAAATATGCAGATAATTATTTTTGAACGAACTTCAAAAGGAGTTATTCCAACAAAAAAAGGTGCTGAATTTATTGAACGAGCTAAAAGTATCATTATGCAGGTAGAAGAGATGGAAGCCATGTATCAAGGATATGATGATAAGTCTGTTCATTTAGATATATGTGTACCGCGGGCTAGTTATGTCGCTAATGCGTTTACTAATTATTTATCGATGATTAATTTTCATGATAAAAATATTAAGGTTAATTATCGCGAAACGAATTCTTTTGATACAATCAAGGATGTTTATGAAGGAGAAGCAAATATTGGAATAATTCGCTTTCCTATTGATGAAGAGAGTTATTTTCTCCATTTATTAGAAACAAAGGAACTAAATTTTGAAAAACTATATCAATTTAATTATCAATTATTATTTTCAAATGAAAATCCGTTATCATTTAAAGAGATTATTTATCTATCTGATCTAGAAACCCAAATAGAAATTACACATGGGGATACAGCTTTACCATCATTACCGATCGTAGCAACCAATCGTAATGATGAAACACGTCATAGTAAAAAAGAAATTTCGGTATATGAACGGGCTAGTCAATTTGAGTTATTAAATCATCTACCTCATACTTTTATGTGGGTGTCACCGATTCCTCAAGAAGTTTTAAGACGTTTTAATTTAGTTACTAAGGAGTGTCAAGAAAATAAAATGAGTTATCAAGATCTGTTGATTACGAGAAAAGGATATCGTTTGTCGAAAGAAGATGAGGGCTTTATTAGAGCAATCAAGCGTAGTATTAAAGAAATTAATATCTAGGTATACATAAAAAGGGATAGGGCTATTCCTTTTTTGTCTCTTCATAACTAAATATGTAAGCGCTATAATTTGGTTATGGAGGTGGTCTGATGCAAAGATTTACATTACCTAGAGATTTGTATCACGGAAAAGGTTCGTTAGAAGCTTTAAAATCTTTAGAAGGAAAAAAAGCGATTATTTGTGTCGGTGGCGGAAGTATGAAAAGAAATGGTTTTCTTGATCGTGCTATCGCTTATTTAGAAGAAGCTGGAATGCAAGTAAAACTATTTGAAGGGATTGAACCTGATCCATCTGTGGAAACAGTGATGAAAGGTGCTGCAGTCATGGAAGAGTTCCAACCTGATTGGATCGTAGCTATGGGTGGTGGTTCACCAATCGATGCTGCTAAAGCAATGTGGATTAAGTATGAATATCCGGAAATTACATTTGAAGAAATGTGTAAAGTTTTTGGTATTCCTAAACTAAGAAAAAAAGCACATTTTTGTGCAATTCCATCAACTAGTGGAACTGCTACAGAAGTAACAGCATTCTCAATCATTACAGATTATGAAAAAGGAATTAAATATCCAATTGCTGATTTTGAAATTACACCAGATGTAGCAATTGTTGATCCTGATTTAGCTGAAACAATGCCAATTAAGCTAGTTGCGCATACCGGTATGGATGCGATGACGCATGCGATTGAGGCATATGTTTCAACTGCGAATTGTAATTACACTGATCCATTAGCGATTCATGCCATTGAAATGATTCAAGCTAATTTAGTTAAATCATACAATGGAGATATGGGTGCTCGTGACGATATGCATGATGCCCAATGTTTAGCAGGACAAGCATTCTCTAATGCGCTATTAGGAATCGTGCATTCAATGGCACATAAAACTGGTGCAGCTTTTGTTGATCAAGGTGGTCACATTATTCACGGGGCAGCAAATGCAATGTACTTGCCAAAAGTTATTGCCTTTAATGCAAAAGATGAAACAGCTAAAAAACGTTATGGTGTAATTGCTGATTATATGCATTTAGGTGGAAATAGTGATGATGAAAAAGTAGCTTTATTAATTGCATACTTACGCAAAATGAATGATGAATTAAATATTCCACATTCAATCAATCATTATGGAGCTGATGGATTACCGGCAGATACTGGTTTTGTTAGCGAAGATGTATTCTTGGCACGAGTTGATAATATTGCAGCACTAGCAATTGAAGATGCTTGTACAGGTTCTAATCCAAGAATTCCAACTCAAGAAGAAATGGTTGAGTTGTTAAAAGCTTGCTATTATGACAGCGAAGTAGATTTTTAAAAAATAAAAACTTTTTAGCGATTTAGACAAGGAAGCAAGGGCCTTGTCTTTTCTTTTGTTTTATCAAAAGAATATACTATAATTAGTTGAATAAAGAGACTTATTTGTAGTAGAATAACCGTTAGTTAAGAAAAAATCATTGTGAGTACAGTGATAAAAGTAAAGCAGGTGAATGAAATGAGTCTTTATGTAACGAGACACGGACAGACAAATTATAATGTTAATAATTTAGTTTGCGGAATTAGTCCAGCCGCTTTGACAACAGATGGAATTGAACAAGCCAAAGAATTGGGTCGACAATTAAAATCAATTAAATATGATTTTTTATATGTATCACCGTTACAACGTGCTATTGATACTGCTGACTATGCTAATGTAGAAGGTTTAGAAGTGATTATTGAACCGAGAATCAGTGAAATTAATTTTGGTATCTATGAGGGGGTACATCGTGATGATCCTGGTTTTATTGCTAATAAACATAATTTAGCAATACGGTATCCTAATGGTGAATCGTTTATTGAATTATGCAAGCGGGTCTATGAATTTCTTGATGAAATCAAAGAACAGGCAACCAAAAGTAATGTTTTATTAGTGTGTCATGGTGCTGTTTGTCGGGCAATTAATACGTATTTTAATGAGATGAGCAACGATGATATTTTTTATTATCAAACGGAAAATTGCCAATTGCTTAAATATGATTATTTATCTAGATAATTGCTTAACTCATCATGGTCAACAATAATGATTTTACGATAGGCTAGGTCGATCCAGCCCTTTTGATAAAAATCATTGAGAATTTTAGTAACAGTAACGCGATTAAGTCCTGTTAAAGAGGCTATTTCTTCATGTGTGTATGAGATAGTCTTTTTCTTTTGTTCTAATAAAAAAGCAGCAATTTTTTCATGGCGGTTATAAAAATATGCTTTTTTTACTTGGTTAGTAAGATGATCATTAGTTGAAGATAAGAGCTGCATGATTGCTATAGTTAGTTCTTTTGATTCTAAAATGGCAGGATACAAATTTTCAAGATTACAAGAGATCAATTCAACTTCATCAATAGCACTAACACAAACTGGTCTTGAAGTGTTTAATAAAAATGAAGATTCGCCAAAGATTCTTCCTTTATCGATGATATCTAAAGTGATTTCTTGTCCGTCTTTTGAAATTAAATAAACACGAACACGTCCTTTTAAAATCAAATAAAGATTGTTGCTTGAATCTTCTTGCATATAGATAATATCGTTGGGCTGATATTTGATCAATGTACCTGTATTTTTAAAGTAATTAAAGAGATTTTCTGCTATTTTCATATTTTTTCCACCTTTTTTCTTAATTGTAGCATATGTTACATTCTTTGGTAAATAATTATGCTATCTTATACCCCGAGGTGATAATATGAAAGGAAAATTATTAAGAATCGGAACTATTATATTAGGAAATGTTTTTGTAGCTTTTGCGGTAAGTACTCTGGTTTTAGAAAATCAATTAATTTCTGGAGGAGTAACTGGTCTAGGAATCGTTACTAATCATTATACTGGGATAAATATTTCACTTATCGTAGGAATCATTAATGTTTTATTATTTTTATTAGGATTATTTTTTATTGGTAAAAAATTTGCTTTATCTACACTTATATCAACATTTGCTTTTCCTGTTTTGCTAGAATTTTTCAATACCAATGCAATTTTCCATAATTATTGTCAAGATACTTTATTAGCAGTCGTTTTAGCAGGCTGCTTAGTTGGAATTGGGGTAGGATTAATGATCCGTTCAGATGCATCATCTGGAGGTATGGATATTATTGCGATTATCTTGAATAGAAAATTAGGAATTCCAGTATTCATTATGGTTAACGTATTTGATTTTATTATCTTATGTATGCAAGCAACCTTCAGTAATCCAACTAAAATCTTATACAGTATTGTTCTTGTTTTTGTAACATCATTTATGTTGAATAAAACTTTAACAAAAGGTTCTAAGATGGTTCAATTAGTAGTAATTAGCGACTGCCATGAAATGATCAAAAAAATGATTATTGAAGAAGCGGATGCTGGGGTAACTTCTTTATATAGTCAAAAAGGTTTTAATGAGACTGACACTAAAACCTTATTAACAATTATTCCACCGGTTAAATTAACCAAAATCAAAGAACAGATTAAATTAATTGATCCTGTTGCATTTATGGTAGTAGCAACGGTTGATGAAGTTAGTGGCCGAGGATATACATTAGAACGGCATCATTAGTGATATTTCTTTGAGAATATGGTAAATATTACCATTTCCTGCAAAACGATTAAGATCTTTAAAATCATCAGTTAGCTTGATCCAGGCTAACTGATTTTCTTCACCGTGAATATCAACATTGGTTGAAAGGGTACCAATATATGTTTCTAGAAGAGTATCATCAAGGTAATAGGTAAAATCCATAAAATGGATCAGTTCAATATCTGTTTTAGATATATTAGTTTCCTCGGCTAATTCACGATATGCTGCCTGAAGATGATCTTCATTTGGCTCGATTTTTCCTCCGACAAAATTATAAAGTCCTTTAAAAGGAGCTTTTTTTCTTTTACACATTAATACTTTTGATTTATTTTGATTAAATACGACAATTATGTTTACATTTCTTTTCATTTCATTTTTCCTCTGCGTATATTCTATCATATTAATAAAATCTTAAGAATATATTTAATGTAATTTAGTTAAGATAGTGCTATAATGCACTAGTATAATTGGTGGAGGAGAGTATGGAAATTATTGAATTAATTAAAGTTATTATTTTAGGAATTGTTGAAGGTATTACTGAATGGCTACCAATTAGTAGTACTGGACATATGATTCTAGTTGATGAATTTATTAAATTAAATGTTAGTGCTGATTTTTTAGAAATGTTTCTAGTTGTAATTCAGCTAGGAGCAATTTTGGCAGTAGTTGTACTTTATTGGAAAAAGTTGATACCTTTTGATTATAAAAATAGATGGAGAATAAAGAAGGATACTTTTTCAATGTGGTTTAAAATTATTTTTGCATGCCTTCCAGCAGCTGTAGTAGGTCTTTTGTTTGATGATCAATTAAATGAGTTGTTTTACAATCCTTTGACAGTTGCAATTGCATTGATTGTTTTTGGGGTTCTGTTTATTTTCATTGAAAACTACAACAAAGGTAAAGAAACAAAAATCAATTCATTAAGTGAAATTACTTATAATACAGCCTTGATCATTGGAATCTTTCAATTGATTGCTGCGGTATTTCCTGGTACATCACGCTCAGGAGCAACGATCGTTGGGGCTTTATTGATTGGAGTTAGTCGAACTGTTGCAGCAGAATTCACTTTCTTTTTAGCAATTCCAGTAATGTTTGGAGCCAGTTTATTGAAATTAGTTAAATTTGGTTTTGCTTTTACAACAGCAGAATTGTTATTATTAGTGATTGGAATGCTAGTAGCTTTTGTGGTCAGTATGTTAACGATCAAATTTTTAATGAGCTATATTAAAAAACATGATTTCAAAGCATTTGGCTGGTATCGAATCATTTTAGGAATTATTGTTTTAATATATTTTATGGTATTTTAAAAGCTGAAGGATTGTAGCTATGTTACAACTTTTCAGTTTTTTTATAGGTGAAAATTTATTATCAAGCAAAGTAAAAGAGTATAAGTTTACTATTTTAACTTATACTTTTTGAATTCTATATTTTTCTATTATTTTAATGTATATTATTTCTTCTTTTTCCAACCATGTCTATTACTGTCATTTTTAATACAGTTGTAACCCTCATCATATCGGTATTAAATTTAAAATCTTCGGCATGATATTGTCGCATTAGAATCTTTAATGATTCATATTTATTCTCGTCGGGAACAGTTTCAATAACACCATGACCAATAACACTTTCATATCCCATTGTGCAGCTCATTCTTTCTTCATAAAGAATAAAATTGTGATCACAATCCATTTCAAATGTTACACGGTTATCTTTCGCAATCAAGTCTAATTTTTTTCCTTCCATGGCACAATGAAAATATAAATATACTTCTTTTCCCTGGATATCCAATCCAAAGTTGAGTGGAACAATATAGGGAAAATCTTTATCATTTAAGGCAATTCTACAAACATCACATTTTTTAATAATGTTAATGATTTCATTAAAATCTGTAATCTCTCTATCTTTTCTTCTCATAATATTCTCCTTATCAAAATCATATTTGTCTGTTTAATTTTATGTTATAGTATGATATTTATTGAATGGGTCTTTTTTCTAGATTTGAAAATATATTTATTATTTTGGATAAAATAAAAACCGCTCTAGAAAGCGGTTTATAGACTTCATGGCATCCTCAGTAGGAATCGAACCTACAACTTAACCTCCGGAGGGTTACGTGATATCCATTTCACTATGAGGACAGTACTTGATGATTATATCATCATTACTCTAAAAAATAAATATTAAAAAACTATTTTTCTGAAATAATTTGACTAGCACTGAAGAATAACTGACTAGGTAAGTATAAAATCCAAATCAAAATTCTAAATACAGCAGGGACCGGTAGATTGATATTAGTAAGTGCAACAAAAAAATCACAACATAATAAAAGAAAAATTGCTATAAATAAATAATATTGATGTTTTGATTGATAACGTGATTTAAAACTGTAATAAAGATTGTGTAAACTTAGTAATGCATAATTTGACGCTAAAGCAATAAGAGGATTAACAGGCCATAAGAGTATTGCGACAAAAGGAAAAAAAGTATATTGATCTAAAAGCTTCATATAGTTGCTTTGAACAATGATAAAGCATAGTACTCCAGCAAGCTGATTATTAGTGAAAAGTAAAAAGTAGTCAGCAATGCAGGTGAATAGACTTGCTAGAAGAGCTGTTTTATTTACAGATTTAACGAGTAGGTAAAGAAAATTATTAAAAATAGTTAGATATTTAATCAAGCAGCTATCTATATTATTGAAATCAAGATAAACAAAAATAAAACCTAAAAAAAGATTAAATAGATAAAACATATTTTATCACCAGTTGAATTATTAACTAATGATGATGAATTTAACAGAATTTCTCTACTAATTACTTAGAATATGGTAAAATATCCTAAATGTTATAAAGAGAAAGTAGGTGTAATTATGTATGGTAAGTCTTAGTGCTAAAGCAGTATGTATCATTGATTGTCATAATAAACTAGTCTACATGAATGATTTTTATCAAAATTTATTTAATGAAGAAAAAATTGGTTATAAAACAAAACTAGGGGATGCTGTAATAAATGAGATAAATAAAGTATCTTATCATACAATTCAAAAGACAGATTTTAAAGTTATCAAAGAGGACTTTATAATCAATGATCAAGCCAGCTATATTTATACACTTGAAAGAGTAAATATTAATTCTGTAAGTCCTGTATTAGAATCAGCATTATATGATGAATTAGTAGAAATTAATCTTACAAGAGATACTTATAATATTTTATTTTATCGTAAAGATAAATATATTATTCCAGCATTATCAGGTAGTTTTAGTAAGCGAATCAGAGAAATCGCTCAGAAAATTATTCATCCACATGATCAAAATGATTTTTTGCAGTTATTTAATAAAATGAAAAATAATCATGGGGATTTTAAGCCAGTTATGGGAAGGTTTAGGAGACTTTTAAATAATGGTGAATACAGTTGGATCAATGGTATTTTGATTGCAATAAGTAAAGGACAATTTAGTGATACTGTTTACATGTGCCTTTTTCAAGATGGGGGATTAACTCCGATAAATGTTGAAAGTACAAACTATAAGGAATATGATCAAACAACCGGTTTATTAAATGAGCATAGTTTTTTGAAAGCGGCAAGATTTTTATTAGAAGAAGGAGGTAATGATAACTATTGTTTGATTGCGATAGATATTGAGCATTTTAAATTATTTAATGACTGGTATGGTCGTCAAATGGGAAATAAAATATTAGGGCAAATTGGCCTAGAATTACAAAAGATACAAAATGAATTTAAAACAGTAGCAGGATATTTTGGTGGTGATGATTTTGTTGTCATTATGCCAAATGAACGACCATTGATTGATAAATTATTGACTGATTTAATCGCCCATATAAAAGTAGTAACTGTTAATCCAGGTTTCTTTCCAAAATTTGGAATTTATATTGTAATTGATGGTGAATACGTTGCAGCAATGTATGATCGGGCTTTAATCGCTTTAAGTTCAATAAAAGAAAATTATACAAAACAAATTGCTTACTATGACAGCAATATAAGACAAGATTTTGAATATAGCCAAAGTATTTTAATGGATACCCAACAAGCCCTTTATAACCATGAATTTATGGTATATTTCCAACCAAAATGTAATATGTTGAATGGAAAAATTGTAGGTGTTGAAGCATTAGTGCGATGGAATCATCCAACCAAGGGAATAATTTCACCAGGGGATTTTGTTTTTATTTTAGAAAAAAATGGATTTATTGTAAATTTGGATTTATTTGTCTGGCAAGAAACTTGCCGTTTGTTGAGTAATTGGCTTGATCAAGGAAATCAAGGTGTACCAGTATCCGTTAATGTTTCTAGAACAGATATTTATGCAATTGATGTAGTAAAAACATTTAAAGAACTCGTAGCTGAATATAAACTACCTGTAAATTTAATTGAAATTGAGATTACTGAGAGCTCATATGCGAGTGATTATGAAATTATTTCAAAAGTGGTAGATGATTTTAGACTAGCTGGATTTACTGTACTAATGGATGATTTTGGAAGTGGTTATTCTTCATTGAATATGCTTAAAGATGTAAATGTTGATATTTTAAAAATTGATATGAAATTTCTCGAATTACGTGAAGACAGTATTGGGCGTGGGATTGGAATTTTAGAGGCAATTGTAAAAATGGCTAAATTGATGGGTTTACGAGTAATCGCAGAAGGTGTGGAGACAAAACAGCAAATTGATTTGTTGAATGAATTAGGCTGTATCTATGGTCAAGGATATTATTTTTATCCTCCTTTATCAGTTCAGGAATTTGAAGCTATTATCAGTAATTCTGACCTTGTTGATTATCGAGGGATAATGTTAAAGCAGGTTGATCAAGTTAGATTACAAGATATTTTTATTAATGATATATCAAGTGAAGCAATGTTAAATAATATTTTAGGCGGGATTGCTTTTTATCAAGTTTCAGAGGATAAAATATCGATAATTAAAGTAAATGATATTTTTTATCATATTACTAAAATTAATCCAGCGGATTTTGAAAATATTCGAGATAGAATAATTGAATTTGTACATCCGGATGATCAAAATGAATTTATTAGTTTATTTGATCAAGCTTATCAAAACCCAATAAGTGGTAGTGAAGCTACGATTCGTTATTATTCATTAAAAGGAAAAGTTTCATGGATAAGTTTAAGAGTTTTTTTCTTACGAAAACAAGATAAAAGTCTGATTTTTTATGGTGCTATGAACGATGTTACAAAAAATAATTTGCAAGAACAAGAGCTTAAAGCATCAAAACAAACAATCAATCAATTGTTAGGTTTTCCTGAAGATACGGCTGTAGAAGATTATTTAAATTATCAAGATAGTCAAACAGCAGTTTCGATGTTTTCAAAAGTAGTTCCTGCGGGAATTTTAGGATGTTATCGTACCAAGGAATTGCCGATTTATTTTATTAATCGGGAAATGTTGAGTCTACTTAACCTTACTACAATGGAAGAGTTTAATCTTTTTTGTAAAGGGCAAATTATTAACATTATTCATCCTGAAGATCATCAAACAGTATATGCAGCCATTGGATTAGAAGAAGATGAAGGATTTGAATATACCGTTCGATATCGAATTATGAAAAAAGATCAGACTTGGCTTTGGGTTCAAGAAAAAGGGCGAATCGTTAAAGCTAAAGACGGACTATTAGCTTATATCTGCGCGATTGTAGATATTAATGAAACAATGTCATCAAAAATCGAGTTAGAAAAAATTAATCAACAGTTAATAAAACAAAAACAACAACTTTCATTTTTAAATGAATGTACGTTAGGTGGATATTTTCATTGTAAAAACAACAGCCAATTAGAATTTGACTATCTTAGTGAAAGTTTTTTAAATATTGTTGGTTTTAGCCAAGTGGAAATTATTACTAGCTATAACAATCAATTAGTACAATTGATTCATCCTGATGATCGTCATAAGATTACTGATAAATTAACAGGTAAGAGTACATCGATTAATTTGATGTATCGAATTAATAGTAGTACAGGATATATGTGGGTAACTAATCAATTAGAACTTGTTGCTCATCAAGGAAACCTGATTTGGCGTGGAATCGTTATTAATATAACCGAACGTGTAGAACTAAAAAATCATCTGGAGGCAGTAGTAAATAATTCGCCTGGAGATATTTTTATGATGACACCTAATCATATTGAATTTTTTAGCAGTAATTTATCAACATCGTTAGGTTATTGTAAAGAAGAATATTGTCAGCTGACAAAGCGGAGCTATGATTTAATTGATAAACGTGATATTGATTACGTTAATGAAGCATTTGAGGCAGCCTATAGGGAAAAAAGACCATTAGATGTTATCTATCGTGTTCAACATAAAAATGGGAGTATTGCTTATATTCAAATGATTGCAAGTTATTATGAAGACAAGGCTGGAAGACCATATTTTTATGGTGACTTTATTAATATTACCGAGGTAGTAAATGCACGAAAAAATAATCAGTTAGTTATTGATAATACTATGACCGTAGTCTTTTTAATTCGTTTGAGAGATGCTCCTCCAAATTTTGAAAATCCAGAAATAAATATGATTTCAATCGGTATTTTAGAAAAATATGGATATACAAAACAATCATGTATCGAAGCAATGAAAAAAGGTGGAAACTGCGGATTGATCAATAAAAATGATTATGCAGCAATTAAAGATGACTATATCAAAGCGGTAGATAATAAAGAAGATTACAATGCGATTTATCGATTTGAATTGGAACAAACAACATTGTGGATGGATTCCAAAACAAAATATTTAAATACTGAAAATGGTTATCGAACATATTTGTGTGTATTAAATGATGTAACATCAATGAAACAAAAAGAAGAGGAGATTTGGCTGTCATCACAAATTCTTGATCGCGTTATAAAAATGGCAAATCTAAATATTTGGCAGTATGATTATCAAACAAAGCAGCTGATTTTAATGAATTTAGAGAGAGATAGTTTTATTTATCAAATATTAGATCTTCCAAGGAATGAAGATATTATTATTGATAATTATTTAAATAAAATCAATAATATTGAAGTAATGAATGAACAAACTAAAGAAAAAATAAGGGAACAGCTGATTGCTCAAACAGTACAGAATAAATTTAGTTATGAATTACCGCTTACGCTTAATAGTAAAATTATTTGGATCAAAGTAGTCGGAGAAACTATTTATGATTACGGTGACCGTCCTTTGAAATTAGTAGGTTATTTTAAAGATGTTACTCTTGAGAAATCATCATTTCAAAAATATTTAGAAAATGCTAAAACATTAGAAGCATTACAAGAAAAATCTTTTTATGAGTTGTCAATTAATTTAAGTCAAAATCGAATTATTAATACTAATATACAGGAGGATGATTTAAGTTTTATAAACAGCAGTTATAGCAGCTATATCAATAGCATAACTGAAAAGATTATTCAAAAAGAATATCAGGATAAAGTTAAAGAAGTCTTAGGATTAGAGGCAATTCTCACTCGCTATCAACAAGGTACTACAACTAATTCTGTGGTGTATAAACGATATGTTGATGGTGAGTATTATTGGATGGAGGCAACTTATCATATTTTTGATCTGCAGGAAAATAAAGATATTTTTTGCTATTTATATGTCATTGATATTGATAAACAAAAACGGCAAGAATTGGCTTTGAAAAATAAAGCAGAACATGATGGTTTGACAGGATTATATAATCGGTCTAAAGCTATTAATGAAATCAATCAGATTTTGCTTAGTAACGAAATGACGTGCGGAGCATTATTGATGCTGGATATGAATGATTTTAAAGAAATTAATGATAATTACGGTCATGCTATTGGTGATAAAATAATTACTAAAACTGCTAAACGATTAAAAGAGATGTTTAGAAATGATGATATCTTGTGTCGACTCGGAGGCGATGAATTTATGATTCTATGTCGCAATATCGATGAAATATCAATCCGAATGAAATTAGAAGATGTCACAAGACAAATGAAAATACCATATTTGATTGAGGAGTACCAAATTATGGCTCCATTATCGATTGGGTTTGTGATGATCCCTTTGTATGGTACGACATTCAATAATCTTTATAAGAAGGCCGATATTGCTTTATACAAAGCTAAGCAGGATGGTTTGGCTAGTTATCGGATGTATCATGATGATATGAATAAAAAAGCTCTTTAGTAAATCTAAGAGCTTTTTGTTGTTTTAGCATTAGTGGGAATCCCATTTACAGCTTCAATATTGATGGAGTAGTGATGCTTATCTTTAGTAAAACTGATGTTATAGTAGATATTGCTACTGTCATTATCTAACTCAATGTTTAAGTTACTAATATCTGATTCAGTGAAATTAAAATAATTTAAGCTAATTGTTTTAGCTTCATCACTACTGATGATCTTATCATAATCATTGAGAGGAGAAAATTCTTTAACTAAGATTTCTTTATTCTCAATTGTTCCATCATGAATATCAATTTCATATTCATAAGTGTAATTATCATCTTCAAACAAATAGTGATATCCATTTTGATCTTTACCTTGAATCGTAAAAGTAATATTTGCTTCACTGACTTCAGCGTCATTCAATGCGATTTTTTTAGCTTTATCTTCAGCAATTGTTTTATTAGAACAGCCGGTTACTCCAATTAGTGATGTCACAACAGTGATGAGTAATATTTTCTTCATAGCAATCTCCTTTAGCATATGTTATCACATTTAAAAAAAGATGATAATAGTTATGACGTTTTTTATCAAAATTTGTTAGAATATACTAAAGTAGGTGAGAGAATGAAACATATATTTATTATTAAACCTGATCAAAATAATAAGAATATTGAAGCGATGATCGTTAAAGTGATGCAGGGATATCGTTATGAGATTAAATATACACATTATCCACGCCATGCAACTCTCTTAGCTAAAAGTTATAGTGGATGCAATTACCGAATTTACGCAGTAGGTGGTGATGGAATGATTCATGAAATAGTTCAGGGACTTGTGGGGAGTGATAATGAACTGGTAGTTATTCCAACAGGAACAGGAAATGATTTTGTCCGTACGATTGCTGATGAAAATGATCCAGAAAAGTTATTAAAGAAATCATTATCGTTAGCGGCATCAGAAATTGATTTGATTAAAGCTAATGATATTTATTGTATTAATGTTTTATGCTGTGCTTTTGATAGCGATATTGCAAATAATGTTCATAAATATAGTCAAATAAAATATCTTCCTCGTTCTTTGCAATATGCCAGTGTATTAGTTCGGCGAATAACTCAGTATTGTTTGTTTCCAACCGCTTTATTCCAAGATGGTAAAAAATTTTATGAAGGGAATTTAATCGTCGGGGCTTTTTGTAATGGAAAATATTTTGGAGGTGGTTTTAAAATCGGTAAAGAAGCTCAAATTGATGACGGAATGATTGATATTAATCTTGTTTCAAGTCTTCACAAACGATACATACCTTATTATTTAACATTACTATTAGCGGGCAAACTTGAACAAGGGAAGCTCTATTATCATCAAAAATTACCTTATTTAACATTAAAAACAAGACAGCAGGTCAATATTGATGGTGAAACATATCCGTCTGGAACTTATAATCTTAAAATTGTTAAGAATTCGTTAAAGATTGTTTTATATCGACAAAAAGATTGACTTTCGAATGAGTAGAGGATAATATTATGGTTAATAAAAGGGAGTAGCTAACACAATGTGTTTACGATTTCGTCAATACGATGGTTTTAAATCATCCGGAACGTAATGAAATAGCGAGACTTTTATTGCATTTTAAGTATGCAATAAAGGGCTCGCTTTTATTGTGTTGAGAAAAGGAGAAAATGAATGAAAGAATACTACAATGAGGCCAAGACGGAGGTCCGCAAAAGAGTAAATGGTTCATTAAAGCCACTAACTAATGAACAAGTTAAAGCTAACCAAGAAAAGTATGGTTTAAATGAGTTAATTGAAACTAAAGGAAAGAGTATACCTGTAATTTTCTTAGAACAATTTAAAGATTTTTTAGTAATTATTCTAATTTTTGCAGCTATTATTTCTGGAGTATTAGGTGATATCGAAAGTACGCTGGTTATTTTAATCGTTATTACGATTAATGCTATTTTGGGAACTGTTCAAACAGTCAAAGCAGAACAATCATTAAATAGTTTAAAAGAATTATCTTCACCAAGTGCTAAAGTCTTACGAGATGGAAAAGTTATTGAAATTCCCAGTAAAGAAGTAACGATCGGTGATGAGGTTTATTTAGAAGCCGGTGATTTTATTCCTGCAGATGGACGTATTTTAGAAAATGCTAGTATGAAGGTGGATGAAAGTGCTTTGACTGGTGAAAGTGTTGCCGTTGAAAAAAGCTCTGATCTAATCACTGGAGAAGTTGCTTTAGGTGATCGCACAAATATGGTTTATTCCGGGAGTTTTGTTACCTATGGACGTGGTAATTTTTTAGTAACAGGAATTGGAATGGAAACTGAAGTAGGAAAAATTGCACAATTATTGAAATCTACTTCTGAAAAGAAGACACCACTTCAAGTTAATCTGGATAATTTTGGAAAAAAACTATCAATTATAATAATGGTTTTCTGTGCATTGTTATTTGGTATTAATATCCTTCAAGGTGGTAATGTTGGAGATGCCTTTATGTTTGCTGTCGCACTAGCTGTTGCTGCAATTCCTGAGGCATTAAGTTCAATTGTAACAATCGTTTTATCTTTTGGAACTCAAAAGATGGCTCGAGAAGGAGCAATTATTCGTAAATTACAAGCAGTTGAGGGATTGGGCAGTGTTTCTATTATCTGCTCTGATAAAACTGGAACATTGACCCAAAACAAGATGACTGTTGAAGATTACTATATTGAAGGAAAACGAATTGATGCTAGTGAGATTGATCCAAGTATTCCTTTGCATAAAGATTTGATGCGTTTAAGTATCTTATGTAATGATTCATCAAATGTTGATGGTCAAGAAATCGGAGATCCAACAGAAACGGCATTAATTAATTTAAGCGCTCATTTAGGAGTACCAGCAAGTCGTGTTCGGGCAGTATATCCACGTTTAAGTGAAATTCCTTTTGACAGTGATCGAAAAATGATGTCAACCCTTCATTTATTAAAAGATGGGTACACGATGATTACAAAAGGGGCAGTTGATGTTTTGATCGAACGGATTAAATATATTCGTAAAAATAATCAAATCGTACCAATAACGGCACAAGATAGAGAAGATATTTTAGCGATGAATATGGAATTCTCACAAAATGGATTACGTGTTCTAGCGATAACTTATAAAAAATTAACTGCTGAAAAAAGTTTAGATTATGATGATGAAAATGATTTGATTTTCTTAGGTCTGATTTCGATGATGGATCCCCCACGAGTTGAAAGTGCACCAGCAGTAACAGAATGTCTCCAAGCGGGAATCACTCCAATTATGATTACCGGAGATCACAAGATTACTGCAGCTGCGATTGCGAAAAGAATTGGAATCTTAACAGATATTTCACAAGCTGTTGAAGGTAGTGAAATTGATGGTTTAAGTGATGAAGAACTAAAAACATATGTTGAAGATAAGCGAGTTTATGCGCGAGTTTCACCGGAACATAAAATAAGGATCGTTCGTGCTTGGCAAGAAAAGGGTAATATTGTAGCGATGACAGGTGATGGTGTTAACGATGCACCAGCTTTAAAGCAAGCAGATATTGGAGTGGCAATGGGAATTACCGGAAGTGAAGTTTCTAAAGATGCAGCTGCAATGGTCTTAACTGACGATAATTTTGCAACAATCATTAAAGCGGTTGAAAATGGGCGAAATGTTTATGCTAATATCAAAGATGCAATTCAGTTTTTATTATCAGGTAACTTTGGTGGAATATTAGCAGTTTTGTATGCTTCGATAATGGCTCTGCCAGTACCGTTTGCTCCAGTACACTTGTTATTTATTAACTTATTGACTGATAGTTTGCCAGCGATTGCACTAGGGCTAGAACCTCATAATGCAGGTGTTATGAAAGAAAAACCACGGCCAATGAATGAATCTATTTTAACAAAACCATTTTTAGCAAGTGTTGGAATTGAAGGTTTTGTTATTGCTGTAATGACGATGGTTGGATTTATGATCGGTTATCAAGAAAGTGCATTACTTGCTAGTACAATGGCATTTGGAACATTATGTCTTTCAAGACTAGTCCATGGTTATAACTGTAAATCTAAATCACCAGTATTATTTAAAAAATCATTTTTTAATAATAAATATTTGCAAGGTGCATTTTTAGTCGGCTTTATTTTAATTACACTTGTTTTAACAATGCCGCTTTTACAATCAATGTTTAAAGTTCAAACATTAAATATTGAACAATTAATGATAGTATATGGTCTTGCTTTAGCAAATTTACCAGTTATTCAATTTATTAAATATCTTAGAAATCGCTAAAGTTATATAAATAATGCGTTGGATATATTGACTAAGTAGTTATAAGGATAGAAAATAAGTAAATTTTCTATCCTTTTTCTTTTTTCAAAGACTTATTTATACTATAATAGAACTAAATGAGGTGAAGTAAAGTGGAAGTAGCTTTAAAAACAGATTCACGAGCAGTTAAACCAGGTGATACATTTATTGCCATCCCAAACGTAGCGCGTGATGGACATGATTATATTGAACAAGCAATTGCCAACGGTGCGACAAAAATTATTGCAGAACATGGAAGTTACAAGGTTGAAACAATAATCGTAGAAAGCACTCGTGAATATTTAAAAACATATTTATATGAAAATTATTATCCATTGATTAAAGATATAAAATTAATTGGATTAACAGGAACTAACGGTAAAACGACAACCTGTTTAATGACCTATCAGATTTTAAAAATGTTGAAAAAGAATGTTGCTTATATGGGAACAATCGGATTTTATTATGGTGATGTGAAAAAGCCGATGGTAAATACTACTCCTGATGTCGATGTGCTTTATAATATGTTATTAGAAGCTAAGGAAAATGGTGTAGAGTATTTTGTCATGGAAGTAAGTTCTCATGCCCTTGATAAAGATCGGATTCATGGTTTAGAATTTGATGAGGTGGCTTTTACAAATTTAACTCAAGATCATCTGGACTATCATAAAACATTAGAAAATTATGCTAATGCTAAAAGGATTCTATTTACTAAGACTAGAAATGATAAGATTGCTATTATTAATGGTGATGATGAACATTACCAGCATTTTGTTTTAGAATCAAACAATAATATCATTATTGGTCAACATGATAGTGATGTTAAAATTTTAGAAATGAGCTTTTCACATTTAGGAACAATATTTAAATTTGAATATTTAAATCATGAATATCAAGCTAGATTAAATATGGTGGGGCGATATAATATTTATAATTATTTAATTGCTCTATTATTAGTAAACAAGTTAGGTGTAAAAATCGAAGATATACTTGCTTTAAACGATAAATTAAAGGCACCAGCAGGAAGAATGGAATTGCTTAAATATGGAACAAATAGTATTTTTGTTGATTATGCTCATACTCCCGATGCGGTGATCAATGTATTAAAAAGTGCTGAAGAGTTTAAAAATGGTCGTATTATTACCATTATTGGTTGTGGTGGTGATCGTGATGCAACTAAACGTCCAATTATGGGAAAAGCGGCGTTAGAACATAGTGATTATGTAATTTTTACAAGTGATAATCCGCGCAGTGAAGATCCTCAAATGATCTTAGATGATATTACTAATGGACTTTCTGGAAGTAATTTTGAAATAGAAGTTGATCGCCAAAAGGCAATTATTAAAGGGATGCAACAATTAAAGCATAATGATATTTTAATGATTCTTGGAAAAGGACATGAGGATTATCAGATTACTAAAACAGGGAAACATCATTTTAGTGATCAAGAAGAAGTGATGAAATATATAACTAAACAGGGGACGCTTTAAGCGTCCTTTATCTCATAAGGAGGTTAAAATGAAACAGATAGAAATGCAAGATTTGACTATTCCTCCAATTGCTATTGGCACTTGGGCTTGGGGAAAAGGACCATTTGGGAGTAAATTTATTTTTGGTGTTAGTCATGGAATTGAAGAATTAAAGCCCATATATCATTATGCAGTAAAAAATGGGCTAACGCTTTTTGATACAGCGCCTGTTTATAGTTTAGGGTCATCTGAAAAAATAATTGGGGATCTATCTAACGGTGAAGATATTCTTATTTCAACTAAGTTTATGCCGACATCTTGGCTGCCGCGTAAATCAATGTCTTGGACACTTAATTCTAGTCTGAGTCGATTGAAAAGAGAAGATACTGATATTTATTGGATTCATCGACCTGCCAATGTAACTAAATGGGCTAAAGAAATTATTCCATTAATGAAGGCTAATAAAATTCGATATTGTGGAATCTCAAATCATAATTTGAAACAAATCAAAGAAGTAGAGCTAATTTTAAAGAATGCAGGTCTTAAATTAGCGGCAATTCAAAATCATTTTAGTTTATTATATCGTAACAGTGAAGAAAATGGGATTATGAAATATTGTGAAGAACAAGGAATTACTTTTTTTGCTTACATGGTTTTAGAACAAGGGGCATTAACTGGATATTACAATTATAATCATCCCTTTCCTAAACGGACAAGACGTGCCAGGGCTTTTAGTAAGCAACGTTTAAAACAGATTGAACCATTGATTCTAGAAATGAAAAATATTGGATTAAAATATAATGTCGGTGTTGCTGAAATTGCTATTGCTTATGCTCTGGCAAAAAATACTGTTCCAATTATTGGGGTAACGAAAGTTAAGCATATTGATAGTGCTTTGGCTGCTTTAAAAATAACTATGAGTGAAGAAGACATTCATAAACTAGAATATTTTAGTAATAATTTTCAATTAAAAATCAAAGGATTTTGGGAGAAGAAAATGTAATGATAGTGGTACGAGTAATGACAATTAAAGATTACGACGATGTGTATGAGCTTTGGATGAATACCAAAGGAATGGGAATGAGAAATCTTGATGATAGTCGTAGTGGAATTGCTAAATTTCTTGAACGCAATCCGACAACAAACTTTATTGCGAGTGATGGTAATAAAATTGTTGGGGTGATCCTTGCTGGTAATGATGGGCGCCGTGCTTATATTTATCATACAACTGTGCGAAGTGATTATCGTGGTCAGGGAATTGCGACGCAGCTAGTAAAAGAATGTTTGTCAGCGGTTAAAGCTGAGGGAATTAATAAGACTGCTTTAGTTGTTTTTGCGGACAATCAGCTAGGTAATGATTTTTGGCAGAGTCAAGGATTTAAGGAGCGTGAGGACTTAACTTATCGTGATTTTAGTTTAAATGAGGAGAATATTTGATGAGGATCCAGCAGGTAGATATAACAGAGGTTTTTTTTCAAACAAAGGAGTATACTCAAGGAATGTATGATTCGATTGTTCGAATTGGACTGTCATTTCCGGTAAAAGTAAGTTTAGAACAAGGGAAATTTTATTGTCAAGATGGTCATAAACGGTTAAGTGCAATTGCAAATATGGAAAAATTAGAAGTATATAAAAAACGTCGAAAAATAAATATTATTGTTATTAATAATGGTAATAGTCGTTCTAATGATTGCTGGAGAGGCAGAAATATGCATTAATTAGGATTAAATATGGAAAATTGGGAATAATATTGATGATCAAGAATTATTGTATTAGTTGCTTTTTAAAACGCTTAATGATAAAATAAGTATATATAAAAGGGAGTAGTTAGCCATTAGGTTTACGATGCCGTCAACTCGATATTATTTTATATCCGTATCGTAATTAAACAACGAGACTTTTATTGTATGCAAATACGATATAGTCTCGTTTTTTGCATAATGTTTTAGAAAAAGGAGAGATATTTATGTATTACAATCGTGAGATTAAAGAGTTAGCCCAGGAATTTTCAACTGATTTAAAAAGTGGCTTAACTGAACAGCAAGTCACAGAGAATTTGGCAAAATATGGTCCAAATGAATTAGAACAGACTAAAAAACAATCTATTATAGTTCGATTCTTTTTGCAGTTCAAAGATGCGTTAACGATTATTTTAATTATTGCTGCAGTTGTCAGCATTATTGTTGAACCAACTGAATGGATCGATAGTGCAATCATTGTTTTTGTGGTAGTAGTTAATGCGATTTTAGGCTTAGTTCAGGAAAATAATGCAGAAAGAGCACTAGAGGCTTTGCAAAAAATGGCGAGTCCTAAAGCTAAGGTTATTCGTGAGGGTAATATTATTACGATCAATGCCAGTCAAGTCGTACCAGGGGATCTGTTAGTGCTTGAAGCGGGTGACTGTATTGCAAGTGATGGGCGATTAGTGGAATGTTTTAACCTTAAAGTTGATGAGAGTGCACTAACTGGTGAAAGTGTTCCTGTCGAAAAAATCAGCTCGATTCTTGATAAAGAAGAGATCCCGTTAGCAGAACGAAATAATATGGTTTATGCTTCTTGTAATGTTACATATGGACGGGGAATCGCAATTGTTACCACGACTGGTGAAGAAAATGAAGTTGGAAAGATTGCAACGATGATTCAGCAGACTAAGCGTGAAAATACACCGCTTCAAGATCAATTGGATCAAATTGGAAGAACAATAGGAGTTATTTGTATTATTATTTGTATCGTTGTTTTTGGAATGGAACTGTTGGAAGGTCTCTCAATTCTTGAGGCTTTTAAAACATCAATTGCATTGGCAGTTGCAGCAATTCCTGAAGGGTTGGCAACTGTTGTTACTGTAGTTCTTGCCTTGAGTGTTCAGCGAATGGTTAAAAAGAATGCAATTGTTAAAAGTTTACCAGCAGTTGAAACATTAGGTAGTACCTCAATAGTATGCTCAGATAAGACGGGGACTTTGACTCAAAATAAAATGACAGTTGTAAAAACATATCTTTATAATCGCAAAATTGAATTATTAGAAACTTGTAGTGAAGAGACTAATCAATTATTGAATTATTTTACTTTGTGTAGTGATGGTAGTATTTCTACTGTTGCAGGAAAGGAAGTTGCAGTTGGTGATCCTACGGAAACTGCTCTTGTTAAAGCTAGTTTAGAAAAAGGATTTACCAAAGATGGTTTAGCCGAATTATATCCTCGATTTAATGAGCTGGCCTTTGATTCTGAGCGTAAAATGATGACAGTTTTTGTTAAACATGAAGATAAGATTATTTCGATTACTAAAGGGGGACCTGATGTTATTTTTGCGCGATGCAATAATTTAGACATTGATGAGGTTAGCGTAGTTAATGAAACAATGTCAAATGAAGCACTGAGGGTTTTAGCTTTAGGAATTAGATATTGGGATGAAGAACCACAAGAATTCACCAGTGAAATGATTGAAAATAATTTAACTTTTATTGGGATGGTTGGAATGATTGATCCCCCACGTGAAGAAGCTAAACAGGCAGTGGCAGAAGCTAAATCAGCTGGGGTCAGAACGATTATGATTACCGGTGACCATGTTATTACCGCAAGTGCAATTGCTCGAAGTCTTGGAATTTTAGAATCTGGTCAAAAAGCAATCATGGGAAGTGAGTTGGCAAAAATGTCAGATCAAGAACTAGCTGAGCATATTGAAGAGTATTCTGTTTATGCACGAGTTGCACCAGAACATAAAGTACGAATTGTTAATGCTTGGAAATCCAAAGGTAAAGTAGTAGCTATGACCGGTGATGGAGTTAATGATTCACCAGCTTTGAAAGCAGCGGATATTGGTTGCGCGATGGGAATAACTGGAACTGATGTTGCAAAAGGTGCTGCAAGCATGATTTTGACAGATGATAATTTTGCGACAATTATTACATCAATTCGTGAAGGTCGCGGTATTTTTGATAATATCAAAAAAGATGTTCAATTCTTATTATCAAGTAATATAGGTGAAGTATTGACAATTTTTGGAGCTTCGTTGATCTCATTGTTAACACCACATAATTTTGGGGTGCCATTGTTACCGATCCATTTGTTATGGGTGAATCTAATTACTGATAGTTTACCAGCATTTGCATTAGGAATGGAACCGACTGAACCAACAGTAATGCATCGTAAACCACGCCAAAAAGATGAAGGATTTTTCTCGCATGGTTTAGGTTTTACTATTGCTTGGCAAGGATTAATGATCGGAACGCTAACGTTGATTGCTTATGCAATAGGCAATAACCAAGATCATACAGTTGGGATGACAATGGCTTTTATTACTTTATGTGGTTGTCAGTTAGTGCATTCTTTTAATGTTAAAAGTAGTGCTTCGATTTTAAATCGAACACTATTTAATAATCCTTATTTATGGGGAGCATTAGCAGCAGGGTTATTGTTACAAGTGATTATTTTAGCAATTCCTGAATTAAGTGCGATTTTTAAATTGCAACCATTAAACATTGTTCAATGGGGAATTTGTGTAGGACTTTGTTTATCAACTACTGTGATTTGTGAACTTGTAAAATTTTTTGATAGACGAAAAAATAATCCATCTTAAGATGGATTATTTTATTATCTTATTAAGTAGTTCTACTGCTTCCATAGCATCTTTAGAATAATAATCAGCATTAATTTCTTTAGCATAATCAGCAGTAAGAACAGCACCACCTACAAAAATAGGGCATATATTATCGATTTGTTTTAATAGTTCGATAGTTTTTGCCATTGAAACTACGGTGGTAGTCATTAATGCACTTAAACCGATTGCCTTAGGATGATGCTTATGGAAAGCTTCAACAACAGTTTCTGGTGGAACATCTTTACCTAAATCGATTACCTTATAGCCATAGCTCTCCAATACTACTTTAACAATATTTTTTCCAATATCATGAATATCTCCATGAACTGTTGCCATAATGATTGGTCCTTTTGTAGCAGCAGTATCTTTAAAAGTATCTTTAATTATCCCGAAAGCAATTTTTGATGTTTCAGCAGATTGAATCAATTGAGGTAAAAAGATTATATTTTTTTCATACTGTTTACCAACGGTATCTAAAGCAGGAATGAGAATATTATTAATTATTTCTAAACCAGGTGTTGTTTTCAATAATTCTTTTGTAGCATTAGTAACTTCATCTTTTAAACCATGAAGAACAATATCATTTAAAGTAAATGTTGAAGTGTCCTTTTTTGTTATGGTTTCTTGATTGGCACGACGTTCAATATATACTGCAGCATCATGATCATAGTTGTATAATACGTTAAAAGCATCGATTGTAGCCATTAATTCTTGATCCATTGGATTAATGATTGGGAGATCTAGACCAGCTGACATAGCCATAGCTAAGAAAGTTTTGTTTAATAAAGGACGATTTGGCAGTCCAAAAGAGACATTACTTACTCCTAAAACAGTATGAACACCTAATTCTTTGACCATTGCAACTGCTTTGACCGTTTCCATAACTTCTTTTTGCTGAGCAGAAACAGTTAAAACTAAACAATCAATAATAATATTTTCTTTGGTAATACCATAAGAAGCTGCCTTATTTATTATTTTTTTAGCAATCTTATAGCGGTCTTTAGCAAGAGGAGGAATACCATTTTCATCTAACGTCAATCCAATGACAACCCCGCCGTATTTTTTTACGATTGGGAAAATTGCATCCATCGTTTCATCTTTACCATTTACAGAATTAATCAAGGGTTTACCATTATAATAACGGCAAGCTTGTTCAATTGCTCCAGGAACAGAACTATCAATTTGTAGTGGTAAAGAAATTACCTCTTGAAGTAACTTGATCACATGTTTCATAGTCGCAACTTCATTAATACCGGGAAGACCAACATTAACGTCAAGAACATGGGCTCCAGCTTGATCTTGTTTGATTGCTTCTACAACTAATTCATCATATCGTTCTTCTTTTAATGCTAATTTTAATTTCTTTTTACCGGTAGGGTTTAGTCGTTCCCCACAAACTACAACATGATGCCCAAATTCAACAGTTTTCGTTCCGCTAGAAACCCGAGTGGCTCGTTTTGGGGTAATTTTCTTACGAACAGGTAAATTATTTTTTAGTGAAGCGATAAAGTCGGGTGTTGTACCACAACATCCACCGATAATTGCTACCCCATTTTTTACGTGTTTTAAGCTTTCTTGAACAAACGTTTCTTTATCCATATTGTAACAGGTTTTACCTTCAACAAGGCAAGGAAGGCCAGCATTTGGCTGGAGCAGTACAGGGATTGTAGCTGCGGCTAAGATTTGGTCAATGATGGGGGTTAATTCAATTGGTCCTAATGAACAATTTACGCCTAAAACATCAACATTTAACCCTTCTAAGACATTGACCATAGTTAAAGGATCACAGCCGGAAAGTGTTCGCAGATTATTTTCATATGTCATGGTAACAAATACAGGAAGATCACTATTTTCTTTAACAGCTAAAATTCCAGCTTTTACTTCATAAATATCAGTCATTGTTTCTAATAATACAGCATCAACTTTATCTTTAGCGATAATAACTTGTTTTTTAATAATTTCATATGCCTCATCAAAAGTTAGAGTACCCATTGGTTCAAGAAGCTGACCAATGGGACCAATATCTAAAACAATATAACTATCGTTTTGACGGTCAGCTGTCTTACGAGCAATAGTCGCATTATCAATTGCAGCATTGATTATTTCTTCATAAGAATATGGAGCCTCTGCCATTTTTAGAGGATTTGCCCCAAAAGTATTAGTCGTAATAAAATCAGCACCAGCATTTAAATAATTTAAGTGAATTGTTTGAATTAGTTTGGGGTCAGTAATATTTAAACATTCTGGAATATCACCAGCTTTAAGTCCAGCATCTTGAAGTTGCGTCCCCATCGCACCATCAAAAACCAAAATATCATTTTTTAATCTTTCTTGTAACATCTTTGTCCTCTTTTCCGATACATACAATTTTCTTTATTAACACATGAAAAGCAATGTTTAGTCAATTTTTCATCTCCAAGACCAATTAGTCCGATCATTGATTTTTGCGGTAGCAGCAGATTACTTTCTTGAACAGTCAAACCAATATGTTTGCTGCAATTTAATGCGTTAGCAAGATTTTTGTTTAATTCGAGTGGAACATTACCATATCCCGGACAAAAACGGAAGGTCCGTTTACCAAAATTTTGCTTTGCTTCATATTCATCACATTTAATTTCAATATAACTACTAGCTAAGGCATCCATCACAGTCATTTTCGTTAAATTTATTTTTGAATAATAACGTAACTGTTGATCTAGCTGTAACCCCAAAGTACAGGCAATTATAACGATTCTATCGCAACTGTCAAATAAATCAATTAAATCGGGATAGTTAATCGTTAAGTTTAATTCTTTTATAGTTAAGGGATGATGAGTTAAGGTGTATCTTTGATACATGAATTTGGGTGTTACTTGTTCTAATTCTTTAAGACATTCATTTAAAAGAATTTCAGTATTAGAATCTACTTGATTATCTAAATAGCCCAAATATTTTAAAGCATTTTCTTTAATCATTTTTAAACTCAGCTAAAATATTACTAGTTCGTTTTAAAATTTCATGTACAGTCTCCGGTTTATTCATTGTATAAAGATGAATTCCATCTACTCCATTAGTGATCAAATCAATAATTTGATTTGTCGCATAGTTCATCCCAACTTCTTTCATTGCTTGAGGATTGCTTTTGAAACGCTCAATTGAGGCTGATAAATTATAAGGAATATTACAACCACTTAATTTAGCAATATTTAATAACGACTTTGAATTTGTTGCAGGCATTATTCCTGCAATAATCGGAACATTGATTCCTCTAATTCGAGCTTCTCTAACCAAACGATAATAATAGTTGTTATCAAAGAAAATTTGTGTAATTAAATATTCTGCTCCAGCATCAACCTTTTTCTTTAAAGCGATTAAATCTTCTTCCAATGACGCTGCTTCTTGGTGTACCTCGGGATAACATGCACCACTTAAACAAAAAGTATCAGGATAATTTTTACTAATAAAATCATTTAATTCACTAGCATATTTATAATAGTGCGGAGCCTTCATCGGATCGTATCCTCTTGGATAATCTCCACGTAAAGCTAAGACATTTTCAATATTGTTAGCTTTTAATGAATCTAGAACGCGAATTAACTGTTCTGGTGTCGCATCAATACAACTTAAATGTGCAACTGCTTCAATACTATATTCGTTTTTGATTTTAGATGCAATTTCTACCGTGTTTTCAGTTGTTGACCCCCCAGCCCCATATGTAACTGAAATAAAGTCAGGTTTAAGTTTTGCTAATTCATCAATTGTTTGATAGATTGAGCTTATATCCCCATCGTGATTTTTAGGGGGAAAGATTTCAAACGACAAAGTTGGTCGCCGGTGTAATAAATCAATAATTTTCATGTGTAGTCTCTCCTTAAATAAATTACGTTAATTATAAGAAAAACAAGAGGTCTAGTCAACTAAAACCCCTTGTTACTCACTTTCAATATAATAGTTATCAATGATCCCTTGAACGATATTTGTTAATTGATTAGACAATGATGATAAAGCCATGATGCTAATCAACCTTTGGTTATCATTATCAATATCTAAATTAAAATTTTCAACTGTTTTCAATACTAATGGTTTTAATTGATCGCTTTGAAACTTTTTTATTTCAATAAATTGATCATAAATATTTTCTAACGATTCATCATTAGCATAAACAGGAGCCAAAACTTGTTTTATCTCTTGAATAGTAATCGTGTTTTTCAAGTTATAAACAAGAAGCATTCCAATGATTTGCTCTTTTGTATATTTCTTTCCTTTTACTGGTTTAATTACTCCGGCTTTAGAATAATTGTTGATCATTGTTTTGGTAAGTAATTTATCATCAACAAAGCGTTTATTGTCTTGAAGATGGTCATCAAACAAAGTCATAATCTGATCCATATATAGATCTAATGATGGAATATCTTTTGTGGTTAAATCGCTTTTATTTACAACTTTATCAATTATTTCTGATAATTCTAATTGATTCATAAAATCACCTCATGGATATTTTATAATATTTGAGTTAATGTTTCAAGATATGGTTGACATATCTTACAATAATGATATTATAAATACATAATATAGTTATCAAAACTACTTAAGGAGGCTGAGATATGAGATTTTTTAAAAAAGCGATGGATCCAGTTAGTAGTGAAACGCATTTTATTGGTGCTGTTTTATCATTGGCAACACTAGTTATGATGATGATTATTGCTATTATTGAAGGGTCAGATCACTTAACTATAATTGGAATTATTGTTTTTGGACTATCGTCAATTGCCTTGTATAGTGCCAGTTGTCTTTATCACTATTATAACGCGAATGAAGATAATAAAATTAAGCTGATTTTACGAAAACTAGATCATTCGATGATTTATGTACTGATTGCTGGTACGTATACTCCTATTTGTTTGTCATATTTAGAGTATCCGCATAGTATTTATTTTTTGGCAGTAATATGGGCAATTGCTTGTGTTGGTATTATCATTAAATTATTTTGGATGAATGCACCGAGATTTATTTCTACTATTTTTTATTTATTAATGGGATGGGCACTGATTTTTGATTTACCCGCATTTAGTAAGGTTCCGCTTGGTTGCTTGGGATTAATTGCCTGTGGTGGCATTAGTTATACAATTGGGGCAATCGTCTATATTGTGAAGAAGCCAAATTGGTTTAAAACATTTGGTTTTCACGAATTGTTCCATATATTTGTAATGATTGGCTCTGCTTTTCATTTTTTGGCAGTCATCATTTATATTTTATTGTAAAGGACAAATTTAATTTGTTCTTTTTTTATAAAGTGACATCTAGTATTTACAGTGGTAGAATTAGAGTGATATAACAAGGGGATTAGGAGCAGTAAAAGTTTAAAATAATGATCATTATTTTAAAGGGAGGAGAAATGAAATGGTGAATTGTAGGATTGAATCAATGTATTTATGTGTCAATGATATGGATAGGGCAGTTAGTTTTTATGAACAGTTTTTTGAACAAAGAGTGACAAAAAAAGATGAAATATATAGTATTTTTGATATTAATGGTTTCCGTCTTGGTTTATTTGCTTATAAAAAAATGAATGAAGAACATATATTTGGCAGTAATTGTTTACCTAGTATTGAGTTTCTTAATAAAGAAGTTTTAAAAGCAAAAATCAGCTCTTATAAATTATGTTTTCCATTAACTCCAATAGGCACTAATTGGGTTGTAGAAATAATTGATTCTGAAGGTAATCATATTGAATTGACTGCGCCAATAGAAATAGTAAAAGAAAGCTAGATGAATAATTATTTCATTGAAGTGCTAAAAGTAATTGAAACCAGTATTGATAATTGTAGTAAGATGCAACCTGAATTTAGAATTGAAACAGCTCAAGTAACATTATTAAAAATATAATTCAAACTTTAGAAATTACTAAAATGTTAATAATGAAAAGAAATGTCAATGATAAATATATATAAGAAGATTTACAAGTAGCTTTGGCACCAATCACATTAATCATTATCAAGAGTAGTAAGTGGCCTATTAAGTTTCAGGAATACACGTTTTAAAAACTTAATCAAAGTCGTTAATATTGCTAAAACTGCTATCATCAATGAAACAGTAATTTTAAGCTGAGAAGTTTATTAATTTTTTACTAAATGAGCAGTGGTGCTTTTTCTTGTGGTTAGTTTTAGATTATTGTATAATGTCGGTGGGTGATAAAAATAATGAATTTAACAAAAAAAAATAAAATATTATATTTAGTTACATTGATATTAGTAGTTGGTGGTGACTTGTTTACAAAACATTTAGTATCATCATCAATGTTATTAGGACAGTCTCATGAAATCATAAATAATTTCTTTTATTTTACCTATGCTCATAACACTGGAGTTGCCTGGGGGATGTTTGCTGGTAAATTAGGGTTATTTATTGTTGTTGCTATTATTGCAGCAGTTGTGATGATCGTATTTTTTAGAAAGACAAAAAGTGAGGAAGTGTTGACACGTTTTGGTCTAGTGTTGACTTTTGGAGGAATGATTGGAAACTTAGTTGATCGAATCTTTTTAGGATATGTCCGAGATTTTATCGATGTAATTATTTTCAATTATAATTTCCCAATTTTTAATATTGCAGATATGGCAGTTGTGATTGGAGTAGCATTGATAATTGTTGAGATTGTTTTTGAGGAGTACATTCATGGAAAAAATTAATTTAATAATTGAAGAGGATAATAATTTACGGCTTGATAAAGTTATTGCGATGCAGTTACAGGAGTTATCACGGACGCAGATCCAAGATATGATCAATCAGGGATTAGTGCTGGTTAATCAAAAAAAGGAAAAAGCAAGTTATAAAACAAAATTAAATGATGAAATTGAAATCACAATTTTAGATAATGTGGATTTGGATATCGAACCGGAAGATATTTCTTTAAAAATTGTTTATGAAGATGAGGATGTAATTGTAGTTGATAAGCCAACAGGAATGATCGTTCATCCATCGGCTGGAATAATGCACGGAACATTGGTAAATGCATTATTATTTCATTGTAAAGATCTTTCAGGAATCAATGGTGTTAACCGGCCGGGAATCGTTCATCGAATTGATAAGGAAACAAGTGGTCTCTTGATGGTCGCTAAAAATGATAATGCACATCGTTTACTATCAAAACAATTAAAGGATCATACTGTTGTTCGTCGATATGTAGCATTAGTGCATGGACTTATTCCTCATGAACATGGGAAAGTCGATGCTCCAATTGGGCGTAATCCTAAAGATCGTCAAAGTATGGCAGTGACACGGACAAACAGTAAAGAAGCAGTTACTAATTTTACAGTATTAAAGCGCTATAATGCTATGAGTTTGATTGAGTGTCGATTAGAAACAGGGAGGACACATCAAATTAGAGTACATATGAGTTATATTGGCTATCCGGTTTATGGAGATCCTAAATATGGGTATCGTAAGGATGATTTTAGTCACGGACAGTTTTTACATGCAAAAAAACTTGGTTTTATTCATCCAACCACACAAAAATATATGGAATTTGAAAGCCCATTACCTGATTATTTCCAAGCTAAATTAGATGAGTTACAGGAGGAATTGAAAGATGAGTAAAGTAATTAATTGGACCCAATATTTTATGGGAGTTGCTAAATTATCAGCTTTTCGTTCAAAGGATCCAAATACCCAAGTAGGTGCTTGTATTGTAAATGAAGCAAATAAAATTGTTGGGGTGGGGTATAATGGTTTACCATGGGGATGTGAAGATAATGAATTTCCATGGGAAGTGCGTGAAGGTGATTTGTATGAGACCAAATATCCTTATGTCGTTCATGCTGAATTAAATGCAATTTTAAATAGTACAGGACAATTAAAAGGTTGTCGTATTTATGTTTCATTATTTCCTTGTCACGAGTGTGTAAAGGCGATTATTCAAAGTGGTATTAGTGAAATTGTTTATGAAGATGATAAATATAAAGGGACTGACAGCGATCGTGCGGCTAAAAGGATGTTAGATGCAGCAGGTGTAAAATATACTAAAGTTGAGCCTTTTGTGATTGAAGTTAAATAAGGTTGTCGTTTTGACAACCTTTTTGTATATTTATTTTAAAAAAATGAATAATAAAAAAGGATAACCATGTTATCCTAGATCAAATCTTTAATGCGTTTAAAGTTAGTCATGTTTGTTTTGGTAACTTTATTAAGCATCTTAGCGCCATATTTGTTAGCTACTTCAATAGCAATGGCATCAACGCTATTACTATTCCCGCGCGGTAACTTCATTTTAAGACTTCGTGACATGTTACTAAAATATTGTAAATATGCATATTTTGATAAAATCATTGAACATATAATTGCTAAATATTTTTCTTCGCCTTTTTGGACAAAGGTTAGATCTTTAACAACGATCACTTCACTTTTTAAATAGTTATAATACGTTTTGGGAGAAACAAACTGATTGACTAGTTTGTTTTTAATTGGCATACTTACTTTTTGCATTACATTAGTAACAGCTTGGTTATAAAGTTTTGCCTTAATATTAGCTAGGTTATTTCCAGCTTTGGCCATTGCATTATAATGAGAGTTATCAAGGATTAATAAGCTATATATAAGACGATCTTTAATCTCTTTAGCAACCCGAACAAGTTCTTTGTTGTCCATGTCTTTAGGGTCGCGAACACCGATACTGACTAACCAGTCAAAATCGCGCTCATCTACATAACAGGCAACAACGCATAATGGTCCAAAGAAATCTCCAGATCCAGTCTCGTCACATCCAATATGACTAATATTAGTATATTTACTAGCGTCGTTTAAGGCACTGCTACTGTCGGCCATACTAGAGTCGCTAAAAGCTACAAGTTTATCGTAAGCATGCATATTAATAATGTTGATTCTTTTTGAACTATTATTTCTAACTACATTCATGTTCATTACTTGTCCTCCTAGTCCTACTAAATTAGTATATCATATTTCTAATCTTTTTGACAGTACAAATTTGTTTTGATACAATGTATATTAAAAGAAATTGAGGTGTTTTAATGAATTTTGCACTAAATTCCATGGCAATCGACACAGTTATTGTTTTTATTCTATTGCTAATGTTGATTTTTGGCTATTTTAAAGGTTTTGTATATCGAGTATATGATTTGATGGCAACAGTAGTATCGTTGCTTGCAGCACTATATGCTTCTTCACCGCTTTCAGCAATATATCAAATATATAAAGTTGAAGGGATTGGGGAAATTGTTGGTAAGACAATAAATCGATTTATTATATTTATTATTTTATTTATTGCTTTAAAAGTTATTTTATTAATTATTGGTAAATTTATTAAACCAATATTAAAAAATATAATCTATACAATTAGTATTTTTGAGCATCTTGATCATCTTTTAGGAGCGTTAGTTAGCTTAATTGAAGGAACGATCATTATTTATTTAGCTTTAATTTTTGTAATTACACCAATTATTCCAGGAGGAAAAGAGAATGTTGAGAAAACAGTTGTAGCAAGCAAAATTTTAGAGCTTGTACCTTCAGTTACTGAAGAAATGAAAGCATTATCAGACGGGTTTGATGTTTTTACTAATATTATTAATGATGGGATAAATTATGATAGTTTTGATGCCCGAAACGTTGCTGCGCTTGCTGCTTCATTGAACAGTGCTTATAAACATGGTTTAATTAATCAGGAAGACCTTGAATCAGCGTTAATAAAATATTATGATGAAATCGATCGGGTTAATGAGCCTATTTCGTTAAATCAAGATCAATATAATGAGGTTGTTGATGTATTATCAAAATTAGATTCAGCTAAATTTGATCAAACAAAAATTTTAAATAAGATAATAGTGAGTGAATAGAATGAAAAATATATATGATACATTAGAATTTAATCAAATTAAAAATAAAATCAGTACTTATTGTGTTAGTTCATTAGGGAAAACAAGGATAGCTGAGTTAATGCCGTTAAAAGATACTGATGATTTGAAGCTGGAACAAAAATATTTAGATCAAGCAATGAAACTGATTTTTAAATACGGGAAAATGCCAATCGGTCATTTTATTGATATTGAACCGTTATTATTAAAAACAACAAAAGATGGTACTTTATTCGGTGAAGATTTTGTCCAAATTGTTTATTTGTTGAATAATGTCAAAGAAGTACAAAGCTATTTGAGCGAAAAAGAATTGGTAGACAATGAGCTGTTGCAATTATGCAATGCGCTAGTTTTACCTAAACAATTATTAGCTGATATTAATCGCTGTATTGATAGTAGTGGAAATGTTTTAGATGGTGCTAGTTCGGAATTAAGACGAATTAGACGCCAAATTTTATCAATTGAATCTAATATTAGAACAAAAATTGATCAAGTAAAAGTTGCTAATAAAGATTATTTAAGTCAAGAAGCTATTTCTTCAAGAAATAATCATCTGGTTTTGCCTGTCAAAGCCGGCAATAAAAATTTAATTAAAGGAATTGTCCATGCAGTTTCATCAAGCGGACAAACAATGTTTATTGAACCTGATATAATTGTTCAAATGAATAATCAGCTAGTTCATGCTAAAGATGATGAACGACGTGAAGTAAATCGAATCTTAACCGTACTTTCGAATAATGTAAAAGACCATTATGATGTTCTACATGAAGACCAAGAACTAATGATTGATATTGATGTTATTTTCGCAAAGGCTGCTTATGGAGTCAAAATAGATGGAATAGTTCCAGAAGTGGCTGAAGACTACCAGCATTTTAGCTTGATTAGAGCGAGACATCCTTTAATTGAGCCACATGATGTTGTAGCTAATGATATAGTGTTAAATGCACCAAAGAGAATGTTATTGATTAGTGGATCGAATACAGGAGGGAAAACAGTTGTTTTAAAAACGGCTGGGTTATTAAGTGTGATGGCACTGTGTGCTATGGCTTTGCCTTGTACTAAAGCAACGGTTCCAATGTTTGATCAAATTTGTGTTGATCTCGGTGATGAACAATCAATTGAACAATCATTGTCAACTTTTTCTAGCCATATGAAAAGATTAGTTGAAATAACAAATGAAGTAACTGAAAAATCATTAGTTTTACTAGATGAAATTGGTTCTGGAACAGATCCGCGTGAAGGACAAAGTATTGCTGAAGCAATCTTAAGATATTTACATCAAATCAATCCCTTGATTGTAGCTTCAACCCATTATTCAGGCTTAAAAGAATTTGCTAAAAATGAAGATTATATTTTAGTAGCAGCAGTAGAATTTGATCAAGAACTGATGCAGCCAACTTATCGCTTGATTGAGGGCAGTGTTGGGAATTCTTATGCGATCGAAATTTCATCGCGATTAGGTCTTAATCAAGAAATTGTTGATATGGCTTATCAAATCAAAGAAGAAAGTCTGACAGATACAGATAAATTATTAGAAAAACTGCAAAATGAACTAGCTCAGGTTCAAATTGAAAAAGATCGTTTAGAAGCTTTAACAAACGAAACAGAAGTTAAGATGAATAAATATGAACGCTTAATTAGCAGTTTTGAAAAACATAAAGATGAAATGATGGAAAAGGCAAAAGCGGAAGCTAATAAACTACTTGAGGAATCGAAGCAGGAAATTGATTTAGTGGTAGAAGATTTAAAACAACAAGCTGTTTTAAAACAACATGTTGTCATTGATGCTAAGAGAAATCTTGATTTATTAAAACATGAACCAAAAAAAGTTATTAATGAAGAAGTCCATGAATATCAAGTTGGTGACGTAGTCAAAGTATTATCAGCTAATCGTCAGGGGGAAATTCTTTCAATTAATAAAAAGGGAATTTTAACTATTAATATGAGTGGATTAAAATTAAATGCAAAGCCCGAGGAAGTTAGCTTTATTTCTAAGAAAGTGAAGCCTAAAAAAGTTAAATCAAATCTAAAATCTTTGCGAAAAACAACAAATCAAAGCTATGAGTTGAATATTATAGGTAAACGTTATGAAGAAGCAATGGCAATCGTTGACAAATTTTTAGATGATGCAATTGTTAATAATTATACAATGGTTCGGATTATTCATGGAATGGGAACCGGAGTATTACGAAATGGAGTTCGTAAAATGTTAGATAAAAACAAGAATGTTGTTAGCTACCGGGATGGTGGGCCTAATGAAGGAGGACTTGGGGCAACCCTTGTATATTTTGAATAATGAATCGTCAGATGATTAAAGATAAACTTTCGCTTTTACCGTTACAGCCAGGCTGTTATTTAATGAAAGATAAAGATAATACAGTTATATATGTTGGTAAAGCGAAAAAATTAAAAAATCGTGTTTCTTCATATTTTGTTGGAGCACATAATTATAAAACAACAAAGTTAGTTCAAGAAATTGTTGATTTTGATTATATTGTTACGGATTCAGAAAAAGAGGCATTATTATTAGAGATAAATTTAATCAAAGACTATAGTCCTAAATACAATATCTCTTTTATGGACAATAAATATTATCCATATATACAATTGACTAAAGAAAAGCATCCACGTTTAAAAATTGTTCGCAATGCTCAAGATAAAAAACATAAACATTTTGGTCCGTTTCCTGATGGTACAGCGGCTCGTGAAACATTTAAATTGTTAAATCGGCTCTATCCATTGAGAAAATGTAATCATATTCCTAAAAAACCATGTTTATATTATTCCTTGAATCAATGTGTTGCACCATGTATTCAAGAGGTCAGTGATGAAGTTTATAAGGAAATGACATCAAGTATTACGAAGTTTATTCAAGGGGATACGAAAGAAATCATTAATGATTTACAAAATAAAATGATGAGTGCCAGTGAGGTACAAAATTATGAATTGGCTAAAGAATGTCGTGATTTAATCACTCATATTCAGCATGTGACAAGTAAGCAACATGTGCAATTTAATGATTTAGTTGATCGTGATATTGTAGGTTATTATAGTGACAAAGGATATTTATGCTTACAGTTATTCTTTATGCGAAATGGAAAGTTATTAGCTCGTGATTTAAATCTAGTTCCTGCACAGGATGACTATCAAGAACAAATTATCTCATTTTTAGTACAGTTTTATCAAGAAAATACTGAGCCTAAAGAGTTGCTGGTGCCCCAAGAACTAGATATTGAATTATTAAAAGAAATTGTAAATTGTAAAATTATCAAACCCCAAAAAGGAAATAAAGCAAATTTAGTAGCAATGGCAAATGAAAATGCTAAAGAACAACTAGAAAAGAAGTTTTTATTGATTCAAAAAAATGAAGCTTCTACAATTGGAGCAATCAAGCAGCTGGGAGAAATATTAAATATTCAATTGCCTCGAAGAATTGAATTATTTGACAACTCAAATATCCAGGGGGCTTATGCGGTTGCAGGGATGGTTTGTTTTAAAGATGGAACACCATCAAAAAAAGATTATCGTAAATTTAAGATCAAGACAGTTGAAGGACCGGATGATTATGCCAGTATGAAAGAGGTAATTTATCGGCGTTATTATCGTGTTTTAATGGAAGGGCTGGAAAAGCCGGATTTAATTATCGTCGATGGTGGTAAAGGGCAAATTAAAGTGGCAAAAGAAGTCATTGATGCGTTAAATCTTAATATTATGGTCTGTGGTCTGGCAAAGGATGATAGACATTCAACTTCAGTCTTGTTAGATAGTAGTGGTGAAGTGGTAGAAATAAATCGAAAAAGTGAGTTATTTTTCTTACTGACAAGAATGCAGGATGAAGTTCATCGCTATGCAATCAGTTTCCATAAAAATGTTCGTTCTAAATCTTTATTTCAATCTATTTTAGATAGTGTAGAAGGAATTGGACCAAAGCGAAGAAAAATGTTACTTAAAGAGTTTGGCAGTGTAAAACAACTAAAAGAAGCACAACTGGAACAGTTAGAACGTGTTTTACCACATGAGGTAGCATTAAATCTATTTAATGTATTAAAAGCAGACACCGAAAAGTAGTTTTCTCATATATTAGAGTATGAGGTGAACGTAAAGATGAATATAATCCTGACTCCTAGAGAAAAGGAAATTTTTAATCTTTTAATTAAGAATCAGTCAACGAGAGATATTGCTAAAACGTTAGGAATTAGTGAAAAAACAGTTCGTAATCATATTTCTAATGTGATTCAAAAATTAGGTGTCGATTCAAGGATTCAAGCAGTTTTTGAATTGATTAAATTTAAGGAATTAGAACTATAATCTAGTTCCTTTTATTATGGTTTTTTAATACTAGTTGGTATATAATGGAACAAGGTGATATTATGAAATTGAAAAGATGGCATTTATATTTAATTGTAACACTTTGTTTTACGATTGCTTTTATTTCAATAAACCGCAAGTATGATCGCTTTTATCGGGTTAATGGAATTAATAATGATAATCGCGCTTTAATAGAGATGTATTTAGATGATGAAGAACAAGATTACTTAGTGGAAAATGCGATTGCAGTCGATCAGTTTATTAAATATATAGAATTTCCGGAGTTTAAATTACAGTATTATGAATTTTATAATGCGTTAAATAGAACAAATAAATATTCAAACTATAGTGATTTGATCAATGTTGGTAATCAGCTGGCAAGTAAATTGGAAGTTTCTTTTGCTAGTAATGCACTATCAAGATGCAATACACTAATAAAAAATGATTTAGTCAATGCTTATATTAATCAAGAAGGTTTTTCTTTCGATAATATTGATTATTACCAATTGTTACGGTCACTTTATGATGAGGGTGATTATACATACATTGCAGATACTAATACTTATTTATCAATTATGAAAGAGTTTGATGGTTTAGAAGGTAAAAAATTATATGATAATGTTAAATTGCTGAGTAATAATTTTACTAAGGGTTCATTAGCATCGCTCTTTAATCATGATTTGCAGCCTAATGCCAAACGAATTTATAACCCAAGTGATTTAGCTTTGGTTGTCAATAACGAGACATATATAGGTGGTTATGAACCGAAAAATCAGGTTGAGATACGAGGAATACCTCGAGTCAAATATTCTATGTATCTTCAAGAAGATGCAAATAATAGTTTAATGGAGATGTATCGGGCACTTAATGATGAGGGATATAATGATATGGTTTTAACAGCGGCTTATATCAGCTATGATGTGGCATCTTTAGGTAGTAGCGGGATCTTACCGGGCTATAACGAATATCAGCTTGGGACCACTATAAATCTTCAAAAAAGGGAAATAAGTATTGCTGATTTTGATCAAACTGACATATATAAGTGGTTGATCAATCATTGCCATGAATATGGTTTTATACTGCGGTATCCAAGTGATAAAGTTGATGTGACAAATCATGAATATAGCTCTACAACATTTAGGTATGTAGGTAAAGAAATTGCTTCTAAATTACATGTTCAAAATTTAGCTTTAGAAGAATATAACGCAAACGAGGAGTAACTATGGAAAGAGCGATTGGGGTATTTGATTCCGGTGTAGGCGGTCTAACGGTCTTGAATTCTATCAGGACCCTGCTGCCTAATGAAAATATTATTTATATTGGTGATAATTATCATTGCCCTTATGGTGAAAAAACACGAGAACAACTATTTAGTTATGCAAGTGAAATAGTTGAGTATTTTATTAAAGAAAATGTCAAATTGATTGTCTTGGCATGTAATACTACTAGTGCTACGGTCTTAAATGAACTGCAAGCTGTTTATAAGGAAGTCTTGATCATTGGAGTGATTGATGCAACAGTGGAAGATTTTATCAGTCGCGGAGTCGATAATACTCTTGTTATAGCAACAGCAGCGACGATTAATTCTCATAAGTATCCAGATACGATTGATTGTTATCAGACTGGAATTGAGGTGTTTACGTTGCCAACACCTAAGTTAGTTCCTTTAGTGGAGGCTGGAATGGATAAAAAAGATATTTATGATGTATTGCATGAGTATTTGGATTCTTATGCAGGAAAGATTAAATCAATTATTTTAGGTTGTACGCACTATCCCATTTTAGAGAATCAAATAAAAGATATTTTACCAGATATTGAATATATTTCCAGCAGTGATGCTGTTTGTAAAAATGTTCGAGATGTTTTAATTAAAAATAATCTATTAAATCTTAATAAAAATAAATTTATTAAGATTTATACAACAGGTAGAGTTGATGAATTTTTAAAATCATCAACAGGTTTTTTTGATTATACAGATTTGGTTGTTGAACATATTATTATAAAATAGTTAGTCGTGATTTTATAATCCGACTAATTTTTTTGATGAAAGTATTTTTATTAAATAAGAAATATATAATATTTATTTGGTCTTTTAAGAGGATCACTTCATATTATTATATTGAGGTGATTGGATGAAAAGAAAACTACGTAATGGTATTATCATTTGTGCTTGTTTGATGGTATGCTTTTTCTGTATTAAACAAGATAATAATAGGAATGAAAAAAAGAATACTGCTACGATGACAGCAAATTATCAAACAGTTGTATTTAGAGACGATAAAAACACATTAGTTCCAATTGAAGTAGATTTTGGTGCTGAAGTTGAAGATGATACAAAATATCGTAATATGATTGAGGTAATGAAATCTAATGATTACGAGTATTTAGGTTTACATCCTATCTTAGATTCGAACCTGCAAGTGAATGCCATGGCAATTAATGATAAATCATTAACCTTTGATTTAAGTGATAATTTGTATGTTAACAGTAATCAGGAAGCACTTGACATTTTTGAAATGTTTTCTTATGTTTTTTGTAACGGAGATATTGAAAAAGTAAATTTAAAAATTGATGGTAATGATATTAGTACTTTACCGAATAGTACAGTACCAGCAAGCTGTATTACAAATCAGTTGGGTATCAATAATTTTGAAGCAAGCACTAATTATATTTATAAAACAACACCAGTTGTTGTTTATAATACAGAGACTATCAATAACAAAGAATATTATGTTCCTGTAACTAAACGAATTGAAACAAATGAAAATGATATTGATACAAAAGTATCAATCATGTTAAATGAAATGGATTATGATAAACCATTATCATTAGTTGATCAATGTTCGTTACAAGATGGAACACTATCAATTCATTTAGCTGCTAATATTTTAAATGATAATGAATCGATTGATAATACTTTGTATAATCGAATCGTTAAATCAGCTAGTCATTTAGAAAATGTTAAAAAAGTTTCATTATTTGTAGATAATCAAGAGATAGACCCAGTTCAAGATGTAAATGGTGAAGTAGACAACCGAATTAAAATGTAATTTAACTTTGAACCTTAATTGTGTATAATAATGTCAGGTGATAAATATGAAGAAAGTAGTAGTAATGTCCGATAGCCATGGTTATCATAAGATGATCGATGAAGTACAACGTTTAGAACCTGATGGCGATTACTATGTTCATTGTGGTGATAGTGAAGCACGTGAAGAGCAGTTAAAAGGCTGGATATGTGTTCGTGGAAACAACGATTGGATGGCTCCTTTTGATGATGAAGTTGTTTTTGAAGTTGAAGGAGTAAGATTTTTAGTTACTCATGGGCATCGTTATGGATATTATAAACGTGAAGAAGCGATGGTAGATGATTTGCTGAGACATGGTTGTGATGTATTATTATCAGGACATACCCATGTTCCTCAATGTGATGAGGTGACGGGTTTTTATTTAATTAATCCTGGTTCAACCACTTTGCCTCGTCGTGGGAGTGGAAAATCTTATTGTATTATTCTAGTTGACCAGGGAAAAATAGAAGTTAAATTTAAACAAATATTTTGTTAAAAAATGCTTGCACATCTCTTTTAGATATGCTATTATATATGAGCAGTCAAGAGAGAGAGGTCTACGTAGCTCAGCTGGATAGAGCACACGCCTTCTAAGCGTGCGGTCAGGGGTTCGAATCCCTTCGTGGACGCCATTGATTAAAAATGGCTCTAAACCAATGGTTTGGGGCTTTTTTTGTTTTATATAAAAGGAACATTTGATGCTCATGATGCATATAAATAAATAGGAGATGAGCAGATGGAAAATTTGTATTGTTATGAACAAAAACTTCAATCCTATTTAGATGAGTATCACTGTATTTTAAATCAAATGATTAATAAAATGACTAGTGTTGAATTGTCGTGCAGCATATCTTATAATTTTATGGTTCAAATGATCCCGCATCATCGTGCGGCAATTTTAATGTCATGTAATTTATTAAAATACACTAAGAATGAAGCTTTACAAAATATTGCTTTTAACATTATAAAAGAACAAACAAGAAGTATTGAGAATATGCGGAGAATTTTATGTGATTGTCAAAATCAGACAAATTCTCAAGAACAGTTGTATGATTATCAAAATAGGCTTGATATTATCGTAGGAACTATGTTCACAAAAATGGCTGAGCCATCATGCAGTAATGACATTGATGTAAATTTTATTAATGAAATGATTCCACATCATGAAGGTGCTATTGCAATGGCGAAAACAACTTTGGAATATCCAATTTGTTCTGAATTAAAAACAATTTTACAAGCTATTATAACGTCTCAATCAAATGGAGTAAGGCAATTAAAAACAGTTTTAGAAGATATAACTTGTTAATTAATATTGGCTATTAAATGGAAAGGTAACTATGATGGATTTAAATTACATTCAAACTCCACTAAGGAATCAAACTATTGAAGAACAAATAAAAGATTTTTATTTGCTTAATAATAAGGAGAGAACATATCAGCATGTTCTTGGAGTGGCTATGGCAGCAGAAAAATTAGCTTTGCAATATCAAGAAGATATTAGAGCCTGTATTTTAGCAGCTTTATTACATGATATTAGTGCTGTTATTACTCCCCAAGATATGATGAAAATTGCTAATGAATTACAATGGCAATTAGATAGTGCAGAAAAGATATATCCATTTTTATTGCATCAAAAAATATCTGCTTTAATAGCTTATGAGTATTTTCAAATTAGGAATTTATCAATTTTAAAGGCAATCGAATCACATACAACACTAAGATCTAATCCTAGTAAATTAGATATGATTATTTTTATTGCTGATAAACTAGCTTGGGATCAGCCTGGGGAACCACCGTTTAAAAAGAATATTGAAATGGCATTAAATGATTCTTTAGAAGCAGCTTGTTATCAGTATATAAAATATCAGTTTGACCACGATCTATTATTATTTCCTCATTGTTGGATCATTGAGGCATACCGATGGTTAGAAAAGTCACATTGTAAATAACATGTGGCCTTTTTGTTTGCTTAAAATTTTAAGGGGGTTTAAACTGTAGGAAGAAGGGAGATTATTAAATGTTAATACGTAAAATAGAGGAAGTTGATTATCAGGACGTGTATCAATTAGTTAAATATGAATTAGGATACCAAAACTTGGAATTTAATAAATTTTGTTGGCGACTTGATCAAATGCTTCAAGATACAAACTATCAAATTTATGTTGCAATTATCGATTACAGAGTAGTAGGGATAATTGGATTGATGTTAGGTTGGGGGTTAGAAATTGAAGGGAAAATTATGAGAATTATTGCGTTGGCAGTAGAACATAGATATCAAGGGCAAAAAATTGGAAGTTCTTTAATTGCATATAGTGAACAATACGCCCTGAGCAAACAGGTAAGTGCCATCACAGTCAATAGCGGACTTGAACGTCGTCGAGCACATGAATTTTATAAGAAAAATGATTATTATAAAAAAGGTTATAGCTTTATTAAGAAATGTGAATAAGTTGTGAATAAAGTACTAATTGTTCTTGAATTTCACCTTTGACAAAGGAATACAATATTGATGAGGTTTTAGAATTGCTTGATATTAAAAATAAAAAAACTGCTTTTATTAGTGAATTATCAGGCAGACCGCATCATTACAATTGAAGATGGAATCATCATTGATGACATTAAAAGTAAATAAAAGCGTAATAATAGATTTTAGAGTTAACGTTATGAGTAGAGGGATTCAACTAATGACGTTACTCTATTTTTATTAATTGAAACAATTAATAACCTTGATATAATAATAAAAAAAGATGATTTTTAAAAGAGGCAGGTGATCTTTATATGGATATTAAGAGTTTGCTAGAGTTATTTAGAAAATCTCCCGAACTATTTTTAGATACAAGTGGGAGATCTGGTGCCAAAACCTACTGCTATCAAGATTATTATTTAAAAATTGGAAAAAAACATGAATTAGAGGCAGAGTATCGGGCATTAATATATTTTAGTAAGTATAATTACAGTCAAGCGGCGCTAGAATATAGCAGTAGTGAGCGAGATTATTTATTAACTAAGAGAATGTCAGGTATGTGCAGCTGTGCCCCAAAACTAATTTCTAATCCAGAGATATTAGCAGTAACTTTGGGAAAGCTGTTAAGAAAGTTCCATGATACAAAATTTACTGAAGCTATATCTATAAATCATAATGAAGAAATATTAAAACGTGTATTTTTAAATTATCAACAAGCCAACTTAGATGAGCAAATGACACAAGGTATTGGCTGCTTAGAACTTGACGAGGTGTTTAGTTATATTAATGCTAAAAAGGATATTTTAGTTGAAGATACAGTTATTCATGGTGATTATTGTTTGCCAAATATTTTTTTAGACCAAGATTATCGTTTTTGCGGTTTTTTGGATATGGGACGTGCGGGAGTAGGTGATCGCCATTATGATTTGTTTTGGGGAAGATGGTCACTTGCTTATAATCTAGGTAATGATAAATATGGTGATTTATTTTATGAAGCATATGGAAATGAAGTAATTGATCCAGAGCGTTTGAAATTAATCGCATATATTGCTTGTCTAGATGGATAAAGGTAAATAACTTGGCGTTTTAAAAATAAAAAATGACGAATATTCGTCATTTTAAAATAAACCTAATAGTGCTTGCATTGATAAACAAACCACAGTAATAGCCACCCAACAGCAAAATCCCATGAAAATTGGTTTGGCACCGCTTTTTACAAGTTTAACAATATTTGTATTTAATCCGATAGCTGCCATTGCCATAACAATAAAAAATTTGCTAAGATCTTTAATTGGTGCGGTAATATTACCAGGCAGGTTGAAGACTGTTGTAATAACAGAAGCTAGGATAAAGAATAAGATAAAGAAAGGAAAAATTTTCTTGAGATTAAAAGTACTTTCACTTTTTTCAGCATCGCGAGTACGTTTAAAAGCTAATACTAAGGTAATTGGAATAATTGCTAGTGTTCTTGTTAATTTAACAATCGTTGCTTGATCTAGGGTATTACTTCCATGAATACCATCCCATGCAGTTGCAGTGGCGGTAACAGAGGATGTATCATTGACTGCACTTCCAGCAAAAAGTCCAAAACCATCATTTGATAATCCTAGCATACCGCCCAAAGTTGGGAAAATTAAGGCGGCAAGAATATTGAATAAAAAGATTACTGATATAGCTTGAGCGATTTCTTCATCGTCAGCTTCGATAACTGGTGCGGTTGCAGCGATTGCAGAACCACCACAAATTGATGAACCAACCCCGATCAGTGTTGAAATCTTTGATGGCATTTTTAATACTTTGCATAGTACATAGGCTACGACTAGAGAAGTTGCAATCGTTGAGATAATTATTGGTAAAGATGAACTTCCTGTTTTTACAATATCGCTTAAATTCATACCAAATCCTAATAATATAACGGCGTATTGTAAGATTTTTTTAGAAGTATATGTGATCCCACTTTGAACTTTGCTTTTATCTTTAACTAAGAATGTAATGATCATTCCCATTAAAATGGCAAATACGGGACCGCCAATCAATGGCAGTTGTTTACCGAGATAGTATGCTGGCATTGCAATAGCTAGACATAGAATAACTCCTAAAGCATTATTTTTTATTTTTGACATTTCTAATCCCCCTTTGTCGAAGTTATTATACATAAATCAAACAATAAATAAAAATTATATATATTTATATAACGATAATAATATGTTATAGTTATAATGAGGTGATTTAATGTTAGATTTTCGGATCGATACTTTTTTGGCGGTATGCAAATATATGAATTTTACTAAAGCAAGTCAGTATTTAAATATTACTCAGCCAGCTGTTTCGGGTCATATTCGTTATTTAGAGGAATATTATGATGTTAAGTTATTTATGTATATTGGTAAAAAGATGCAATTAACTAAAGCAGGAAAAATTTTGTTTGATGTAGCTACAACATTAAAGCATGATGATATTTTTTTGAAAAATAAATTAAATAATTTGTCATTGAAACAAGAGCTGGTTTTTGGAGCAACACTTACAGTAGGGGAATATGTGATGCCTAAAGTGATTGATCAATTGTTAAATGAAAATCAAAACACAATGATTAAGATGCAGGTTGCAAATACAAGTGAGTTATTAAAGATGATCAATGAAGGACAACTTGATTTTGCTTTAGTTGAAGGATACTTTAATAAATTAGAGTATGATTATCGAAAATTTTGTCAAGATGAATATATATGTGTTGGTTCAATTGATTTTCCATTGTCAATAGTCCATGATATTAGTGAATTATTTAAGTATAATCTAATTATTCGTGAAAATGGCTCAGGTTCACGAGAAATTATTGAACGATGGTTAAAAGAGCGGAATTTAGATATTGATGATTTTAGTAATATTATTGAAATTGGTAATATTAATATGATCAAACGTCTTGTTAAAAATAATCATGGAATAACTTTTATCTATAAATTAGCTGTTGAAAAAGAATTAGCTGAAAGAAGATTGAAGCAAGTCAAAGTAAATGCTTTAACAATAAAACATGATATTAATTTTATCTGGCGTAAAAATAGTGTTTTTAATGACTACTACGAAGAATTATTTGAGGTGTTTCGATTGCAAAATGATAAAGTATTGCTATAATTACGTTTGTAAGGAGTGATGATTATGCCTTTGACAGATGATGATTTTTTAAAGGATAGTAAGTTAGAACTTTATAATGAAGTGATTGAAAGTCTCCAAGAACAAGAAGAAACTACAGATGTCTTGGATTATGAATTTGATTTAGAAGAAGAATAGTGATGTATCCTAGATACATCATTTTTAAGGAGAAAATATGATTGAAGAATATATAGCTAATAATCAATTTCAAGATGCACTTGATCTATTGAATGATATGGATGACGAAATGACGCGGTATCAGCGTCTTGTTTGTCTTTATGGTTTAGGTGAATATCAAATGGCTAAAGCTGAAGGAATGTTAGCAAAAGCGAAAGCAAGTAATACCTATTATGATGTTGTAAGTATTTATGTGGCTACTTTAAAGGAACTAGAGGAGTTTGAAGAAGCAATCAATATCATGGTAGAAGAATTATCAATGCCATATATTCCGTATGAATATGAAGCAATCTTTAATGCTGCTCATGATGAACTGCTGTTAGCTAAACGTGAAGCAAACGAGGGAATGGAACGGCATAATAATGCTTTTAGTTTGGATGATATGGAAAATATTTTGATGAAAGATTTGCCTAATGAGGATTTATTGTATATGGCAATTGAACAAATGGAAGGAATTAATATTCGGCGCCTATTACCAGCTATTCGTAATTTTTTGAAAGATGAAAATAAGCCTAGCTTCGCTAAGAGTTTACTCATTGAATTGATGATTGATCAAGAAATAGATGAAGAAATGACCTTGGTAAAAAAGGGGATTGAATATGGAATTAATCCAAGTTATGCTCCATTAGTTTTGAATCAAGAAGTTGGTGGAACGATCTTAAATCTTTTATCTGAAGGAATTGAAGATGATAATCCTTCGTTATATTCATTGTGTGAGCAGTTTCTAAATTTCTATCTATATTTAGTTTATCCTAAATATATCGATGATTATGATTATCGTCCAATTGCTGCAGCAATTCATTATCATATTGCGTCGATGCAGTATATTGACATTGAATTAGATGATATCGAGTACCTTTATAATTGTGATAAAGAAGAAATTTTAGAAAAATTAAATGAAATTAAAGAAATTGAATATTAAAGTACTGAAATTGCAAGATTAATTGTTCAAAAAAGTTGAATTAATAGTATTGTTAGTATATAATACGTGATGAAACTAAAAAAGGAGAATAGTATGAAAATCAATAATAAAAAATTAGAAAATGCAATCGTAGAACTAACAGTAGCATTTGATAGTGAAGAATGGAAAGCTACTCAAGAAAAAGCACTTGATAAATTAGCTAAAAATGTGAAAATCGATGGTTTTAGACCAGGTAAAGCACCTGCAGCTATGGTAAGAGCAAGAGTTTCTAAAGCTAGTGTTTTAGAAGAAGCAACAGATATGATTTTACAAACAAAATTTGTTGAAATTTTAACTGAAGCAAATGTTGAACCAGTAGCACAACCTGCTTTAAGTGTTCAAAAAGTAGATGCTGATGAATTGGAAGTTCAAATCTTAGTACCAGTAAAACCACAAGTTGAGCTTGGTGAATATAAAGGATTAGAAGTTAAAAAAGGTCGCGTTACAGTAACTAAAAAAGAAATCGAAGAACAATTAGCAAACTATCAAACTCAATTTGCTGAATTAACAGTAAAAGAAGGTGGGAAAGTTGCTAAAGGTGATACTGCAGTAATTGATTTTGAAGGATTTGTAGACGGTGTTGCTTTTGAAGGTGGAAAAGGTGAAAACTATCCATTAGAAATTGGTAGTGGTTCATTTATTCCAGGATTTGAAGATCAAGTGATTGGAATGACTGTAGATAAAGAACAAGATATCGTTGTTACTTTCCCAGAAGATTATGGTGCAGCTGATTTGGCTGGTAAAGAAGCTACTTTCAAAGTGACTGTACATGAAATCAAAGAAAAACATTTACCAGAAATTGATGATGAATTAGCTAAAGATGTAAATATTGATGGTGTTGAAACTTTAGATCAATTGAAGGATCATATCAAAGCTAATATTAAAACTCGTAAAGAATCTGAAAATGAAAATAAATTCATGGATGATTTATATAAAGCAATCGTAGCGTCTTCTAAAGTAGAAGACAGTGATGCTTTATTAGAACAAGAACAAGGATTAATGTTACAAGAAGTTGAACAAAATTTACAAAGACAAGGGTTAAATTTTGAAGTTTACCAACAATTTACTGGTAAATCAAAAGATGATATCAAAGAAGATATTAAACCTCAAGCTGAAGAAAGAGTAAAATTAAATGCTATTCTTGCAGCAATTATCGAAGAAGAAAAATTAGCAGTTAGTGATGAAGAATTAGAAACAGAATTAAAAACAATTGCTGAATATTATCAAAAAGAATTAGACGAAGTTAAGAAAATTTTCGAAGGAAATATGAGCCGTATCGAAAACGATTTGTTAACTCGTAAAGCTGTTGATTTAGTAAAAGACAACTTAAAATAATGAAAAGACGCTCATGCGTCTTTTTAGTAAAATAGCGAAATAGGAGGAAATAGAATGAATGAACAAACTGTATTAACGTTACCGGTAGTTTGTACACGGGGCATGATTGTTTTCCCAGAAAACAGGTTAACATTAGATGTTGGTCGTCCAGTGAGTTTAAAGGCACTTGAATTAAGTGCTAATGAACATGATAACAATATCATTTTTGTCTCACAAATCAATCCATTAGTGGATAATCCTTCTTTTGATGATGTGTTCCATATTGGAACTCTTTGTAAAATTGATCGTAAAGTGCGCCGTGACAGTTCGGGAACTATCAAATTAACTGTTTTGGGGGCAAAAAGAGTTAGGCTGACTAACTTTGAAGAACAACAAGGAAGTATCTACTCAACTGTTGAAATTATTGAAGATGAATTTGGAGATCGAAATGAAGAAGTTGCTTTAGTTCGTAAGACAACTTCGTATTTTGAACAAGCAAAACGCAGTATGCCAAATATGCCGCTAGATTCAATCAATCGATTAACTAGTGGAGTATCAGCAAGTGTTTTAGCTGACACAATTGGACAATATTTACCAATTGATCTTAATCAAAAACAAAAAATCTTAGAAACTATTAATATCAATGAACGTTTATTATTAGTAGCTAGTTCAATTGAATCGGAAAAAGTGATAGGTGAAATTGAAGAAACGATTAATCGTAAAGTTCGTGAAAGTATTGATGAAAATCAACGTGAGTACTATTTAAGAGAAAAACTTCGGGCTATTAAAGAGGAATTAGGTGATAGTGTACCGAAGGAAGACGATGCAGAAATGATTCGTGAAGAACTTGAAAAAAATCCTTATCCACAGCATGTTAAGGATAAAATTGAAGAAGAATTACGCCGTTTTGAAACAATGCCAGCAGCTTCTTCAGAAGCTAATGTAGTAAGAACATATATTGACTGGATGATGAAAACACCTTGGTATCAAGAAACTAAAGATGTTGAAGATATTCAAGCAATTGAAGATGTTTTAAATGAAGATCATTATGGTCTTGAAAAGGTAAAGGAACGAATTGTTGAATACTTAGCGGTTAAACAAATGACTAAATCGCTAAAAGCACCAATTATTTGTCTTGCTGGGCCACCAGGGGTTGGGAAAACTTCAATCGCTAAAAGTATTGCCCGTGCACTACAGCGTGAATTCATCAAGGCATCATTAGGTGGAGTTAAAGATGAAGCTGAAGTACGTGGACATCGTCGTACTTATCTTGGGTCTATGCCAGGAAGAATTATTCAAGGGATGAAGAAAGCGGGAGTAATAAATCCGGTCTTCTTACTTGATGAAATCGATAAGATGTCAAGTGACTATAAAGGTGATCCGACTAGTGCAATGCTTGAAGTTTTAGACCCTGAACAAAATAGTCAATTCTCTGATAATTATTTGGAAGAACCATATGATTTATCAAAAGTATTGTTTATCGCTACTGCAAATGATCTAGGAAATATTCCAGCTCCGCTTAGAGATCGTTTGGAAATCATTGAACTATCTTCATATACAGAACAAGAAAAACTAATGATCGCTAAAAATCATTTAATTAAAAAGCAGTTAGCTTTACACGGTTTAAAGGAAGATCAACTAGTAATTGAAGATGATGCAATTATGGCGATTATTCGTCACTATACGCGCGAAGCTGGAGTTCGTGATCTTGAGAGATTGCTGGCAAAGATTTGTCGTAAAGCGGTATTAATCGTTTTAAAAGAAAAACGTGATAACTTAACAGTTAATAAAGAAAGTTTAGAAAAACATTTAGGTAAAGCACCATTTGAACATACTAAGAAATTAGATCATAGCCAAATAGGTGTCGTTACTGGTATGGCATATACACAATTTGGTGGAGATATTTTACCAATTGAAGTCAATCATTTCCAAGGATCTGGTAAATTTATTATTACTGGTCAATTAGGGGATGTAATGAAAGAATCAGCATCGATTGCATTAGACTATATGAAAGCTAATAAAGAGAAATATGGTCTTGAAAAAATTGCATTTGATAAAGAAGATATTCATATTCATGTGCCTGAAGGAGCTGTAAAGAAAGATGGCCCTAGTGCAGGTGTTACCTTGACCACTGCTATCTACTCAGCTTTTAAAAATCAGCCGGTTCGCAATGATATTGCTATGACGGGTGAAATTACATTACGGGGAAATGTGCTGCCAATTGGTGGTTTAAAAGAAAAATCAATTTCAGCGCATCGTTCTGGAATTAAAAAGATTATTATCCCAAAGGATAATGCTAAAGATATTGATGATATACCAAAATCTGTTCAAGATGAATTAGAAATCGTATTAGCTGATCATATTGATACAGTACTAGATCACGCACTTGAAAAATAGGGTTAAAAATAACCCTTTTTTTCTTATTGTGTGGTACAATGAAAAAGGTGATGAGAATGGTAAAAATAAAGAAAGCAGAATATGTTTTATCCGCAGCATGGAAAAGTCAATGGCCAGAAGAAAGTTTTCCTGAAATGTGTTTGGCGGGACGTAGTAATGTTGGTAAAAGCAGTTTTATTAATGCAATGTTAAATCATAATGGTTTAGCTAAAGTTTCAGGAACTCCAGGAAAGACAAGAACATTAAATTTTTTTAATGTCAATGATGCATTATATTTTGTTGATGTTCCTGGTTATGGTTATGCTAAAGTTAATGATAGTATTACTAAGCAATTTGGTAAGACAATGGATGAATACATAACTTTACGTTCAACTTTAAGAGGATTTATTTTATTAGTTGATTATCGTCATAAACCGACTAAAGATGATGTGCTGATGTATGAATTTGTTAAACATCATGATGTTCCGGTAATGGTCGTGGCAACCAAAGAAGATAAATTAAAAAGAAATGATCTGAAAAAGAATGAAAAAATTATCAAAGATACTTTGGGGTTTCATCCTGAAGATAAATTTGTTCGTTTTTCAAGCTTAAGGAAAAAAGGAATTGAAGAAGCATGGAACTTTATCTATGAGCTATGCGATATTAATTTTAATTAGATTTTAAAAAGTAAAATGATGGTAGATGCAAGAAAGATAGAGCTTTTAAATGTATCTACTTTTATTTTGTTTAAATAATATCAAAGTATCTAGATTCTGGTGGAACAAAGTAGAATGAATTAGTATATTCTATAAAAGGCGGTCTTTTTTCATATTTTTAAGAATCGTGCATATAGTTTGATGGGAGGTATATATGCAAAAGATATATTTTGAAAAATGGATTGATTTAAATCATCAATTGAATGAATTATTATCATTATCAGTAGATGAGTCTATTAATTACAAGATTGAAAGTGTAGGCGTTCGAGCAGTAGGAAGTTTAATTGTTAAAGGAGAGTATAATGGCAATCATAAATTTGATGAAAATATTGAATTAGATGTATTGGCAACATTTGATAAGATTGTTGATCAGCGAGATTTCAATATTAAAGTTGAAGATTTTGATTATTTTATTAAAGATGGAAATATCCAAATTAAGATTGAAGTAGGTATTCATGGGGTGGTAGAAGGAGAAGATCGATATGTACGGGATGAGCATCTTGGGCATGATGAAGCACTTGAAGAAATTGAAAACTTAATCAAGGATACTGAACCAGCTAATGCTTCAATTGAGCAATTAGTTCGAGCTAAACCTGTCGAAGTCCAAGAAACTGGGCCAGTAACTCCAGCTTACGTTGCTCAAGCAAAGCAGCCAGAAAGTAAGCCGATGGCTGCTGAAACTACGACTTCAACAGTAAAAGAGATAAAAGCAGTGGCAAAAGAAATGGATAATCATCCTAAAAACTTAGAAACATCAAAAGTTGCTGTAATACCGCAGAAATCAGAGTCATCAGTACACGCAGCAAAAGAACCGGCTGTTCATATGACCAAAGAACCAATGGCACATGTTGCTAAAGAAGCTGCTGTAATGGAAGTCAGTAAAAAAGAAACAGCTATGGCTGAGGAGATTAGTGAACAACTTCAAGAAAAGGTTTACCAAAGCAAGTCACGACCAATTTTTCAAGACACTAGCGATAGTGTGGGAACTTATTACTTATATATAGTTAAAGAAAATGATAGTTATAGTGAAGTGGCGACCCGTTATAGTGTGGAAGAAGAAATAATCCGCAATTATAACCAAGATAAGGCTCTAGAAGCCGGCAGTGTCTTAATCATTCCATATGTTCCATGAACGAATTAATTAAGGAAGCCTATTCACTAGAAGTTATTGGTTATATTAAAGTAACAAAAAAAGTCTATAAAGTAAAATGTCGTGAAGGATTCTTTTGTTTAAAGTTTGTTGAAGACAATGGATTGACTGTTGTTATTGATCATATAGAGAGCTTGCATTTAAAATGCTTTTTGCCAGTAATCAGAAATTATAAAAAACAAGTTCTAACAAGTTATGAGGATAAAACTTTTTATTTAAGTCCTTGGTTAGCAAGTGATAATGCAATCGTTAAAGAATTAAAATTAAAATTTTATTATGAATGCTTATCATATTTGCATTCAACTTCTTTTTTTAATTATAGTGTTTCAAAGAGTTTTTTTAAACGTCAAATTGAAGATATAGCAAATATTATTCATGAGCGTCAAGCTTATTACAATGAAATTATGAGTAATTTTGAAGTTTTATCGTATCGTAGTCCAACAGGATGGATGTTTGTTTTAAATTATCATCGAATTGAAGGTTGTCTAAAAAAAGCCTTAGAACTTTTGGAATGCTATGAACAATATGTTTGCAATCTAGATACGATAAGATTATGTCTGACATATAATAATTTTAATTATAGTCATGTAATGATGAAAGAAAGTAAATTAATTTCTATTGATCAAATTAAAATCAACTTATGTATTTATGATATTTATAATATGTATCAAAGAATTCCAGAGTTTATCTTTGATTTTGACGTTATTCTTGATAGTTATTTTTGTAAGATAAAGCTCTTAAAAGAAGAGCGGCTTTTATTACAGTGTTTGTTACATGTTGTTCCGATCATTGAATTAGGACATGATGAAATTAATAATATTATCATGATGTCTCGCTTATTATATTATTTGGATTCAATTTCTTCGTTAAATAAAAAGTTAGCGATTGACTAGGGCTGATGATTTTGTTAGAATATTTCTAGCAATGATTAGGAGGAGTAGATCCAGAAACTTTTAAGAGAGTCCCTGGCTGGTGGAAGGGGATAAGATAATGGATTGAAGGTAGCCTAGGAGCATGTCTATTGAAAAAAGTAGGTAGACACGTATGACTGCGTTAAGGTCTTGAGGCATAGATAAGCTATGCAAAGTAAGGTGGTACCACGAGCATTCGTCCTTATGACGGTGCTTTTTTATTTTAAGGAGGAAATTATGAGTTATTCAGTGGTTTGGATTTTATTTTTAGGTGGATGTTTATTTTTAATGTATTTTTATAGTGGTAAAATGCGTCAAGTTAAAAAATATCAAAAACAACAGCGGGCTGCATATGAAGAAAACCGGGTTAAGTATAGTCATTTTACAAGCGAAGTGTTTGATCAAACTCCTGATGAAGAGTTAACACATGCTGTTTTATTCCACCTTTTAGCAAAAGAAGATAAATTGTATGAAGGAGAAGAAATTACTGGAACATTGATTGATGTAATGACACCAAGCGAATTACTGATCTACACTATTTATCAAGTAGAACTTTCAATGGAAGGAGGGCGTGGTTCATTGCACTCATTCTTTATTAAGGAACCATATTGCCTTTATCGTCCATATGCCATTAAAGCATTTGAGGCTGTGGATTGCCATGAAATTGCTGAGTTGATGACTGCAGCAGAAAAATTAGCTGTAATGATTGAAAATGAGGAAGAAATTGAATTAGATGAAGATAGTGATTATGGAAAATATAATTTTTCTGATTTTACAAGCTCATTATTGTCAATGTTGAAATCTTCTGGAATTGTTAATAAAGCAGCTAAATTTATTCGTGAAAACAAAAATGATTTTATTGATTTGGAGGTAACAACTGATGAGCAAACAACTGGAACCGAAGTATAATCATCATAAAGTAGAAGAAGGAAAATATCGTCATTGGATCGATAAAAAATATTTTGAAGCTGGTGATACTAGCAAAAAGCCGTATTCAATTGTTATTCCCCCACCTAATGTAACTGGTAAATTACACTTAGGTCATGCTTGGGATACAACTTTACAAGATATGATCATCCGTTATAAAAGAATGCAAGGTTATGATGCTTTGTGGCTGCCGGGAATGGATCATGCGGGTATTGCAACTCAAGCTAAGGTAGAGGCAAGGATGCGTGAAGAAGGTATTTCTCGTTATGATCTTGGTCGTGATGGCTTTTTAGAAAAAGCATGGTCATGGAAGGAAGAATATGCTTCAATTATTCGAGCTCAATGGGAAAAATTAGGTTTATCATTAGATTATTCTAAAGAACGTTTTACTTTAGATGATGGTTTAAGCGAAGCAGTTAAAGAAGTATTTGTTAAATTATATAATGAAGGATTGATTTACCAAGGGAAACGGATCATTAATTGGGACCCAGTTCAAAGAACGGCATTAAGTAACATTGAAGTGATTCATAAAGAAATTGAAGGGGCGATGTATTATTTTAAATATCAAATCGTTGATAGTGATGAACAATTAATTATTGCGACAACACGTCCTGAAACAATGTTTGCCGATCAAGCTATATTTGTGCACCCTGATGATGAACGTTATACTCACCTAGTCGGGAAAAAAGCAATCAATCCAGCTAATGGTGAAGCGTTACCAATCATGGCTGATAGCTATATTGATATATCATTTGGGACAGCGGTAATGAAATGTACCCCTGCTCATGACCCTAATGACTTTGCGTTAGCAAAAAAATATAACTTAGAAATGCCAATTTGTATGAATGATGACGGAACTATGAATGAACTGGCACATAAATATGCAGGAATGGATCGTTTTGCTTGTCGAGAGGCTTTGGTTGCTGATTTTAAAGCAGCTGGGGTTGTTGACCATATTGAAAAACATATGCATCAGGTGGGGCATTCAGAAAGAAGTAATGCAATCGTTGAACCATATTTATCAAAACAATGGTTTGTTAAAATGGAGCCATTAGCTAAGGCAGCTTTAGAAAATCAGTTAAAGGATTCTAAAGTAAATTTTGTCCCTGAACGTTTTGAAAAAACATTTAATCAGTGGATGGAAAATATTGAAGACTGGTGTATATCTCGTCAATTATGGTGGGGACATCAAGTACCGGCTTGGTATCATAAAGAAACCGGTGAAGTTTATGTTGGGAAAAATCCACCTGCTGATTTAGAAAACTGGAAACAAGACGAAGATGTCCTAGATACATGGTTTTCAAGTGCACTATGGCCATTTTCAACACTTGGATGGCCTAATACCGATAGTGAATTATTTAAGCGTTATTTTCCTACCAATACTTTAGTTACAGGGTACGATATTATTTTCTTCTGGGTGAGCAGAATGATTTTCCAATCATTACACTTCACTGAGGAAAGACCATTCGAACATGTTTTAATTCATGGTTTGATTCGTGATGAACAAGGGAGAAAGATGTCAAAATCGTTAGGCAATGGTGTTGATCCGATGGATGTTATTGATGAATATGGTGCTGATACATTACGCTTCTTCTTAACAACTAATTCGGCACCAGGAATGGATTTGCGTTATATTCCGGAAAAATTAGAAGCATCATGGAACTTTATCAATAAAATTTGGAATAGTGCTCGTTTTGTTTTAATGAATATTGATGATGAAATGAAATTTGAAGAATTATCATTTGATAATCTAAATCTTTGTGATAAATGGATTTTAAATCGTTTAAATGAAGTGATTCGTGAAGTAGATATTAACATGGATAAATTTGAATTTGTTAATGTTGGTAGTGAGTTATATAAATTTATTTGGGATGACTTCTGTTCATGGTATATTGAACTTACAAAAGTACATTTAAATAGTACTAATGATACAGAAAAACAGGCAAGTTTAAATACATTAGTTTATGTTTTAAATGCGATTGTTAAAATGCTGCATCCATTCATGCCATTTGTAACTGAAGAAATCTTCCAGGCAATTCCACATTTAGAAGAATCTATTTGTATTGCTATCTGGCCAGAAGTAAATGATCATTTTACTGATGAAAGTATTAATGATCAATTTACATATTTAATCGATATTGTAAAAGGTATCCGTGAAATCAGAACACAATATACGATTAAAAATGCAATTGAAGTGCCATACGTGATCAATACTAAAAACGATGATCTAGAAGGATTGTTAAATAAATGTTTACCTTACATCAAGAAATTATGTAATGCAGTTTGTTCAGGTTATAATCTTAATGCTGCTGGTGAGGTTGCAAATATTACAATTAAAGGTGGCAATTCATTATTAGTTGAATTAGGGGATTATATTGATAAAGATGCTGAAAAAGAAAAATTAGCTAATCAACTTAAAAAGTTAGAAGGAGAAATTAAACGTTGTCAAAATATGTTGGCAAATGAGAAGTTCACTTCAAAAGCTCCAAAAGAAAAAGTTGAACTAGAAAGAAATAAATTAGCGGATTATCAATCTAAGTATGATGCTGTAAAAGAAAAATTAGAACAAATGTAAAAAGATGAAGAAATTCATCTTTTTTCTATTTTTAAAAGTAAAAATTATTTTCTTGCAGTAAATAATAATATAAGGTTTAGTGGTGAGTGTGACCTTAAATTCAAAAGAGGAGGCAAGAAAAATGAATGAATTACAGCAATGTATGCAAATGGAAGTAATGGGCGGTGGTGTTACGGGATTTTTCTTTTGTGTCGTAATTGGAACTGCAATTTATAAGATGTTTCGTTCGGGGGCTGGACGTGTATCGATTCCTAAAATTATTTCAATCGAGTGGCGTTAAAATGAAAGAATTATCGATTACATCTCAGCAAAAGATCAATGGTGGCGGAGCGATTGTTTATGTGATTTCTTTAGTAGCTGTAGCTGCTGGTTATAGCGTTGCTAAATTATTAAGAAAACGTTTTTCAATTACACGTTAATTGAGCATATTTATAAACTGCTAACATATACTAGATTTGGAGGTGCAAGATGAAAATAGTAAGACTTGTAGTAGTGTTAGCAGTTGCTTTATCAATTTGTTTTTGTGGAATCTATTTGAAGTTTTTTTCAACGATCAATAGTTATATTAATACTTACATAGTTCAAGTAGGAATATATAAACAAGATGAAAACGCTAATGAAATGATAAAAAAGTTATCAGATTTAGGGAAACCGAATTATAAGTATCAAAAAGATAATAATTTCGTAGTGATAACAGGTGTGTTTTTGGATGAAAAGGAGGCAAAGGACATGGGGAATACAATTAGTGAAAGTGGAATCACATGTGTAATAAAACAAACGAAATTCGAAAGTAGTTTTAAAGAGGTTATTGAAAAACAAGATTATGAAGCAATTATTAAAGAATTAGGATCATGAAATTAAAAAACTATCCATTGGAAGAACGACCGCGCGAAAAAGCCTTCCATCACGGAATTGAAAGCCTAAATAATATTGAATTATTAGCATTAGTCTTAAGAACTGGAAATAAGCAAGAATCAGCGATTGAATTGGCTCAACGTGTTATAAATGAAATTGGGGGTTTTCGTTATTTGCATGATATCAATTATTATCAGTTGATTCAGATTAAAGGAATCAAACAAGCTAAAGCAATAGAAGTTTTAGCTATTATTGAAATTGCTAAACGTTTGGATAAACAGCCTGTGGCTATGTCAGCTATTAAGGAACCGCGTGATGGTTATGAATTGTTGAAAAATCAATTAATGTTTGAACAGCAGGAAAAAGTGATTGTATTATGTTTAAATTCACGCTTAGAGGTAATTAAAGAAAAAACCGTATTTATTGGTGGGAATAACATATCTATTATTAGTGGGAGAGAGCTGTTTAAAGAAGCATTGATCTGTGGTAGTAATCGTGTGATGGTCGTTCATAATCATCCTTCAGGTAATCCTGAACCATCAATTGAAGATATTGAAGCAACCGAGCGCCTATATAGTATGGCAAAAGAATTAGATATAGATGTAGTTGACCATTTAATTATTGGTCGTAGTAGATTTTATAGTTTTGCTTCAAATAAGATTATTGAAGTTTAAAGATAATTGATTATTTTATATTAATGCCTTATAATGATATGGATGTGAGGTGGTAATTTGAATAATCGTAAAAAACAAAGAAATAAGAGAATAGTTTTAATTATAACGGTAGCAATTGTTGTTTTTTCTACTATATCATTGGTATTTTCAAGAACCCAAGGGGGACTTGAGCGAATGGTCAGCGATTCGATTGCTGCAATAGAGTATTATGTAGTAAAAAAACCAGTTGAATTTGTAAGTAATTTATTTAGTGAATATAATGAGTTAAAAGATGTTTATAAAGAAAATAAGATTTTAAAAGCAAAATTATCATCTTATGCCAGTGTCGAAGTTAATACTGATGTTCTTTCAAAAGAGATTGATGAGTTGAAAAAGATGCTAAATATTGAATATTTGCCAACTGATTATAATGTTAAGACAACATCATTTGTTCGTGAAAGTGATGATTGGAATAACGAAATTACAATTGATTTAGGAAGTTTGGCTGGAGTTAGCAAAGATATGGTCGTAATTTCTTCAAAAGGAATGATTGGTAAGGTTACTTCGGTTACAGAAGTGACGGCGCGAGTTCAGTTATTAACAGCAGAGAATCCTACTTCTGCATTACCGATTCAAGTTATTAATGGTGATCAAAATGTTTATGGACTTTTAAATCGTTATGACATTGAGTCAAAATGTTTTGAAATTACTCTATTTAGTGATGTTGAAAAATTTGAAGATAATGCCAAAGTAATAACTTCTGGCTTAGGTGGGAAAGCGCCTAAAGGAATTTATATTGGAACTGTAGAAAGTTCTATTGTTTCTGAAGATGGAACATCAAAAACAATTAGAGTTAAGCCGGCAGCAGATTTTAATGATCTGTCATATGTTGCGGTAGTGTTTAGGAGCGATAGTAATGAATAAGCAATTATATCGTTATTATCTAGTGATGGCATTAAGTTTTGTTGTTGATAGCATTATTAGTTATTATTTACCGTATAATTTTGATAAATTAGGAATAACAATTGTTCCTTGTGTTAGTTTGATGATGTTCACATTGCTGAATAATACAATTGGTGATGAACACCGATACATATTTGCAACTGTGACTGGACTTTATTATGCGATTGTCTACGCAAATAGTTTACTGATTTATGTGTTGCTTTATTGTGTTTATGCTTTTTTTGGAAAGAAATATACTAAATTAGCAACTTATACCCTTTTAGAGATGTTTATCGCCGTAATTGTGACAATAATCGCCCAAGAAGTTGTGATATATTGGTTAGTGTGGATAACAAATGTTACGCAGCTATCAATCGTAGCTTTCTTGACAAATCGTCTTTTACCGACGTTAGGAGCTAATTTATTATTGATTGCACCAGTATATTTTATCCACAAGAAATTAGGATTCGAGGGTAAAGTCAATGCATATCAAAGTAAAAGGAGTTAATAATCATCTAGTTTTTGTTTTAGATGATAATCAAGATTTTAATAGTTTAATGAATGAATTGGAAAGTCTCTTGGAATCACCATTGCTTAAAAGTGATGGCTATTATCCGAGGGCTTTTTTTGATTTTAAAAGTCGAATTTTAAGTATTCATGAATTATTAAGATTATTGGATTTATTATTTAGTAAGCAGGTATTATTGTTTGATGGAATCAATATGGCCAAAGTAGAGAAGAAAAATAAGATTAAAGTAATCAACAAAACTGTTCATGCTGGAGAAATTTTAGAATTGGATCAAGATGCTTTGATTATTGGTCAAGTTAATCCCGGAGCTATTGTTAGATTTAAAGGAAAGTTGTATGTAATGGGGCGCGTCAGTGGATTGGTTGAGGGATTAAATGCTCGAGCAAAAATTAGTGGACAATTCTTTAAAAATGCCCATGTTAGAATTAATGGGGTATCTCGACGAAATTATACAAGTTATGAACTTACGATGCTTTATTATAAGGACAACGAAATATTCTTAGATAAGGGGGATATGATATATGTCTAGAGTTATTGTAGTTACTTCCGGAAAAGGTGGGGTAGGTAAAAGTAGTGTTAGCGTTAATCTGGCTAGTGCCTTAGCTTTTTCAAAATTTAAAGTATGTTTAATTGATGGTGATTTTGGATTGAAGAATTTGGATGTGATGATGGGGTTAGAAAATCGTGTAGTTTATGATTTAAATGACGTCGTTGAAGGCCGCTGTACAATTGAACAAGTATTAGTTAAGGATAAGCGTATAGATGGATTGAGCTTATTACCGTCATGTAAATCTTTATCATTTGAAAATCTAGATACAGAAATAATGAATTCATTAATTGAACGATTAAATAAAGATTATGATTTTATTATTGTGGACAGTCCAGCTGGAGTCGAAAAAGGTTTTCAATATTCTGCTTCATTAGCTAATGAAGCAATTGTTGTTGTCAATTTAGATGTATCATCATTACGTGATGCCGATCGCGTTGTTGGTTTATTGATGAAAAAGGGAATTAATACTATTAATATGATCATTAATAAAGTTAATGTTGATGATATTGAAGGAGCTCGCTCATTAACGGTGGAAGATGCTCAAGAGATTTTATCATTACCGCTGCTAGGGATTGTTTACGATAGCCATGATATGATTGAAGCTAATAATCGTGGTGTGCCGATTTTCTTAAATAATCAACATTTATTACATAGCTGTTTTGTTAATATTTCAAAGCGCATACTCGGGCAGCAAGTACCTTATGCTAAATATAAAAAGAAAAGTTTAATTCGTCGATTTTTTTATTCATAATTAACGTCTTTAATATCATCAGATTCATATAATGGAATAGGTGATAGAATGAGTGATCTAGATGATGTAAGAAAAAGAATGCAAAAGCGCCGGGGTACTAATAAAAAGCCATTAAATGATGATAATTTTAAGCGATTCTATAATTTTATGGTAAAGTTTATGGTCGTAATTTTAGTGGTTTTAGTATCAATGTCATATATTAAAATCAATCCGGATTCTAATATTAAGAAAATGATTTTGAATGATACTAATTATAAAGCGGTAACAAGCTGGATATCTGATAATTTATTTTCTTTTTTGCCAAGTGATGATGTTAGTGTTTCTAGTGGCGTGGAGTATCAGCATGTTAAAGATGACTATTATAAAAATAATAGTAATGAGGTATTAAGTATTGAAGCTGGGCGCGTAATTGCAACTGGTAATGATGAAAACTTGAGCGGATATGTAGTAATTCTAGGCAAGAATGATGTAGAAATTACTTATAGTAATATTGATAATGTAATGGTGACATTGTATGACGAGGTAGATCAAGGGATGGTTTTAGGCAGTTATCAAGATCAGTTTGTTTTACAGTTTGAACATTTAGGTAAGGAAATTAGTTATGAAGAGTATCAAAGGATGGAGTGATTGGTATATCCATCCTTTTACTTTGATTTATCTAATCGCTGCTTGGTTAAATGACAATTTATTTGCTTATTTGAGTGCTTTGTTTATTGTCTGTACTCATGAATTTGGACACTATTATTTTGCTAAAAAATTTAATTTTGAAATTGAGAAAGTTGAGATTTTCCCTTTTGGAGCTTTTTTGAGTTTAAATGATTATGGGACTCATCATATTATTGAAGAACTGGTAATAGTCATGGCGGGTCTATCTACTCATTTGGGAATGTTTATAGTAATAAAAGTATTTTTTGATAGCGAATATTTATTGGCAGTTAACCAATTAGTATTTGTTTTTAATCTCTTACCGATTTATCCTCTTGATGGATCAAAAATATTATTACTAGTTTTTTCATTATTTAAAGATTATTATCGAGCAGTCAAGTTACAAATTAAAGTTTCAATTTTTTCTTTATCAGTTTTGATTGTATTATATAATCAAATGGGATATATCTTAGTTTATTTTTATTTGCTCTATATAAATTATCAATATATTAAAGAGTTCCGTTATATAATTATCAGATTATATTTGAAAAGGATGCATGATAATCAATATCATCGGCTTAAAATTAATCATGACTACCGTTTTTACCGCCCATATGAAAATTATTATTTGATTGGTGGGAATGGTTATAGTGAAAAAGAAGTACTTCAATATTTAATAAAAAACTTAAAAAGTAATTGACTTTGATGGGTAAAAATAATATAATGCATATGTTGTAGACCTCTAGCTACAACCGCACATAAAAGGTATTAAAGCAATGCTGCCTTGGTTGGCGAGTCTTAGAATATTATAGGAGGTGCGATATGTACGCAATTATTGAAACAGGTGGAAAACAATTAAAAGTTGAAGCCGGAGATACTATCTTTGTAGAAAAATTAGATGTTGAAGCAGGAGAAAAAGTTGTTTTTGATAAAGTATTAGCTGTAGGCGATAAAACAATGAAATTAGGTGCTCCTTATGTAAAAGGTGCTACTGTTGAAGCTACTGTTGAAAAACAAGGTAAAGAAAAGAAAGTTGTTATTTATAAATATAACGCTAAAAAACATTACCACAAAAAACAAGGTCATAGACAACCTTATACAAAATTAGTAATCAATACAATTAATAAAACTGCTAAAAAAGCTGCTGAAGAAACTGCAGAAGCTTAATCAAATGATTAAGGTTTTAGTAAAACAAAATAATAATCAAATTGTTAATCTTAGTATTACAGGTCACGCTGACAGTGGAGAATATGGTAAAGATTTAGTTTGTGCTGGTGTTTCTACTGTTGGTATTGGAGCAATGAATATGCTTGCAAAAAAAGGATTCTTAGCTAAAGGCTTAGGAACGATTGAGATTAATGAAGGATATATAAATGTAGTTGTCAATCATACTGATGAAGTTTGTCAAGTGGTGCTAGAGACACTTGTTGTAACTTTAGAAACGATGGTTGAAAGCTATGGTCGATTTATTAAGATATCTAAAGTGGAGGTGTAACATATGATGTTCAAATTAGATTTACAATTATTCGCTTCTAAAAAAGGGGTAGGGTCAACTAAAAATGGTCGTGATTCTAAATCAAAAAGATTAGGAGCTAAATTATCTGACGGGCAATTTTGTACTGCAGGGTCTATTATTTATAGACAAAGAGGAACTAAAGTTCATCCAGGTACTAATGTAGGAAAAGGTGGAGATGACACTTTATTTGCTACAGTTGATGGAGTTGTAAAATTCGAAAGACTTGGTAGAGATAGAAAACAAGTTTCTGTTTACCCAGCTGCATAATTAAAATCCCTGCAAAGGGATTTTTTCTTGTACTAATAACTGATTATTTGTATCATAATAATAAAGAGATGAAAAGAGGTGGATATATGCAGTTTATTGATAAAGCAAAAATTAGAGTTGAAGCTGGAAAAGGCGGTGACGGGACAGTAGCTTTTAGACGTGAGGCCCATGTACCAAAAGGTGGTCCAGCTGGAGGTGATGGCGGTCGTGGTGGAAGTGTGATTTTTCAAGCGACGACCTCATTATCAACTTTGTTAGATTTGAAATATAATCGATTATATAAGGCACCATCTGGTCAAAATGGGATGGCTAAAAAAATGCATGGTAAAGATGCTATTGATACGGTCATTAAAGTACCGGTTGGAACAATGATTCTTAATGAAGAAACTGGGCAGATCATGGCGGATTTAACCGAAGATAAGCAACGTGTTGTAATTGCTAAAGGTGGCCGTGGTGGTCGCGGAAATGCGCGTTTTGCAACTTCACGGAATCCTGCACCACAAATTTGTGAGCGTGGTGAACCTGGTGAAAATTTCGATCTTATTTGTGAATTGAAATTATTGGCGGATGTGGGATTGGTTGGTTTTCCATCAGTAGGTAAATCAACACTCTTATCAGTTGTTTCACGAGCACGCCCGGAAATTGCAGATTATCATTTTACTACGATCGTTCCTAATTTAGGAGTGGTTCAAGTAAAAGATGGACGTAGTTTTGTTATGGCTGATTTACCAGGATTGATTGAGGGAGCGGCTCAAGGTAAAGGTTTGGGGCATCAATTCTTGCGCCATATTGAACGTTGTCGAGTAATCGTTCATATTGTTGATATGGGAGCAGTCGATGGCCGTGATCCATATGAGGATTATGTTACTATTAATAAAGAACTTGGTGAATATCAATATCGTTTATTAGAACGTCCTCAAATCGTTGTAGCAAATAAAATGGATGAAGATGGGGCTGAAGAAAATTTAGTTCGTTTTAAAAAACAGGTTGGTGAAGATGTTAAGATTTTCCCAATTAGTGCTATTATTCATGATGGTGTAGATCAGGTTTTATATGCGGTTGCTGATGCGTTAGCTACTGCACCAACTTTCACAATGGAAGATGAAGTTGAACATACTGTTCTTTATACAATGGGTGATGAGGAAGATAAACCATTTGAATTACATAATTTAGGTAATGGTAATTGGCAAATTACTGGCAAGAAGATCGAGAGAATGGTGGCAATGACATCGTTAGTAAGTGATGATTCATTAAAACGACTATTGATTAAAATGCGTAATATGGGTGTTGATGATGCACTTAGAAATGCCGGAGCTCAAGATGGTGATAATGTTGCTATCGGTGAGTTTGAATTTGATTTTTATGAGTAACCAGCTAGTAATACTAGTTGGTTTTTTTCTTTTACAATGCTATAATTGTTGAGAATGGTTTGAAACGATTTTGAGATAAAAAACAGTACGATGTGCTGTATAATAGTAAATGTGAAGGAGTAGGGAATGTATAGTTACTTAATTGGTACGGTAGTTGAGATGAATATTGATCATATTGTTGTAGAAAATAGTGGAATTGGTTATTTGATATATGTCAATAATCCATATGAATATACACGAGGTAAAGAAATAAAGATTTTTCTTTACCAACAAGTTAAAGAAGATGCATTATTATTATATGGATTTAAAACAAGTGAAGAAAAAGAAATGTTTTTAAAATTAATTCTGGTCAAAGGGATTGGTTGTAAAACAGCGATAGGAATTTTAGCTACTGGTGATGTAACAAGCATTATAAGTGCAATTGAAACAGGGAATGTAGCATATTTAAAGAAAATTCCTGGAATTGGACCAAAAGCAGCGCAGCAGATTATTTTAGATCTTCAAGGTAAGTTTAAAAATACACCAACAGCAACAACACTGATAAATAATAATGATTTAGACGAGGCGGCTGAAGTATTAATTGCCCTAGGTTATAAAAAATCTGAAGTGGATAAAGCTTTGGCAGTCCTATTAAATGAAAAACTAGATACTAACGGTTATGTAAAAAGAGCTTTAAGTTTATTAGTAAAGTAGGAGGTAGAAAATGACAAGGAATGAGATTCTTGATGCAAATGTTATTGATGATGATAGTAGTTTGCGTCCTTCATCATTCGATGAATATGTTGGTCAAACTAACTTAAAAGAAAATCTAAAAGTTTTTGTTGGGGCAGCTAAACTGCGTGACGAATCACTAGATCATGTGTTATTGTACGGGCCTCCTGGACTAGGAAAGACAACGATGTCAATGATTATTGCTAATGAGATGGGGACAAATATCAAAATTACAACTGGTCCAAGTATTGAAAAAACTGGTGATTTAGTTGCTATTCTAACAGCATTGGAACCGGGTGATGTTTTATTTATTGATGAAATTCATCGTTTAAATAAAGTGGTTGAAGAAATTCTTTATCCAGCTATGGAAGATTTTTGTGTTGATGTAGTGATTGGTAAAGAAGCATCAACACGTTCAGTAAGAATTGATTTACCGCCATTTACTTTAGTTGGAGCAACAACTAGAGCTGGTGATCTGTCAGCACCATTACGAGACCGTTTTGGAATTATTTCTAAACTGGAATATTACGATGAAACGGATTTAAAAACGATTATTGATCGGACCAGTCGTGTCTACTCAATGCCAATGGATGATGACGCTAAATCGGCTTTGGCGATGCGTTCCCGCGGAACACCGCGTATTGCTAATCGATTATTTAGACGGGTTCGAGATTTTGCACAGTTCAACGGTGAAGAAATTATCAGTAAAGAGCGGACGATTGAGGCTTTAGATCGTCTTAAAGTAGATCAATTAGGACTAGATGATGTGGATCATAAATACTTGTTAGGAATCATTCATCGCTTTAAGGGGGGACCGGTAGGTCTGGAATCTCTGGCAGCTTCAATTGGAGAAGAACCACAAACATTAGAAGATGTCTACGAACCTTATCTTCTTCAAATCGGTTTGATAAAGAGAACTCCTCGCGGTCGTGTTGCAACGAGTGAAGCATATAAACATTTAAATATAAATATTGATGAATAAGGCTGTTTTTACAGTCTTTTTTTGTGGAGGTATTGTGAAAAAACATGAAATTATTGGTTTGTTAATTATTTTAATTATCTCAACTGTTTATTCATTTACATTGCCTGAAACATCATTAAATGAAATTGAATCAGATCCACAAGTAAAAATAATTGTTGAAGGTAAGTATAATGAAACTTTAGTATTTAATTCTTCACCAACAATCGAAGATGTATTTAAAGCATTAAATACTGATAATGTTTATGGATTTGATCAAAAAACTGTTTTGGATAGCCAAACAGTTTTTTATATCCCTATAAATAAAAATTTAATTTCTTTAAATCATGCATCAAAAGAACAATTGATGACGATTAAGGGAATTGGACCAAAAACTGCAGATAAAATTATTGATTATCGTAATGAACACCCATTTGCTACCATCGAAGAGATAAAAGAAGTATCAGGGATAGGAGAAAAAACTTATTTGCGAATAAGGGAGTTATTATGTCTTTAAGATATCATTTGATTTACTATGCGGTAGCATGTTTGTTAGGTGTTTTGGTCATGTTGATTCATCCAGTTTTTTTAGTGCTCTTAATTATTTATGCGTTCTTTATAATTCGTCATTTTGGGTGGGGGCGACTTGTAACGATAGGGCTGGTTATGATTTTCTTTTTAGTGTTTATTAGGTGGCCTCAGCCGACCGATGAACCAATTATAAGCGGGTATATAATTAGTAGGGATGAAAAGAGCATTGTATTGAAAACAACAAAAACAAAGATCAAAGTATATGGTGAGTTTATTGGCTATGAAGTTGGTGATGAATTAGAAATTGAGGTTAATTATTTTGAAATTAGTCGTGCAACAAACGATAACGCATTTGATTATCGTAACTATTTGTATAGTCAAGGGATTACTAATAATGCATCTTTACTACGCCTTATAAATAGTCAAAAACATAATACGCTTTTTCAAAAACTTCAAAAACGAATAGACGGTAAAGAGCTAGTTAATAGTTATGCAAGCATGTTTATTTTGGGAATAAGAGATGAAATGATCAATGATTATTACCATCAATTAACAGAGTTGTCGATTGTTCATTTGTTTGCTTTGTCAGGACTACATATTCATATATTAAGAAGGTTGATTAAAAAAGTATTAATTTTTTTATTACCGGAATATTTAATTAATTACCTCAGTCTAATTATAATTGGTGTGTATATGTATATTATTCCATATAATATTTCTTTTATGCGGGCGTATTTAGTAATGCTTTTGATGACTTTGTTTAAAAAGTATCTAAATCAATTAGACTGCTTTAGTCTTGTTGCTATGTTTTTTGTATTTATGAATCCATATATTATTTATAATTTATCTTTTGTTTTTTCCTATTTTATGTATTTAATAATTATTTTGATTAATCATCATAGGTACCTGAATGAGATAGTTTATGGAGCTAGCGTACCAATCGTTATTTCGATTCAATATCGAATTAATATACTGTCATTGTTTTTAGGGATTATTTTAACACCACTGATTTCAGTGTTATATCAACTGCTATGGTTATATGTGATTTTTGGTAATTTCTTTAAACCGGTTATTAGTCTAGTAATTGAAGTTCTAGATAATATTGTTGTTTTTAGTACGGACTTCTCTTTTTTTATTAATTTTTCTAAACCATCTTTATTTTTTATTTTAGGATATTACTATATTTATTTTAAATTAATAGTCAAAATAAATATTAAACAGCGAATTCACCGTGAGATTCTATTACTGCTAAGTTTAGTGATCATGTTTTATTTTAAACCATACTATCAGACTTTTGGTCAAGTGGTTATGATTGATGTAGGTCAAGGTGATTGTTTTTTTATTCAACAGCCTTATAATCAAGGAAATATTTTAATCGATACTGGGGGATTGCGAAATAAAGATCTAGCTGCTTTAACATTAGTACCATATTTACGTTCGGTAGGAGTGTTTAAATTAGATCATGTTTTTATTTCTCATGATGATTTTGATCATAGTGGAGCTTATCAGTCACTTGCGGATCAAATTGAAATTGTACATACTATTACATCATACCAAGATGAATTTAAAATTGGGCAGGTAGAAATTGAGATACTGAAAACACCTGAATCAACAGATAATAATGATAGTTCATTAGTTTTGTTGGTAACGATCAATAAGTTGAAATATTTATTTACAGGGGATATATCCAATGCAGTAGAACGACAGTTGATCAACGATTATCCAGAGCTTAAAATTGATGTATTAAAGGTTTCCCACCATGGCAGTAATACGGGGACTAGTGCAGCTTTTTTAAATGCAATAAAACCTAAAATTGCCCTAATTAGCTGTGGTAAAGATAATTATTATGGTCATCCCCATGATGATGTAATTACCCGCTTAAATGATTATGGAGTAAAGGTTTATCGTAGTGATGAAATGGGCATGGTGAAGATTGTTTATTATGGTGATGATAATTATATTTTCAATGACTTTAATGATTAAATAGTCTATAATTATTACTGTTGGAGGAACGATAAATGATATTTGTAATATATGGTGAAGAAAGTTTTTTGATGGAACAAAAATTACAGTCTTTAAAAAAAGAATATGATTGTAATGAGGATAATATGAATATTTCAACATATCGGGCTAATGAAGATAGTTTAGAAGAAGTTTATGAAGATTTGATCACACCTCCTTTTTTAACCGACAAGAAAATGGTTGTGTTGAAAAACCCTTATTTTTTAACGACAAAGAAAGTAAAAAAAGATAATAATGAGTTAGAGTATTTTGAAAAATGTTTAATTAATAGTGAAGAAGTAATATTTGTAATTTATCATGTTGGTAAAGATTTTGATGAGCGTAAAAAAATTGTTAAAAATTTACGTAAACAAGCACAATTTTTTGAAATAGATAAAGTTAATCATTATAAGCTATCAGACAGTACACGTCAAGCAATCAGACGTCGAGATGCAACGATCGATGATGATGCATTAGAATTATTATTGAGTCGTTTAGGAGATAGTTTGAATAATGTTGCTCTTGAGGTGGAAAAACTATGTTTGTACAGCAAACATATTACATATGATATTGTTGATGAATTGGTAAGTAAGCCGTTGGATGAAAATGTTTTTGCATTAACTAGTGCGATTCTTCAAAAAGATCGAAGAAAAATGTTTTCGATTTATCATGATCTAATGATTTTAAATGAGGAACCAATTAAGTTGATTGTTCTTATAGCGGGTCAAATGCGGCTAATTTACCAAGTTAAATTATTGGATCGTAAAGGTTATAATGATAAAGAAATTGGAAAAATACTGGGAGTTAATCCTTACCGATTAAAATATGTTCGTCAAGAAGGAAAAGATTTTGATTTAAATGAATTATTGCAATGTTTAGATGATTTATCACGTCTTGATGTAGAAATCAAAACAGGTAAAATGGATAAAAAAATGGGTTTAGAATTATTTATGGTAAGAATTTAGGAGGTATTATGGAATCATTAAGAGAGTTATATAAAATTGGGGTTGGACCATCTTCGTCCCATACGATGGGACCACAAAGAGCGGCATTAAAGGTTAAGGAAACCTATCCTCAGGCTACACATTTTGAAGTATATCTACATGGCTCGTTAGCATTGACAGGGAAAGGACATTTAACAGATTACATTATTGAAGAAACTTTAGGTAAAGATAGTGTTAAGATACACTTTGTTAATACAGCATTACCTAAACATCCAAATGGGATGATTTTTGAAATATATCGGGAAAATCAATTGCTTGATAAAATTACAGTTTATTCAGTAGGTGGTGGAGCTTTAATGTATGATGATAGTTCTTTGCAACCTTCTAAGCAAGTATATCCGCATGGTAATTTAACGGAAATTTTAGAATATTGTGATCGTAAAGGAATCAATTTATATGATTATACAATCGAGTATGAAGATGAGCATTTTAAAGCTTATTTATTTGAAGTACTAAATGCAATGTTTGCTTGTGTTGAAGCTGGATTATCAACAACGGGAGTTATTCCAGGAAAACTGGGATTGAAAAGAGTTGCTAAATCAATGTATCAACAAGCAATCAACACACGTCGTAGTGGAGAACGAGATCGCTTATTAGTTAGTAGTTATGCTTATGCGGTTAGTGAAGAAAATGCCAGTGGACATCGTATTGTTACTGCACCGACATGTGGAGCTAGCGGAGTTTTACCAGCAGTCTTATATTATTGTTACAAACAATTAGAAATTCCTCGAAAAGAGATTATAAAAGCATTAGCAGTAGCTGGAATATTTGGCAATGTTATTAAAACAAATGCAACTATTTCTGGCGCTGATGGTGGTTGTCAGGCAGAAATCGGAAGTGCTTGTGCAATGGCAGCGGCTGCTTATGGCTGGATTTTAGAACTTAATAATAATCTGATTCAATATGCTGGTGAAATGGGCTTAGAACATAATCTTGGTTTAACATGTGATCCTGTAGGCGGCTATGTTCAAATTCCTTGTATTGAGCGTAATGGTTTTGGTGCACTTAGAGCAATGGATGCGGCGATGTATGCTAAGCAGCTGGGTTACTTGAGAAAAAATAAAGTTTCTTTTGATGCGGTTGTTCGGGTGATGAAAGAAACAGGAAAAGATTTAAATAGTGCGTATAAGGAAACTTCTTTAGGTGGTTTGGCTAAAGAATTTGGTTTTGAAAATGAAGACTAATTCATTATATCTGCATATTCCTTTTTGTGAACAAATTTGTGCATATTGTGACTTTTGTAAAGTTTTTTATAACGAACATCAAGCCGATGATTATTTGGCGGTTTTAAAGCATGAACTTCAAGCTTTAAATATTACAGAGCCGCTAAAGACTATATATATTGGTGGTGGAACACCGAGCAGTTTAAATGATGAACAATTAGAATGGCTGATGGATATTATTAAACCATACATAAGTAGTGAGACTAAAGAGGTGTCCATAGAAGTTAATCCAGAAAGTATCGATTATTATAAATTAGATATTTTAAAAAGAGGTGGTGTTAGCCGTTTAAGTATCGGGGTTGAAACATTTAATGATATCCTTTTAAAAAAGATTAATCGCCAGCATACGACTATACAAGTTGAGCGGATTATCGATTATGCACGCAAAATTGGTTTTAATAATATTTCAATTGATCTTATGTATGGTTTGCCTAATCAAACGATTACGGATATAAAAAATGATTTAGCTAAGGTTAGACAGTTACCGATCGAGCATATTTCTTACTACTCACTAATTTTAGAAGATCATACTGTCTTGAAAAATCTAAATTATCAACCGCTTGATGAAGAGGTGGAATCGAAAATCACTCAATTGATAGAGGAATCTTTAGAACAAATAGGTTTCCATAAATATGAAATCAGTAATTTTGCGAAAACTGGATATGAGTCACTTCATAACCTAGCTTATTGGCAGTATGATAACTATTATGGAATTGGGGTAGGAGCCAGTGGAAAAATTGATGATTGCTTAATAGAACATAATCGTAATTTAAATGCTTATTTACGTCGTCAAAATACAATCACAAAGATGATTAATTCTAAAGAAGAAACGATGTTTAACCATTTAATGATGTCATTACGTTTGGTGAAAGGCTTAGATTTAAAAGAATTTGAAAAGAGATATGGTCTTAGAGCAGTTGATGTTTATCAAACTGCTATTGATAAACATTTGAAGATGAAAACGTTAGTAATTGAAAATGATTATTTACATGCAACTAGTGAATCAATTAAGTTATTAAATGAAATCTTAATAGATTTTTTATAAACGGGGATAATTAGATGAGTTATCGTATAGTGAACGGTTAAATCTTCTAAATTGGGTTTACAATAGGAAATAAAAGATGTATAATCAAATAGTAATCATTACTAATAAGGAGGTTGGGATATGAACAATAAAGCATTTTTTAAGTTAAGTTATGGGTTGTATGTTGTATCTAGCAGTTGTGATGGTAAGGATAGTGCTTGTATTGCTAACACTTTTGTACAGGTTACTTCAGAGCCGGCACGAGTTTGTATTACGCTGAATAAAAATAATTATACTACATCGTTAATTGAAAATAGTTGTGTTTATAACGTTGGGGTATTACTTGATGATATTGATATGGATGTTATCAGAAGATTTGGTTTTCAGTCTGGTAAAGATGTTAACAAATTTGATGGGATTGATTATGAAGTTGATTGTCAAAATATTAAACAAATCACCGAAGGAATAGCTGCTTCATTTAGTGTTAAAGTTATTTCAATGACAGATGTTGGAACACATATTATGTTTGTTGGCGATGTTATTGATTGTAAAGTGATTAATGAAGGTGAAGTATTAACTTATGCAAATTATCATAATAAGAAAAATGGAACAACACCTAAAAATGCTTCTAGTTATCAAGCAGATACTTCAAAACATGGTTGGAGATGTACTGTTTGTGGATTTATTTTAGAAGCAGATGAATTGCCTGAAGATTTTATTTGTCCAGTTTGTAAACAACCGGCAAGTGTTTTTGAAAAAATTTAACAGCCTTAGGGCTGTTTTTTTGTGATTTTATCAAGGAATTAGATTGATTATAGAGTTGTTTTAAATAGAAATCGGATTTATAATTCTTTTTTTATTTTTTAGCACAAAGGTGTTGACAGTGCTAATTATTGATGTATAATGTATTTAGCACAAAGGAAAGATGAGTGCTAAGGGTGGTGAAACTGATGCTTACAGCGAGGCAACTATTAGTATTTAAATGTATTGTTGATGAGTTTATTGAAACGGCTGAACCAGTTGGGTCAAAAGCTTTGATGACAAAATATCAATTGCCTTATTCAAGTGCAACCATTCGTAATGAGATGAGTTTTCTTGAAGAGTATGGTTATTTAGAAAAAACTCATACATCTTCCGGACGAGTTCCTTCGGTTGAAGGATATCGATTCTATGTTGATAATCTTGCAAAGCGGGATCTAGATGAAGGGATTAAAAACCAAGTAGCGCAAATTTTTAGCGATCGTCATCGTGGTTTGAATGAAATCATTCATGAAAGTTGTGAGATGTTAAGTGAACTAACGCATCTAACATCGGTAGTCTTGGGACCAGATTCTAGCGAAGATACTTTGCAGCAAATCAATATTGTTCCTTTGAATGATAACCGAGTTACTGCGATTATTATTACGAATCAAGGCTATGTTGAAAACAAGGTGTTTGATTTAAACCGTAATCATAAAATTGATGATTTGGTGAGTTGTGTTGCAGTGATGAATGATTTATTGATAGGGACACCGATTGATCAGGTAGCATTTCGTTTAGAACGTGATGTAAAACCGGTGTTATCAGCTAAAATCAAGGAGCATGAGGAATTATTTAATGCTTTTCTTGAAGCTTTTGTTCGATTTGCTTCGAGCAATGTATATTTTTCAGGAAAAGAAAATATGTTATACCAGCCTGAGTATAATGATGTAAATAAATTGAGAAGAATCGTTAGTGCATTTGAAAACTCTCAAGTATGGAATGCCTTACAACCTTTATCTGATGAAGAAGGAGTAACGGTAAGAATTGGTTCTGATTCACCGATTAATGAAATTGAGGATGTATCGGTCATCTCAGCTTCATTTAGAACAGGAGAGAGAACCAAGGGATCTATTTCAGTAATTGGGCCAACAAGAATGCCTTATGAAAAAGTAGTTTCCTTAGTAGAGTATATTTCAAGGAATATTGAAGAGGCGTTCTTTGACGAATCAGATGATTCAAACGATGAATAGAGGTGAATGTAGTGGCTAAGGAAAAAGAAACAGTAGTAGATGAAGAATCTACAGAAAAGACTGCAGAAGAAACAGTTGAAACAAAAGAAGATGAAATTACAGTTGAAGATCAACTTAAGAATTTAGAAGATGAAGTAAATACTTGGAAAACTGATTATTATAAAGTGTTTGCTGATATGGAAAATCTTAAGAAGAGATTACAGAACGAACATGCTAATGCAATGAAATTTATGATGCAATCATTTATTGAAGAATTATTACCTGTTGTAGATAATTTTGAAAGATCGTTAGCTGTAGTTGATCCTAGTGATGAAATTAAAAACTTTTTGAAGGGTTATGAAATGATTTATAACCAACTGATGGAAGTATTAAAGTCACAAGGTGTTGAAGTAATTAAAACTGAGGGTGAAGAGTTTGATCCAAACTTCCATCAAGCAGTTATGACCGTAAAAGATGATAACTTTAAAACAAATATGATTGTTGAAGAGTTACAAAAAGGATATAAGTTAAAAGATCGCGTTATTCGTGCATCTTTAGTAAAAGTAAGTGAATAAATAGGAGGAATTTAATTATGGGTAAAATTATTGGTATTGACTTAGGTACAACAAATTCATGTGTCAGTGTTATGGAAAACGGTGAAGTTAAAGTAATCGCTAATCCAGAAGGAAACAGAACAACTCCTTCAGTAGTATCATTTAAAAATGGAGAGATTATCGTTGGTGAAGCTGCTAAACGTCAAGCAGTAACTAATCCAGATACAATTATGTCAGTTAAACGTCATATGGGTACTGATCATAAAGAACATGCAAATGGTAAAGACTATACACCACAAGAAATTTCAGCAATGATCTTACAAAACTTAAAAGCAACAGCTGAAGCATATTTAGGTGAAACTGTAACACAAGCAGTTATTACAGTTCCTGCATACTTTAACGATGCACAACGTCAAGCTACTAAAGATGCTGGTAAAATTGCTGGTTTAGAAGTAGAACGTATTATCAATGAACCAACTGCTGCTGCTTTAGCGTTTGGATTAGATAAATTAGATCAAGAACAAAAAGTATTAGTATATGACTTAGGTGGAGGTACATTTGACGTTTCTATCTTAGACTTAGCTGATGGAACTTTTGAAGTATTAGCTACTGCTGGGGATAATAAACTTGGTGGTGATGATTTTGATGAAAAAATCATGAATTGGGTTGTTGAAGAATTCAAAAAAGATCAAGGTGTTGATTTATCAAATGATAAAATGGCAATGCAACGTGTTAAAGAAGCTGCTGAAAAAGCTAAAAAAGACTTATCAGGAACTATGCAAACACAAATTTCATTACCATTCATCTCAGCTGGTGCAGCGGGGCCTTTACACTTAGAATTAACATTAACTAGAGCAAAATTTGATGAATTAACTCGTGATTTAGTTTTAAGAACTGAAACTCCTGTACGTCAAGCATTGAAAGATGCTGGTATGGACCCAACTGAAATTCATCAAGTATTATTAGTAGGAGGTTCTACTCGTATTCCTGCTGTTCAAGAATCAGTTAAAAAATTATTAGGAAAAGATCCAAATAAATCTGTTAACCCTGATGAAGTAGTATCTATGGGTGCTGCAATTCAAGGTGGGGTTATTGCTGGTGATGTTAAAGATGTATTATTACTAGATGTTACTCCATTATCATTAGGTATTGAGACTATGGGTGGTGTAATGACAGTATTAATTGAAAGAAATACAACTATTCCAACAACTAAATCTCAAGTATTCTCAACTGCTGCTGATAATCAACCTGCTGTAGATATCAACGTTTTACAAGGTGAAAGATCAATGGCTAAAGATAATAAACAATTAGGTTTATTTAAATTAGACGGTATTGAACCAGCTCCACGTGGTGTACCTCAAATCGAAGTAACTTTCAGCATTGACGTTAATGGTATCGTAAATGTTAAAGCTAAAGATTTAAAATCTCAAAAAGAACAATCTATCGTTATTCAAAACTCAACTGGTTTAAGTGATGAAGAAATTGATAGAATGGTTAAAGAAGCTGAAGCTAATAAAGCTGAAGATGAACAAAAACGTAAAGATATCGAAACAAGAAATAAAGCTGAACAAATGATTAATGAAATCGATAAAGCTTTAGCAGAACAAGGTGACAAAATTGATGCTACTCAAAAAGAATCTGCTGAAAAATTAAAAGATGAGTTAAAGGCAGCTTTAGATAACAACGATATGGCTACATTAGAAGCTAAAATGTCTGAATTAGAACAAATGGCACAACAAATGGCTTCATATGCATATCAACAACAAGGTGGAGCAGGAGCTAGTGATGCAAATGCTGGTACAGCAAATGCACAAGATGATAATGTTGTTGATGCAGATTTCGAAGAAAAGAACTAATCATTTAAAGCCAAGGCTTTGCCGCCTTGGTTTTAAATAGTATAAAAAGAGGGTGAAAATATGGCTGATAAAAGAGATTATTATGAAGTCTTAGGTGTAAGTAAACAGGCTTCAGCTGATGAGATCAAACGAGCTTATCGTAAAAAAGCAAAACAATATCATCCTGATGTCAACAAAGAGCCTGGTGCTGAAGAAAAGTTCAAAGAAGTCCAAGAAGCTTATGAAGTATTATCAGATGCTAATAAAAAAGCCACTTATGACCGCTTTGGTCATGCTGCATTTGAGCAAGGTGCTGGTAATGGTGGTGCTGGTGGTTTTGGTGGATTTGGATTTGAAGATGTTGATTTAGGAGATATTTTTGGATCTTTCTTTGGTGGTGGCGGAAGATCACGTCAAAGAAATACAGGACCACGTCGTGGTGATGATCGCTTAATGCGTTTAAATATCAGTTTCATGGAAGCAGTAAATGGTGTAAAGAAAGATATTAAAGTTACTTATGATGCACCATGTACTCATTGTAACGGTAGTGGGGCTAAAAATCCTAATGATGTCCAAACGTGTTCACGCTGTGGTGGACGTGGAACTGTTCAACAGCAGCAAAGTTCACCATTTGGGACATTTGTAACTGAAACTACTTGTCCTGACTGTAATGGAACTGGAAAAGTTGTTAAAGAGAAATGTCCACATTGTCATGGACGTGGATATGAAACTAAGACAGTGACAGTACAATTAGATATACCAGCTGGTATTAATTCTAATCAACAATTGCGCGTAGCTGGCAAAGGTGGACGAGGAGCAAATGGTGGACCTAATGGAGATTTATTTGTAGAAATTCAAGTAGGAAGTCACGAACATTTTAAACGTGAAGGGCGAAATATTCATATTACTATTCCTGTTTCTAATGTAGATGCTACATTAGGATGTGAAGTTGATGTTCCAACTGTTCAAGGGGATGTTACAGTAAAAATTCCTGCTGGAACACAATCAGGAACAATACTGCGTCTAAAAGGTAAGGGCGTTAAAGATCTTCGTAGTACTAATTATGGTGATGAAATGGTTAGAATCGAAGTTAAGATTCCGACTAAACTTTCATCTGAAGAAAAAGAATTATATACTAAATTATCAAAACTTTCAAAGAAGAAAGAATCAATTTTTGATGCATTTAAACGTCAATTTAAAAAATAAAAACGAAGGAAAAATATTCTTCGTTTTTTATTTTTTTAAGAATGATTATTTTTTTTCATTTCAATGATTAATCTTTTCATATGAGCTTCAAACATGATATACATGCCAATAAAAATTGTTTCAGCAATCAGAGAAAAAGATATCATAATAACTACAACAGAAGCCAATGGACCGTATACGCTAGTATAATCTGCTATGCTAAAATAAAATTCAAGAGCAGATAATAAAATTAACATCAGTATACTTGAACAAAAGGCTCCTTTTACAATGTCAAAAATGTGAACATGAACATCTGGAATAATCTTATATAATAAAAATAAAATAATAAAAAAAACTAAAAATAAATATAAATCACCAAGTACTAAAATATCTTTAAAATTAATAAAATAATTAATTAGAGGGATGATTGTTAATATGGATATTATTAGTAATAATAAAACGAAAACAGCAATCGTTTTTAAAAGCATTAATAATTGTTCAATAATTATATTCCTTTGATGTGCAGAAGGAAATAAGTTTTTTGAAATTCCATAAAGCTGGTTGATTCCTCGACTAACAACAAATAATGAGATAAATAAGATAATTATTGATGATAAAGTAATATGACTTGATTTTAAGGATGCAATTATTATGTTAGAAAATTCAGGAGTTAAGTAGTTTTTTAGTAATTGTTCTAAGGTGCCAAGATCAACATTTAATATGGAGGCAAAGAAGGCAAACAGTGAACAAATCGGTATGATTGACATGATTAAATAGTAAGCAAAGCATAAACCAGCATTTTTATTAACTTTATAGCGGTAGTCGAGGACCCGATTATTAATACGATAATATAATCTTTGAATTAGTTTTTTCATTTCTATCACCTACTTTTTATTGTACCTTACTTTTTATTTAGATGTATAGATATTAAAACAAAAAAATTAGCCAAAACGGCTAATTTTTAGATTAATCATTTTTTATATCGTCACCATTGGTAGAAATAACTTTTTTATACCAATAAAAACTTTTCTTTTTATAACGTTTCATATCTTTTAAGTCTTTATCATCCCGATTAACATAAATAGTACCATAGCGTTTAGACATCTCTCCTTGAGAACTCAAAATGTCAATTGGTCCCCACATTAAATATCCACGACAGTCAACACCTTCATTAATTGCTAATGCGATTTGCTCAAGATGATCTTTCATGTAATCAATTCTTGTATCATCGATAACGGTTTCATTTTCTAAAATATCACGCATTCCAAAGCCGTTTTCAACGACCATAATCGGTAAACGATATTTCGCATAAATATCCCTTAAACCAATACGTAAACCAAGGGGATCGATTTGCCAACCCCATTCACTAGCTTTTAAATATGGATTGGTAGCTGCTTTTGCATTACCGTTCATTTCAATGCTTAGTTTGCCATGTGAAGCTACTGTTGAAAAATAATAACTTAATGATAGCCAGTCAACCTTATTCTTTTTGAGCAACTCTAAATCTCCATCTAGCATTTTTGGCAGATTATTTTCATTTTTCATTTTTGCCATCATGTAACTTGAATACTCCCCGTACGTAAACATATCAAAATACATGTCTGTAAGTGCCATTTGATTTCGAGATTCTAGCTCGTCAAGAGGATTACAAGTGGCGGCATAAGCAGGAATATATATTACCATTCCTAAGACTTTAGCATCAGCGATAGTATGAACTTTTTCAACAACTTTAGCATGAGCAACAAAAGTATTGTGAACCAGCTGATTAATAAATGTTTGTTCGTCAATGTCTTTTGGACAAACGGCACCATAAGCTACCTTACTGCTGCCTGGTAAAGCAATTGCATTTTGTTCGTTAAATGAAATCCATTTTTTTACACGATCACCATAACGGTCAATCATTTTATTAGCATAGGTAACAAACATATCTACTACTTCCCGTGAATAAAATCCGTTATATTTATTCATTAGCAATTGGGGCATTTCGAAGTGATATAATGAGCACATTGGCTCCATTCCATGCCGAATCATTGAATCAATAAAATCATCATAGAATTGCATACTTTCTTCACTAAAGTTAATACCATCTGGGCATACTCTTGACCAGTCAATTGAGAAACGATAACTGGTGAAGCCCATTTCTTCAAATAATGAAAAATCGTCATCATAACGATGATAGCTATCAATTCCGTCTTTAAAATCACTATGTTCTGGTTTAGGGAAGAGATCACACACTGCAGGACTTTTACCACCTGCGTTATAAGCACCTTCGCTCTGGTGAGCGGTTACAGCACCACCCCATAGAAAATCTTTTGGAAATGTCATTTAATTATCCTCCTAATTTATATAGTATTATCATATTAGGAAATAATTGAGGTGTAAATACATTGGCCTTGTTTATTAATATAGTTTCATTGAATAAGAAAATAATGTAAATTTAATGAAAAAAAGTTTCAAAAAAACCAATCATAGAATAACTATAATTGGATAAAATAAAAATAGTACCGCAGTACTATTTATATTATTAAGCTGATTTTCTCAAAGTTCTTAATTCTCTAGCAGAAATTCTTACAGTCGTAGGTTTACCATCTACTAAAATAGTAGCTTTTTGTAAATTAACATTCCATTTTCTTCTACTTGAGTTTAATGCATGAGAACGTGTATTTCCAGACATAGGTCCTTTACCACTGATTTGACATTTTCTTGACATAGGTTCTCCTCCTCTTCATTAGTAGTGTTTTAACGTACTTGCATATAGTATCATTTTTAGTTTTAAATTGCAATTATTTTTTGAAAAATTATTACATTTTTTTTGCTTGAATTTTTTTTATGGTTTGTTACAATAATTTCTGACTGCAATATAATTGTCAAGAACGAATTTTTAAGATATAATTAGTTATTGATGAATACAATTCAATTGTATACGAGGAGGTATATAAATGATTGAAAAAAATAATAATATGGGAACTGTTAACATTTCTTTAGATGTTGTTGCTACAATTGCTGGCGGTGCTGCAATTGAATGTTATGGCGTTGTTGGAATGGCAAGTCAAAAAAAATTAAAAGATGGTTATTATGATTTGTTACGTAAAGAAAATTATTCTAAGGGAATCGTTGCTCGAGATGGTGAAACTGGTTTAATTTTAGATCTATATGTTTTATTAGGATATGGAATTAAAATGACGGAAGTATTACGTGAAGTCCAAAAGAAAGTTAAATATGTAGTTGAGTCTACTTTAGATGTAAATGTCGAATCAGTGAATGTATATGTTCAAGGTGTTCGAGGAATAGAGTAGAGGAGATAGAAGATGAAAGTTGTAACTGGAAAATTATTTAAAGAGATGGTTTTATGTGGCGCAAATACGTTGCATAATAATCATCCTGAAATTGATGCATTAAATGTCTTTCCTGTACCTGATGGTGATACTGGAACAAATATGTCTTTGACATTTTCTGCTGGTGCTAAAGAAATTGAGGGAATGGATTCAAATAATATTGGAGAAATTTCAAAAAAATTATCTAAGGGACTTTTAATGGGAGCTCGAGGAAATTCTGGAGTTATCTTATCACAAATTTTTAGAGGGGTTTCAATGGCACTTCAAGGTCATGAAGAAGCTGATGCAGTACTTTGGGCTCAAGCACTAGAAAGTGGTGCAAAGGTTGCTTATAAAGCTGTTATGCGTCCTGTTGAAGGAACTATTTTAACAGTGATTAGAGAATCGAGTGAAGCGGTAGTAAAATACGCAAAGCCTGGAATGGAAATTGAAGATGTTTTCTCTTATTTTGTTAAAGAAGCAGAGGCTTCATTAGAAAGAACACCGGAATTATTACCAGTTTTAAAAGAAGTTGGAGTAGTAGATAGTGGTGGAGCAGGACTACTATTAGTTTTTACTGGCTTTTTAGCTGAATTAGCAGGAGAAACAGTCGATTATGTAGAAATTAAATCATCTGATTCCGCGATGAATGCTGTAGCTGATATTGAAGGTGGAGAAGAAGGTTATGGATATTGTACAGAGTTTATTGTTCGTCTAGAGCCTTCTTTGGTTGATAAATTTAAAGAGGAGCAATTAAAGAAAGAATTAGCGAGAATTCCTGGTGAAAGTATTGTTGTTGTTCAAGATGAAGATATCGTTAAAGTTCATGTTCATACTTTAAAACCTGGTAATGCTTTAAACATTGCTCAACGATTTGGTGAATTTGTTAAACTGAAAATTGAAAATATGCAAGAACAGGCAGATACTATTCAAAGTAATGCAGGAACGATTGTCGGAGTTGATGACAATGCTAAACCAAAACGTGAAGCTAAAGAAACAGCAGTTATCTCTGTTTGTGCAGGTGATGGTCTAAAGGATGCTTTTTTAGAACTACATTGTGATTATGTTGTTAGTGGTGGACAAACAATGAATCCATCAGCTGAGGATATGGTTCAAGCAGTTAGAGATGTAAATGCGAAAAATGTAATTATTCTTCCAAACAATTCTAATATTGTGATGACTGCGCAACAAACAGCAACAATTTTAGAAGATGAAGTAAATGTTATTGTTATTCCAACGAAAACTATTCCTCAAGGGTTATCAGCATGTATCATGTTTAATCCTGATGCTTCATTGGATGATAATGTTGCTGAAATGACAGAAGCAGTAGGAAATGTAAAAACAGGACAAGTAACTTTTGCAATTAAAGATACTAATATCGATGGTGTAGAAATTAAAGCTAACGACTATATGGCTTTGGTGGAAAAAGATATTGTTGCTTGTAAAGATAATAAATTAAAAGCATTAAAAGTTGTTTTAGAAAAACTAGTAGATGAGGATGCTGAATTGATTACATTGATTTATGGTGAAGACGTAAATGATGATGACATTGAAGAAATTGAAAGTTTTGTTGAAGATAATTTTGAGGCTGAATTAGAAGTAGTAAATGGTAAACAGCCTGTTTATTCATTTATAGTTGGTGTCGAATAATAAAAACACTAAAAAAGTGCCTATTTATCGGTACTTTTTGCATATTAGATTGTATCAGGGGCTTATTAGGGACTTAAAAATACTTGATATAATTAAAAATCAGTGAATTCTAGGGAATGTACACTAGATTTCAAGATTAAATTCAATCAATTGTACTACCATCTGTTGTTGAGATTTTAAGACATCAATATAGATGTTAGCAGTGGTAGAAATGTCGTTGTGCCCTAAATGAGAAGATACAATAAGTCAACACCATTTAAAAGGAGTAAAGTTGCATTTGAATGACGTAAGGAATGAACAGTGATGTCTTCATAGTTTGTTCCTTTTTTTATTGAGTTTAATCGATTGTTGATATTAGCTTTTTGAATGTATCCACCGGTATCTTGAGTAAATACTAAATTTAAATTTTGCCAAATATCTTTTAGGTCATTTTTCATCTTATCTTGGTTTTCTTTTACTTGTTTGAGAAGTTGAAAGACAGTTTCATTCATACCCAATGTTCTATAGCTGTTTTCAGTTTTAAGAGGACCAACTTTAAATTCTCCTTTCACAAATTAACAGTTTTGTTGATATAAATAAATCGTTGATCAAAATCAATGTCATCCCATGTAAGTGCAAGAGTTTCGCCAATTCTCATTCCAGTATATAGTTGAAAATGGATAACTGCATTATAAGTACAAAAATCTTCACTTCTTTTTAGTAAATCTTTAATTTGATCAATTTCTAAAGGTTTAATTTTTTTTGGTTTATTTCGTTTAGGTTTAATGGCATTGGTACAAGGGTTTTCTTTTATCCATCCTTGACTAACTGCAACATCAAAGAGTTTGTGCAATTTTGAGTATATCAAGTTAGGAATGTTTGTATGAATAGGACAATGTTTTTTGCATTGAGTATTTTTACACTTTAAACAAGCAGAAGCTATTTTTTCTAAATTTTGATTCATCGTAAAAGACCTCCATATTTTTTTGCAATCGATATGATAATCAAAAAAATTATTAGTCAATAGCAAATTCTACGATTCAAAATCTTTATAAACTACGTTTATAAAAAAATTTAGTTTTTTATTTCTTGTCGCTTGTTTGAATCAAGTGATTTAAATAATCTAAAAATAATCTTGAAGATTTAGATAAATATTGATATTTTTTCCATACGATAGCAATTTTGATATCATGGTTAGGATGTAAAGGGATAAAAGCAAGATCACTACTTTCTCTGGTATTAATAATGTCATTAATAGCGAATGCATAACAAATACCTTTTTCAACCATTAAAGCTGCATGGTGAACAAGATTATAAGTTCCAATAATATTTGCGTTATCACTTAACCAGTTTGTAAATTCAATTTGCAAACCTTTTCTTTTGGGAATGATGATTTTTAAAGTTTTCATATCCTTAGGTTCGATATATTTCTTTGATGCCAAAGGATCGTCTTTTCTAACAAGTAGTCCCCATAATTCGTGAATAGGGAGTTGAATACGATTATATTTATCAAGATCAATGGGCTCTATTAAAAGACCAAAATCTAAAAGCCCATTATCTAAGCGATCACCGATATCTTGGGCATCACCGCTAAATAAGTGATATTTGATGTTGGGTTGTTCATCAGATAATTTTTTTATGATATCTAATACAAAACTCATGGCTATCGTTTCACCACTTCCAATGGCAATTTCACCATTAATTATATCGTTACCTAAACTAATTTCTTTTTCAGTCTTTTCTACTAACTGAATAATTTCTTGAGCTCTTTGTCGAAGCAACATTCCTTCTTCTGTAAGAGTTATTTTTCGCTTTCCACGAATAAAAAGCTTTTTGCCTAATTTGAGCTCTAATTCTTTCATTTGTGTTGATAAAGAGGGTTGAGCCATATGTAAAGATTCTGCTGCTTTTGTAATATTTTCTTCTTGAGCAACAGCTAAAAAGTATTGAAGTACACGAATTTCCATATAATCACCTCACATACATTTTAGCATAGGAAATAACTATGGTAAATCATATTTATTAAATATTGGATATATTTGTTTATCGCATTTAAAATATAGTCAGAGGTGATCAAAGTGATAGAAGAAAAAATAAGAGAAAATCTGTTGGATGCGGATTGTGATGAAATATTTATCAATGAATTTATCTGTATGTTTAATAAGGGTAATTATCCGCAAATGAACATGATGTTAAAAAAGCAAAGATTTAAGTTGTTGGATAGCATTCATATCGAGCAAAAAAAATTAGATTGCCTAGATTACCTGATTGTAAATATTAGAAGGAGAGCGGAAAAAAATGAAAAGTTACAGTAAAGGAAAAATTCCACAAATTATTTTTGGTAGTAAGAAAACAAATGAATTGATTCATTACTTGTTATCAAGCAATGTTCATAAATGTTTAATTGTTTCTGATTCTAGAATGATTGAACATAACATCAGCATAGAAATGCTTAAAATGTTAGATGAAGCAAAAATAGCGTATGAAATTTATAGTGAAGTGAATAGTGAACCAACAGATCAAATGTGTTTAGAAGTAAGTCATTTGATTAAAGAAAATCACTATGAAGCAGTGATTGGATTAGGCGGTGGAAGTCCAATGGATGCCGCAAAAGCTGGTTCACTAATTGCAGGTATTCCGCAAGAAATTAAAGACTTACATCAATATGGAAAATCAGGAAACATGATGAAAGAGGAATGGCAAAGACCTTGTTTACTGATACTGATTCCAACTACATCAGGAACTGGAGCAGAAACCACAGCAAGTGCAGTTATTTCTAGTGTTGAACATCAATTGAAATTTAGTTTTGGTAATAGAAATACTTCAGCTGATTTGTGTATCATCGATCCAATGTTTACAATGGGGATGCCAGCAATGCCAACTATTAATGGGGGGCTGGATGCAATTTGTCATATCGTTGAAATCCTTGTTGGAACAATGGCTAATGATTATACTAATACTATTTTATATGAATGTTTAAAAAGAGTTTGGAAATGGTTGCCAGTTGCTGTAAATGAGCCTGATAATTTGGAAGCAAGAGAACAATTATCATGGGCGGCGCATAATGCATTAGCCAATGGTGGTATGCCAAATGGACATGCTGTAGCTCATGCTTTGGGTTCCATTTATCATATTGTACATGGTCAAGCTTGTATCATGGTTTTACCAACAGTAATTCGTCATTTTGCTAATGATTCAAAAGAAGCCATTACTAATATTGGAAAAATCATGAATTTAGAAATGGAAGATGATGCAATTGTAAATGCTAATAAAGTAGCTGATGAAATTATTAGATATTACAAGATTTTAGGAGTGAAGAATTTTAACCAAACAATGCAAGAAAGAAATATTCAGGATTCGATGGAGGAATTTACAGAAAAAATGATTCCAGCTATTTTAGATGATTTCAAATCAAAAGAATGGATGCCAGCTATTCATACAGGTGATTTCAAAACTAAGATTTCTAAAATTTGTGAAATGATTTATTTTGAGAAGTAGGTTTATTTTATGAACAAGAAACAAAAAAGTATCATGACTGCCATTTGTATCTATACGTTTGTATGGTTGATGTATCACATTACTATGGTTACGAAGGCATATATTGGTATGGCATATCCTGAAGTTTCCGAAACGATGTTAGCGAATCTAGTAACATTACCAAGTCTAACCTGCATTATCTTTTCGTTTGCTATTGGTCCAATCGCTTTAAATCGCAGTAAGACAAAGTTAGCAATTTCAGCCTTGTTTACAGTTTTTCTATATTGTGTAATCTTTTACTTCAATGGAAAATATCATGGACCATTTTGGTTATATATTGTTGCCTGTTGTCTAGCTGGATATGGACAAGGTTGTTATGTGCCGCTTTTAAATGGAATTATCAATGATCATTTTCCGCTTGAACAAATTGGTGACCGTATTGCTAATTATAATGTTGCCATCAACATTGGGGCTGTTATTTTGTTGCAATGTGGTGGGATGATAGCTGCTAAAAATGGTGGTGTCAATTGGTTCAATGCCTATCTATTAGGAATATTTGTTTTATTAAGTATTGTTATATTTTACTTTTCGGCAAAGAAAAATGAGTTTGATAAACCTTCAATGAATTTTTATGTAAATGGTGAAAAAATTACAATGCACGATCTTCCTAAAAATGTTATCTTTTGGGTTGTCGTGATGGGCCTTGTTCATTGTCTGTTCTATGTTACTCAGTATGTTTTTAATATCAATGTTTCTTCTTATATTATAACAGAGTATAAACTAGGAACAGCAACACAAGCAGGTACAGCAACATCACTTGTTAGATTTTCCTTAGTTGTTTTTACTTTAATGTATCCACTATTACGAAAACTATTCAAAGACTGGATGATTCCAGCTGGTTATTTATGTGTAGGAATCGGATTAATTGTAATGATGTTTAGTAAATCTTTGATTGGCGCTTATGCTTGTGCCATCATTATCGGGTTAGCAACTTCTTTAGCTCATTCTACATTGTACGCAAAAGCAGCTGAATTTGTACCTAGTCATATGGTTGGTGTAGCTATGTCGATAGCATGGGGGATTGCAAATATCGGCTCATCATTATCAGCTTATATCCTTGAATTTACAGCTAGTTTTCTAGGAGGAACGATGATGGCACAATTTATTGTTGGAATTATATTTTCTATCTTTGCTAGTGCATTAGCTATTTTACTTTATGTTAAAAAAATATGTAAAAAGGGAGTGAAGATCAATGAATAAAATCAATCAATTAATACAAGGAAGCATTGATATGCATGTCCATGCTAATCCTGATATTTGTTTAAAACATCCACAAACAAAAAGTAATGATGATATTATTAATCAATGTATAAACGCTGGTATGAATGGTATTGTTTTAAAAACACATGGATGGCCTAGTGTAGCTTTAGCTCATCAATTAAACAAACAATATCCTAATTTTAAAATATATCCAAGCATTTCATTAAATAGAGTTGCTGGAGGTCCATATCCTTGGGTAGTCGAAATGGCAATTGAAATGGGTGTTAAAGTTATTTGGTTACCAACATGGAGTGCTTTAAGCGATCATATGCACACAGGCTTTGGAACAATCGCCAAAGAATATCTACCATTAACAAAAAATCTAGTTGATTCAGATTATTACTATTTATTAAATAATACTGGTGAATTATTAGAAGATATTAAAATAATTATTGAAATGTGTAAAAAGCATAACATTGTATTATGCACAGGGCATATCAGTCATGAAGAAAGTCTAGCAGTGGGAAAATATGCAGATATGATAGGTTATCATAAGCTTGTATTGACCCATCCATGTAGTGATTGCTCATACAATGATTTTGAACAAATGAAGGAGTTCGCACATCTAGGTCATTATGTAGAATTTTGTACCTTGAATCTAGCACCTCTCCATCATTCTTTAGATATTTTAGATATTAAAAAAGCCATTGAAGAAATTGGGGCTGAACATTGTATCTTATCATCTGATCATTTCTTTGATTGGACACCTGCTATTCCTGAACAATTTTATCAAGCATTAGGGTGTTTGTTGGATTCAGGTGTTAAGGAAGAATGTTTACAAATACTAATGAATAATCCTATCAGATTGTTAGAAGGATGATATCCATCCTATATTTGAAGTTGGATATACATATTTTAAAGAAGCAGAACAAGTGATGGTATGTCACAAAATTTATCAAGATCAAATTAAAGAGAAATATTTATTTGATAAGGATATTGAAAAAGTAATGTATTCAAACCATGATTTTCACGAAATATTTATAGGCGAAATCATCAAAGCTCATATAAATGTTTATTAGAATTGTATAAAGGAGAAATAAAAATATGGAATATATAACATTAAATAATGGTATCAATATGCCTATATTAGGATTTGGTGTTTTTAGAATTACAGATGAAAAGGAATGTGAGGAAATCGTTTTAAATGCCTTAAAAGCTGGATATAGACATATCGATACTGCAAGTGCTTATGGTAATGAAAAAGCGGTAGGTAAAGCTATAAAAAAAAGTGGTATTGCAAGAGAAGAATTATTTGTTACAACAAAGTTATGGGTAACTGACACGAATTATGACGGTGCAAAAAAGGCACTTCAAACTTCATTAGATAACTTAGGATTAGACTATGTCGACTTATATTTAATTCACCAACCATATAATGATTATTATGGAGCATGGAGAGCACTTGAGGAATTATATAAGGAAGGTAAGGTAAAGGCAATTGGTGTTGATAATTTTACTCAAGAAAGGTTGGCTGATTTTGTAACTTTTAATAAAATCATACCTGCTGTAAATCTTGTTGAAGTAAATGCTTTATATCAACGCCATGAAGATCATGAATATATGTTAGATAAAAACATTCAAATGGAAGCATGGTCACCTTTAGCAGCAGGAAAAGGAAAATTATTTGAAAATCCTTTGCTAATTTCACTAGCTCAAAAATACAACAAATCTGTGGCACAAATTGTTTTAAGATGGTTAGCGCAAAGAAAAATTGTTTCTGTAGCTAAAACGACTAATTTTGAACGAATGACAGAAAATTTAGATATTTTTGATTTTAATATTAGTGATGAAGATATGAATTTAATCAAAACTCTTGATACAAAAGAAAGTTGTTTTCCAGCAAGGAAAAATGGGAATGATGTTGAAGCGTTTTTAAAGGAATATAAATAATCATGCAAATTTTTAAAGATAAAATTTAAGGAATAAGGAGGGGCTGTAAGTGAATAGGGGAGAAATGATTAAAGACTTGAATGATGTATTATTTGAAATAGGAAATGAAAATTCTAGTTATGCAAGATATTTTGTTGGACAAAGTTATCTTAATATGTTGTCAACTGAAGGTGTTTCAATTGGTAATGTGACATTTGAACCAGCTTGCAGAACCAATTGGCATATTCATCATGGTGGAGGACAAATTCTTCTAGTCACAGGTGGTAAAGGATGGTATCAGGAATTTGGAAAAAATGCACAAAGTTTAAAAGCTGGAGATGTTGTGCATATCCCAGCTGAAGTTAAACATTGGCATGGAGCTAGTGTGAATAGTTGGTTTAGTCATCTAGCAATAGAGGTACCAAGTGACAATAATTCAAATGAATGGTGCGAACCTGTAAGTTTAAAAGATTTTGAAAGCTTGTAAGTTGAATTTATTTATTATTTAATGAGTGAAATAAATTGATTTATAATGTAGATAAAAAAATTGTGATATTAGAAGTGACAGACACAAATGAACAACTATTCAATCAAGTGATATCGTTGGTGAAAAATAACGGTGGTATTCTTTCTTTTGATAGTAAGAGTATTGAAGTTAATGGATTACAAATTAAATCTTTTAATAAGTCTGTTTATAAAAATGGTAATAAGATATATTTGACTTCAAAGGAATATCAGATACTATATCTTTTAGCCAGTCATATAGGTAGAGTATTTTCGAGAGAACAGATATATGAAGAAATTTGGAATGAACCAAGTAATAATTGCGTAAATTCAATAGAGAATATGATTTCTAGACTTAGAAAAAAATTGAAGATGACTACAAAAATCCTAAATATATTATAACTGTATATGGTTTTGGTTATAAATTTTTGAAAAAAGAAGATTGAAATGTGAATGAAAAATTTATTCACAAAGTCAATCTTCTTTTTATTTTGATTTGTTGACTTCAATTAGGGTACGTAGCAAACTTTCAGTTATTTGCATTGAAGTATCATCTATGGAACGGTTATACTATATTAGACAAATAAATTAAGAATTGATATTATATTGTCAAATAAAATAAGAAGAGGTATAACACATGTCAAGAAAAAGAAGAGTATTTGATGAAGAGTTTAAAAAACAAATGGTTCAATTGTACAATAACGGCAAACCGAGAAATGAATTAATTAAATTACGTAAAGAAAACAAACGTTTAATGATGGAAAATGATATTTTAAAGCAAGCAGCGCTGATTATGGCACGAAAATAAGTATTATATTGAAAAACCAAAATAAATATCCTATCAGTGCTATGTGTAAACTATTAAAAGTCGCCAGGTCGTCATTATACTATAGAAAAAACAACGAAATAAAAAGTAGAATTGATGATAGTCAAGTAGAACTATTGATTGTAGAATCATTCAAAAATAGTCGAAAAAATTACGGTACAAGACGTATAAAGCAATAACTAAGTAAAGTAAATATTACCGTTAGTCGTAGAAGAATCGCAAGAATTATGAAAAATAATGGATTAGTATCTAATTATACAAAGAAACATTATAAAGTTATTCACACAAAAGTTAACGAAGACAAAATTAATAACGAATTAAATCGGGAATTTAATAATAAAAGGCCATTAGAAGTAATTGTAAGTGATTTAACATATGTAAAAGTAGCAGGTAAATGGAATTATATATGCTTAATGATTGATTTATACAATAGAGAAATCATTGGCTATTCAACGGGTGCTAATAAAGATGCTCAATTAGTAAAAAATACCTTTGATTCAATTAAAGAAAATATGCATAAAATAACAATGTTTCATACCGATCGCGGCCATGAATTTAAAAACGATTTGATTGAAAATATGTTAGATAAATATAACATAACTAGATCATTAAGTCATAAAGGATGCCCTTTTGATAACGCTGTTGCTGAATCAACGTATAAAATAATAAAAACAGAGTTTTCGTTTAATAGGGAATTCAAAAGCTTAAATGAATTAAACTTAGAATTGTATGATTATATTCATTGGTATAATCATATTAGATTGCATAGTTCACTTGGATATAGAAGTCCAATTGAATATAAAAATATGTAATTCTTATTTATTTTGTCTAATAAAGTGTTGACATTCCAAATAATGACTATAAAGGAGTTTGCTGAAATAACGAATATAAAAGAGTATGTTGTAAGAAGATTGATAAAGGAAAAGAAAGTTGTATTTTTTATGAGTGGTAAACGTGCCTATATCAATTATCCGCTTTCTATAAAAAAACTTTGGGCAAGTGAAAATAAGTGATAAGAAAATATGGCTGATTTCAGTTTTTGGGGTTTATTTGGAGCTTAAAATTCCAAAAACTACTCAAATGCAGTGAATAACAGGGAACAGTAATGTTCAAAATAGTTAGTATTTATCAACGAAAATAGAAATCATTCAATTCTAGGGCAATGGTTATAAAATTGGTGTAGAATAATAAAGAGAAATTAAAAAATAATGTATTGTAGTGACCCCTAAAAGGAGGTCACTTTTTATATGGGATAGTAAAAAATTTAAATTAGAATATATTTAAAAATATAAGGATGGGAATATCTAAAAAATCTATCGAGTGTATGTCATAAGAATTTTTGACTCGACGAGTAGAATAAGATTAGAACATAATAAGCTGACTTTATCCATCGAAAAAAATGGAACTGATAAATAGAGTTGGAAACAGAAAAAATTATCGGTTAGTAGCTTTAACTGCCAGTATAAGGCGATGTATTAATAAAAAACTCAACATCTTAGTTTGCAATTATTATTTAATCTCAAAAGGATTAATCTTTCATTTAGATCAAGAATGACATTGTCAGCATAAAACCTATCAAAAATGGTTAAGTGATAAAGAAATCAAGTAATTACATTCTCATAAAGAAAATTGCATGAACAATTCAAAGCTACAATTATTAAATATATCGAGTATTATAATAATGAGAAAATTAATACAAAAAGAAAAGGATTGAGTTCGCTTGCATGTAGACTACAGACCTTTTTAAGATTCAGTTTTAATTTAATATGTCTAACTTTTTGGTGACATTACATAAATATAGCGTTTTATAATATAAATAAGTGAATAAGAGTAAAAGATAAGAAAAAATTTGATATTGGGGTAATTTGTCATTAACCGAAGTATATGTATATAAATATTCAATAATTCATATATATTCTTTGCATAATCCTTGAGAATCAAAGTGATTATTAAATATCATGCAAAATTAGATTTTAGAATGAATAGTAATGTTTTTAAAATAAGTTAGTAAGGAATGTGATAAATATTGGAGTGTCTTTATTGTTTTAAACACATTATGTGAAATATTACTGTTCTAATATATAAATTTATAATAAATATCTTGTAAATAAAAGTGAGTTAAATGATAAGATACCAAATGATTACATTTAGTGCCTTTTTAAAAGTTATGTTTGAAATTCAAATAAGTTATAATATTATAGATAATGATCACTATCATGGATATAACAGGGATTAATCAGAAATTATAAAAAATGATATATTCTACTTAAATTGTAAATTTTGAGTGGTAACATAAAGACTGTTTTTATGGACTAGTATATAAATTAAGTTTTTTTATTATTATAAATTGGTTTGGCTCTACGATTTTTATCGTAGAGTTTTTTTGTATTTGAATTGAGTGTAGAATAGGGCACTTACTATTAAACGCTAGATCATAAAATTTATTTCTTATGCATAAAAGATTCTCATAAAGAAGCCACAACTAATTTCTTATTTCCAATAATTTAATAAAAACAGGCTGAAATAAAGTAATTAAATTTTATTTTTAACCTGTTTTAAAATAAAATTATTTATAAAAAATTATAGTCTGGAAATTTTATTAATTTGTTTCTTTTTAAATTCTAAACTTGAATGTACATAAAGATTAAGCGTGGTTCCTACATTTGAATGACCAAGCATTTCACTAAGTGATTTAGTATCCACTTCGTTCATAACGCAATTAGTAGCATAAGAATGGCGAAGAGTATGGAAGTTAGTATTAAAATCAAACTGTTTACATAATTTGTTAAAACGATACTGAGTTGTTCTGGGATCAGGTATTTTATTATTGCCGGTAATGATAAAAACATTATTATCTTCGATTTGATATCGACTTTTATAATTAACTAAGAATTCATTAAGAAATAATGGAATAGGAACAATTCTTTTAGATGAACTGGTTTTAGGGTTAAGTATCATGAGTGCAGTTTTATTACCGGTGTTCTCCTTGCTTTTTAAACGTTCAACTGTTTTATATACATAAATATAGTTGTCTTCAAAATTAATATCTTCCCATTTTAAAGCACAAATTTCACCAATCCGAAGACCGGTATATAAAGAAATGGCAACAGCTATAGAGATTGGTTGAAAATTATTAAAGCAGTAGTTAGATAAATTGATTTTTTGAGAATTAGACAACGTATTAATTTGTCTTTGTTTCTTGGCAATTTTAATTAGCTCAAAACTACAATTATTAGTTTTATATTTTTGATGAGAATAATTAATAATGGCTCTTAATACATATCGAATACTTAGAAGGGTACTATTGGCATAGTTTTCTTTAGTAGACAGTTTATTAAAATAGGCAATGATAATATCTTCATTAAACTGTTCCATCGTATAATCATTGAATTGATGGGCTAACTGTGTGTCAATAACGACTCTATATTTAGCAATTGTCGGATATTTTACTGATAGCTTTTTTAACTCAATCCATTCATTTGATATTTCTTTAAATTTTTTTGTCTTCATAATTTGCTTTTCTCCTTATTTTTATATTTACTTTTCTATGAATACGTCAATTATTTGACATTAAAAAAGTATAAAGAAAAAATTAATATACAGATAGTGTCAAAAATCATTACAAAAATTTATATTTAGTTTTTTTAATAAAAAGATAACAGTTATTGCATGGTTTATTTTATTGAATATGGGATAAAGAAGATTAAAGGTATCAAAGATAATATTTACTAGTTTTGCTATTTATAATGCTTTAAAGGTATCATACTGATAGATGATAGGTATTAGACATTATAATATTCCTAATATACAATGTTTTTGTAAAGAAAAAGGGAGGTAGAAACAATGTTTTCTAATAAGGCATTAAAAAAACTAATTTTACCACTGATCATTGAACAAATTTTAATCATGGCAGTAGGAGTAGCTGATACTGTAATGGTATCTTATGCAGGTGAGGTGGCTATTTCAGGTGTTGGATTAGTAGATATGTTCAATAATTTAATCATTACTGTACTAGCTGCTATTGATGCTGGTGGAGCGATAATTGTTTCACAATATATTGGAAATAAAGATCGAAAGAATGCTAACAAAGCATCTAGTCAGCTTTTGACGATTACAATAGTAATTGCTACTGTAATTATGCTGGGGTGTCTCGTATTTCATCGTATACTCCTTAGTACATTTTTTGGTGCGATTGAAATGGATGTTATGAAAGCAGCAACGACGTATTTTCTAATTTCAGCTATTTCTTTTCCATTTTTAGGTGTGTATAATTCAGCAGCGGCATTATATAGATCAATGGAAAAAACAAGAACTACGATGTATGTATCAATCTTAATGAATATTATTAATGTTGTTGGAAATTATATTGGGGTATTTATTTTACATGCTGGAGTAGCAGGGGTAGCTGTACCAACATTGATATCAAGGATTGTTGCAGCGATTATTATGTTCGCATTATCACTAAACTCATCTAATTTAGTTTATGTAAAGATTAAAAACGTATTTGCATGGAATCAAGAAATGATTAGTAGAATTTTAAAAATTGCAGTACCTAATGGAATTGAAAATGGATTATTTACGCTTGGTCGGGTGTTAGTAACGAGTATTGTTGCTTTATTTGGGACAAGTCAAATTGCTGCTAATAGCGTTGCTGGAAGTATTGATCAAATTGCAGTTGTTGTTGTAAATGCAATTAATTTGGGTATTGTAGTTGTTGTAGGACAATGTATTGGAGCCAATGATTATGAGCAGGCAAAATACTATATAAAAAAATTAATGAAAATATCCTATATTGTCACAGGAATCATTGGCAGTGCTGTTATATTGTTATTGCCGTGGATCTTGAATCTATATTCTTTATCAAGTGAAGCAAGAAATTTAACTTTTATTTTAGTTATTATGCATAATATCATGGCAACAGCATTACATCCAACTGCTTTTGTTTTACCAAATGGATTACGGGCTGCTGGTGATGTTAAATTTTCAATGGTTGTTGGAATTGTATCGATGATCTTATTTAGACTAGGTGCAGCCGTGTTATTTGGAATTATCTTTAATCTAGGAATTATTGGTGTATGGATTGCAATGGGGTCTGACTGGTTATGTCGTTCAGTTTGTTTTGTAATAAGATTTATAAAAGGTAAATGGCGTCAATTTAAAGTTATTTAATTAATAGTATAAATAAATGAAAACCTATATAATATTGATATAAGTGATTGAAATTGGTATATTGATTGTTTTTTGCTAACTACCTCATTATTATTTAGGTTTTATTTTATCATAATTATAAACGACTATTAAGAAGGTGAAAAAATGGAAATAAGAGTATTGAAATATTTTTTGACAGTAGCAAGAGAAGGAAATATCACTCGTGCAGCAGAATTATTGCATATTACTCAGCCTACTTTAAGCAGGCAATTAATGCAGTTAGAAGATGAACTAGGTGCCGTCCTTTTTATTCGTGGAAAACGCAAGATGGTCTTGACTGAAGAGGGAATGGTTTTGAAAAGACGAGCCGAGGAAATTATTATTTTATCTGAAAAAGCGGAATTAGAAGTTGGCAGTCAAAGTCATGATATCAGTGGAGAAATAGCAATAGGCTGTGGAGTTACAGAAGCTACTCAGACAATGGGAAAATTAATAAAAAAATTTTCAGAAATATATCCCTATGTATCTTTTCGAATAAGAAACGGAAATAGTGATTTTATTTTAGAAAATATTGATAATGGCTTGCTTGATATTGGAGTTGTTTTAGAGCCGGTTGAGCTTGAAAAATTAAATTTTATTCATTTTAACGCTGAAGAAAAATGGGGAATATTAATGAAAAAGAATGCTTCACTGGCAAAAAAAGAATATATAACATCTAAAGATCTAATAGATTTACCTTTAATTGCTTCAGCGCGTAGTGAAGCGCAGACTATATTTTCCAACTGGTACGGAACAGGATATGAAAATCTATCATTTTGTGCAACTTCTGATTTAACGACTACGGCGGCAATATTAGTGAAAAATGATGTAGGTTATGCCGTAGTGGTTGAAGGGTCAATTTGTGATGCGGCAAGTGACGAACTATGCTTTAGACCTCTCTATCCAAGTTTAAATTCACATTCATTATTTGTCTGGAAAAAATATCAGTCATTTAGTTTAACTGTTACAAAATTTATTGATTTTATTTCTAAGGAAATAAAGAAGTTATAGAAAATTATTAAGAGATTGACGATACTAGTCTAAATTATCATTGATTAATTTCTTTTTACTAAGTTCATAAAGAAAAAGATAATAGAGATTAAAAAAATTTTGTTTAATAGCTAAAGATGCGATATAATAGTACTAAACTTATTTTGAAAATAGTAAGCTTAATGAAAGAAGGTATTAGAATATGATTATTGGAATTCCTAAAGAAATAAAAAATAACGAGAATAGAGTATCAATGACGCCGGCTGGAGTATTTGCCTTATGCAAGGCCGGACATCGAGTATATGTTGAAACAATGGCAGGAACTGGCAGTGGTTTTAATGACGATGAATATAAAGAAGCCGGAGCAATAATCTGTAGTTGTGATGAAGTTTTTGCTAAAGCAGATTTGATCGTTAAGGTAAAAGAATATCTAGAAAGTGAATACAAATATTTACGCGAAGATCAAATGATATTTACTTATTTACATATTGCAAATGATCAACCGTTTGCACAAGCATTGATTGATTCAAAAACAACTGCAATTGCTTATGAAACCGTTGAATTAAATCATAATTTGCCACTTTTAACCCCAATGAGTGAAGTGGCTGGACGTATGGCAGTCCAAATAGGGGCTAACATGCTACAAAAAGCAAATGGCGGCAGTGGCCTTTTATTAGGTGGCGTACCTGGAGTAATGCCGGCTAAAGTAGTGGTTATCGGTGGTGGAAAAGTCGGTTTAAATGCTGCTAAAATCGCTTGTGGGTTAGGTGCTAGCGTAAGGGTTTTTGATATTAATGCAGAACGTATGGCATATATCGATGATATTAGTAATGGGGTTATTCATACGATTTATAATAATGAATATAATTTGCGACAAGCTCTAAAAACAGCTGATCTAGTAATTGGAGCGGTATTAATTCCCGGAGCTAAAGCCCCTAAATTAGTAACCGAAGATATGGTTAAAACAATGAAAGAAGGTAGTGCGATTGTCGATGTTGCAATTGACCAAGGTGGGTGTATTGAAACTTGTGATCATATCACTACTCATGATGATCCTGTTTTTATAAAACATGGAGTATTACATTATTCAGTGGCTAATATGCCTGGAGCAGTACCAAGAACTTCAACTATTGCTCTATCAAATGCAACTTTACCATATATTTTAAAACTTGCCGACAAAGGTATAGAGGCGCTTAAAGAAGACGCTGGATTTATGAAAGGATTAAATACTTATAAAGGATATTTTACTTGTAAGCCGGTAGCTCAAGCACTTAATGGTAAATATAAAGAAGTAGAAGAATTACTTTAAATACAAGTCCTTAACGGGACTTGTATTTTTTCTAAAATTGAACAAAATTTGTCGATATTTAAAATATATGGTATGGTTATAATATTAAGATAAAAAATATTGAAGGGAATCTAACGATGGATAAAACAAAAAATTTATATTTAATGGTTTCCAAAACACCAACAAGATTTGGTTACATGATTAGAAAAGTTGGAAGGATTCGCTATAATCATAGTGCCATCGCATTAGATGAAAATCTTCAAGCGTTATATTCATTTGCTCGTCTACAGCATAATTCATTATTTTTAGCCGGGATTGTCCTTGAAACAATTCCTCGCTATACATTAAGAAAAGAAACATTTGTTGATGTTGCAATTATAAAAATTCCGGTTAGTTTAGAACAATATAAATTAGCTAATGAGATTATTGGGGAGTTGTATGGTAATGAAGAATATTTATATAACCTTTTTTCGGTTCTTACTTACCCAGTAACAAAGGGATTTGCTACATATCAATCATATACATGTGTTGAATTTGTTATCCATGTGTTAAGCCAAATCGGTTTTAAATTCAGTGCCCCGGGATATTATTATAAACCCGATGATCTACTTACTATTTTTAAAGACAATATTTATTTTGAGGGGAATCTCTTGGATTATTGCCCAGATGAAAGAATCGATGAACAGTATTTTGCACCAATGAGTTTTGAAGTTGCTAAAAAGAGTGCCAAATGTTTTGGCAAAATAGTTGGACGCAGTATATTTTGTCGAGGTGATGATTATTTTAAAAACAAGGAAATGTTTTGGGATAAAAACAATTTTCACTAAAAGGGTTGACAGTAACCGTTTACAATGATAGTATTTAGTTTGTAAAAATTGAAATAGTGTGTAACTGGTAATGCAGGCATCAACTATACTAGATTTATATTAAGATATTTTTTATCTTTATATATTTTTTTAGTATATGTTGATGCCTTTTTTGATGAAAAAGCGCGCGTTCATCTTTATCCTATAGCATACATCTTTTTACAGTTTTATATGGAGGAGAAAATCGATGAGAATGAAAAAAAGAGGTATCATGAAAAAAGGACTGATTTTAGGATTGTCATGCATGATGTTGGGCTCTACAATAACGATTACAAGAGCAGCTGAGAATACAAAACCCCTTACTGATTTTGGAAATGTTTTAGATGTAACTGCCGATCCAAAAGAAAAAATCTACGGGACATATAGTACAAATGAATATAATAACTTTTCAGATATGGGAGCTTGGCATGGTTACTATCTACATCAAAAAACAGCAACAGATCTATATGGGGGATTTGCTGGACCAGTAATCATTGCAGAAGAATATCCAATTAATTTATCTGATTCAATTAATAAAATTAATTTAGAAAAAGTAACAGCACAAGGAAATGAAAAAATTGATTTAACTAAAGCGACTACTAATGAGGTATATTATCCAGGTCGTCTTGAACAAACTTATGATTTGGCTGAGTTAACATTAAAATTAAAATTAATTTTTGGTACTAACCGAAGTGCTTTGATCGAAACAAAAATAATTAATAAAACTAATGATGATTTAAAATTAAATTTATCTTGGGATGGACATTTATTTACTTGGTATACTAGTGAAAATAAAAGTATGGGAACTACTTTGAGTGAAAGTGCAGATGGGGTGAAAGTTAACTTCATTGAAAAAAGAGGCACTTGGGAATATATGACAACAACTGAAAACTCATTTGATGTAGTATTAAGTGAAGATGATATTAAAACAACGGTAAGTGATGATCGGTTATCATATACAATTACCAAAAATGAATCAATAACGATTGGAGCTGATAGCGAATATAATACTTATCAAACACAAAGTTTTACTTTCACAAATGAAGAAAGAGTTTCAGAAAAAACTAAAGTAACTAATTTATTAAAAAATCCTCAAAAATATTTCGAGAAAAATAATTCTCGTTGGCAAGGATATGTAGATACTATTTTTGAAAATGGAGTAGATGCTAATGTTAATTATCAACGGGCTGCAGTAAAATCAATAGAAACATTGATGACTAACTGGTTTTCTGCTGCTGGAGCAATCAAACATGATGGAATCGTTCCATCAATGTCATATAAATGGTTCATCGGTATGTGGGCATGGGATTCTTGGAAACAAGTAGTAGCTACAACATATTTTAATGAAGAATTAGCTAAAGATAATGTTCGTGCTTTATTTGATTATCAAATTAAAAGTGATGATGCAGTACGCCCTCAAGATGCAGGAGCTATCATTGACTGTATTTTCTATAATCAAAATGAAGATCGCGGTGGTGATGGCGGTAACTGGAATGAACGAAATTCTAAACCAGCTTTAGCAGCATGGGCAGTTGAAAATGTTTATCGTCAAACTGGTGATAAAGAGTTTTTAAAAGAAATGTATCCCAAATTAGCTGCTTATCATAACTGGTGGTATACAAATCGTGATATTGATAAAAATGGTATTGCTGAATATGGTGGAATGGTGCATGAAACATGTTATGATTGGCGTAATTATGAATATACAGTTGGTCAGTATGTTGAAGGGTTTGGTACAGTTAATGAAGACGGTTATATTTTAGATGATAATGGGGAACGTATTGTATGCCCAGAAGCTGGAATTGAAGCGGCTGCTTGGGAAAGTGGAATGGATAATGCAACACGTTTTGACCGTGAAGGAAACGGGGCAGATGATAAAGGCATTGAAATTTATACAGTAAGAAATAATCAACATGCGCCAATTGGATATGTTATTAATCAAGAATCAGTGGATTTAAATGCTTATTTATATGCTGAAAAAGGTTTCTTGAAATCAATGGCAGAAGAATTGGGGTATCAAAATGATGTAGTAAAATATACACAAGAGGCACAATATATTCAAGAATATATTAATGATAGAATGTACGATGAAGAAACTGGATTCTATTATGATGTTCAAACAAATGAAGATGGTTCAGAAAAGAAATTATTAGTGAATCGGGGTAAAGGAACTGAAGGATGGATCCCACTATGGGCTAAAGCAGCGACTAAAGATAAAGCTGCACGAGTTGTAGAAAGTATGACAGATGCTAATAAGTTTGATACATTTGTACCTTTCCCAACAGCTTCAAAAGATAATAATAAATATGCACCAGAAAAATATTGGCGTGGACCAGTATGGCTAGATCAAGCTCTATATGCGGTAGAAGCTTTACAAAATTACGGCTATTATGATGAAGCGAAAGTGGCAACAACGAAATTATTTGATCATGCTAAAGGCTTGTTAGGAACAGGACCAATCCATGAAAATTATAACCCTGAAACGGGAGAAGGGCTACATACTAAGAATTTTAGCTGGAGTGCTTCCGCTTTCTATCTGCTATATCAAAATACATTAACTTCTACTAATACAACATCACAAACAGGATTCGATATTCCTAATGTAAATATTGAAGTAAATATAAATAAAGAGTTATTATTAGAAGCTATAAAAAAAGTAGAATTAATCAAAGAATCTGAGTATACTAAAGATTCTTATCAGGGTTTAGTAATTGCTTTAGAAAACGGTAGAGCTGTATATGATGATAAAAATGCAACGCAAGATATGGTTGACATAGCAGCTGCTAAATTAAATGAGGCATTGAATGCACTTGTTAAAATTAAAATAACGGATAATGAAGGCACTAGTCCTAAAACTGGAGATAGCATTGAAACTATAGGCTATGCTGTTTTATTAGGTCTTACAGGAGGTGCATTAGCATTAGCAGGTAAAAGAAAAAAACACAATTAATGCTGTGAGGATAAAAACACACGATTAGATTCGTGTGTTTTTAGAATGTAAAAAATGTTTTTGATTCAATACAATTTATTGACCGAAGGCACTTTCAATGATACCATAGAGAAAGTGGGTTTCGTTGGATTCGGAGGAAAGAATGAAAGAGCGAATTTTTGCGCTGTTACAAAGAATCGAACGAAGTTTTATGTTATCAATAGCAGTTCTACCAGTTACGAGATTGGTGTTAGGATTAGCAATTGCTTTTGCAAATGAAACAATGATCACTTCATATAATTTGTAGAAGATTTTAGGCGAGGTGACGATAATAAATGCTCTACTTGTTATAATGAAAAAAGCGGGTTTAGGAATCATTGATAATCTATCTTTTATTTTTGCAGCTGGAATGGCTTTGGGAATGGCAAAAAGAGAAAGAGCAGTTACGGTTTTATCGTCGGTGATTGCTTTCTTTGTAATGTATGCATTAATTAATGTGTTATTGGTAATTAACGGTCAAATCTTAGCTGATAATTCGATAGTAATAATGTTTTAAAGGGTACGATTACGGTAATATGCGTAATTCCGACTTTAGAAATGGAAATTTTTGGCGGAATAGTTGTTGGAACGACGGTAGCGTACTTGCATAATCATTTTTTTACCGAACTAAGCTTTCTAAATGTGTATCCTGTATTGAAAAATTAAAATTCACACCGATTCTTTCGATTTTTATTATTATGGGAATTATAATGTATGTGATTTGGCCGCAGATTTAAAGTATTATTTATACACTGGGAAGTTTGGTAAATGAAACTGGATATTTAGGGACTTTTATTTTTGGTGTAATAAAGCGTTTATTAGTTCCCTTTGGACTGCATCATGTATTTTGTCTACCATTTTGGCAAACTGCAGTAGGCGGGAGTATGCTTATTGATGGTTTATTAGTTCAAGGTGGACAGAATATTTTCTTTGCCCAACTAGCTGATCCTAACATACTCCATTTTAGTGTAGCAGCTACGCGCTATTTTTCAGGAGGGTTTATATTTATGATATTTGGACTACCTGATGTGGCTCTAACGATATATCAATGTGCCGATTCACAATAAAAAAGTTGGTATGTAGAATATTGCTGACTGCGGCATTAATGTGTATATTAACAGGAATCACAGAATCGATTGAATTTTCTTTTATTTTTATGGCACCAATGTTATTTGGGATGCAAGTATTTTGGCGGAAAGTGCTTATCTTGCTGCACATATTTTGAATATTACAGTAGGATTAACTTGATTTAATTATATTCGGGATATTGCAGGGGAACGCCAAAACAAATTGGCTGCTAATAATTCCAGTGGGGATTATTTATTTTCTTTTATATTATAGTAGTTTTAAATATTTAATTCTAAAATATAACTTAAAAACATTGGGACGTAGTAATAACGGTAAGTTGCTATTGCAGCAAGATGAGAAAAATTTTGATGTTTTAACAGCCAGTAAAGTTATAGATGGTTTTAATCAGCAATTTTATTATATTGTAAAAGGACTGGGTGGAAAGAATAACTTTAAATATTTGGATAGTTGAAATAATAGGTTTGTTAATGATCTTGCAAAGATAGATGAAAATATACTAAAGAAATCAGGTGTTATAGGAATTATTTATCGGGAATTAAATATCCAGCTGGTCTTTGGCCTAAGGCATCAAACCTAAAAATGAAATTAGAAGAATATTTAGAAAAGCTAAATAAGGTTTAATTAGGTAAGAGTAATATAAATCAAGTTAGATTATAGTAAGTTTATAATGGTGATAAACATGTGAAACACAAAATGATTTTGCTGCTTAAGGAAAACGGATAAGATGGGAAGGGATAATCATGTATCGAATAGAAAAAGTGTTAAATAATAATAGTATTTTAGCAAGTAAAGATAATCAGGAAGTTATTTTTTTAGGTAAGGGTATTGGTTTTGGTAAAAAGATAAACGATATTTATATTCCAAGTGATGGAGTTAAAAAGTATAAGATGGAAACAAAAGAACAGGAAAAAAGGTTGCCACACGAGATTATCAGGAATGTTGATCCCGTTTTTATTGAAATCGCATCCGATATAATTAGATTTGCTCAAGAACAATTTGATCACGTAGATACAAAGATTTTATTGCCGTTAGCCGATCATATTGATTTTGCAATTAAAAGAATCCAAGAAAATGTTAATATGTCTAATCCGTTTACCAAAGATATTGAATTACTATTTCCAGAAGAATATAAGGTGGCATTAAAAGGTAAACAATTAATCAATTCAATTACTGGTTTCGAAATAACTGAAGATGAAGTTGGTTATATAACATTACATGTTCATTCAGCCATTAGTACTGATCATGTTGGCGAATCGATGCAGGCAATGGAAATAATTCATGAGAGTATTGATAAATTACGAAAAGAATTGAATATTGGAATTGATCGTAATTCAATCTCTTATATTCGACTGATGAATCACATTAAATATTTATTATTACGTCTTAATACTGAAGAAAAATTACAAATGGATATTAGTGATTTTACCCAAGAAAGATTTCCTTTTGCATATGAACGTTCTAAAGAAATTTGTATTCGTTTATCAAAGGTAATGAAAAAAGAGATTCCACAATCAGAAATTGGTTATTTAGCTTTACATTTAGAAAGAATTTTATCAATTGAACTAAAATAGGGGATATTTTACTATATTTTTTCATAAAATAAACAGTGAATCGTTTTATGTCAAAATTTATTTTTAAATTCTGAAAATTGTAGTAATTTTAATTTCATTGTGATAAAATCGTTTCATATGTAAATGATAAATGTTTATGGAGGTATATTTATGTATAAAATTTTGCTATGCTGTGCATCTGGTTTAACTACTAGTATGCTTGTAAATGCAATGAAAAAAGATGCAAAAGAAAAGAACATAGATGTGATGATTTGGGCAGTTGCTGAAAGCGCAATCGACTTATCTTGGGCTGATGCTGATTGTATTTTAGTTGCTCCTCAAAATGCTGGAGATCTTGAAAAGGTTAAAGGTATCGTTAATAGTTCTATTCCGGTTGCTTCAATTGATGGTGTTAACTTTTCTAAAATGGATGGGCAAGCTGTTTTAGAACAAGCAATTGAAATGATCAATAAATAAGTTATTCGATTGAATAACTTATTTTTTTATATTTTGAAAAAAGAATAAAAAAAGTTTAAAAAGTAGTTATGATTGTCTTATCATATAAAAAGGGGAATAAATATGTTTGATGTGTTAATAAAGGCTTTAGGTTTTGTAATTGTAATAGTTATCGGTTTTTTATTAAAACAATTTAGAATATTAAAAAAGGAAGACGGTTATACTTTGGCAACAATTATTATGAATGTTACATTGCCATGTGCACTTTTTTCTAATGCTAATGGAATTACGATCAATGGTGCTATGATTGTTTTAATTTTAATGGGGATTATTTTAAACGTTTTAATGGTTGCAATTGGGTATTTTGTTAGTAACGGGAAATCGGCACCAACAAGAGCAGCGTATATGATCAATTGTTCGGGCTACAATATTGGTAATTTTGTTTTACCGTTTGTTCAAGCTTTTTTCCCAGGAATGGGTGTAGCTTATTTATGTATGTTTGATGTTGGAAATGCGTTAATGGGATTAGGGGGAACCTTTGCGATTGCTTCAAGTGTTGTTAGTAGTGAACAGAAGTTATCCGTAAGCAATGTAATAAAAAAATTATTTTCATCAATTCCTTTTGATGTATATATTGTTATTTTCTTTTTAGCATTATTTAAAATAAAAATACCAGCTCCAATTTTATCAATCACTGATTTTATTGGCGCTGGAAATGGTTTTTTAGCAATGCTGATGATTGGACTGTTATTAGAAATTAAAATTTCGCATGATGACTTCAAGGATTTAATCTCTATTTTATCATACCGTCTTTTAGGAAATATGTTATTAATGGCTTTGTGCTTCTTCTTATTACCATTGCCGCTGCTTGCTAAAAAGATTTTAATTATTGCTTTAGCTGCACCGATCAGTACAGTATCTGCAGTCTTTACAAGACAGTGTAAATATGAAGGAGAAGTAGCTGCTGTAGCCAATTCTTTATCAATTTTAATTGGGATTGGAGTCTTAGTTGTTTTATTAATGCTTTTTGTATAATAGTAGATATTTTTGTTTAAATAATATACAATGTTCGTGGTGATAATATGACTAAACAAATACCGTTACAACAATTAAAAATAAATACAAATCGTATTGAATTATTAAATAATATGAATATCTATTCAGTTCGCGATCTTGTTTTACATTTCCCTTATCGTTATGAATCGATTGAAGAAACACCTTTAATAGATAACGAAAAAGTTATTATTGAAGGTGTTTTAATTGATGAGCCTAAAATATTTTATAAGGGGCGCTTATCTAGATTATCTTTTCAAATATTATATAAGCAGGAGGTTTATAAAGTAACTTTATTTAATCGTCATTTTTTGAAAAAAAATATGACTAAAGAAATGCCTTTGACCATTATTGGTAAATATAATAGTAAAACAAAAAGTATCACTGCTAGTGATTTACGATTAAAACCACTTGATGAAATCAGTGGGATTACACCAATATACTCATTAAAAGAAGGAATTACTCAAAAATCTTTTCAAGGTTATGTAAAAAAGGCATTAAATTTTTATCATGGTCATATTCAAGACGAGGTTCCTACTAATTTATTAATTAAACATCATTTAATCCATAAAGAATTAGCATTGAATTTAATTCATTTTCCTAGTAATAATGGTGATGTAAAAGAGGCGTTACGTTATCTAAAATATGAGGAATTTTTACGTTTTCAATTAACTATGCAATACATTAAATTATCTAGGAAAGATAATTTGGGAATAAAAAAGCAATTTAATCGCCAAACTCTAGATGAGTTTATTGCCCAATTGCCTTTTGAATTGACTTTTGATCAAGAACAAGCAGCGTTGGAAGTAATTAATGATTTACAAAAAGAAACAATGATGTATCGCTTTGTTCAAGGAGACGTTGGAAGTGGTAAAACAGTGGTTGGAGCAATTGGTTTATATGCAAATTATTTAGCTGGATATCAAGGAGCAATGATGGCGCCAACAGAAATATTAGCTACTCAGCATTATCGTTCATTAATCAAATTATTTAAAAAAATAGATATCAATATTGCTTTGTTAACAGGACATTTATCAAATAAAGAAAAACAAAGAATCTATAATGATTTAGAAAACGGGACTATTGATATTGTGGTTGGAACACATGCGTTATTTCAAGAAAAAGTAATTTATCAAAAACTTGGTTTAGTTATTACAGATGAACAACATCGTTTTGGAGTAAATCAACGTAAAGCACTAAAAGAAAAAGGTAAACAAGTAGATTTTATGGTTATGTCAGCAACTCCGATTCCTCGAACACTGGCCATAAGTATATATGGGGATATGGATGTATCAACTATTAAAACGATGCCAAGTGGAAGAAAACCAGTAATTACAGAAGTTTTTAAGACACATAGTATGAAACCTATTTTAAACCGTTTGAAAGAGTATTTAGCAAGTGGAGGACAATGTTATGTTGTCTGCCCTCTGGTTGAAGAAAGTGAAGCTATCGATAGCAGGGATGCTACGGGAATATATAATGGGATGAAGGCCTATTTCAAAGAACAGTATCAAATTGGTCTGCTTCATGGTAAAATGGACGATGAAACAAAGGATCAGATCATGGCAGCATTTAAAGCTAATGAGATTCAAATCTTAGTTTCAACAACTGTAATTGAGGTTGGGGTAGATGTAAGTAATGCAAATTGGATTGTTATTTACAATGCTGAGCGATTTGGATTGAGTCAGATTCATCAGCTGCGTGGTCGTGTTGGTCGTAGTGATCAGCAGGGATATTGTTTTTTATTAAGTAATTCTTCAAGTCAAGAGGCATGGGAACGTTTAGAATTTTTAAGAAATTGTCATGATGGTTTTGAAGTTTCTTACTATGATTTAAAATTGCGCGGACCGGGGGATATACTTGGAAATCAACAAAGTGGATTACCGGTGTTTAGTGTTGGAAATATTTTCGAAGATGCCAATATTTTAGAAATTTCTAGAAAGGATGCATTAGAACTGCTTGAAAGCAAATCTAATGATTTAATATATTTAAAATTAATAAAAGAAATCGAAGAACAATTAATCAACAATAATAAATATATTGATTAATTTATGTTATAATTATGACTAATATGAGGTGAAGTAGATGAAATTAGGAATTGATGCCATGAGTGGTGATTTAGGAAGCAGAATAGTTGTGGAAGCATGTCTATCATTTTTAGAGAAAAATAAAACAGATGAATTATATGTTGTGGGAAAGATTGAGGAATTAGAAGCATTAAAACCATATGATCAAGTGACTTTGATCGATGCGCGAGAAGTTCTGGAAATGACAGAAAATATTTTAGCCATTCGTCGTAAAAAGGAATCAAGTATGGTTAAAACAATGATGCTGGCTCGTAAGGGCGAAGTTGATGCAGTCTTATCTTGTGGAAATACTGGTGCCTATTATGCAAGTGCAATGTTATTTTTAAAACGTATTGAAGGTGTTGAAAAATCTTGTTTGATGGCAATGATGCCTACTTACAGTGATAATAAAGTAGCAATGCTTGACGTTGGGGCAAATTCAGAAAATACAGCTGAACAGTTGAAATCATTTGCAATCATGGGTAACGCTTATGCTAAAAATGTTTTAAAAATTACCAACCCTAAAATTGCTTTATTAAATATTGGAAGTGAACATCATAAAGGTGATGAGATTCATCAAGAAACATATAAATTGTTAGAAGATATGCAAGAAATTAATTTTGTTGGTAATATTGAAGGTAAAGAGATTTTGGATGGTGAAGTTGATGTTGTCGTAACGGATGGCTTTACAGGTAATGTAGCATTAAAGACAATTGAAGGTGTTGCAAAAGTGCTGGTTAAAAGTTTAAAAGATGGTTTTATGTCATCAACTAGAACCAAGGCAGGAGCGGTTCTTGCTAAGCCGGCTTTAAAACAGTTATTGACTAAATTTGATACTAAGGCAGCAGGTGGTGCTTTAATGATGGGTTTTGTTAAACCGGTTATTAAAGCCCATGGTTCAAGTGATGCAATTGCTTTTGAAAATGCAATTAACTTAGCTTTTGAAATGGTTTCTAGTGACGTTGTGGAAAAAATGAAAGAAGGATTGAATTAACGTGGAATTAGAACAATTTTTACAAAAAATGGAAATACCTTATCAGAATATAGAAATATTTAAGGAAGCTTTTACGCATCCTTCATATGCAAATGAAAATAAAATGAAAAATCATGATTATGAACGGTTGGAGTTTTTAGGTGATGCGGTTTTACAGTATCATGTTTCTCGGCATATCTTTGATTTATACCCGGAATTGCCAGAAGGCCGTCTAACCAAACTTAGAGCAAAACTTGTTCGTGAAGAATCATTAGCACGTTTTGCTAGAGAACTTGATCTAGGCCCGCTTATTTATTTAGGAGCAGGTGAGTTGAATAATGGTGGGCGTGATCGTGATAGTGTTTTAGCCGATATTTTTGAAGCTTTTATGGGTGCGATATGTCATGACTGTGGACCAGAATATGTTGAAAAAATGCTGGATATTACGATCTATAAGCATGTTGAGGATGTTAATTACGATGAAATTACAGATTTTAAAACAAAATTGCAGGAATTGATTCAGGCTGATCAGAGAAAGACGGTAACTTATGATCTAATCTCATCATCAGGACCGTCAAATAATCCAGTATTCGAAATGGCTGTTAAAATGGATGAGATGGTATTAGGGGTTGGAGTAGGTTCTTCGAAGAAAAGAGCAGAGCAACAGGCAGCTAAAGATGCATTAAATAAATTAGCAAGATAACGGACTTTTTTATGAAGTCTGTTTTTTTGCCTATTTATTATTTTTTTATTTGAATAGGTTATGGTAGGAGGGATGTACATGTACGAAGATTACATGGATAATTTGTTTGATCGGCGACCAATGCCAACAGTTGCACCAAAGGTAGGTGATATCTTTCTATATACTGTAAATCGTGGTGATAACGTTTATGCAATTGCACGACGATTTAATACACGAGTTGACTATATTAAAAATATGAATAGCCTAGATGATAAAATGATGATCTATCCTGGGCAACAATTATTAGTTCCAGTACTATTTGAAAAAATGCCACCAATGAAGCCACAGCCATTACCACAGCCGCAACCACAACCAAGACAGTCTTATGAACTATATTTCTAAAATAACTAGATTTTTATAAGAAAAAAGTTTATTATAATGATAAATATATACAAGGAGAACAATAGATGGATTTACATGCAGGAAGTAAACGTAATTTAACATTGGTAATGGATCTATATGAATTAACAATGTCTTATAATTATTTTAAACAAGGCAATAAAGATGAATATGTGTATTTTGATATGTATTATCGTAAAAATCCAGATAATGGTGGATTCTCAATATTTGCTGGTCTTCAGCAGTTGATTGAATGTATCGAACACCTACATTTTAGTGAGGGAGATATTAAATATCTCCGCTCACTAAATAAGTTTGATGAAGAATTTTTTGATTATTTACGAGATTTTCATTTTACGGGGTCAATATATGCGGTTAAAGAAGGTACACCGGTTTTCCCTAATGAACCTTTAATTACAATTCGTGCAAAATTTATAGAAGCACAATTAATTGAAACTTTATTATTGGTAACTGTAAACCATCAATCATTGATTGCTACAAAAGCTAACCGCATTGTTCGAGAAGCAAAAGGACGACCGGTTTTAGAATTTGGGGCAAGGCGAGCTCAAGGCTATGATAGTGCTACATATGGAGCTCGAGCTGCTTATATTGGTGGAGTTGCCGGGACAGCTACAGTTTCTGCGGGGATGATGTTTAATATTCCTGTAGTAGGAACAATGGCTCATTCATTTGTTCAATCATTTGAAAGTGAATTTGAAGCTTTTAAAGCGTATGCTCTTACATATCCGGATGATTGTGTATTATTAGTTGATACATATGATACATTAAAAAGTGGTGTGCCTAATGCTATAAAAGTAGCAAATGAAGTTTTAGCGCCGTTAGGTAAAAAATTAAAAGGCATCCGCTTAGACAGTGGTGACATTGCTTATTTATCAAAGCGAGCGCGAGTGATGCTTGATGTTGCGGGATTAGTTGATGCTAAGATAACAGCATCAAATTCATTAGATGAATATTTGATTCGTTCTTTATTGGATCAAGGAGCCCAGCTGGATTCATTTGGGGTGGGTGAAAACCTTATTGTTTCACGGAGTGCGCCAGTTTTTGGTGGTGTATATAAGTTAGTGGCTCTGGAAAAAAATGGAAAAATTATTCCTAAAATCAAAATTTCTGAAAATACGGAAAAAATAACGAATCCAGGATATAAAAAAGTATATCGCTTATTCGAAAATGAAACAGGAAAAGCAATTGGTGATGTAATTGCTTTTCATGATGAAGAGATTTCCAGTAGTCACGATTTAACAATATATCATCAATCGAATATTTGGAAATTTAAGACAATAGCTGCTAATACATACAGTGTAGAAGAGTTACAAGTACCAGTCTTTATTAATGGTAAACGGGTATACCCCGAATATACTGTAGAAGAAATTCGTGAATATTCTAATCAACAAAAAGCACGTTTGTGGGATGAAGTGTTCCGCTTAGAATACCCTCATGATTACTATGTTGATTTAACAAAAAAACTGTTAGATTATAAAATTAAGATGTTAGAAGAAAAAAGAAAGTAGTTAATGGAGGAATAAAAGTGGCAAGATTTGATCGTAAGGTTGAAAGACAAAAAAAGGAATTTGATTTTTATCATAAAGAAAAAACTAAAAAATCTAAGATGACTGAATTTAAAGAAAATTTTAGTTTTCGGTGGATAAAGATAAATTTACGAACAGTGATTTATATAGTTTTAGATTTTTTGGCTGTAAGTTTAGCTTTCATTCCTTTATTAATGAAATACTATGATGCTAAAACTGCCTTTATTTTAGGGCATGGGGTATTGACTAGTTTGTTAGTAGTTTTAACATTCTATTTTATCAATAAGGAAGAGAAACCGCCACTAAGCGCTTTGTTTATTCGTTATTGTTTTATGGCATTGCTTTTAGGGGCAACGTCATTGATTGCAGTATTTTTAGTTTAAAGTGTAAGAAATATTATAATTTTATGGAGCTTACTTTTACTGAGAATAATATTACATATAAGGTAAGACCAGATAATTAAATAATCGAGGAGGTCTTTATGATTATTACAGTAGTAGGTCTCGGAGTAGTTGGAGGCAGTTTTGTTAAAGCCTTAAAAGGTCAAGGTCATGAAGTTTATGGGATTGATATCGATGAAAAGACTTTACAAATGGCGAAAAATGAAGGAACTATAATTGAGGGATTTACAGATGGAAAAGAAATTATTGCACAATCTGACTTAACTATTATATGTTTATATCCTTCATTGGTTTTAAAATTTATTAAAGAGAATAAATTTAAAAAAGGAAGTATCATTACTGATGCGGTAGGGATTAAATCTTATTTCTTAGAAGAAGCAATGACAATTATTGATCCTGAAGTTGAATTTGTTAGTGGACATCCAATGGCTGGACGAGAGAAAAAAGGATATGGGTACGCTAGTAAAGAAGTTTTTAAAAATGCTAATTATATACTGATTGAACATCCGGTTAATCAAAAAGAATGCATTAGTTTTATGGAACGTTTTGTTGGAACTTTAGGTTTTAAGAGTGTTAAAATCATGTCGCCACAAGCTCATGATGAAATTATTTCATTTACATCACAGTTGCCACATGCAATTGCAGTGTCTTTGATTAATAGTGATAATGAAAAATATGAAACTGGTAAGTACATAGGAGATTCATACCGTGATTTAACTCGAATTGCAAATATTAATGAAAATTTATGGTCAGAGTTATTTTTACGAAATAGTGATTATTTGTTGGCTTCAATTGAAGCATTTGAAGAACAACTAGACTTAATTAAAGTGGCTTTAAAAGATAATGACGAACGATTACTAAAAGATTTATTTATTAAATCTTCGTTACGACGGGAAAAATTAGAGAAATAATAGGTCTAGGCCTATTATTTTTTTGCTATTAAGTATAATATATTAAACAAATTGTTAAATGATAGTTGCTTTATTGACAAGATTCGTTATAATTAGACTGTTGAAAAGAATAAATGATGGAGGTGTCTTATGGATATCGGGAGTAAGGTAAAAAGATTACGGCAAGCTAATGGTTTAACTTTAGAAGAACTAGCCAATCGCAGTGAATTAACAAAAGGCTTTCTATCGCAATTAGAACGGGATTTGACATCACCTTCGGTTGCTACTTTAGAAGATATTTTAGAAGCTTTGGGAACTAATCTGCAAGAGTTCTTTAGTGAAAAAGAAGCGGAACAACTAGTTTTTAAACAAGATGATTTTTTTGAAAATATTCAAGATGATTATAAAATTTCATATATTATTCCTAACGCTCAAAAAAATGATATGGAACCAATTTTAATTGAATTAGAAAAAGATAAACAGTCAATGATAATTGCTCCTCATGAAGGACAGGAATTTGGGTATGTTGTTCAAGGACGGGTTAAGTTGATTTATGGTGATAATGAATTTGTGTTGAAAAAAGGAGAAACTTTCTATTTGAAGGGATTAGTATCGCATTATTTATTTAATCCTGGGGAAACTAAGGCTAAGGTTATTTGGGTTTCAACACCACCATTATTTTAAAGGAGACATTATGACAAAATTAATTGAATTAGACAATCTAACAAAAGAATATAATGGTCAAGTTGTTTTAAAAGGTATTCATTTAGAAATTAATGAAAAAGAATTTGTAACTTTACTTGGACCAAGTGGTTGCGGTAAGACTACAACTTTAAGAATTATGGGTGGTTTTGAAGAAGCTAATGGTGGAACTGTTTTATTTGATGGTCAAGATATTAGTGGGTTACCGCCGTATAAAAGAGAACTAAATACAGTTTTTCAGAAATATGCGTTATTTCCTCATATGGATGTTTTTGATAATATTGCTTTTGGTTTAAAAATAAAAAAAATGGACAAAGAAACAATTAAGCATAAAGTTAATCGGATGCTTGATTTAGTTGGGTTAGCTGGCTTTGGACAAAGAAATATAAATCAGTTATCAGGTGGACAGCAGCAGCGAGTAGCGATTGCACGAGCTTTAGTAAATGAGCCTAAAGTGTTGTTATTGGATGAACCTTTGGGAGCCTTGGATTTAAAAATGCGTAAAACGATGCAAATAGAATTAAAAAATATTCAGCAGGAAGTAGGAATTACTTTTGTTTATGTTACTCATGATCAAGAGGAAGCTCTAACGATGTCAGATACGATCGTAGTTATGAATGAGGGACAAATTCAACAAATTGGAACACCAATCGATATTTATAATGAACCTGAAAATCGTTTTGTAGCTCAATTTATAGGAGAATCAAATATTATTGAAGGGATTTTTGTAAAAGATTACTTAGTTGAATTTGATGGAAAGCAATTTGAATGTGTTGATAAAGGTTTTGATGATGGTCAAGATGTTGATATTGTTTTGCGACCAGAAGATTTAGATATTGTTGAAGTTGGTAAAGGAAAAATAGAAGGGGTTGTAACTTCTATTGTTTTTAAAGGCGTTCATTACGAGATTATTGTAGAGACAAAAGATCGTGATTATATGGTACACACAACAGATATTAGTGAAGTAGGGAAAAAAGTTAATTTGGATTTTTGGCCTGAAGATATTCATGTTATGGATAAAATGGGTAGCTATTAATGAAACAGTTTCGTAAGTTGGTTGGCCCATATTGTTTTTGGCTGTTTGTTTTGACAGTTGTACCAATGCTTTTAATTATGATCTATGCCTTTGTTCAAAAAGGAAATACGATTACTACATTTAATTTTACATTAGAAAATTTTTCTAAATTTTTTGATCCAATTTTTGTTTCAGTATTAGTCAAATCGTTTGTTTTAGGTGCAATTACAACGGTTTTATGCTTGGCAATTGGATATCCAGTGGCTTATGCAATTTCAAGGTGTAAAGAAAAAACGCAGACACTTCTTATTTTATTGATTACGTTTCCAACTTGGATCAATATGTTGATGCGAACATATGCGTGGATCAATATATTGAGTAGTAAGGGAATCATCAGTAATTTTGTCCAATTTCTAGGATTTGGTGAAGTTAGCTTTTTATATACGGACTTTGCCGTTGTTTTAGGAATGGTTTATGATTTCTTACCATTTATGATTTTACCTATTCATACCGCTTTAACTAAAATGGATAAATCTTTAGTTGAGGCAAGCAATGATCTAGGAGCGAATCCGATTACTACTTTTTGGAAAATTACTTTTAGATTGTCATTAGGTGGAGTATTAACAGGAATTACAATGGTATTTTTACCAGCTATTTCCTCATTTGTAATTCCAAAATTGTTAGGGGGTGGACAGTACTCTCTAATTGGTAATTTTATTGAACAGCAATTTATTAATGTAGGGGATTGGCATTTTGGTAGTGCTGTTTCTTTGATTTTAGCTGTTTTAGTTATTGTCCTCATGGGACTTATTAACCGGGTTGAAAAATATGCGGGGTATCAAGAGGAGGCTAAACGTGAAAAAACTAAAAAACTTTAAGTTTAATTTTAATAGTAGTTTATGGATTGGTTTTGCTTTAGCGTTCTTGTATTTACCGCTTGTGATTATGGCAATTTTTTCGTTCAATGATTCTAAATCACTTTCAAGCTGGAGTGGTTTTTCATTACGCTGGTATCAAGAGTTATTTGTAAATCAACAAATGATCGATGCTATTGTTGTGTCAGTTAGTATCGCAATCCTTTCAACCGTTATTTCAACAGTTTTGGGAACAATCACAGCAATTGGAGTATCAAAGTCAAAACCATTATTACGTAAGTTAGTTTTACAAGTAAATAATTTACCAATAATGAACCCTGATATAGTTACCGGGATATCCTTGATGTTGTTGTTTTCGTTTATTAAAGTAGAAAAGGGCTATTTAACTATGTTATTAGCTCATGTAGCTTTTTGTACTCCATTTGTAATTACAAATGTTTTACCAAAGGTACGACAGTTAGATGTTAATTTAGCCGATGCTGCGATGGATTTGGGGGCAACTCCATTTCAGGCTCTTACAAAAGTAATTATCCCTCAGATCAAACCGGGAATAATTTCAGGGGCTTTATTGGCTTTTACTATGTCATTTGATGATTTTATTATTTCTTATTTTGTTAGCGGGAATGGAATTGAAAATATTTCGATCGTTATTTACAATATGTCGAAGCGAACTAATCCTAGTATTTATGCACTTGCGACTATTATATTAGTCGTTGTATTACTTTTTGTGGCAATTGGAACATTAGTGCCGAAATTCTTTCCAAAAGCGACAAATAAACTATTAAGCAGTAAAACTGCTAAGATAGTTATTGCTGTTTGTCTAGTTTTATCTGTAGTGTGGTCAATTTCTACTGGTGTCAGTCGTAAAACGTTACGAGTGTATAATTGGGGAGAGTATATTGATAAAACAGTTATTAGTGATTTTGAAGATAAGTTCGATTGTCGGATTATTTATGAAACGTTTGATTCAAATGAAATTATGTACACTAAATATATGAGCGGAAATAGTTATGATGTACTAGTTCCTTCAGAATATATGATTGAACGAATGATCAAAGAGGATTTATTACAGCCTGTTGATAAATCATTAATTCCTAATTTGGATAATATTAATGAAGGAATTTTAGGACAGTCATTCGATTTGAGTAATAATTATTGGGTACCATATTTTTGTGGTAATGTAGGTATTTTGTATGATAAAACTGTTGTAGATGAAAAAGATTTAGAAGCAGGATGGAGTATCTTACGGAACACAAAATACAAAAATCAAATTTATATGTATGATTCAGAGCGTGATAGTTTTATGGTTGCTCTCAAAGCTTTAGGATATTCAATGAATACTACAAAAGAACGTGAAATAAATGAAGCTTATCAGTGGCTGTTAGAGCAACGTGAAGAAATGAATCCGGTTTATGTAGGTGATGAGTCAATTGATACAATGATCAGTGGTGTTAAGGCGATGGCGATAATGTATTCTGGTGATGCAGCAGCAGTAATGTCGGAAAATCCTAATATGGGTTACTATATGCCGAAAGAAGGGACTAATGTCTGGTTTGATGGATTTGTTATTTCGAAAGAGTGCAAGCAAACAAAACTTGCAAATGAATTTATTAATTATATGATAAGTGATAAAGTATCTTATAAGAATACTGTCGAAGTAGGATATTTAACTGCAAATGTTAATGCAGCGGCTCAGGCTGAAAAAGAGGAGTTTAAAGATATTAGTGCTTATGGACTGCGCACTGGCCCGAATGATGAAGTATTTGCTTATCAGGATAATGCTGTAAAAGAGATGTATAATTCTCGCTGGACGAAAGTGAAAGCAAAATAGTTAAAACTGTTGATTAAAAATCAGCAGTTTTTTTAAAAATATAAATATAAAAATTATTGATAAAATGAATCTTTTTTAGTGTGTTTTTTCTTATATATAAGAAAATGGTAATTTTTTTATAAAAAATACTTGAAATTATTTTCTGTTTAACATATAATAAATGAGCAGTCTGGTGATGACACCGACTGATAAAAACAAGAACAACAAGTTAATGGTTCCATGGCCAAGTTGGTAAGGCAACAGACTGCAACTCTGTTATCATCGGTTCGAGTCCGGTTGGAACCTCCATTAATGTGTTGCCCAGGTGGCGAAACTGGTAGACGCACAGGACTTAAAATCCTGCGGACCTTAAA